>Ga0209427_10000760_pt1 | contig 35519 bp, 30 predicted proteins | sample DeeMarSWOR136_30_FD_187465 | JGI IMG/M metagenome (GOLD analysis project Ga0209427, IMG submission 187465) | Marine sediment microbial communities from White Oak River estuary, North Carolina - WOR-1-36_30 (SPAdes) (version 2) | ecosystem: Environmental > Aquatic > Marine > Intertidal zone >...
ACCGCCCTTGAGAGCTCGAGAATCCCAACATAGTGACAAATCGAGAATTGAGTCCTTACTTTACAAGGACTTACGAACGTAACTTACAAACATGTGCTAAGCGCGCGCCAAAGTGCGCACCAAATATGCACGTCTGACCTTCGCTTGACCCTCGGCTGGTCTTCGCTTGGTCTCATAAGTCTTTTATTGATAGTCATAAACGGTTTTACCAAAAATACTTACAAGCTCAACCATCGGACTGTCGATCCGAAGGTTGTGAGTTCGAGTCTCATCGGCCTCGTTTCTTAAGTATTCGGATGGCAAGCGCTTCCGCTTGTCGGCCTTTTTTCCTTTTTCGGCATTCTCACTGGTGCGCAACAAAATGCGACTGGCCGCTAAAAAGATGAGCGCAAGCAGCCCCCCATGGTTCGATAGAGCAGCATTAGAGACGGGCGAAGTGCCAGCTACATAGCTTTGATCGGACCAAGCTTCGGGGAGCTGATACAAGCACTATTAGCTACCCAGGATTCTTTCAACCTTTCCCTGGTCCACATCCATCACATACTGAATTCCGCTGACTTCTGCGGCCTTATGCGTCAGGGCTGCGATGTCGTCCCTGGTGATGTGTTTCAGGGAGAACTTGCGACTACCAGCCATCAACTGGCGCAGCCCCTGGGCAAGACGTTCATAATAGGTGTAGAGTCCCAGAGCACCGGTGGGCAGTCTTTCGAATTCCTCATCGCCAAGCTCCTGGCGCAGCGCGCTGGCCGTAACGAAAATCTCATCCTTCGAATTGCCAAACCGCTCGACATAGACGGGAATCTGGTGTTCATCCATCGTGCGTCCGATGGTCTTGCCGACCATGGCTGCTGCTATTGGAGCGCGGGCCATGCCAACCAGTTTCACAAACGGAGCGCCAAAGGCAAGTCCTTTGAAAATCTGGTCCTCGAGGGCAAATCCGCCGGCTACCGCCAAGGCAGGCACATACTCGCCCCTGTCAGCAAAGCGCCTGACATACTGATACAGAAGCGAGTGCAGGTATACAGGGGGAATCCCCCATTCGTTCATCATTCGCCAGGGACTCATGCCGGTACCGCCGCCTGCACCATCGACGGTGAGAAGATCGATTCTATACCGGGAGGCAAACGCAACGGCCCTGGCGAGATCTGCCGGGCGGTAAGCTCCCGTTTTGAGAAAGACGTATTTGGCGCCGGCCCGACGCAATTCTTCCACGCGTTGGGCAAACGATTCCTCGCTGACCATCCCGACTCGTGAGTGTCTCTCAAATTCTTTGAATGCGCCTCGTTCAAAGGCTTTGATGACGTCGGGTTCAGTTGGGTTCGGGAGGACGACATAACCGCGCTCATATAGCATCTGGGCCTTGTTGAGATCCCTGATTTTCACTTCGCCGCCGATATCCTTAGCGCCCTGGCCCCATTTGAGCTCCGCGCACTCTACGCCGAGTTTTTCGATAGCATATTCTTGGACCCCGAGTCGTGTATCTTCAACGTTCGCCTGTACGATGACCGCGCCGTATCCATCCCTCTCATGTTCGCGGTAGAGCTTAACACGACGTTTCAGGTCGACTGTATCCATCACTCGCCCATTCTTTATATCAGCTTCGGTGTCCATCCCAACGACGTTCTCACCGATGGTCAGCCCCGTTCCTGCCAAAGCCGAACCGATCGCCAGGCCTTCCCAGTTGTTCTTGGCAATGTTCGTCGAGCCAATTCCAGGAATGATCCATGGATAGCGGAACTTTAGGCCGTTGTCGTGACCAAAGGTGACTTCCAAATTGACTGCAGGGAAGATGGCCTTGTCGCTGTCGGCCTCGATCCCCTGGGCGCCGACTGCGGTTCCCATAATGTTGAAGTGGGAATAATCAACCGGATAGGTCTTTTCGGCCGCGGTGGTGACCACACCAAAGGGTTGCGGATAGATTACCTCGTGACCGCGATAGGCGGACTTGCCGATCTCACACATCCCGATGCAGCCATCCACACAAGTCACACACATGCCCGATGCGGGGACAACCGAGCCTTCAGTTCTGTTCTTTGTGAGGGTTGCAGCCGAAGCATTGATCTTTGAGAGGGTCATTGGCATTTTGTCTTGCTCCTTTATTCGTCTCAATCTATTTTTGTCTCACAGGCTACACAAGGACTCATGTAGCACATCATATCATCAAACTGTTCTTTCTCGACGCAGGGTGGGGTCAGGTTGGCGCAGCCTCCACACGTTGCCTTTTCTGGCTCGTTGTACGTGCATCGAAGCTGACAGGCCGGGCAAACATACATGCAGCCGCCACAGAACCGACAGACGTCGGACTTGGTATCAAATGGAGTGCCGATAGTTCTGTTCTGCCCGCGACCTCTAAAGCCGATGGCCTTCGCCATCATTTGCTCTTCACACATACGGACACACAAGCCGCACAGGATACAGGTCTCGTACTCCTGCTTGAAACGCTGCTGACGAATGCCGTGTGCCGATGCAAGGTCCTGAATTGTCTTAGACTGAGGGCAGGATGCCAGCAGCAGTTCGAGAATCATGCGCCTCGCTCTGATCACTCTCGCTGATGCCGTCCGCACGACCAGCCCCTGCTGAGCAGGGTACATGCATGAGGATACCATTTTTGCATTTGTCCCTTCTCCTATTTCCACCACGCAAAGCCGACAGGCACCGTAGGGTGACAACCCGTCTATATGACAGAGTGTCGGTATCGGAAATCCAAGAAATCTCGCGGCTTCCAGCAGGGTCGTACCTTCTTCGACCGAAACATCCAGGCCATTTATCGTCAACGTAATCATGTCGACTCTTTCTCCAATGCTGCACACTTAGCTTCTTGGTCTTGTTCACGCCCGGTGAACTCCAGATCACATCTCAGGCATCGACGGGCCTCGCGCATCGCCTGTTCGACAGACAGTGCCATTTCCACCTCCGCAAAACTCCTCTTCCGCGATTTGGCTGCAAGAGTGGGAGGTTCTGCTCTTGGCACATCTTCGAACTGGTCCTGATCGATCACGGCGGGCTCAACAAAGACTTCCGGCAGTTTTGCTTTGGTCGGCCCAATCAGCTCGTTGCCCTGCAGGTAACAGTCGATGACGTGAGCCGCTCTCTTGCCCGCCGCGATGGCATCGGCAACCGTATTCGGGCCCGTTACCAGATCTCCACCGGCGAAAACGCCCCTGCGATTCGTACAAAGCGTCTTTGGGTCGACCCTCAATCGGCCGCTCTTATCGAGTTCCAATCCCATCGGGGTAAGGCAGTCACTGTCCGGACGCTCGCCGATGGCAACGATCAAGGTATCCAGGGACATGGTGAACTCTGTACCGGAAACGGGGACCGGTTTGCGTCGTCCGCTCAAATCAACATCGCCCAGTTTGTTTCTGACGCACCTGATATCAGCCAAGCGTCCGTTCCGTGCGTCTATCCTTACTGGTTCGACAAATGTTTCGACTCTCACTCCCTCAGCCATGGCTGCGTCAATGTAGCGTATCTTTACCGGGGAGACCAAAGTCTCAAGCTTTATGCCTTCCTCCAGCGCGGCTTCGACCTCCTCGGCGTAAGCAGGCATTTCCTGAACGGTACGGCGATACAAAAGCGTTACGCTCCTGACCGCTTTCTGGCGAGCCGCCACTCTTGCGGCGTCGACAGCAGAGTTGCCACCTCCAATAACGCCCACATGTCCTTCGGCCAATTCCTCGCCTCTTAAATTAAAGGCTTTGAGAAATTGCATGGATGGATAAACGCCTTGAATATCTTCTCCGTCGAGACCCAATCGCCAGCTCTTATCGGCTCCTATGGCAAGAAAGACCGCATCGAAGCCATCTTTGAACAGTTCGTCGATGGTTACGTCCCGGCCTAAGGCTGTTCCGCACCGCAGGACGATGTTTTCATCGAGAAGTGATTCTATTTCCTTCTGTGCCACGTCCCTGGGCAGGCGATAGGTGGGGATACAACTTATGAGCATTCCGCCCGGTTCATCAGCTGCATCGATGAGTGTCACCGGATAACCAAGTAGAGAAAGGTAATGAGCCGCCGACAAACCGGCGGGGCCCGCACCTACAACGGCCACTCTCCGGGCGTATTTGCCCTGGCGGATCTTTCTCACAGGTTTATAAACGGATGGGTCAACCCGGTCGGTGATAAATCTCTTCAAGGCTCGAATGGCCACGGCCTCGCCTCCGCTGACCGCAAGGTTACATCTGGTTTCACACTTGCGGTCACAGACACGGGCACAAACCGACGGAAAGGGATTGACCTCGCGGATGACCTTATAGGCTTGTTCATATTCGCCTTTCTCGATTAAGGCGACATAGCGCCAAGCCTGGGTATCCAAGGGACAAGCGGTCTGGCACGGCGCTCCGACGAGTTCTCTGCAAACAAAAGCGGCACACTTGCTGTCTATCACGTGCTGCTCGTACTCCTCGCGGAAGTAACTGAGGGTACTGAGCACAGGATTGGATGCAGTTTGTCCAAGGCCACACATAGTGGTGTCTTTCACCACCTCGGCCAATTCCTTCAGAAGGTCCAAGTCCTCAACGTTTGCTTGACCTTTTGAAACGCCGTCGAGAATCTCGTACATCCGCTGGGTGCCCTTTCGACAGGTGAAACACTTACCGCACGACTCATCCTTTAGGAAGTTCATAAAGTACTTGGCGACATCCACCATACAGGTGTTCTGATCCATTACGATCATGCCACCAGAGCCCATGATCGAGCCAGCCTCGGCCAAGCTATCGTAATCCACCGGCAAATCAAACTTGTCGGCCGGAATGCACCCCCCTGACGGCCCACCTGTCTGAACGGCCTTTATCCTGGCCTTTCCCACCGGGCCGCCGCCGATGTCGTAGACGATCTCCTTGATAGCCGTACCCATCGGCACCTCGACCAGACCGGTATTTTTAACCTTTCCGACCAGACTGAATATCTTCGTGCCGGAGTTGTTCTTGGTACCGATCCTTGCGAACTCTCTGGCCCCAAGCCTGAAGATGAGCGGGATATTGGCCCAGGTCTCGACGTTGTTTACCATCGTGGGCTTACCTTCGATGCCTTTTTGGATGGGAAACGGTGGTCGTTGACGAGGCTCTCCGATCTTTCCTTCGATAGATCGGATCAGTGCCGTCTCCTCGCCGCACACGAATGCTCCAGCACCTTTGACCATCTTGATATCGAATGAAAAACCAGTTCCGAGGATGTCCTGACCCAGGACTCCAAGCGTACGTGCCTGCTGCAATGCTATGCGCAGGTGCTTGACAGCCACCGGATATTCGTTGCGGACGTAGACTATACCTTCGGTTGCCCCGGTTCCGTAGGCCCCTATCACCATTCCCTCGATTATGCTATGTGGGTTGCCTTCGAGGACGCTACGATCCATGTAAGCGCCGGGGTCTCCTTCGTCAGCGTTGCAGACGATGAACTTGGCGTGGCCATTTGGCTGTTTTGCCAGCAGCTCCCATTTCAACCCTGTGGGGAAGCCGCCCCCGCCGCGGCCGCGCAAGCCCGAACGCTTGACCTCTTCGACCACCCAAGCGGCGTTGCCCCTCGCAAATACTTTCACCAAGACCGAATATCCACCCACTTTGATGTAATCATAAATGCGGATAGGATCTACCTTCTCATTCCAAGCAAGAAGTCTACGAACCTGTCTATTGAAAAAAGGTAAATCATCCTGCTTTTCCACTGGCTCGCCGGTTTCAGGATCCGCGAAAAGAATATCCGTAAGCACTTCGTCCCTTGCTGCGGCCTCGACAATACGTTCCATCTCTTTGAGGCCAACCCTCGGGTAAAACACCCGGCGTGGTTCGACAAGAACAGAAGGTTCCATTTGACAGAAACCATGGCATCCGGTAATTCGGAGACGGACCTTTTTGGCCAAGCCCTTTGCGAGAATCTCCCGCTTGGCCACGCGGATAAGGTCGTTGGCTCCACTAGCCTGGCCGCATGTCCCTGTGGGAATAACGATGCAAGGAATGCCTTCATCAGTGGCATCAAGAAGCACTTTGCGTAATTTCTTTAGCTCGTCTATAGAAGATAATCTCAACACTTTGTTGCCTCTTGGAAATGCCCCAGCTTTTACAGGGGCAAGCTTGCACCCGCGCAAGCGGGTGTCAAACAATCGGTTTTACTTGGTATTATCTTAGTTAAACTAAATCCAAAACGTGGTTTTTACATCCGCGGCGCGAACAAATTTGGACTATGCCTCCGCCACCGACAAGCATCGGCACCATTGGCGCAGCGCACATCGGACAGTCTGAGGTGCTGGGAAATTCCACACCACAATGCGGGCAAAGAAAACTCACCACGGAGCCTATAGAGACGTCAAACTCGGAACCAAAACTGTAACTGCCATACAGGCAAGACAGCCTGAGCCAACCCTGCTTGTTGTCGCAGGATATGGTTACCAGGATTGATGGGTAGCCGTCAATTGAAAAGGTCTCGTCTTCCAGGCTATGATTACAATGGGGACAACTTACATTGATGGGGAAGACCCGTTTATGCTTTCCTATCTGGAGTTTGTCAAATCCTTTCAGGGCGTCATCTAATAGTTGGTTTACTCTTGATTTTTTGACCTTTGAGAAGTAATGGCCGTCGATAACAACAACCGGCCCGAGAGCGCACGCGCCCAGGCAGTTTACTGTCTCCAGGGTGAATTCCCGGTCGGGTGTTGTTTCTCCAGGTGTGATTCCAAGCTGTTGCTGCAATTCCTGGACAATCCTCGGCGCGCCGCGGACGTGACACGCCGTGCCGAGACAGGCGCAGATAAGATGCCTTCCTCTCGGCCTTAGGCTGAAGGAACGGTAAAATGTGGCGACAGCGTACACGTCAACCAATGAACATCCTGTTCCCTCGCTTACTATTCTGAGCGCATCTTCAGGAAGATAGCTATATTCTGCCTGAATGTCTTCGAGGACGGCAATAAGCCCGCCCCTATCCTGGTTGTGTCTTTCAACGATTCTCAGGATGCGCTCAGAGTCCACATCCTCGAGCGCATCGATATTGTCCGCATTTAGGGTAGTGCTCTGCTGTTCCATTCTATTCGTATTCCTCGCAATGCCAAACGCCTCCTTCGGATTTTTGGAAGATACAGGTTTGGCTGTTTTCACAATCCGTACACAGTCCGATTGACGTGGATGGAGTTTCAACCTCTCCGATGTAAGATTCCGTCAATCGTGACGTATCGCCTATGGCCGCTTTCCCAGGAGCCGTGATCTCGATTTCGAACTCTTCGCAATAGAATGAGGGTCTTCGAGGATCCCTTGGAAACGTGCAATTGGAAGCATTCTTACACGTTGAACATAAACCGCTGTATATGGTGCCTGACATAAGTTACTCCTCGACATAGCCTTTTACCAGCAAAACAATTGCAAAAACCGTGCCGGTCATCGCATGAAGCAAACAAAAAGAGCTTTACTGGTGGCCGGACTGCCAGCCATTAACAAGAAAATTACAGACCTAAATGGAGAGATGGAGGAATTTGACGAAACAGATTTATCATCAGGTTGCGCGCGCGACGCTGTCGGATTTCGGCAGAGTGAGCGGAATTGATGGGGCGTTTTGAACCGGTGGAGAGGATTTGACCGGTACTTGAAGCCTCAGGAAGCAGGTTTCTCTTTTCTCCCGATCTTCTGCCGCAGTGTCTTACGGTCTATACCGAGGATTTCTGAAGCGCGTGTTTTGTTACCAGCCACGCTGGCCAGAACGTTGTTTATGTATTCGGCTTCGACTTCTGCAAGAGTCCGGGTAAATCCCGTCTTTCGTAGGACTGAGAACCGCATAAGAGAAGGCAAATCAGGGACGTCGATAAGGTCCCCATCGGTCATTACGACAAGGCGGTGAATTACATTCTCCAATTCTCTTACATTCCCCGGCCAATTATAGTCTCTGAGACACTGCAAAGCCTTATCGGAAAAACCGGGGGACGACCTGCCCAATCCCACCGCAAATTTGGCTGCAAAGTGGCGGGCCAGTAACAGAACGTCGTCGCCCCTTTCCCTCAAAGGCGGCATGAATATCGTTATCACGTTGAGGCGATAGAACAGATCATCGCGGAACACTCCTTTTTTCACGAGACCCTGCAGGTCTTTGTTGGTGGCAGCCAGGATCCTTGCGTCCACTTTTCGCGTTCGGTTCGATCCGACCATACAGATTTCTTTGTCTTGCAGCACGCGGAGGAGTTTCGCCTGCATGGCCGCGCTCATGTCGCCGACTTCGTCAAGGAAAATAGTGCCGCCATCTGCAGCATGAAAGAAGCCCGCGCGGGATTCGGTGGCTCCAGTAAACGCTCCCTTTACATGCCCAAACAACTCGCTCTCAAGCAAAGCTTCCGGGATACCGCCGCAGTTTACAGGCACGAAAGATGCCGAAGAGCGGGCGCTGCTGTAGTGAATGGCCCGGGCTGCCAGTTCCTTGCCGGTACCGCTCTCGCCGCTGATAAGAACGGTTGCCGAAGTGCGTGCGGCCTTGCCTATTGCGACAAAAACGCTGTGCATAACCCTAGAGTCCGCGATGAAACCTTTGTGCACCGAGCTCACCTGGTCCAAAGCTACGTACCCGGACCGACGGACGTTTAGCTTATCGAGCACGCCCCGGACCGCGGAGAGAAGCTCCTCGTCCGTAAAAGGCTTGGCGAGAAACTCCTCGGCACCGGTCTTTACTGCATTGACTGCACTTTCGATTGAAGGATAACCGGTTATCACCATGACCTCGGTGTCTTTGAAGTTCTCACGAGTATGTCGCACAAGATCAAGGCCACCTACCCTCGGCATCTTAAGGTCTGTAACGACCAGGTCGAGCGGCATGGCCTGGAGAATCTCAATTGCCTCGGCCACACCCGGTGCGGTAAAGACCTGATAGCCTGCCGCTGTGAGATTTCGCTGCAGCACTTCCAGTGTCGCCGGGGAATCATCCACAACAAGAATACGCTCGTTTTTTTGTGAGATTGACATACTAAGCGTCTTCCTCAGTGTTGGGCGACTTACCCATCGGCAGTTGAATTTCAAAACGAGTGCCGTGACCCACTTTGCTTTCAACATCAATTGAGCCGCCGTGAGCGGCGACAATTCCGTGGACGACAGGCAGACCTAAACCGGTCCCTTGGCCAACATCTTTTGTTGTAAAGAAGGGAACAAATATCTTTTCAAGAACCTGCTTGCTCATGCCGGCACCGGTATCTTCCACAATCAGGTAAACACTGTGGTTGGAGAATCGGGTTTCAACTTTAATTCTGCCCGCTTCGGAGATGGATTGCAGGGCGTTGACAACCAGATTGACGAGCACCTGATTCAACTGAGCCGGATCTGCTGTGATTTCCGGCAGGTTTGGCGAAAGTGTACGGATGAGCTCGACTCCTTCTTTGGCACACCGGGCCTCGAAGAAAAACAGACTGTCTTTCACCACTTGATTAAGATTGACCCGTGTTTTCTTGGGCGGCCTTTGCCGGGCAAAGACCAAAAGTTTCTGTATAATATCGCGTGCCTGCAAAGAAGCAGCCTCGATCTTTTCTATGTCCTGCTTTGCCAAGGCCGGGACTCCGGAGCATTTTTTTGCCAACTGGGCAAATCCCAGAATATTTCCTAACGGTTCGTTCAATTCGTGAGCGACGCCAGCGGCAAGCATTCCAATAGTAGCCAGTCGGTCAGCGTGCCTCAGTTGAGCGTAAAGCTTCAATTTGTCTAACTCCGCCTGTCGACGTTCGATAACTAACGCTACTTGCCGGGCTACGGCGTCAATCAGATTGCGTTCTTCCTTGAGAAACGGGCCCTCATCAAGGTCGGGTTTTCGCTCTGTGTAAACCAGCTCTACAACACCTCTTGAGACGCCGCCCACGACAATTTCAGCCATCTGTTTCTGGCAATATTCACGAAAGCCTGGGGTAGTGTAGGAAATTCCATCCAAAGTTATTCTCGCGAAAGCAATATCGGGATATTGCCAGGCGGGCGGTAGAATTTCAACAATGCGTTTGATGATTTCCTCAAGCGATATGTCCGGCTCTCCGGCTATCTGAGCAATTCCGTAAAGACACGTCAGCTCCTTGACTCGCTCGGTCAAAGCGGCTTTTGCGGAATATGATAATCGGTCATCTGCCATCAGTACCCTCACGTGTTAGGAAGAACCACAAAGCAAGGGCTCTTTCTTGATGCTCCTTATCGGGTGATTATAACTGTACTTGCGAATATCTGTCAATGTTCGGTAGCAAAGCAGGATGGTTATTCTTTGTGGATATCGAGGCAGCGAAGCTTGCAGGCGTAGAGCCTGTAAAGGAAACGGACAACAGTCCAAAGTTTCGGTGCAAAGTGCTCAAGAAATGGGCTTAGGTCACCAAGAATGAATAGTATACATTTGAGGGCGATAGGCCAGTGAAAGATGCAGACAACGTTGTAGGTTCCTGAAGTCGTAGAACTTGTAGCCCGCTTACCCGATATAACGGAGAGGGCGGGATTCGAACCCGCGGTAGGGACAAGCCCTACACAGCCTTTCCAAGGCTGCTCGATAAGCCACTCCGACACCTCTCCGGAGCAGACACAGCCTAACCGCGCGAACGCCGATTTTCAACCCAAAATTGCACAATAGCTGGTTCTGAATGCCATAATTCCAAAAAATTCATGGCCAAAATGAACCTCTTGCTCCGATTTCAAGACTAAAGGATTGATGAAAGAAGAGACCTCAAACCTATTCGATCAACTGCTGGTCATGGATGCCCAGCAGGGCGATGCCAAGGCTATGGAGAAACTTGTACGCCGTTGGCAGAGACGTCTCTGGCAGCACGCTTTTCGATTGACTGCGGACGAGCAAGCCGCCTGGGACGTTACTCAGCAAAGCTGGCTTGGCATCATAAGAGGTCTGAGAAGATTGCACGACCCTGCAAATTTCAGAGCCTGGGCGTACAGAATAACAACAAACAAATCAACTGACTGGATTAAGAAAAGTAACGCCCTAAAACAAGTCGGTATCGAAGAAGTTCGGGATCCTCAACACAAGGAGAAAAAAGACACTGGTATTGAAGAGCTGCTGGAAAAGCTGGACATGAGAAAGAGAGTGGTTCTTAGTCTATATTACCTTGAACAGCTTAGCATCGCGGAGATCAGCCTGGCTCTAAATATCCCACAGGGGACTGTTAAATCGCGCCTTAACAGCGCAAGAAAAGAACTTAAAAGACTCTGGCAAGTGCACTTCGAATAAGCTTAGGAGAAATGAAATGAATGACGAACAGATCAAGAAAATAGTGGAAGATACCTACGATGTCTCAAGGGAAGACAGTATAATGTCAATGGCGAGGGATTTCTACAGCAAAAAAATGTGGTCCACCGCAATTCTTGTCTGGATATGGGCTATCATCTTCTTCGCTGGGGCCACTTACAGTGCCATCCAATTCTACAAGACTGACCAGACCAAATCACAGATTATGTATGCTGGGATCTTCGTCCCGTGTGTCCTTGGCATCGGCTTCATGAAAGTTTTCGCCTGGGAGATGCTCCACAGGCACAGCATCAAACGCGAAATCAAGAGGCTGGAGATTCGCATTGCTGAACTGAACGAGACACTCAAAGGCAAATAACTAAAAGTCGTCAACATAAGGTCCGACGAACGATGATGAAGCGGTCTGGCGTAGTATGCTTGGAAGTGTCTAAACAACTGTGCGAAGGAGATTACAGAAATGGGATTGTTAGAAGACATGAATCAGCGAGTTAAAAAGTGTGGTATTATAGATCTAAAATTGGCTCAAGGGGCTGCAATGTTTTTTGCTCTTGTAATAGCCAAACTAATACCTGAAATAATGAACATAACCATATGGTGGTTTGTAGCCTTACTTGTGCTATTTGCGATAAGGCCATTTTACGTGTTTTGGATTAAAGAATAGTCTTTTTTTGTTTTGGCTTTATTTTATGTTTTAGAGCGTATAAAACAGTCGAGAACACAATCCAGCGAACTCTGACTTGCTGAACGCTCGCCAGAGTCGCTGATTTCGGATGTTAGCTGAGATTTTTCGGTTTTAGCAGTGTAAGGAGAAGTTATGAAAGTACTTCGACAAATTGGCTCGCTGGCCTTTGTGGTGGGCCTGTTCGTTGTGATATTTGCCGGCGTGCCGTGGCACGTGATGGTTGCCGATGATCCGGAGGTGCCCCCGTGGCTCCAAATAGCAATCTTCTGCCTTCTGGGCGGCATCCTTGTGGTCCTGCTGACATTAGCGTTTGAACAATTGAAAAGCAGGTCGTCGGCGGAAGGACTACCTGTCACTGAGCCGGACAGTTCGGTTTTGATACTGAATTCCGCAGAAGTGCCCGGCCACCAGACACGCCAGATTCTCGGTCTGGTCCAGGGCCATACGGTATTCGCTATCTGGCTTGGCAAAGATCTATCTGCGATAGTCAGGCTGATCCTTGGCGGCGAATTGACCGAATACACGGAGATGATGGGAAAGGCTCGCACAGCAGCCACTAACAGGATGATTGCCGAGGCTTCAGAGTTGGGCGCGGACGCAATAATCAATGTTCGGTATATGACCACGAGTGTTGTGGGCAGTGCCGCCGAACTCTTGGTTTACGGTACCGCGGTGAAGCTCAGCGAATAGACCGCCTTGCGGGCTCGGGGTATGGATTGCTCGTTGCTCGACGCAATCAGAATGGATATCTATCGTTGTTTTTGTTCTGATGGCGCCTGCGAGCAAAAAACTGCTGCAACTGCTCTCGGCATTGCTCTTGCAGAACACCGCCTGTGACTTCCAGGCGGTGATTGAGCCTTTCATCTTGTACAATGTTGTACAGACTTTTGCAGGCACCGGCCTTTGGGTCGTCGCAGCCATAGACCAATCTATCGATACGTGCAAGAACAAGCGCGCCTGCACACATCGGACATGGTTCCAGGGTGACGTACATGGTGCAGCCGTTCAGCCGCCAGCTTTGAAGAAAGGCTGCGGCTTGTGTTAGAGCGATTATTTCGGCGTGAGCGGTGGGGTCCTTGAGCTGCTCCCGCTGGTTATAGGCTTTTCCGATTATCTGGCCCTGATGGATAACAACGGCCCCGATTGGCACGTCGCCATTCTCTTCGGCGATCTTGGCAGCCTCGATTGCGACTCGCATGAACCGCTCGTCCGTATTATCGAGTATAGATTTACCAGCAGCCTCACTCATGGACAGGCGAATAGAGAAATAGTCAATATTTAACAAGAAAACACCCCCAAGGGGAGTCGAACCCCTGTCTCCAGGATGAGAACCTGATATCCTAGGCCACTAGACGATGGGGGCAAAACAACTAAGGATTCAAACCGAAACGTTCAAAACTAAATCAGCCGTGATTGGATTGGCACCACACACGGTGGGTGTATAGAGCTATTCATCGCAACTCAAGCACCCCTTGGGAACGTCACGTGCATTCCTTTCTATTTGTCCAAAACGCCTGTAAATGGGTAGTATACTCACGGCGGGCCGGCAGTCAACTCAAAACTTGTAGCTCCGGGGCCATGCAAGGAACACTCCAAAAAAGTGAAAAACAACCCTTGACAGGAAAGGCGTTTTCAGAGATGACTGCAGAAATAGTCGTTAACGTTTGCCGAGGCCAACAGTGTATGAGAATTGGGAGCTTGCATCAAAGATGTTAGGGAAATTAGCCTGTTGTACGGTTGCGTTGGTGCTGACCCTCAGCGGTTGTGCTACGCAGATACAGAAACCAAAGCCGGTCTGCCCAGGCAAAGCGTCTGCAGCGGAGGCGCTATCCGCTCTTAGACTGCAGTGCCAGAAGGTATCGCCGCTGAGGGCAAGTGGCACGTGCCTTCTAACGTACTACACCGAGGGAAAGCAACGACGGGAGAACTTTCCCGTACGAGTCTGGTTGAACCCGCCGAATGAAATCTACATGCAGGGTGACGTAGCTTTTGACCCACGAGGGATTGTTGTGGGCTCAAACGAAGAGGAGTTCTGGCTGGCAATAAGGCTAAAAGAAGTCAGCAGTTACTGGTGGGGCAGGTGGGAAGAGGCAAGCTATCTTGATGAACTTGTGATCAGTCCCCGGGTAGTTCTTGAGGCACTTGGAGTGGCGGCAATAGGGAGTGAGAAAGAAGGAGCGGAGAATTGGTCCTTGTCACAGGAAGGGGCCTTTGATGTACTTACAGAGTCCACCGACGAGGGTAGAATAGTGAAAAGAATATATGTCTTTTGTTGTGACTATTTGATTCACAGGATTGAGTATTTAGGTCCGGATGGTGAGGTTATAGTTGCGGCGGAACTGGATAAATACAGGCAGGTTGTCGAAGGCTTCTCTGTGCCAAGCACTATACAGATTGTGCGGCCGGATGGAAACGCGGAGGATTTAACCAGCATTACTGTTACTTTGCGGTCCGTGAAGCCGGTGCGGTTTACTGAGCAGCAGCGTAGCCGGCTTTTCACCCGGCCACCGGCGCAAGGTTTCGAGCATGTTCTCATAAACGTTGGTGGGACGTGGGTTGAGCAGCAGTAAGAACCAAAAAGTGACGGAGCTTCAGGGGCACAAGGAAAGCGAGAAATCAATTAATGACCAGAGGGAGTCTGAAAGAGAGAATAAAGCAAGGTTTATTCTTGTTAGACGGGGCGATGGGGACGCAGTTGCTTGCTCGCGGGATTGAAGTGGGCAAGTGCAATGATAATCTGAATATTGAGTCGCCCGATGTTGTTTTTGATATTCACAGTGCCTACTTAGCGGCCGGTAGCGATGCAGTTCTTACGAATACGTTTGGGGCGAATAAATATGCTTTGGGCCGCCATGGGTTGGCAGATGAGGTTGCCAAGATAAATGGGGCGGGCGGCCAAATAGCTCGGCGCGCAGCAGGACAGGAAAAATACGTGTTAGGCGATATCGGGCCAAGCGGGGATTTTCTGCAGCCTTTAGGAGACTTGAAACCGGAGGAATTAAAAGCAGCTTTTTCTGAGCAAGCGAAGACGCTTATGGACTGCGGAGTGGACGGCTTCATAATCGAGACGATGACCGCTCTTGAGGAGGCAAGCATCGCAATCGAGGCAGTGAGATCAGTTAGCGGTGGTTTGCCTATATTTGCGTCGATGGCCTTTGACAAGGCAGGCGACGGCTTTAGGACGATGATGGGCGTTGATGTCCAAACAGCGGTGTCCAAAATGGTATCGCACAGAGTTGACGCCGCAGGTTTCAACTGCGGCACAGTGTCACTTGAGGGATATGTGGAGTTGGCGGAAGAGTTTTTCTCAGCAGTGCAGGCCTTGTCAGATGATGTTGTGGTATATGCTGAGCCTAATGCCGGCAAGCCAGAATTAGTTGAAGGCAAGGCGGTCTACAAGGTGTCACCTGAAGATTTCGCAGCCGCGTTGGAAAGTATTCATTCAGTCGGGATAAACATCATCGGCGGCTGCTGCGGAACAAGTCCGGCCCATATTGAAGCAGTGACAAGAACACTGCAAAGGTCATGATTGGACTAATTGTCTTGTCCGGTAGGGTTTAGGAGCTTTGCGATCTGTTCGATGGATTTGACCGTGGCGCCCTGGTTTCTTCTGATTACTTGCCGGCCGTTGTTGGCGATCTGTTGAGCGAATTCTGGTTGGCTAAGACATTTCTTCATAGTCTCGAGCAGTTGTTCTTTGTCATGTACCATGACAGCACCCTGATCCTCGAGGAGTGCATCGACGGTTTGCCTGAAATTAAAGGCATGTGGGCCGAATATGGTGCATTTGCCAAGGGCGGCGGCTTCAGCCATATCGGAACCGCCCATCGGCACCAAAGACCTACCAACGAAGATGATCGTGGCCAGTGAGTAGAACTTTCGCAAGTCGCCCATTGTGTCACCAAGAATAATGGGCGTTTTTTCAGAAAGTTTCGTGTCTGTATTCTTGAAAGAGCTGTAACGGATAAAATCAAAATCGGCATCGGTAATGACTTGGGCAACCTCATCAAACCGCTCTGGTTTACGTGGTACGATTGCCAGACGCAAGTTGCTGAACTGGTTCTGTTGCTTTAGAGCCCCGTAGACGTCGAGCAATAGCTTTTCCTCATCATTTCCAGTAGCACCTGCAACCCATAGCCACTCATCACCGATACTGAGTTGGGTCGCCAGCGCATCGGTACCTTCGACCCTGTCCGTGATTTGAGCGGTGTCGTACTTGAGCGAACCGGTGACTATTACTCTTTCAGATGGGCAGCCTAGCTCCTTAAAACGCTGGGCATATTCGTCGGTCTGGGCAAGAACAAGACTAATCTTTCCAAAGATCTTTTTGGCGAACGGCTTGACTTTCCTATATTTCGAAAAGCTTTTATCACTTATTCGGCCATTGACAACAACAACAGGTGTGTTTGATTGCTGTGCGATTCGGACGAAATTAGGCCAGACTTCCAGTTCCATCAGCAGACAGAGTGCCGGGCGAATTCTGCGAAAGGCACGGCGCATAATCGACGAAAAATCAAGAGGGAAATAAAACACCTGCAAATCTTCACCGAACAAGGCATTTGCACGGGCGAAGCCGGTATCGGTGGTTGTGCTGATTACAATTTCAAAATCGGAGAGTTCGTTCCGGAGCTCTTTGACAATAGTTTTGGCTGCATTAACCTCACCTACACTTACGGCGTGGAGCCAGACACACTTTTTATCCGGGCTTTTGCGGATGATTTTGCCAAATCGCTGGCCCCAGCCCGTGCGGTAGCGTTTGTGCCTGATGACCCTGTATATAACCATAGGGCTTATACCTATGGCGAGCAGCAAATACAGCAAATCGAGGATGAATCTCATCCGGCTTTCCTACAAGACAAAATATGTTAGAGCAACGAGAAATGATATTTACAAAGTTCAAGTATGTCAAACACTTGCTTGGCTGGGCAGGCGGACCTTGGCGAGAGGTATTAGGAACTTGAAAGACCGATTGGCTGGCCTGTCGGCAGGAGACAGAGAACTATGCAAGCCAATTTTAAGCCTGAAATTTTGCCGGCACAGGTGGGAGAAGGGTCCACTTTTTCTTACATCACGTCAGAAAGCTCGATATAGTCGCCGAAGTCAACAGTGTCATGCGACTTTAGATTTGTTCCGGGGGGGCAATTTGGCCAATCGCAATTATTGAGCCATTCTTCGGCCAGGATTTACAAATCTCGCCGGTCTACAGAACAATCGTGGTTCATGTCACCTTTAGGCCAAGGGTGGTTAGAAAGTCAAGTCATTTGTCCCCATGATATAACTTACTGTTCTGTCTCAATGTGTGCCCACCTCTTTCACCTGCGGAGATGAAGGGCACCCATAACTCACTGTTCAGATGGATCGAACCTCCTGCCGCATAAACACCAAGTACGAGATACCGAAGCAGACGGCCGTCAGAGCAAGCAGAGTGGTCAGGTAGGGAGCCACGACCAGTACCGACTGTGCAAGAGGCAGCGCGTCATTGAAACGACTCATTGATATTCTCTCCATCGGTCCGACCAGAACAAAGCTTTTTGTTGTTTTACGGTATGGATCCATTATGGTCGAGGTGGCGCCAGAGTATAAATGTACCGGTGAGGTTCGACTGATAGCCTCGGCTACCTGCCGATTTTTCACAGCCCGGTCAGTGTTACCCTGCTCTGCAGGGACTACCACATCAGCAATAAGGCTGGAACCAAAACCAATAAAGAAAGACACCAATATCCATAACGCTACCGCTGCAAGAGCTGAGGTGCCGATGGATCTGAATAATATCGAGAACAAGATCGCCACGCCTAACCAAAACCCAACGTACACAATACTAATCACCGTGTAGAGCATTAGCCTTACTGCTTCTTCGGCGCTCGGCACTACTCCCACTCGCAGCATTCCCAGGCCTGATATCAGCAGAATAAGACTAACGAACATAATTGACACGGTGGTAACAGCCGCCAGAAACTTGCCATTAATAATTGCGTCGCGATACACGGGCTGAGACAACAGCTTTGACAGAGTACCAGCATTGCGCTCCCTATTAATAGCATCAAATCCCATAATGATTCCGATCAAAGGTCCGAAAAAGGCAATGAATTGTGTGAGTGAGAAGAACTGCCCGCTCGTACTGTATAGCATCAGGAAAAGGTACTCGATTTTGGCACCACCGCTCAGCTCCGACCTTAGGTTCATGCTGACCATATAGGTGGTTAGTAAGGCCACGCATATCACAAGGCAGAACAGTATCAGAAAACGCGTGGAACTGAAGTTGTCAGCTATCTCTTTGCGAAATATGGCAAACACGTTATTGCTCCTGAAAATATCGCATATAGATATCCTCAAGGCTCAGCTTTTTCCCCTGGGCCTGAATTCCTTCTTCTGCAAGTTCTTCGATGGTACCTTTGGCCACGAGCTTGCCTTCGTTCAAGATTCCGACTCGGTCACAAACCTCCTGTGCCTGATGCAACAGATGCGAACACAGCAGAACGGAGATATTTTCTTCGCGGCTGAGGGACCTAATAAAGTCCAGCATTGAGTTGATCCCCTCAGGGTCAAGACCTAAAGTTGGCTCGTCAAGGACCACCAGTTTGGGATTTTTAATCAGCACTTCGGCGATTCCCAAGCGCTGCCTCATTCCCCGAGAATAAGCTCCAAGCAGTTTGTCGGCTTCATGTGTCAATTTGACCTTGTCCAGCGCGCTACCGATCCGTGTTTTGATTTCCGACTCAGACAGTGAGTTTAGACGGGCGACATATTCAAGATTCTCACGCGCAGTCATATCATGGTAGAAGCCGACGTTTTCCGGCATACAGCCGACACATTCTTTGACCTTCAAGGGTTCACGGACGGGGTCGAAGCCCAGCACACTAGCGCTACCGCCGGTTGGTTCGGTCAGTCCCAACAACATCAAAATAGTGGTAGTCTTACCGGCGCCGTTAGGCCCAAGAAAGCCAAAAATCTCGCCCTGCTCGACCTCGAACGTAAGACGGTCAACCGCTTTGTTTTGGCCGTAAACCTTGCTCAACTCGTGAGTTTCAATGACAGCAGACATACTATCGCCTTCCCAAACGCTTAAAGGTTATAGCCAGCCCAACAACTACAACGACGATAATCGCTACTCCAATCCAGGCCCACGTGGTCGCAGCCTTGACAGTTACCCGAAACTCTATATCATCGTCGGCTTCCTCGCCGCGAGCATTGACAGCAACAGAGTAGTCGCCCACCAAAGCTTCAGGAGCAGGGGCAATTGTGACTTCCACTTGCTTCATGTCGCCGGGCTCAAGGCCTTCTATCCTCTCAGGGTCAAACGTTACCTCCCAATTCTCCGGCTTAAAGGACGTAAAAGAGACCTCTTTCTCAGAAGCTGACCCCTCATTGATAACGTACATTGAAATGTTAGCTTCTCTTCCCTTACGGGCTGTCAGGGACAAGACTCCGTCCAGGGTCCTACATGTGATCCTATGCGTGCCTGTCAGAACTACCTGCAACTCTATTTCTGCCTCACCTTCGGAGCACTTAGCAAACACCTTGATCGCATGTTCGCCTATTTCGGCCCTTGGTGCGGGACTTATCTCTACGTCCACGGATTGGCTCAAGTTACTTTTTATCTGTAATGAGCCGATATACTTGTTTTCATAGGACGGCTTGAAGGAAACCTCCCATCCTTTGGGCTTTTCGGCACGAAGACTGAACATGTCGTCCTTGTCGGTTTCGTTGTATATATCTATTGAGAATTCAAACTCGCTGTCGGAAGGACCGCGCAGAACCGGATAAGATGTCGTTATTCTTACAAGTTTTTCCTCTTCTTCCTCATCAGTTTCTTTCTCGCTCTTCATTCTCACCGTGATGTCCGCAGTTGCTGTTGTAGTAAGTGCACTGTCAGCGGTTGAGGCCTTTACTTCAAATTGGTACTTGCCCGGCGTCAGCTTTTCATCTTTGTCCTTTTTGTCCTTCTGCTCAGCCGAGAAAGTCAGCGTCTTCTGCTCGCCGGAGGGCACAAACACGCCGGTGATAACGTCTCCATACTTTTCTATCTGAGCTTCCCAGTTCGTCGGCTGTTTCTCAACCGTAAGGTAAATCGTCTCATCCTTCCGACCATTGTTTTTAATAATCAACTCGAGACTTATTGTGTCATCTTCTTTGATAACCTTCCCGGGATATTCGAAAGCCGCAACAATTTCGCGCTGCGGCCTATCCTCGGCCTCCTGCGCTGAGGCCGGTATCACTGCCCCAAGAACTACAACAAACAGACTGGTGACATTTAGCGCTAATAAACACATCTTCATAATATTGCCTCCCTCGATAAGTTTTCCAAGTTTCAGGCGAATTCTCTCAACACATCCACCGGAACCAGGGCCTCAAATGGGTGGCCCACGGGATGGATCCCATCCATTGAAGCGGTGAAGAACTACTTCGATCACCTTGTATTTCTGAATAACTGTATTGCCGAAAGACATCTGCCCAGATATCACACACAAATTGTCTGCCTGTTAGCCAGCATCCCAATATAGCACGGGGCGGTATTATAGTGCGCGGAGGACTGGCATTCAAGTGAAATCTATGGCCCCTGTACAACTTGCCGTAACGAGACTATTTAGCGGGATTATGCTGCACTTCCTTGCTCGTCTCAGCAGTCTTGCACACATTCGACTGTGGCAAAAGAATCAGCGCAATATCTCGTCTGGCCATCGGCTCTGCTGGCCAGCGCTGAAGACAATGATGTTAGAACCGTACCCTGAGTGTTTCGGTATCATTGGGAGAGATAGGCTTGAGGCCTGTAAACGTCTTGACTTTGTCAGTACCTTGCTCGCCAACCTTGACGGTGTACCTGTCCAGCTTGAAAACCTTAGGCGTATAAGTCGTTCCATTGATACGAATCGTGTAGACGGTTTCGTTGTTTGACTCGTCAATTACCTGCACAACTGGATTGGTCATGCCGCTGACTTCGAGGGTTGGCAGATAGGCCACCGCGTTACGGCCGTAGTTGTCCTCCTGCTTAATAGTCCTGGGCCAACCTGGGTACTGCTCAACAGTTGGGTCCGCAACATCCACGTTTCTTGGCCAGCATTCGACGGTGATTTCTCTGGTCTTCTTATTGAATCTGACAACTCCAAAACCGGCCGCTCTGGTTGTCAGTTTGTCGTGGTTCTCCTCAGGGCTGGGATTGGCAACTGCCAGCATGGTGATCTTATTGTCCAACCCATCGACAAATTCGCCCAGGTATTCGGGCATCCCCGGTTCACGGTTCCTGCCCGGCTCCAGAGGTACCCACCAGCGCAAATAGAGATTGGCGATGGACGGCACACAGAGCGAGTAGCCGGCGTCGTTCCATTCATTGATACCGTGATGAATGAGCGTACCTAAGTGCTGGTCGCCGCAAATCATAAACGCGAATGCCTTGCGTATTTCTCTCAGGGCCTTATTTCGTCCCGTCTGTGGCCAGCCATTGCAGTCCAGGTCAACAAGCAAACGGTTGTCCCGTCTGCCATGCAGGTGGGCTGCTCCACAGAACAGGGTTTGAGAAAGCACACACTTCATATCGCAGTCGCGCCAGTCGGCTGCCCAGGTCTTAAGAAACCGAAGCTGCCGCTCTCCAAGCAACGTAGCCCCAGGCACATCAAGGCTCTTCGGATCATAATCGGGCTCTGTGACATGGTCGGGCCTCGGCCCCTGCTGGGGGACCAAACCTTGTGGACCTGACTTGAACTTGCGGTCCTCTATGATGGCAAAGCCTACTCGCCCCACCGTCAACGAAGTGTAGTATACCCCGATGCCACGCTCTATTGGCGTTGGGTCATAGGGATCGGGCAGATGGCTGGTTTGTGCCCGCTCAACCTCCTTGACGTACTCGACGGGAGCAGCGTATCCACCGTCCGGCCCAGCGCGAGTATATGATATTCTCCCTCCTGCTCCCCACAAATTGGCCTGTCCGACATCATGGTCGTCGGGTATTGTGACTGTCGGGATATTGCGAATGACATCGCCGAAATCTCTGCCGAACTTAAGCCAGTAGGCATAATGCCTGTGATGGTCGTAGACCTGGTCGCCGGAGAAAAACAGCAGATCAGGGTTCAACTTCTTGATGTTCTCAACTATGTCAGTTTTTGGTATGTCCCCGCCGTGTCCAGAGTAGATGGAGTTGCCTGTAAACGCGGCCACGACGATCATATCTTTATCCGTCGGGTCTCTGCGGATAGTACCGGTGTAATAGGCATTCTTACCATGAGCGAGACGGTATTCAACATCTTCAGTGGAATCCCAGTTCTCAATCCGGAAGTGCGCCGTCCAGCCCTTCTCAATCACGAGTGTTTGAGCTATTTGCTTCCATTTTCCTCCTCGCTTGATCTGGAGGCGGACCTTGCTGTCCTCATCTTGCTTAAGCGGGTACAGTTGGGCCGTCATCTTCAATATGTTGTTGTGGGCAGTGTACAGGGCAAAGCAAATAACCTTATCTCTGGGCACTTCGGGAATGCTTAAGGCCTGAGCTGCGGCACTACTCAATGGTAGGATGCTCACCAGTAATGCGGCAAGTACTTTTGCATTCATTATCCTCATGTTTTCTTCTCTTCGGTCTAATATCACTGCTGATTTTAGCGCTACGGCAAAAAGTATAATATTACGCGCAGAATCGACTTCGCGATTTCTGTATAGAGATTACATCAATCGCACAGTATGTCAATATTCTATTGACTCGGTCGTGGGATGTGATGCTGAAAGGCAACGATAGCTTCAAGATCATTTTTGAGCGCTCGAAGGCTCGGCTCCCTAATTTGGCGGTATTGATGACTATATCCTGCTGGCCGGCATTGCTTGGTCAGGGTCTGCTTGGCATCATCGACAAAAGCGGCAGTTGTGCGTGTGAGGAACCGGTTGGGCACGCCCTACAACAATTCAGGTGGTGATTTGCCATCTACTTCAATAACCTGTAATTCATCTGGGTGGACCCAGCCTATTTCTCCGTGACTATTGCAGACAGCAACCATGGTTACTTGGCCGGATTCATCCACCGGTGCCAAATTCCCGAAGAACAGAGATGGCCTCGTGGCTTCGAAAGCTCCGAAACCTGTGCCCAATAAGATGTATTTTCCACCTATTCAACGCGTTTGACTATCACTGCCATGACTGCGATCCGTGCTGACCCCCATACTCGTGTAAGAAAAGGCGGGCCGTTTCATTCAACTTGTGACGATGGCCCGCCTTTGAACTACCAAGGATGCCAGCTGCCGCAACGACTCTACGCGGCCGGGTCGGTAACTTCAGTCTCACCCTTTATTACCGAGGCTGCTGCTTTGATCATACCCGCAATGTCTGAAAGATTTGAAGGTATTATGATTGAATTGTTCGTCTTTGCCAGTTTGCCGAACTCGTCCAAATATTGCTCCGCGATGCGGAGATTTACCGCATTAACGCCACCCTTTTCATTTATCGCAGCAGCAATTTCCTTGATCCCATTTGCTGTTGCCTCGGCAACTTTCAGAATTTCGATAGCTCGACCTTCAGCCTCGTTTATCCGTTTTTGTTTTTCGCCCTCAGACTGGGCAATCATCTGTTGTTTTTCGCCCTCGGCCCTGTTTATTTTTGCCTGTCTGTCGCCTTCCGATTCGGCAATGGTTGCTCGCTTTTCTCGCTCGGCCCGCATCTGCTTTTCCATCGCATCTTTGATGCTCTGAGGCGGCATAATATTCTTCACTTCATATCGTGTTACCTTCACCCCCCACGGGTCCGAGGCCTTATCCACAGCATCGACAATCGCACTGTTTATCGTCTCTCTTTCCTCAAAAGTCTTATCCAGCTCGAGCTTACCCATTACGCTCCTCATAGTTGTTTGGGCTAACTGGGCGGATGCGAACTGGTAATTGTTTATTCCGTAAGAGGCCTTCTTCGGATCGACAACCTGCATATACAGAATGCCGTCAACTTCGACTGCGATATTGTCCTTTGTGATACACTGCTGTGGCGCAACGTCGACCGCTTGCTCCTTCAACGTGTGTTTGTAGGCGACCTTATCAAGAAACGGCACAAGTATGTGAAACCCCGCTTCCAGCGTAGTCGAATACTTACCGAGGCGCTCAACGATAAATGCCATTTTCTGCGGCACTATCCTTATCGTCTTGAAAAAGACGATTAACGCGAACAGCAATATGCCTACAAGAATGATCGTTATTACGGTTCCTTGTGCGTCTGCTAGCATGGCTCGCTCCTTTCTTTATACAGCTTTTACCTTAAGTGTTATGTTGTCCTTGGCGATAATTTCAACTACAGCTCCTTCTGCGATTTCTTCATCTGCGAAAGCTTCCCAGTTGGTGCCGTGAAATTCAACCTTGCCACCGACCTTCGGTGCAATCTTCTCTTTGACAACCGCTCGCTGACCTACAAATTCCTCAAGGTTCTCGGTCATGTCCTGCTTTGAGACAATGTGTCCCATGAATATGCCTTTGAGCCATCTCCGCAGGCACAACAGTGACAATACCGAAGCAAGTATGAAAATTATCAATTGAGCGTTTACTGAGCCTTGAACATAATCGCTCAAAAGGCATAAAAGCGCCACCACGCAGGCCCCGACTCCAAAGAAAGCGATGATCAACCCCGGCAGCATAAACTCAAAGATCAGCAGAAAAAGGCCCACCAGAAACCATATCAATTCCGGCTTTAGAAATTCTTTAAGCTTATCCATTTGTTCTCCCTTCAACAATATCAGAAAAGACTATGCTTGGTGACATAAGTGGTCACTCAACAACTACAGCAGTACCATAAGCTAAAATCTCCGACGCTGCTCCCATAATCATTGATGTCGCAAAGCTCACCCGCACAACTGCATTGGCCCCAAGGCTCTGAGCATCTTCTACCATTCTGTCAATAGCCTGCTCCCGGGACTCAGCCATCATCTTGGTATAATCGGTTATCTCTCCGCCGACTATGTTTCGCAGTATCGCCATAATGTCCCTGCCAATGTGGCGAGCACGAATCGTATTACCTTTGGCGATTCCCAATTGCCTTACAATCTTCTTGCCTACAACCGTATCCGTAGTGGACAAAAGCATTGCTTTACCTCCTTACATCTCTATACCGATCTTTGCTCCAGAAGTACAGCCTCTCCCTCAACACCGATACAAACAAAATCGCCAGCCCCGCTGTAAGTGCCAGCAGAGCAATTTTCAAAAGGTATCCCAACGTAGGATCCTTGATGAGCTCTTCTATCAATTTGAAACCGGCATAGATTACCAGCAGGATACCGGCTACCGAAAAGACAATCCAGCCAAGCCCGCGCTCGATCCGATTATAAATATTATCCCAGTAATCATGCCATATCCGATCTTCGGGCTCAACTAATGTCACCTCGTCGGTAATCGCTTTGAGTCTCTTAAATTCCTCAAGCTCTTTGGCGCATTCGGGGCACCCGGTGAGATGCTCTTCAAACCGCTGTCTCTGCTCAGCACTCAACTCGTTATCCAGGTAACCCATCATCAGGTCTTTATAGTCATGGCACGTCATTTATGCCACCTCCTTTCGGTGCACCTAACAACTCTTTGAGTCTCTTACGGGCATAGTACAGCCTGCTCGTGACAGTGCCTTTGTTGCAGAAAAGAGCCTCAGCAATCTGCTCATAGGACATGCCCTGGAAGTGTCGTAGTATAATAACCTCACGATGCTTTTCATCGAGCTTGCCGATTGCCTGCCAGACTCTGTTCTTAGCCTCATCTCTACCTACTACAACTTCCGGCGAAAAATGATCCTCTGCAGCTGCTACTTCCGGGCAATCATCCGCGTCAAGAGAGCTTGCTTGTCTATACCTTCTCCTCCTCAAGTGGCTCACGCACAGATTCTTCAATATTTGATAGAACCAGGGAAAGAACCTGCGGTCAGACTTAACGTGCTTTATGTTCCGGTATGCCCGAACAAAGGCCTCTTGTGATAAATCCAACGCATCTTCACGGTTGCCCACAAGGCCCAGAGCAATGAAATACGCCTGTTTCATATATTTTCTCACGAAAACTTCGAAAGCCTCTTTCGAGCCCCGCCGACAACGCTGCATCGCGATCATTTCTTCTTGACACAAGCTTGCCAATTTCTCCGGCTCCAAAAACCACTTATCAAAACTCAACAGAGGTTTTACACTCTGCTTCCAAAGTAATATACATCGGAAAGCCCGGATTTCTTCAAATTATTTTGTATTTTTGTCCCCACCACCACTCTTGGCCCCGCCTTTCGAATCGTCCTACAGCAACAAAATGGGATTTATTGCTCAGACTTTTCGATAAGTCTGCACCACATTTACGCAGGAGACTGTCGACCGCGCTTTTACCCGGCGGCCTCGCAAGCCTCGAGCCGATTGTCTAAGCACAGTGACCCGCCTACCGGTGGATACGTGTTTAGCCAGATATGAAATACACGGCCACCCCCGAGCTTGGACTCCGGTTAGCGGGGATCTTGCGCTTGAGGCTACCACATGGTCTTCAGTTTTATTGGGTGGCAACCTCAATCCACCTACACGGCGGATTGGGGATGGTTTTATCCCCCGGCTCAACACGCACACTGGCGGGTCACGCCTCAGTCAAGCTCCTTAATAAATATGTTGGCAAACTGAACAGGGTCACCATGATGTTGCAGTGCAATGGGCCCGCGTTCAGGCATCCCCGGAAGCATGACTTCGGGGATCACTGTCTTTCCATTTAGTATGACGCTGACCCGATCATCGGTGGCAGTGATTTCAAAGCGATTCCACTGGCCGACTGGATTATCTGCCTTCAGGATAGGCGTAGCAGCCCTTCGTACCTCGGCGGGCATACTTCTGTCTGTGCGGTATCCCCATATTTCGCCCGAACCAACCGGCCAGTTCCAGATGTTGATCTGGCTCTTTGAGCTGCCACGCAGATAAACACCGCTATCTCCGGCATTGAGGACAGCAGCGGTCAATTGCTTGCCATCTGAGCCGGTAGCCTGCGAGCCGTCCGGCAGAATAACCGGAACTTGCTCGGTCTTGGGCTCGGCCGGAAGACGCCAATCAACAATCAGAGTGAAGTTTCCAAATTCCTGTTCCGTCCATAAGTTCTTGTCGCTCGCCTCGCTTTTGCCGTCATAATCGAGAATCCAATCCTTGGCACGCCAATGGTTTTTATGGCCTGGGACTTGCTTCCAACCACGAAGGTCCAGGCCATTGTAAAGCAAGCGGAAACCCTGTTCTTTTGCCGCGACCATATCATCAGACGGGTTCGAGCTGGGCAACTCACGAATGCGGATATTTCGAAAATGCACCTCGCTGCCTTCGGACTCAAGGCAGATATATCCTTTGCGCGGATTCGCATCGTAGCCGCGAGTAACAGCCTTGCCATTGACGGCCAGGGTTACAGTCCCATCTCGACTTTCGAGGCGGTAATGGTTCCATTGTCCGGCTGGTTTACATCGGCGTTCGCTGGGCAGAGAGCGCATCCAGCCTCCCGGATGCGGCTTGTCCGGTTTCATTGTAGCACCATGGATGGCAAAGACATCACCATGGCTGGTATAATTTTCGGTGTTGCGCCCATCAAGAATTTGAACCTCAATCGCACGTGTAAATGGCTGTCCCACAGCCGGTAGCGGATCTGAGTGGATGAATAAGCCGGCGTTGCCGCCCGCTTTGATATGCCGCCATTCGAGCTCCAAGACATAGTTCTCATATTGTTTTTCGGTGCGTATGACACCCGTTGGGATCCCCGTGCAGACGATAATACCATCTTTCACTGTCCAAGTTTCCGGCCCACAATTGACATTTGCCCAGCCGTCAAGACTCTTGCCGTTGAATAAAGACACGAATCCATCGTCATCGGCACCAAGCTGCTTGATCATAATATTTCGCAGCGTAATCAAACCGTTGAGGTTCTGGAAGCCAATATGTCCCTGGAGCGGCCGCTTCGCCAGAGCCGGTCCTCTTTCTTGCCGTGCCTTCGTTTCTCGCGACAGGTCAGCATCGATAACCTTTTGGCCGTTGAGCACAACCGTGACTCGGCTGCCGCGGGCGGTGATCTCCCACGAGTTCCACTGGCCGACGGGCTTGACCACATCGGGGCTGGCAGCAATCTCGTCGTAGATTGACGCCGTCCGTTGCTCAGGCCGAGAACCTCCGCCGTAGTAAACCTCGTCGTCCACTACCTGAAGCTCCATTGCCGTATAGGCTGGGTCGCCTTCGGGCGGAAACCGCAGTCCTATGCCCCCGTTGGCTCCCCTGCTGATTTTAGACTCAAGCTTCAACACGAAGTCACTGTACTGGTTCGGCGAGATGATCCAGGTCCGCTTATTGAGGCCATATAAAACACCGTTTTCGATCCTCCACGGTGTTCCGTCAACCTTCTGGGGTGTACGGAGGTCGGACCAATCGCTGACCTTCCAACCCTCCAGGCTATCGCCTGGAAATAACGGCGCAAATCCTTCGTCGCCCGCGTGCAGAGTAGTTGTGTCCCCTACGACCACGCCACACGTGACGACGCCAATTAGAAAGAATACATAAGCGTGCTTCATCGTAAATACTCCTTAAGAGGTCTTCATTGCAAAACTTCAGCCATCTACAGCCAATGTTGTTATTGTCGACCGCCAGTGTCCGGACGCTTCATCGACAAGTATCGCCTCCAGACGTGGTAAGCCGGTCTTTCCTTGGCGTCCTCGTCGATCAACCCACAATCCTTCCATACAATAAATGCTTCAGGAGCCGTGTCCTTGATCTTTTCCCACAACGCGTCGTAATCCCGGTGCAGAAAAGCAATAACAAACAAATAGTCATCGCGAACAGCCTTGTCAAGCAGCGTCTCGAAATACGTCCTTTGCTTGGCCGGATTGCTGGATATGGTTAGGTTATACGTCCTGAGAACGACTGTCTCGGCAGGATAGCCCGTTTCGGTTATGGCCAAAGGCTTATCCGCAAAGCTGCGAATCCAATCGAGGGTTTTGGTCGGCCTTTCCGATTGCCCCGCCATAAAGGGATAGTAACTGATCCCAACAATATCGACGTATTGGAGAAACTCTCGAATCTTGTCCTGTTGGACTTCAAGATCATTCCATCCTCTATTCGTCAGATTGTGCAGAGTGAGCGTTGCAAATATCGGAAGGTCGGGATATTTCTGCTTCAATTGTGAGTACGTATGCTTGTACAGTTCGATAAAGGCGGGCCACTGGTGCGGTGAATGATGTATCAGTTCGTTAATCTCGATCCCTATGGCCAAATAATCGGGCCCGAAATTTTCGACCGCGCGCCGGCAGTAGTTGAGGTAAGCCTTTTTCACGAGCGGGTCGTTTAGCTCACGGCCTTTAAACTGATCGGGCAAGGCCATATTCTCATCTTTGCCACGGTACAGCGCCATTCCATTCCTGCCGCCATTCAAAGGAGTCACCGAGACGAGGGTCTTCATGCCTGACGAAACACGCTTACGATTCTTCCAGTCATTCTCCAGATTGATGTGAAAAGGCTTATCTTCCAGTGCCTCGCTCCACGGCACCCCCGCGTCAAAGTGATGCGCTACGATATCTCCGTTTTTGACAATGAACCTGTTCGTCGTGTCCAGTGCCTCTGCCGTCATGTCCCACGGAAAAGGTGTAAAACCCATATAGAAAGACCGCCTCGTCTTTTGTTCCCGCCGTTCCGATGCACAGGCAAGCAGGCAAAAACCGCTTAGCAAAGACAACACAACGACAGCGAGGGCACTGGAAGACGCCCCAGACTTTCCAGCCTTCCTGTATATCGCTCTCCGCTCGTTCCGGCACATATCTCCAAGCACACTCAAGATCTCTACGGGATTTGTCTTAATGAAAGAACGCTTTCAACCGATCCGTCCAAGGCGGACTACAAGGTCTTCTAATCACTTTCCAGAATAATACTGGAACCGGCCACCCAACGCCAAACCATTTTGGCAATATTTGCCCACGGCAGTCGCCGAGCCCGTCACGGGCCCAACTTGGCAGATGTCCACAAAGACATTCGGCTTGAACCGCGCAGGCCAGGCCCTCACAACACAGTTAAGCATCTGTTTTTTGCAAGGTGGTCAAGGGGTCAGCTCATCGGCCCCGATGTCTGGTTTGGCCCCGCGAGGCTGCCCGTCTATATCAAAAGCTATTTCGGCCAGTGGTACACCCTGGTCAACTGCGCCTTTGGCATGTGCGGTTAGATGCAGGTTCCCTTGCGACGGATCGACCAGAACAGTCGTAAGGTCCTTCTCGAAGTTATTGATGATCCTGATTTTGCTGTCCGACTCGTTTCTGATTTTGGGCCCGCTCAATAAATTGTTGGCCGCGAGCAGCCCATCGTTATCATAGACAAAACGAATCAACCTACCTAACCGACTGCCGGGTTCGTGAATAGTGTTGTTGAGCAGCTTACAGTTCTGCGTGTAGACGGTTACAATGCCGCCCTGGGGTGCTCTGGTGACAAAATTGTTGCGGGCAACGCAGCGCACACAGTGGTAACGCGTGCCCTCGGCACGATGAGGATTGCCAAGGCATATCCCGGCATCGCAGTCAATAATGATATTGCGCTCAATAACACAGTCCTGCGAATCGCGCCAAATGAAGATGGCGCCGCGCGCCGTGCGGGTCCTGCCTTGGATGCCTACGAAAACGTTGTTGCTGATCTCCCATTTCTTAGCGTACATGACATCAATACCACCAATATAGTTGCCGTTAAAGGTTTCCGTGGTATCAGACGGGTCGTCACTGAAGCGTTTCGGCCGGTCATTGTAAAACAGACAATACGCAATCCGGCATTGCCTTGGACGAATCGCCTCGCGATTCGCCTCTGGTACCTTGACTCCCTTGACACCGCGCTGCCAGATATTGTGGATAATGCAATTGTAAATTGTGACTTTCTGAACGTTCGTTTGTGAGTTGATCTTCAATCCATTGCACCTGATATTCTGGATCGTCAGGTCAGCGATAGTAACGCCGGAGCACCCCGTTATCCCTAACAGCTCCCTGTGCCGACTCTTGGCACCGTCGATGACCACACGCTCACGATGCCCCGATGCTCCGCGCAGCGACACGTTGTCGGTGTTGATCTCGACATAGCGAGGCATCATATAGTGCCCGTCTGCCAGCAAAATCGTGCCGCCTGGCTTCACCTGCTGAAGCGCCCTAACCAGCTCCTGCACATTTGAGACTTCGATCGTCTGTCCCTGGGGCGGAGGCAAGGCGGGAGCCTTCGGAAACCACGGCTGACTCGGTGGATTGATGATTGTGCTCTGGGCCGGCTGGACGTCAAGGGACTCCGCCTCTTTTGGCAGCGAAACCAGCTTGAGCATCCTAAGCACCTCGGCATATTTCATCAGAACAAGATAGTTCCGCAGCGAAAAGCCACAGCATCGAAGCGCCTCCTCGGAATAATCACCCCGATACTTCTTAGGATGGCTGGGATGCACCCCATCGCGGGCAAGAAGTGTCGGGACATCGTAGCCCTGGTACTGTGCGAATTTATCCAGCGCCCCGTCCCAATCATTCGGCCGGCGCTTCAGAATCTCAGCGTGAAAGTCAACAAGCGGCACCTTCTTCTCGCGTGCAATCTTTCGCACAGCGTCCGCATACACCGCCGATTTCTCAGCAAATCCATGCCGCGGCGGAATCGTGCTCAGTATCACCACCGCCCCGTTGGCCAGACATCTTTGAACTACCTCTCGCGTCTTCTCCTTGTATTCCTCCAGGCCCACGGAGTTGAGGTCATTCGTGCCAAACATAATCAACGCCACTTCAGGATTCAATCGCCTAAGCCAGCCGTCAATGTTCTGGTGTGCCCAGCGGATCGTCATACTGCCTTCGTTGCCAAACTGCGGCCCCTTCCAGTCCCGCCAACATTCTTTCTTCAAGTATCCCTTCACTAACCCAAATGCCCGCTGCATTTCGTCGGGAGCGTTGTTGCGAGAATACAGTAGCGGCGTCCAGAACGCCATTGTCACCGTTATCGAGTCCCCAAAATGTGCAAACGTCCCTTTGTCGCCGGAAAATCTCGCATGGACCTTAGCCATCGAATCCACCCAGTAACAGCTCTCGGATTCACTCGCCAGATTCCGAGCCGATAGGGTAGACGGAAAAGTCAGCAAGAGAATCAGAATCACGCGGGCAAGCACCTTCATAATGTACCTCCTGCTATCCAAGCCAATTCTTCAAGGCATGTATCCACCTGCACAACGCAGGCGATCCAACCACATATTTACACGTTTCAACGTGCCTCTGCAAGCTCCAATCCAAAGATAGAACGACTGCCAACCGGCTGAATGTTGTGTGCGCAGCCCCCACTACTTACCCCCGAAAGATTCTCGATCCTGCGAGGCAGATTTATGCAGGGCAATATATCACTTCTGACCCGTCACTCGTTTCTCGCTTTTTTATCATTCCCGTGAAACTTGTCCTCGGCCACGACCGGGGAACGGGAATCCATAATTCTGTCATTGCGAGGCCGTCAGGCCGCGGCAATCTCTTCTGTCATTCCCGCGAAACTTGTCCTGAGCAAAGTCGAAGGAGCGAGAATTCACCCCTTTTTCTCAAAACCAACGCGCCTTCATCCCACCCACATCACCGGCGGGGCAAGCCGAGCAGAAAAAGTGTGGAAGGTTCAGGAATTCTAGAACCCTGAGAGGAGGCTTGAGAGAGTATCTGTGGTGAACGTCTTTAATTCAAGATGGTTCTTTGGGTGTGGTTGGATGCGACAATGTAGTATGGTAGAAACCAGGCTTTCCCGAATCATCAGACCACGTTATCTTGAGTTTTGCCAGGATATTCGGGGTCTCATTAGTCTTCCAATGGCAACTGAAACTGCTACCAGCTCCGATCGTAAGACACCTTGGGACCTTAGGCTGTATGCTATTGAGTTCTGATAGAGGCTTTTCATTTAGTGTAACTTTGACATCGCGTGCTTCTGAGGCACCACTATTTGCAATAATTAATTCATACCGGCCGTGCTTCTGTAAGTGTTCCAATTTAGCCGTAATCTTTGCCCTTCGTTTCTCAACTTGCCGGTCGTGCTCTCGTGCTTGCTCTATCCGCAGCATCTGATTCTGTGTTCGTTGGCTTTTAATGAGTGCTACAACAGCCACTACGATGGAGATCCCCGACAGGATAAGAGCTATAATGCCCACCGAGTCCATATTCATACCTTGCTAAATTGTGTGTGAATCCATTTTGCGTGATTCTACGGCAGGTTTGTTTTTTTTGATTTTCTTTTTAGCATCACCGAGCTTAAGCCGAGCGGAAAGAGCGTGGTAACTTTTGAGGTTACGGTATTAGATCAAATATCTCTTTTTTATCAATATCGTTAAAGCGTTTTTGAGCCTGTTTTATCGTCATTGTAATTTCACCCTTCGGCCCAGCACACTTGGCTTTTTGCCATTTTGATTGTGCTTCTACTTCAGCTTCTGCTACGACAGATACGTCAAGAGATTTGCCGCCCCGAATGACCGTGAGTACCAAATCATCTCCTGGGTTTTTGTCAAACATCTTACGAATCTTAGAGCGGGGCAAGTTGAGAGTACTTTGGGAATCAATTTTAGTAACAATATCATATACCTTCAAACCTGCTCGTTCTGTAGGCGACTTGGACCAAACCCCTGTTATCACTGGATAGAAATTGTTGCCATCAAGTGTATATATAAGAAAACCGCAACCAAAAACACCATTGTTTAAGTCCTCTCGCCGTTTGCGAGGGTCGCCACAGAAAGGGAAGCTGGGATTCCCTTCCTTAGTAACCAGTAAATTGTCGAGCAAGCATTGGCCTGATAGGCGAATATCCTGCTGAGGTGTTGAAACAACGATACGGCTTGACCACACAACCTTGTTTGTGTCTTTGTCGAACACGCTTACGCTGAGCCACGGGTAGTAAGCGCCTACGTAGTGTCCTGGCGTTGTATATGTCATCGGGATATAGTATCCTGGTGTTGTTGTCGTCGCCGTGCCCCAATGTGACCCAGTGCTGCCATACAGATTCATATATGTGGTCTGAGTCTGTCCAGGGACATACCAGGGAATAGTAGTTAAAGTTGGAGGGATATAGGTGCTTTTATATTCGTTTGAGTAATACAGGCCGAGATAAAAGTCAGCTTCTTTCATATCATCTACGTAACGATAACCGAATAATTCAAACCTATTTCTCAGAGCAAAAAGTAGCTGCTTTTCTATGATGGGATTCATTTTAGAACCACTATCAACTTCTGCTGCCGGGCGCACCGTAAAGTCTTGATATTCTTCGAAATCTACATCCGGGTCTTTTTCAACTTGCACCAGCGGCTGTGAGTAGACAAGAATCATCCCAGGCTTTAACTGCTGTGTGCATCCAGCAAGAAAGATAAGTAAGCTCAACAGGGCAAACTTCTTTTCCATTTTTTGTCCCTCTCACACATTCTTGACATTTTTGCGACGCACGTAAACAGGGCACCGCTAAATCGTACTTGTTTATATATATTTTAGAATACCAGTTTTCTTGCTGGAAGGAAACGAAAAACAGACCAAAATATAGCTTTTGGGGACGATATCCGATAGAATTGGCAGTGATGAAATCAGGAGATTCAATAAGTCGCGATCTGGAGCGGATAGCCGATGGGCTGGATGAGTCCTGCCTGATAATAGATGAGTTCGAGCGAAAAACAAAAAACGTGATCTTTAAGTTCCCAGCAGTTATTTCCCGCATTGACGATGTGAAAGATGCTGAATTATATGACATAGATACAGAGAAGCTTCTCTTTATACTTGATGTGGAGCTTAAAAATGTTTTAACCAAGCTGTTACATTACAGCCCTGCGAATGGACAAAAATTAGAAAGGGAATTTGAACCAATAAAAAAATGGGCAATCTCTCTTGACTTATCAACCCCACGTCCTTCAAAAACACGATTCCCGCGCATGGCGGATTATCCAGACCTGGTGATAGAAAATATAAGCCGTTTGACGTTTCACTTGCCGCAGAGAGCTAACGAGCTTCGGCGGGTAGCAAAACTGCTGAAGGAAGCCGAAAAGCCAGCAGAAAAAGAGCAAAAGGTTACTCTTGGCAAACCCGAAAAGGAAAGCTGGTTGTGGAAGTTATATGAAAAAACTCTGAAAGCTTTGTTTGATTCACTTCTTGGAAAATTTGGGGGCTAGGTGAAATGCGTTTTGTTCGTCATTGACGAAAGGGGCATAGATTGCTACGGACTGCCGGTCTCGCAATGACGAATGGTGAACCTGCCGTGAAACGGCAGCCTAAATAAGAACAAATACCCTCCCATATCCTTCGACATTGCTCAAGACAGGAACGACAGGGCTAAACACCGTATTCTTCTCTGCGACCTCTGTGTCCTCTGCGGCTCAAATAGAAATTTACTTGACAGACAACTATTCCCTCTGTATAATATATAACTAACTAATGAAAAGTGAATACCGTGAGATACAACTGAGGGAACCCAAGACTACAACCCCAGCCTGAACCATAACTCGTGTATGTTAAGGGACTTACAACGTATTTTGCATTTAGGTCATTCCTCCTTTGGATTTGTTTCGGATTTCGAGTTTCGGATTTAGGATTTAGGCTGCCCCAAGAGGGGTGCCGCCCTACAATTGTCGAGAATCCTCTACAAATCGGCCCTATTTTTCGCAAAACGAACCCAAATTCCGAAAAAGTCAAATGAACGTAAATAAAGTATTAACAATGAATTATGAAAAAAAGGACACTTGGTGGACTGGGAAAAAACGAACCCAAA
>Ga0209427_10000761_pt1 | contig 35482 bp, 37 predicted proteins | sample DeeMarSWOR136_30_FD_187465 | JGI IMG/M metagenome (GOLD analysis project Ga0209427, IMG submission 187465) | Marine sediment microbial communities from White Oak River estuary, North Carolina - WOR-1-36_30 (SPAdes) (version 2) | ecosystem: Environmental > Aquatic > Marine > Intertidal zone >...
AAATGAAGGTTTAACTAAAGAAGAAATTTTAGCTCTTACAGATGATCTAGTTGGTGGACTTGGAAAGAACCAAGTTTCTGCCTGTGCAATTGTAGCAGTGGATCAAGTTCTTAGATATGAAATGAGTTCAAGGGCAAAACCCATAGATTTTATTAAAGAACGTAAATTAGAACGAGGAGACATTTAATACCCACCACTTTAATATTGCTGATTATAATGTTAAGCTAAATAATTTCCAGAGAAGATAATAAATATCTCTTTTGTATATTATAATAAAAAAGTGGATGAATGCCAATTTATTTCCAAATCAGAACTTAAAGGAATTGAAAAATGATCTAATGAAAATAAATATAAACGAAAGAATTTTTGTTTCCAGAATTGGGGATTTTAGTAATAAACACAATGTTGAAAACTTAGGTATTGCACCTGAAGATATTATTAGTATAATTATTGAGGCCGAGTATGAATGATAGACTCTAAGGAATTAGATCAAAATTTTAAATATGAAGTGTCAAAAGAGATAGAAGGTGCAAATATAACACGATGTTTTGCTTGTGGTACATGTACTTCTAGTTGTCCCGTTCGCGAAATAGATAATAAATATAATCCAAGGAAGATAATCCGAATGGTACTACTTGGAATGAGAGAACGTGTCCTAAAAAGTAATTTTATATGGCTTTGTTCAACGTGTTGTATCTGTGATGACCGATGCCCCCAGGGCGTAAATTTGACAAAAATTATGACAGCATTGAAAAACATTGCAGCAAAAGAAGGATATATTCATCCATTTTTTAGAGGACAAGCGCGGCTAGTAAGCACTTTTGGGCGATTATATGATGTAGAAGATTTTGACAATAAAAAACGAATGAAATTAGGATTAATCCAAGTTAAAAAGAATTTTGAAGAAGTTACAAAACTAACAAAAAACATTTTACCTAAAGAGGCGATTCAGTGAAATATGCATTATTTCTCGGGTGCACTATATCAATTCGTGAACAAAACTATGAGATGGCTACACGAGAGGTTGCAAAAAAATTAGGAATAGAATTCATTGATGTTGAGGATTTCTCTTGTTGCGGTTTTCCAATTAGACCTACCAGTGCTGAAGCTTCACTTTTAATAGCAGCAAGAAATTTAGCTATTGCTGCAGAGATATCAGAAAAAATATGTACACTATGTAATGCTTGTACATCTACTCTTACGGAAGCAAACAAAGAGCTTAATAATGATAAGGAACTACGCAAAAAAGTAAATAAAGAATTAATAAATATTGGTAGAAAATTCAAACCTGGTTTAAATATCAAACATTTCTCAAGAATTCTTTATGAAGATGTTGGATTAGAAGGGATAAAAAAGAAAATTGTGAATGATCTTAGTTGTCTTAGATTTTCGGTTCATTATGGCTGTCATTATCTTAGACCAAGTGGTATTTATGACTATTTTGAAGATGCAGAAAATCCCTCTACTTTTGAAGAACTTGTTGAGACGACAGGGGCAGAGGTTGTAGACTATAAAAACAAGCTTGATTGCTGTGGTAGTCCTATACTTGGTGTGGAGGAAAATATAGCACATTCTATTGCGAAACGCAAGCTCGATAGTGTTAAAGAAAATAAGGTAGATGCACTTATTACAATTTGTCCTTTTTGCTCAATTATGTTTGAAAAAAGTCAAAAGAAAATAGAAGCGAAGTTTAATGTTGAGTATAATCTACCGGTGCTTTACTATCCTCAAATTTTAGGACTAGCGCTTGGTATTAATATTGAACAACTTGGTTTTCGTATGAATAAAATTAAACCTGATGCTTTACTTGGAAAAGTAATAGGTAGTTAAATGAGTAGAAAATCTTCAAAACCAGACAAGATAGGTTCCGTTTTGGTCGTTGGTGGCGGTATCGGTGGAATGCAAGCAGCTCTTGATCTTGCTGACTCTGGTTTTAAAATATTTCTTTTGGAGGAGAAACCCGCTATTGGCGGTGCCATGGCTCAATTGGATAAAACCTTTCCAACAAATGAATGTTCTATGTGTATTATGTCTCCTAAGCTAGTAAATGTTGGAAGACATCCTAATATTGATCTTATTACTTATGCTGAGTTAGATGATATTTCTGGTTTTGCTGGTAATTTTAAAGTGAAGATTAGAAAAAAACCAAGATATGTCGATGAAGATAAATGCACTGGCTGCGGTGAATGTGAGCAGGTATGTCCGGTCTTACTTCCTTCAAGGCTTGACCAATGTTTAGCAGAACGTCACGCGATTTATAGGATGTATCCACAGGCAATTCCAAATGTTTTTACTATTAATAAACTCAACGAAAAATCTCCATGTAAAGTAGCTTGCCCTGCTAAGGTAAATGCTCAGGGATATGTTCAATTAATGGGTAATAGAAAATTCAAAGAAGCACTAAATTTAATCCGTGAAAATAATCCTTTTCCAGGAATTTGTGGTCGTATATGCCATCACCCATGTGAAGAAGAATGTTTGCGCTCGAAGATAGATGAGCCTATTGCTATTAGAAATCTTAAGCGTTTTGTCATTGATTATATAAGAGAGAAAAGAGAAAATCCACCAGAGCTTTTAAAAACAAATAAAAAAGAAAAAATTGCAGTAGTAGGTGCCGGTCCTTCAGGTCTCACATGCGCTCTTAAGCTGCTAAAAATGGGATACCCTGTAACTGTATATGAGGCGTCAAATAAGCCAGGTGGGATGATTACCAGTTGTATGCCTGAGTATCGTATTCCTGAGAAAATTGCTATGTATGATATCAACTGGATTCTAAATCACGGAATTAATCTCAAGAAAAATATTAAAATTGGGAAAGACCTAACATTGAAAGAACTTAAAAAAAAGTATAAGGCAATTTATTTAGCTATTGGAATACAAAAGTCAACAAAACTAAAGATCGATGGATCAGATACAGAGGGTGTCTTTTATGGCATACCATTTTTAAACTATGCAAAAAAAGGTAATAAGCCAAAAAATTTTGGTAAAAAGATAATAGTCATCGGTGGTGGAAATGTTGCTATCGACTGTGCTCGTACATCTATTCGTCTCGGTGCTGAGAAATCCTATATTATTTATCGCAGATCAGAGAATGAAATGCCAGCCAAGTTGGAAGAGATCAAAAACGCTAAAGAAGAAGGAATAATTATCCTTGATTCCTTGATTCCTAAGAAGATTATTAGCAAAAATGGGAAAGTATCTGGTCTTGAAACAATAGTCTCCAAGGGTATTCATGATTCAAAAATTAGATTTACGCCTAAGTTTTCCAATGAAACTACTAATTCAATTGATGGTGACACAATAATAATTGCAATAGGTCAAATACCAGATTTATCTGGTTTTGAAGAACTACAGATGACACAAAAGAAAACTATTAAAACTGATAAATTCACATTTGAGACGAATATTCCTGGTATATTTGCGGGTGGAGATATTGTTCTTGGATCTGCTTCTGTTGTTGAGGCAATTGGACATGGAAATGAAGCAGCGATATCAATTGACAGATATTTAAAAAAGCGAGCTCCTCATAGGTATAGAAAGAAAGAGAAAGTGATAGAAGAACCAAGAGAAATAGTAAATGCTCAACCCCGTGTACAAATGAGAAAAGTCCAGGTAAATAAACGTATTCGTAATTTCAGGGAGATAGAGATTGGATACACAGAGAATGAAGCAGTTAAGGAGGCTAAGAGGTGTCTTTCATGTTCTATTTGTTCAGAATGTATGCAGTGTGAAGAAGCTTGCGAGGCAGATGCTATTGATATTAAAATGAAAGAAAAAACATTGGAATTAGATGTTGGTTCGATTATACTAGCACCAGGCTATGATTTATTTGATGCCAAATTAAGAAGTGAATATGGTTATGGTCGTTATCCTAATGTTTTAAACTCACTTGAGTTCGAGTTTATTCTTTCAGCTTCCGGTCCATATCAAGGCCGTATTGTACGCCCATCTGATGAAAAAGAACCGAAGAAAATAGCTTGGATTCAATGTGTTGGATCACGCGATAATGTTTATGGAAGCAACTACTGTTCATCGGTTTGCTGTATATATGCTATCAAGGAAGCAGTAATGGCCAAAGAGCACAATCCAACTATAGAACCAACGATTTTTTTTATAGATATGAGAACTTTTAGTAAAGGATTTGAAAGATATTTTAACCGGGCGGAGCAAGAACATGGTGTTAGATTCATGAGATGTCGAGTTTCTTGTATAGAAGAAGAACCAATCACAGGAGACTTGCTAATCAAATATGAAACCGAGGATGGCTTGTTAAAGGAAGAAAAATTTGACATGGTTATTCTATCAGTAGGATTTATCGCTAAAGAAGGGATGAAAGATTTAGCGGGAAAAATTGGTGTAAAGCTTAATGATTTCGGTTTTTGTGAAACTGCTGAATTTAATCCAATGAATACTACAAGAAAAGGAATATTTGTTTGTGGCTCTTTTTCAGGACCTAAAGATATCCCTGAGACAGTAACATCAGCTTCTGCAGCATCGGCAAAGGCTAGTAGTATTATTTGCTCTGAGCGAAACACACTAATCAAGAGAAAAAAATACCCACTAGAAATAGATGTTACAAAGGAAGAACCACGCATAGGTCTCTTTATTTGTCATTGCGGTATAAATATCGGTGCCTACGTAGATATTAATTCTTTGGTAAAATACGCAAAAACATTACCTTATGTGGAATATATTGAGGATGATTTATACACTTGTTCTGAAGATACCCAACGTAAAATTATTGAGAAAATCAAAGAAAACAAGTTAAACCGAGTAGTTGTTGCATCTTGTACTCCGCGTACCCATGAACCATTATTTCAGGAAACTGTCCGAGAGGCTGGTTTGAATCCACATCTTTTAGAGATGGCTAATATACGTGATCAATGCTCCTGGGTACATATGAAGGATCCTGATGCTGCAACAAAGAAAGCAAAGGATCTCATCCGAATGGCTACTGCAAAATCAAAACTCCTTGAACCTATTTCAACTATTGAGCTAAATATTATTCAGAAGGCACTTGTGATTGGTGGAGGACTAGCAGGCATGATATCTGCCCTTGTGATTGCGGATCAAGGGTTTGAAGTCTACCTGGTGGAGAAAGAGAAAAAACTTGGAGGAAACCTTAAAAATATTTATTATAACTTTGAAAACTATGATGTTCAAGCGTATATGGAATCACTCACTAAAAAGGTTGAGAAACATCCAAAAATCATTGTATATAAAAATTCTAATATCGAGAAAACTGAAGGATATATTGGAAAATATATTTCTACAATAAAAAATGGTGCAGCTAAATTAACATTTGAACATGGAGTTATAATAGTTGCAACAGGAGCAGAAGAATTTAAACCAAAGGAGTATTTCTATGGAAAAGATAACAGGGTAATGACCCAGCTTGAATTAGAGAAGAAACTTGTAGAGAATCAAAATTTTAGTAATAAAACCATTGTAATGATACAATGCGTAGGATCCCGAGAAGAGCAACGCCCCTATTGTAGTAGAATATGCTGTAATGATGCAATAAAAAACGCTTTAAAAATAAAAGAAAAGTATAAGAAAACAGAAATTTTCGTATTGTATCGAGATATGAGAACCTATGCATTCAAAGAAACTTACTACGAGAAAGCACGCGAAAAAGGAGTTATTTTTATACGGTACGATATAAAAGATAAACCCAGGATTAAAAAGGGTAAAAAAGATCTTGAAATTGAAGTAAGAGAACCAATACTAAATGAAATATTTAAAATACATGCTAATAACCTGATTCTTAGTCCTGCAATTATTCCAAGGGCAGAAAATCATGAACTTGCAAAAAAGTTGAAAGTGCCATTAAACGAGGATAAGTTCTTTTTAGAGGCACATGTAAAACTTAGGCCTGTTGATTTTGCCACGGAGGGAATTTTCCTTGCTGGTATGGCCCACTCACCGAAATCTATTAGTGAAACTATTACTCAAGCATATGCAGCAGCTTCTCGAGCAATTACTATTATCTCAAAGAACAGTTATTATATAGATTTACCAATTGCTACAGTTAACGAAGATTTATGCAGCGGCTGCGGCTTCTGTAAAAAAACATGTCCTTATGATGCAATTGAAATGAGTACAAAAGTAAAAGATGGTAAAGATGTCACAGTTTCTAGTATCATTGAAGGTTTATGCAAAGGTTGTGGTAGTTGCATCGTGGCATGCCCCTCTGATGCTATCGACCAAAAAGGATTCAAACAAAAACAAATATCTTCAATGATTCATGTTTCAGAGATTTAACTTAAAAATTAGTATTTTAAATAATGAAATAAAAAAATGAAATTATTTTCTTATAGTATGGTCGAATAATTAATTTGAATCAAAATCTTTACTTGAATGATTCAACTATATATAAGAAGAATCAAAGATTACATAAATTAAGTATCTAATGTAGGTTAAATTTATGTTATAAGATTAAATAAACCAAAACAAGTTCGATATAAAAAATTGGAGGTGAGATAGCAAATGGTTTTAATTGAAGGATACAATTTTCCAGAGGAATTATACTATCATAAAGACCATGCATGGGCAAAGATAGAATCCAGTGGAAATATTCGTGTAGGCTTAGATGATTTTTATCAAAAAAGCGCTGGTGATATTACAAATATCGATATACCATTTGAGGGAGATGAGATTTCTCAAGGAGAAACATGTGGTAGGGTCGAATCTGAAAAATGGCTAGGCAAGTTAGTTACACCTCTATCTGGAGAAATTATTAAAGCAAACGAAGAGCTAGAACTTGATCCAGAACTAATTAACAAAAGTCCTTATAAAAAAGGATGGATAATGATTGTTAAACCATCAAATCTTGTTAAAGAGTTGAAATCTCTTCTTCATGGTGAAAATGTTGAATCATGGCTTAAAAAGGAGATAGTGGATGCTGAAAAAAAGAAGAAATAATTGAAACGCATTTATTTTCAACTCCCTTTTTTTCTAAGTTCACGGCGAAGTATTTTACCAGATATAGTTTTTGGCAACTCATTAACATATTCAATTATACGCGGATATTTATATGGCGCCGTAACTTTTTTCACATGATCTTGCAACTCCTTAGTTAGTTGTTCAGAGGCATTATGTCCTTTAGCAAGTACAACAAAGGCCTTTACAACTGTCCCTCTTACTCCCGTTGGATCTGGAGCACCTACAACAGCACATTCTGCAACCGATTGATGTTCCATCAATGCAGATTCCACTTCAAATGGTCCTATGCGGTATCCTGAGGATTTTATTATATCATCATCTCTTCCAACAAACCAGAAATATCCATCTTCATCTTTGTAACCTAAGTCACCGGTGAAGTAATAATCTCCTTTAAACGATTTATTCATAATTTCTTCATCTTTCCAATATTCTTTAAATAGGCCCGGCGGACGTACCTCCCCAATATACAATGCTATATTTCCTATCTCATTTGTCTCTAATTCTTTACCATTATCGTTAATAATTCTAACATCATGACCGGGAGTGGGTTTACCTACAGAGCCATATCTTATTGGTAAAAATGGATAGTTAGATAATACGCATACAGTTTCTGTTTGTCCATAGAAGTCATAGATATCTAATCCAAATGCCTTCTTCCAGACTCGGATGATTTCTGGATTCAATGGTTCTCCTGCGCTCATACAATGACGAAGCTTTAGGTTATATTTAGATAAATCAAGTTGAATAAGTATACGATATACAGTTGGTGGTGCACAAAACGTAGTAACACCATATTTTTCCATTGCACTTAGTAACCTATCTGGATCAAACCGACCAGGTGTCTCCCACTGGATAACTGCAGCTCCAACTATCATCTGGCCAAACAACTTGCCCCATGCAGCCTTCGCCCATCCTGTCTCAGAAACAGTCCAATGTAGGTCACATTTAGTAAGAGACTGAGCAAACCGCGCAGTTACTTCATGACCCAATGGGTAACTATGAGTATGCAACACCATCTTAGGTTGACCAGTTGTACCAGATGTAAAATAGATGAGCATAGGGTCAGTTGAACGTGTTTTCTCTATTTCACTTTGTCTGAGTTCCCGAGAAACTTTAATCATTTCGACATTGTAGTTATACCAGTTCTTTCGTTTACTATCTACTAACATTAGGTTTTTAAGTGAAGGACATTTTTTACGAACTGACTCAACACTATCAGCATGATCTTTATCAGTAAGCACCATAGAAGCTTCAGCACGATTCACACGATACTCAATATCTTTAGGGGTTAGAAGAACAGTTCCTGGCATTGCAACAACACCGAGTTTAAACATACCGATAAGAACTACATACCATTCGGGGATACTTTGCAGTATTACAAGAACCCGATCACCCTTTTGGATATTATTTTTTCTAAGTATGTTAGCAAATTGATTTGATTGAACTTTCAAATCATAAAATGTATGATAGCGATCTTTTCCGCCGGTTCTATCAATCGATATTAACGCAAGTTTTGTACGATCCTCTGCCCACTGGTCTATAACATCAAATCCAAAATTATAATATTCAGGTACTCTCCATTTAAAATTTTTATACATTAAGTCATATCGATCCTTCTTCTGTGATATTGTTTTACATAATTTTTCCCCTGTCACGTTATTTTCCTCCTATAAAATCATATCTTTTTAGTTCTAAATTACTATTTTTAACTTAACTATGCTTCATAATATATTTTTGAGCGACATAGCTTTAATAGATATATAAATTCAGTATAACATTAATCTAATTTTTCGCTTTTTTTCCGGATCATTAAAACGTCTTCCTATCTTTTCTATTTGATTGAATATGACTCTGAAGACTCTGAAACTGCCTTGTAATTTATAATTTTTATAATTTGATTATTGCCCGCTTACACTGTTGAATATAATTAAAACCGCTTTTCTATGAAACAAGCAAATAATAAAATCTTCTGGTTTTATCCTATATATGTATATTGCACAATTCCTCGAAGTAAGTTACACCGAATCGAGAAATAATATGGATTCCACAGGATGCTAGCTTCCTATGCCAATCAATATGTAATAAATTTTTACATCTTTTACAATAAAGTTGGCCTGTATTCGGATCAATATCTGAATTTCCTAATATTATATCTAAAAATTCATGGTTCTGTTTGTTTACATCCTCAAAAATCAATACTTGTTTTTGCTTCATTTTATTTTCACCGATTATTTCATTTTATACATTATTGACATCTTTTTTAAACAATATGCTATTACTGTTACTCATTTATTCACAGGTTATTAATAAAACATATGTACAAAAAATAAAAAAAAAGTGTATTTATTGATAAATTTAAACATTTTTTTTATACTATAATGATTATCAATATAGGTATTTATATTTATAATTTCTTACAATTTAAAATCAATTAATACGTAAAATGATACAAAAAATAAAAAAAAGGATGTAATATAACTATTAAATATCAATATTTATAGCGTATTTTCTAAAAGACTATTAAATAAGGATTTCTTTATCTTTCGATATTCTTTCTTATAACATTATTTAATTTATTCTTTATAATGCATAATGATACATATTCTGGATTTATGGAAAATGTCATTGATGGAGAAAGATAAGTATTCTTTATTGAACCGATACAAGAGGGAAACTGTTGATCTAACTGTTCTTGCCACTTCAAGTGGTTTTCTATACAATAAAAAGTACTGAATGTAACTAAATTATATCCTCCTCTTCCAGTGACTGCTTTTATCATCCATGTAATATGTGGGTCACTTTTCATTAATTTTAATATCTGATCATGTTGTTTTTTAATTTTAAATAAAGTCTTTACTAAGATGTATTCAGGTGGAACAATTAATTGGGGGAATCGACAAATAGGTCTATCGATAATACCTCCCGTATAAAGAGATTTTATTCTTCGCTCTATTGTTCTTCTGTGAACATTAAGTTTTTTGGCTAGAAAATTCTCGTTTGTTCGCACACCTTCTCCACGTAAAAGTTTTCTTAGTATTTCAAATGACAAATCATCTATTTCATATGCTTGAATAGATTTTTGTCGTCCTTCTTTAATATTTTTTTCAATTACTTTTATTGAATTTGAAGGGTTGAATTTTACAAAACATCCAGTTCCAAGATGAAGGACTTGTGTTGGATATCCTTCTTCTCGATAAGGAATTATTTCTCTTTTTATTGTATTTTCATACCATTCTTGATGAGCACATACATTTTTATGAAAGGAAATCATTAAGGTGTTGTATTCTTCTTCTTTGAAGAAAAAAGCAGCGAAAATAAAGTCGTCGTTTTCAATAAAATATTTTGTTTTTTCGTCTCTTAAAAAATTATGTTGTGAGATAACCATTAGTGGTAATTCTTTGAATAACCAGCGAAAAGGATATTGGGGTTTATTTATAATTTTATATTCAATTAAATTATTTACTCTATCTCTAATAGTATTTCGATGTTTACTAAGGTCTTCAGATAGCTTACTGACATTAATTTCTACTCCTTCCCCTGATACTATAAGTGAAAGTAATCTTAAGTTTAGTTCATTATTTAATAAATCTGCCATAATTATAACTATGTAATAAACGTTTTAATACCTTTTTAATATTTTCTTACCATTTTAGTCAATTTATAATTTTTATCACTTTTAAAAATTGGTTTCAATAACTGAGATTTTTATAAATCAGGTTATTTTCTTATAAATATTTAAAATTAACAAGTTGAGGTTATAAAATTTTTTTGGATTTCTTACATTTTTATCGACAAGAACTAAATGAATTTTTATCAAAATTGACACTTTTTTTTAATGTCCTGACATTTTTAATACTATTTAATTGGTTTTTTGCCTATTATTAACCAATAATGAATGTTTTTATTTTGATTAATTCCATCAATTATATGAAATTAACCAATAAATTTAAATATGTGTATTACCATATAATTATTTGTGAATTTTTATGAACGAAGAAGAGGAAAAGCTAATACAAAAAAAAGCTGCTGAAAGAGAAAAAAGATATTTAAGAGATTTTGAAAGGAGATTAAAAGGTGATCGGAAAAAAAAAGGAAATATTAAAAAAAATACATATTACTAAAAATGAAAACAACTTTAATGCAATTATTAACTTAATTTTAACTGTATTTTATACTGGACTCTTGGCAAAGAAGTTGAAAAATCTATTTTTTAACATTGTGAAGTACCCTAATTACGATGTAACATTGAATTCTAATTGGCAATGTATTTTTATGAAAATTAAGGTGTAAAAAATGAAGATTAGTGCGAGAGAAATTTTAAAAGAAAGTGATATAAAAAACATACTAGAATTATGCTTTAAAAAGTGCGCTCATGGTAGAAGACAACTTAGAAAATGTGTTGTTGATTCAATGAATGCTGGATTAACTAAAGAGGATGTTCTTGATATTAGTAATGAGTTAGGTAAAAAATTTGATACGCATGGAATAGCTTTGTGTTCACTAACGGCTATTGGTCAGGCTTTGGGATACGAAGAGAAATGTCCTAAGATCAAACCCGCTCAATTATCAAATGAGGAAAAAGATGTAATTTTTGAAAAAATTAAAGGATGTTTTAAAAAGTGCGATCTGGCAAGTAGACAACTTAGAAAATGCGTTATCAATGCTTTGGATACAGGGTTTTCAATAGATGAAATTTTGGCTATTACTGATGACATCGTTGGTGGACTTGGAAAAAACCAAGTTTCTGCATGTGCTATAGTAGCTTTAGATCAAGTTTTACGATTTGAAGAAACCAATAGAAAAAAACCTATAGACATTGTTAAAGAAAGAACAATCGAGAGAGGTGATTTCTAATTTCAGTATTTTATAATGTTTTCTACATAATAAATGAATGAGATCAAATATGATAAAGGTGGTTTAATATGGATAAAGAGAAAAATCTTAAAGATAATCATAAAATAAACCGGATGAGAAAGCTAATTGCTGTTTTTGTCATAGTTATAATTGGAATATCAAGCACTTATGGATGTACAGAGCAACAGAGGAAGACAATAAAAGTATCTGGTGCATTTGCTCTTTATCCTATGATGGGGATTTGGGCTGAAGAATATCAAAAAATTCATCCAGAGATTAGAATAGATGTGTCAGCTGGTGGTGCCGGAAAAGGAATGTCAGATGCCCTTGTAGGCATTGTAGACATCGGGATGGTTTCAAGGGATATTTTTAAAGAAGAAATAGACCAAGGTGTTTTTTGGGTTTCTGTCGTAAAAGACGCGGTAGTAGCAACAATAAACTCTAATAATCCCGTTATTGAAGAAATTTTGGCAATAGGTATAAAGAGGCAACAACTAGAAGATATCTTTATCAAAAATACTATTACAAATTGGGGACAGCTTGTCGAAAATTCTTCAATTAGCGACATAATCAGAGTTTATACCCGTTCTGATTCTTGTGGTGCTGCTGAAACATGGGCAAGATACCTTGGAGATTATACACAAGAAGATTTCACCACATCCGCAAATGGAGTAAATGGAGATCCTGGCCTAGCTGGTGCAATAAAAGGAGATAGACTTGGGATTGGATATAATAATATTAACTATGTATATGACCAAGAGACAAAACTACCTCTTGATGGAATCAAAACAGTTCCACTTGATTTAAATGAGAACGGTATTATAGAACAAAACGAGAGTTTTTATGATACTATAGACGATATTGTAAATGCAATAGCCAATGACATATATCCTTCTCCACCTTCAAGGGCTTTACATTTAGTTACAAAAAACAATTTTACTGGAATCACAAAAGATTTTGTTTACTGGATTTTAACAGATGGACAACAATATGTTCCAGATAGCGGTTATATTCAGTTATCAGAAGAAACAATCAGCGAACAAACAGAATATCTGGAACAAGGAAAAAGACCCAAAACAATCTGAGATAATTAATCAAGAAAAGAATGCCATATGGACAAGAGAAAATTTCGCGATATAATCTGTACAAAACTGATGTTAATAGTAACCATATTTGTTTCTATTTTATTCTTTTTAATCTTCTTTTCTTTGTTAAACGGATCCTCTTTAATATTAGGAGAGTACCCTATTACAGATTTACTATTTTCTTCAGTTTGGAAACCTAGAGGAGGAGAGTTTGGTCTTTTTGCTGTAATAATAGGTACTCTTATCGTAACTGGATTTTCTTTGCTTATTGCAGTTCCAATTTCTTTACTTAGTGCAGTATATATTGTTGAGTATGCTCCTAAAAGAATTAGACGTATGGTTAGACCTTTTATCGATGTACTTGCTGGAGTCCCATCAGTCGTTTATGGACTCTGTGCATATATTGTACTAGTCCCACTTGTTAGAGATTTTATTGCTCCTTATTTTGGTGTAACTGCTAGCGCTGGAACATGTGTATTTACTGCTTCATTGACATTATCTGTAATGGTTTTTCCTATTATTATATCATTATCTGTTGAATCATTCAGTGCTGTTCCTTATGAGTTAAAAGAAGCTTCACTTTCAGTTGGAGCTACCAAATGGGAAACAGTAAGAAAAGTAATTTTTCGTGCTTCGGCTCCTGGAATTCTTTCTGCTATACTTTTAGGTTTTGGCAGGGCTTTTGGAGAGACAATAGCAGTAAATATGGTAATTGGTAATCAAGCCGTAATTCCTTCTTCTATATTTAATCAGGGGCAAACACTTGCTTCTCTAATTGCTTCTAGTTATCATGAACTGATGTCAATACCTAGATTAGAGTCAGCTTTGATGTTTGTTGCATTAGTGCTTTTTATTGTTGTTTTAATCTTCAATTTGCTTGGAGTTCTTATCCTCAGAAGAACTAAGAGGAGGTGGTCCTTTTGAACTTACGTAACTTAGAGGAAAAAATCTTTAAGATACTAATGATAGCTTCAATTTTTATTGTCATTTCTAGTTTAGTAATTATTATTAGTATTGTTATTTTCAATGGTGCAACATCGCTTTCTATAGAAATGGTTACTCAGACAGCAAGTGGTGGATTTTATCTTGGAAAGGGTGGTGGAATATTAAATGCGATTCTTGGTTCTCTATTTCTCGCATTGCCAGCTACGGGATTAGCTTATTTAATTAGTATCGGAATAGCCATGTATCTCCAAAGAGATTTTTCACATCATGGAGTATCAGGCTTCGTTCGTTTATCTCTTGATATACTCTGGGGAATACCCTCCATTGTATATGGAATATTTTGTCTAACTATCATGATAGCTCTTGGAATTGGGGAATCATTGCTTTTTGGAATAATCGCGTTAACATTACTAGAAATACCAATAATTACCAGAAGTATAGATGAATCAATAAAAATGGTCCCACATGGACTCAAAGAAGGAGCATATTCACTCGGATCGACAAAATTTGAAACAGCAACAAAGGTTGTTAGAAAACAAGCTATGCCGGGAATACTTGCAGGGGTTCTATTGGGACTAGGTAGAGGCATAGGTGATGCTGCATCGATTTTATTTACAGCTGGTTTTTCAGATCGCATTCCAACTTCACTATTTGACTCAACAGCAGCATTGCCAACGACTATTTATCACATTTTCCAGATGCCATATCCCTCCGTTCAACAAAAAGCCTATGCAGCAGCTTTCGTGCTTTTGATAATTGTTCTTTCAATTAGTATAATTTCTAGAACCTTGTCAAAAAAATCTACAAAATATGTAATAAAATAATTTAAGAGGAATGTAAATGACAGAACCAATAAACATACAAATAGAAACAGACAAACTAGATGTTTACTATCATAAAAACTATGTACTTAGAGATGTGAATATAAAGATCCCTGCGAAACAGCTGACAGCAATTATCGGACCATCAGGTTGTGGAAAGACAACCTTGTTGAAATCATTCAATAGATTATTAGAAATTCAGGATGAGACAGAAATTTCAGGGAAAATAATAGTTGATGGTATAAATATTCTTAACAATAAATTATATGTTCCGGATATTAGAAAGAAAATGGGTCTACTTTCACAGAAACCATACCCGCTACCTATGTCAATTTTTGACAATATTGCATATGGGTTAAAAATACATAATAAAATTAGTGCAAAAGAAGTTGAGGATTTGGTAAAATATTGTCTAGAGGAGGTTGGCTTATGGAATGAGATTAAGAATAGACTTCATGATCCTGCTTCAAGACTTTCAGTTGGACAACAACAACGTTTGTGTTTAGCAAGAGCAATTGCTGTAAAACCAGAGGTATTACTTTGTGATGAACCCACTTCTGCTCTTGATCCCATCGCAGCTCAACAGATTGAAAAACTTCTTTCAACTTTAAAAAGAGATTACACAGTTGTACTTGTAACTCATACACTAAGACAAGCCAAAAGACTTGCTGATTACGTTATTTTTCTCTATTTTGGTAAAGTTGTTGAACAAGGAACTTCTGGAGAATTTTTCGATCACCCAAAACACTCTGAAACTAAAGCATATATTGCCGGAGATATTAGCTAAAAGGAATTTTAATGAACACAATCTGTTTTATAGTTAAATTAACAAATTTTATTGTAAATAAGACAAAATTTTTATTTTGATTTATGTTCTGAGATTGATTTATATGAAAATCGACTTGAAAGATGTAAGATGTATAACAGAAACAGCTTTGACGATCAGAGGATCAAGAAGAAGAATAACAGTGCCTTCTGAAGTAGTTGAGATTCTCAAACTCAAAAATGGGGACAAATTAAGGTGGGTAGTTTTTAATAATGGAAATGTACACATATCTAAGGTAAAATAATAAAATATCAATCAAACAACAAATTTTTTTTAAAACAATTTTTTATAAATTGCAATCCTTTTCTATTAATTTTCTGCGTAAATAAAATGTATATTTTTCAGATGTCCCAGAATGGAACTATATCACAACAACCACATCTGTGACACATTGTTTTAAAAGATTTTGTCGTCAAACCATATTTTTCTAATATTTTTTTGTGTTCATAGGCAATTTTTAAAATCCTATCTGTTGAAACGTCATATATTTTATTTGTTGTTACTTCTTCTAATTTTTGCTTTATAAAATTATTAATTCTGATCTTACGCAAGGTGGGAACAACACCAATCTTCGCAAGTCTTTCAATTGTTTTTTTCACCGATTCATCTGATTCCCCAAGACCATAGATAATATTTGACGTAACATTACCTTTACCAAAAATTTTTACAGCTTCACTTAAATTTTTAAAAATATTATCATAATCAAAATCTGGACATATTTTATTAAATAATTCTATTTCTGGATTTTGTATATTGATTTTGATTTCGTCAACACCTGCTTTTTTAAGCATTAATATTTCATTTTGTTTTGATATGCAAGTCTCAACACCAATAGGTATATTCGAAAAATTTTGCCTTATTTTTTTTACAATATTACATATCTTTTTTATAAATTTTGAATAGTCTGGATAAACTCCACTTGTTATTGCGATAGCCTTAAAATCTTGTCGATGAGATACTTTCAAAATAAGGTTAAAAAATTTTTCTTCATCATATTCTTTTAAAAATTCTTGTTGTGATAAATGGCAAAAAGCACAATTGTAAATACATCTATCTTCTATATTTAGAAATGCCTGATTTGGTGCATGAAATAGTATAGGTAATATTTCGACATTTTTTAGAAAGATTTTGCCATCTTTTAATATTTGAAAATTATCATTCTCTTTTTTTAAAGCAAATGATTGATTTTGATCTTTGGTTACAGTTAGTTTGATGTTTTTATTTTCAAATGAAACAGCAATTGACAATAATCCAGAACTAGGTCCTGATGCTGATTTACTTAAGGGATAAGGTAACTTTATGTCTTTAGGAATGAATATTTTATTATCGGAAATTAGCTCTGCTTTTTTAAAGGATGATTCAATTGTATTCATTTTTCTTAAAAATGTAAATACTTTTTTTTAAAATAATTTTGGAATAATTCTCCATGGGACTTTTTTCATATAATCTTTATATTCCTGACCATATTGTTTTATCAATAGTTTTTCTTCATCAATTATACTCCAAATCATAATTGGAATTGCAATTATCGCTATTAATAAAGCAAATAATGAGAAGAAGAAAAAGGCCAAACCAAAACCAACTATAAGTAGTGAAGCATAGTGTGGATGCCTAATATATTGAAAAATCCCCTCCTTGACAAGTTGGCCTTTGTATGTTTTCTCCCAAAATATTTCCCATTTAAAGTATACAAAAGTTCCGAGAAGAAAAATGATTATTCCAAAGGTAATTGTAAAAATTTTGTTCATAGGCATTTCCCAAACACCGTAAAGTGCAGTTAAAGGCCCAGTTAATATAATAAGTAGAATTGGAGAATAATGAACAATAAAAAGTGTCCTTAATTCTTTTGGCGGCTTGTATTTCAACATATTTCTATTAAAGTATTGTTATTCCACCATGTCCAATTTCAAAATCTTGCCCTTTTAGTGTATGCTTTGTACTTCTCATTTTTACAACAGATAATTTTCTACGGTCCATGGTTGGATCAACGCTCATGACAATGACCCCATCAGCTAGGAACTCTGAAAGTCCATCTCGCGAAAGGTTATTTGACCCTGTTGGTAATTCTGATGTTACAAGAGACGTACAGTTTGCTGTTTGTAACGCATTTATTATGTAATGAAGATGTAATCTTCTTATTGGGTAGGTTCCATCTGACGGGAGCTCCTCTGGATCTATTATATTAATGTTGTTTGCAATTTCCATGTTGTTTATATAAATGGGCATTTCTGAAAGAGGTGTAATTGAATCTAGAACAACCCTATCGTAATCTCCTGATAGAATCTCGTTTGCCATAGTCTCGTAAACTAATTTTTTGTTGATATTTAGATACAAGAATTTTATTTGCCCTTTGTCTATTGCTTGTTGAAAGTCTAAACCAAGTTGTGAAGTTTGGTTAAGAAGTCCCTCTACTTTTTTGTCAATTGTTAAGAATAAACATTTATCCCCTTCTTTTATGCCTTGATAGAGGAATTGACAACATAATATGGTTTTTCCGCTTCCAGGAGGACCTGAAACTAAGGTTACAGTACCCTTTGGTATGCCTCCTGAAATTAAAATATCTAAACCATCAATACCTGTTTTTGCTCTTTCAATTTTACTTATTATATCTTTGCTTTCAGAATGTATTAGAGGCATATAATACTATATGTGGTTGCGTGTATAATTAATTTATCTTTATGAGGTTTTTGACCGTGTTTTTAATACAATTTTTATGATGTTTTTTAATGAGTATATTAATTTTTATGAAAATGTTTATATATTAATAAATATAGATATATTATAGTAGAGTTCAGCTGAAAAATAAAAGTGTTAAAATGGTAATAAAAACCTCGAAGATATGGATCTGGATTCAGAACAACAGATTACTGAAAGCAGTATCAAATCAAAATACTGGGACTCTTACTATCTATGACGAATTTGATAAAATAATATTTAGAAGAACAGGTCTTAATAAACAACAAATAAAAAAATTGGAACTTATTTTTTCAAATCATTGTATTAAAAGCGTTGGCGATCATAAAGAACCTTTTACCTATCTATAGTTTTAAAATGTTCTTGCCAAATCTTTTATTTATATTAGTGAGATTCATATAAAAGTATTTGGCGATCTGGATAGATTTTTATCCCTTCGTTGGTTATTTCTAAAGCGAATATTTTTTTCTGATGATCAGAGTATCTCATTTTTAAAATTTCAATAGCGTTCTGTCTACCATCTCCTTTTTGAAGGTTGTACAATATTACTATTCCATCAGCTAAAAACTCTTCGATTCCCGTTTCACTAAACTGTTTCGGTATTTGTTCTGTTTCAGTAACTAAGAAGGATGTTGCACCTGTTTCTTCAAAGAAACTGAATAATTGTTGTAGATATACTCTGTAATTTTTTTCTTTACTAAGTGAGGCAGAAATTATTGCTGTTAATGAATCCACTACAATTACCTCAGGATGAAATTCTTTAGGAATTATCAATGGCTTAATCTTGTAAGATATTTCTGTTGCTGAGCCAGATCCACTTATTGATCCAAATTTCATTCTTAAAATGTCAAGGGGATTTATTTTTTGGATTAAAAGATGCCCTTCATCAATATATTTTTGTGCATCCCAACCAAAGTTATACATACTTTTTTTTATTCTGTCTATACTTTCCTCAAAACTAACATACATACAATTTTTTCCAATTGATACAAGATTGTAACATACTTGTCTACAAAAAGTGCTTTTGCCAGTTCCAGTTCCCCCAGCAACTAATACGGAATTTCCTTTTGGAATACCTCCTTCTGCAAATAATTCATCAAAACCTTGAATGTTGCTTTTTAGGATTTTTTCATCTTTTATTTCTTCAACGCATTCCTTATTCATACAAGAATCACTCGTATATTATTATTAATATATTTAAGGGAATCTACAAAACAAAATTTTTAATTATTTTATCCATCCATAACCTATTTGTACATACACATAATAATATTTTAAATCAAGATTTATGTTTTTACTAATCTTTGTAATTTTTACATAAGAATTTCCTTTTTCATAATTGACATCATCTCCAAGCAAACCATAAAGTGATTCCTCCCAAGCATTTGGATAATTTGTAGAAATATTGATACTGTTAATGTTAGGAATATAGTCAGTATCTCCTTGAGACCAATTTGTACGAACGAAACATTTTCCAAATCCATGTGTCGAATTCTTCCCAGGTGTATCAACAATTATTGGAAGGTCAAACTGTATATCTATTTGTGGTTCAGTTTCAACATATAAGGAAGGATCGACCCTCATAACCGATTCTCCAGTTTCTTGTTTAATTATTAGTCCGCCACCCTCCAGTATATATTCTTGATCAACAAAATATGAATTATATGCACTATATTTTATAGAAGTAAGTGGAATACCTGTTGGAAAGCTAGGGGTTGCTGGCAATGTCTCTATCTTGAAATTATTATCAACAATTGTTGAAATCTCGCCAAAGCTTTTAGCCGTTATGAAGTAAGGAATTTCTCTACTACCTAGTGTGATCATTGTTGAAATAGGCGTTGAAGATTCTGTTATTGCTTGTAGTTCTATATATGATTTTAGTGTCGAAAATTGATTAGATATAAGATCCATATGTTCTGCTTCTTTTTGTTCCATTATTTCAGGTATATATACGAGTTGAATTGTCGATAATACAATTGAAACAAGTGCTACAAGTAATAGCGCTTCAATAACACCTGCTATACCATTTTTATTTTTTATAAATTTAGTATATCTCATCTCTTCACAAACATTCCTATATTACGTGACTATATCTTAATTCTTTCTTTTTAAATTTTTAAATTATTATTCATACAATATTACTAATTACATTACATTATTTCTTTTTTATCCAGAAAAAAAACAATGCAATTACTGCAATAGCACATACAAATACAATAGCTATAACAACTGGAAATGAAATATCTAAAATAGATAAAATACCGCTATTACTTCCTTGATTTGCTGATTGAAAAATGGATACATATGTCATATCTGTCGAGGAATTTCCCTCTTCATCTGTTACAGTGAGAATTACGCTATAGTTGCCTGGAGCATTGTATGAATGAGATTGGAACATCCCATTTCCATTATTTCCATCACCAAAATCCCAGAAATACTCAATAATAAATCTGTCGTCATAGCTACCGGATCCATCAAAATTTACTTCTTCATTTACAATGCTTGAATATGGCCCTCCAGAATTTGCTACTGGATAATTTGGTGGAATTATTGAAGAATCATTGTTGATCGTTAATATGTATGTATCCTGTGGGGACCATTCATTATCATTGTCGATCACTTGGAAATAGATAATGTGAATACCTGTTGAAAGGTTACTTAATTCAAATGATTCGTTAAGGCTAATAACTCCATCAATACTTGAAGTCCATTTCCATCCTGTAATGACACCTTCATCAGTTCCATGGCCAATAAAAAATATACTTTCTCTTTCTGAGGCGGGATTAGGAGTTATTGAATCAATATATGCCATAGGTGCTTGATTTAATGAGGAATTAATAATTAGGATTTTTGTTTTTTCTGAAGACCAAGCTCCCTCATTGTCTTTTACTATGAAATATATTGTATGAGTTCCAGATGAAAGACCTGCCATGCTAAAAGTGCTTTGTGTGCTTATTTCCCCATCAATACTAGATCTCCAATTGTATCCAGTTATATATCCATCGCTATCAAATCCACTACCACTAAATAAAATAATCTCCTTATAATTTGCAGGGTTAGGTGAGATAGATGGTAGATATGCAGTTGGTAGTTGGTTACCATCTTCAGGCGATTCAGGTTCTTTAAAATAACCCAATGGATATTCATCTACATTATTTCCTCCAGGTATTTTGTAAGGAATATCACCGATTTTATCACTGTCATTGTCATAACCGTTATAGTCGTCCCAATAGTTACCTTTTGAATTATAGCTCCAATGATTCGATAGTGAATCTTGTGCATTTTGATCGTTATCTGTAAAATCATTTTCATAAAAACGATTGTTTATAGATTGAATTATATAAATACCATATTGTGAATTGCTCCTAATTGTGTTATAAGAAATAATATTGTTGTTTGATGTGGAACTAAGATGGATACCTTTTTGATTATTTTGAATGAGATTGTTATCTATGATGTTGTTATCTGAAATACTTAGGCTAATACCTGACCCTTGGCAATTTGTTATTATATTGTCTTGAATTGTCACTTCACTACAATGATCTAACTGAATTCCTTCACCAACATCTCCATTTAATATTTTATTGCCAATTATTGTGCTATTTTCAGAATAAGAAAGCGAAATACAGTCAAAACCACTTCCACCTGCGTTTTTAATAGTGAAATCTGAGATATGAATCTGGATTTTGTTACCTGATAATTGTGTTTCGTACGCACGAATTACGTGACCACTATCTAGACCATCGATAATTGTTGTATCCTTATTTTCACCTATGATCGTTATTTCTCCAATATTTTCCCCTTTGATAATTATACTTTCATATGTTCCACTATATACATATATTGTATCCCCATCACTGGCATTATCGATTGCGTCCTGAATATTTGTATAATCTGCTCCACCACTATCATCGACATAAATAGTATTTCCCGTAGCCTCGCAGTTTTTAATTGTATATATGCATACTGAAGCTAGCAATATAATTATAAATGCCAATTGTAGGGATCTAATATATCCTAGAATTAATTTCACGTTCCATCTCTCTAATTAAGTTCATTTCAAAATTTGAGTTATCTGATATTTAAACTTAGCGTGTTAAAATGCCATAACAGTAAACTCTCTAAGATACTATTTTTTAATTTTAACTTTTTTAAAATGTGTGTAAAATTAGAAGATTTTATTATAATTCGCAATGTTTAAATAGTTTTAAATTAACTTAAAAATATAAAAATAAAATAAGAATAGGCGGACCATTATGGCAAGTGAAAAAATCTGGACATGGCGACAGGCAAAGGGCAAGATTTTTAAGGTGATTTCCAACGCAGCTAAAGGAACTATAGAGGTTCTAAATGAAAACGGTGAAACAGTTGTCAGGAGAACTAATTTAAGCCGAAAACAGGTTGAAATGGTCGAAAAAAATTTTAAAAACTCCTTATCCGATAAATTGAATAATGGTAACAAAGTAAATACTAAGGACAATTTTGATCCAATGATCTCCTAATAAATAAATTTATATTTTTAAAATAATTATCCTTTTCTCAAAAATAATAAAGAGAATATATTTATATTTTGTTTATTTGTATAAATAGTAGTTCCATCGTTTCTTTTTATTATGATCATCTTAAAGGATTTCTCCAGTAATCCATCCATCAACGCATTCACAAGTCCATAAAGCTATAAAATTTCCGTTTTTTCTTAGATAGTTACCATTTATTATATGGAAATTGTCATTGTATAGTACTACACCATCGAAAGTCCGAAGAAATTTATTCATTTTTATATAGAAATATACTTTTTGATTATTATACCATGCCTTTCCGCAGAATGTATTTTTATCTTCATTACCTTTAAACGGCCCTTCTTTGTTTGTATCGTAAACACCCCATCGGCCCTGAATATTGAAATCCTCTTCAGGAATGGTTTTTATCCCTTGGATTTTTTCTATATAATCATCGGCTATTGATATCTTATTAGTCGTGTATTTTATGCTTATATTAGGCTCTTTTTTTGATAAAAATGACAATACTTCTTCTTGTTTATTTGCTGCAACGGTTACAACAGGGACTGAAATTCCTATAATCAATATTACGGCCATTATCTTCATTGCCTTTTTATTCATTTTTTTCTCACCAAAATAACTCTGTTTCGCATTATTTATTAAAAAATTGGTACAATATTTTTATTATCTTTGTATCTTTGTTATAAAAATATTCAACAAACGCATATTTATTTATATTTTCTCGTTGAATATCTTATCTTTAATGTTAATCAACTTGGTTTATTTTCTTTGCATTTCTTTTTTAATTTTCAAAATGTGTAATCACCCTACATGACCAAAAGCCCTGGAAAAACTTTATTGAAAATGTTTAAATACTATAGTATTTTATATTATTGTAATAATGGGGAGCGATAAAAAATGAAAAAGAAAATGATTATTGGGAGTCTGTTGGCAGTTTTAATTATGATGATGTTGCCATCAGCATCAGCAGTTGAATCCAGCACAATTGAAGAGACAATTAAATCACAGGATTCTATAATAATTCCAGATATAGATATTGGAGAATTGAAACTTAAATATCAAGATGATCCTTCAGAACCGAAATTTGTAATACTCTTCTTGCTTTCGATCCTGATTAATATATTGCGTGCTGCTAAATTTGCGACTATTTTCCTAGTCTTGTTAATAATTATAATTAGAAAAATTACGAATAGTTCTAGTATATAAACAGTTAGATTTTTCCCTCTTTTTTATTTTTTAATCTAGATTTTCTTGATTTGTAAACAGGAAATTAATTATATTAAATCGACTGCTTGATATATTTGAATTAACTATTCTCTTTTTTCCGCTGTAGATGCCATCGTATTAGCAAATAGATTATTGGAACTAATATGGCATATGAAAGAATTAAAAAGACATTTTGCCAAATAAACACATTTACTATATCAACAGAGCCATAGGATTCCCATACCGGTGTTATTATAATTAATAAGAGTAAAATTATTAAGTAAATAATTACAAAAAAAATGTCGCCTTTGCCAATTTTCTTATTTCTTTTTCCCTTAATTTTTTTATTTTTCTTTTCTTTTTCTTCAAGAAAAGAGTCAATTGCTTTTATTTCTTTTTCGTAAAGGAAAGAATCCACTTCTTTGTGAACCTTCTTGTGTTTTTTACCTCCCCTTTTGTTCATATAAAAAATGAATAGCTTTTGATATAATAATATTTTTGTAGGTTTGAATAAAAAAATGGGTTTAACTTTTCAAACAACTTCAATATCATTTGGAGGTTTCTTTTTAGTAGATTTCTTTTTTTTATCTTCCGTTTGAAGGAAAAAATACATTGATACGGCACCCAAAATAATTAGAATACATCCAGTTGCAATTAGAATGTTAAAGTTCATTTCTATGCCTCTTTGTGCCACAATAGGTATTGAAACAAATGATAGAAAACCTCCGATAATCAAGATAAGCCCAAGAATAAAAATTCCAAAATCTTTAAATTGTGACATAATAAGTTAAATAATATTTTTCATAATAATGTTTTTGGAGGTTCAAATATAAATCCTATGATTATTTGGAAAATTCATTTTATTAATAATTTTTAACTTGCAATAATTAACATTTAAATTTAATGTGTTGAACAAGAGATACAAGGATCATAAGCTCTTATAAGCATCTCACATTTCAGTATCATTTCATCCTTAGGTAGATTTAGTATTGTTTTAATAAATTCATTCATATCTTTTTCTATGTTATATGCATTATGTGCTGTTGGTGGAACCAGATCTGCTTTTCTAATCACGCCGTTGTTATCGATTTCATAGCTATGGTATAAACTACCTCTTGGTGCTTCCGTAATAGCTGCGCCAAACCCTGCCTTGCAAAGGAAATCTCTACTTTCTTCTTTGAGGGGAATCCTGTCAATAATTTCAATGGATTCATCTAAATTATGAATTAGTTCTATAGCACGTGCAAGATGAGAGACAAATGGATTATAATTAGGGAATTTAACACCACTTCTTTTCATTGCATCCCTTGCATCTGATGAAAGCTGACCATTGTTAATATTCACCCGTGGAAGCGGTCCTACCATAAAAGATCCCCGATTTTTCACTTGTGAATGAAGTGCAGTGGAATAAAAAACTTGTTTTTCAATTATGTAATCACGATAATTCATTTCATCAATATCTAATCCTTCAGTTGATTTGAACCGTCCATGGTTAATGGCGTATTCTTTTTTATCTGAAATTGCCATGTGTTCACAGTTACGATTGAAATCAGGTATTTCTAATTTTGAAAAAAGATCTACAGTATTATAAGCATCCTGTTTTGCTTCTACCAAACGTTTTCTAATGGATTGCATTTTATCATGTCTAGGTAGCGCTGTGAACCCGTTAACCACTGCATTAACAGGATGAACCGCTCTTCCTCCGACGATATCTGTTATGTCGTTTCCAAGTTTCTTTAGTTTTAAACCTCTCTTCACTAATTCCAAGTGGTCCTTAGCCATTTCAATGACACTCTCATATCCCATAAGATCTGGTAGTGAAAGAAAATACATACTTAATACATTACTCTGTATATGTGCACTTATGGCCATAAGTTTTCGTAAATCTTTGGTTTGTTGACTAGGTTCTATCCCAAGTGCATTTTCAATTGCTCTTAGCGCTGTAATCTGATGAGCAACTGGGCAAATACCACATATACGAGAGGCGAGTTCCATTATCTCATAATATTTCCTTCCAATGAGAAAGGATTCAAAAAAACGTGGTGGTTCATAAATTCTAAATTGTAGGTCTTCCACTCTACCATCTTTTGAAATACTTATATTTAATGCTCCTCGCCCTTCTACCCGTGCTAAGTAGTTAACATTTATAGTGGTTTCTCCCATCAGTACCCTGCCTCCTTCTTGAATTCTGGTGACATACCTGAATATTTCCTAAACTTCCGTTGAATATCAATGTCACTTAGTCCAATGTCCCTAAAAATACTGGCTAACGCAGAAGAATTTGGATTACTCATAGGTCCAAAACAACCTTCGCATTCTCTACCAAGCGAAGGGCATATAGCCCCACATCCAGCGCTGGTAACCGGTCCCATGCATGCCATTTTTTTACTAGTAATAAGGCATGCGTTATCTCTGAATTTACATTCGACACAAACTGGATGATGTTTAAGTCTTGGTTTTATTTTAAGAAGTATTGATTTCAGGAATTCAACAATAGTCTCTCTATGAGGCGGGCATCCTTTTAAGATAGTATCAACTTTTACATATTCTCCTATGCCGGATACTTTCATGGAGTGAATTAGAGAAGTATCTGGATAGACTTGGACCTCTGTCTCCATTTGTGGTATCCAATTCCTTATAGATGGAATACATCCACCAATAGCGCAATCGCCGAAGGCCACGAGGAGTTTGGTCTTTTTTCTAATCTGCTTTATTTCTTCTATTTCCTCTGGTGTTGAAATGCCTCCTTCAACCAAACTTATGTCCCATTCTTTCTCATCATTTTTTCGTTTGACCATAACCCAATAACTAATGTCAAATAATTCTAATAAATCTAGGAATATCTCTTCTAAGTGTAGGATTTCTAGCTGACACCCAGCACATCCCGTGAATTTGAATATTGCAATTTTTGGTTTTTTAGTCATAGTAATCTACTCTGCTTTTATAGAGGGTGTATGAATGGTTTTATATCGGTGTAATTAAACACAGGTCCGTCCCTACAAACATATTTCAAACCAATTTGACAATGACCGCATTTGCCAATACCGCATTTCATTCGTCTCTCTAAGGATAGGTAGATTTGATTGTCTTTGAATCCAATGGTTTCTAGACATTTGGCTGCATACCTAATCATTAATTCAGGTCCACACAAAAGTACAATGGAATTCTTGTGATTTGCTTTGATACTAGGAAAACATGAAGTAACAAGTCCTGATTTGCATTCAAAAGGTGAATTAACAGGTATAGCATCTGCAGTTAGGTCAAGTCTAGTGTTCTTTATTCGCTTCCAATTTCCAAACTCATATTTAAAAATCATGTCGTCAGGTGTTCTAGCACCATAAATGATTTCTAAATGTCCAAAATCATTACGTTGTTTTTTAATATACGTTATCACACCTCGTAGAGGTGCGATTCCCATACCACCAGCAACAATCAAAACATTCTTGCCTTTCATCTCATTAAAAGGCCACCCGGCTCCGTAAGGTCCCCTTATACCAATAGATTCACCTTCTTTCAGATTCAGTATTGAATTGGTAACACTACCAACATTACGTATAGTGGTAGTGATAGCATTATTGTTATCAATGTCAGATAAAGAAATAGCTGATTCCCCTGCACCAAATACACTATACATCATAAACTGGCCAGGTATGAAGGAAAAACTTTTCTGTAATTTTTTGTCAAGAAATTCTAAAAAGTAAGTATTTGTATTATGTGTTTCTTTGATTATTTTTTTTATGATCGCAAGATTAGGAACATACTCATTTATCATAATCTAATCTCTCCTTAGAGTTTTAGCTACTTCAGTAATATCAATCTTAGAAGGACAAACCCGTATGCATCTACCACAGCCTACACAACTAGAATTCAAACCGCCAGCTGCAGCACCGAATTTGCATAACATCCAATGTCGTATTCTATCCTTTCTATCTCTCCTGAAATTTCCGCCTAAGGCTACCTCAGCATATTCTAGTAACTGGCAAGAATCAAGTTCACGATTGCGCGTACCACTTGTTAATGATAAATCCATAGTGTCATAGATATCGTAGCAGTAGCAAGTTGGACAGACAAAAGTACACGATCCACATGATAGACACGGAAAGGAACCTGCTACATCACCATGATCTGCAAGATCTAACCATACATTATGATCTAAGTTCTCTCGGGCAATTTTTGGTAACCAGGAGGTATTCATGGATTTTTTAAATTTTTTATCCATTAGTTTAAAACGCCGTTCTTTTTCTTGAAAATCTACTTTTGATGCATTTTTAAAATTTAATCCATTAACAAGTCGTTGACCAGTAGCAGTTCCTATTTCTAAGAGGTAATTCGTTCCAATATCGGTTAGTAGTATATCGTATCCTTCGTTGAGGAATGGACCGGTTTGCATGGATTTGCAGAAGGAATTTTCACTTGGTTCTACGCAGTTAAGTGCAACGATTACCGTGTTTTTTCTTCTTTTTTGGTAATAATGATCATTAAAATTCCCTGAAAATATTTTATCGAGTTTAAGAAGTGCATGTACATCACATGGATGAATCCCGAAAATAAGTATTTTTTCATTAGATGTTATCTGTTTTATTGTAAATTTCCCATTTTTAATATCGAAAGAAAAAAGATTTTCCTTTGGCGGTAGGAAAAATTTCTTGGGAGGTAGAACAGTTGATACATAATCTAAATGAAGCTGTTCAATGGATTTTATCTCATCAAATGTTGAATCTGGGCCTGGTTTATTTGGACCGAAGACCGTATATTCTTCTAAAAATCTTTGGAGGAGTTTTTTCATATTGTTTTTTTCAATTACAAAAGCTTTCATGAATCATCATTATTATTTCTTGTAATAGTCGGTTTTAATTATTTTTTATACATAAATTATTTATTATTCATTAATCTTTGTTTTCCATAAACAGAAGATAAATATCTAAAAAATGACTTATGAATTCAAATTTATAGTTTATGTTATTATTTCAATTAAACTTCTCTGAGAATTAAATATGGGCCCGGCAGGATTTGAACCTGCGACCAACTGGTTATGAGCCAGTCGCTCCACCAGTCTAAGCTACGAGCCCTTAAAAATATTGAAGCATAATATACATTCTACTACTAAAATTTTAAGTTTATGGGAAGATTCATTAAGAAGAAGAGGTTTAAACGATAATGTTATGAAAGATCTTTTAACATTAGCAAAGTATCCATTTTTAAACGAAGCAAAACAATATATTAAAAATAATGGGCCTTCTGTTGATGATTTATTACAAGGTGCATTATATGAAAGAGCCCGAACAATTGGAATTGAAAGAGTAGATAATGCCCTTAAGAAGGGGGACATTGGAGAAAGAAGTTTAGCAACAAAATCTGATAAAATAATGGAAATTTTTTCCTATCCACTAGCAAGAATGGTGGTAGTTAGCGTTGAAGATAATTACATTAAACGTAGATATGCTCTTGGCGAGGCATATCACGCTTATAGGAATTTCCTTAAGGAACCTGTTTCATTTCTCTTAGAATTATCAAAAGAGTTGAATATTACAGTAGACTTTTCAGAGAAATCTAATACTATCAAAGTGTTTTTCAAAGACTACTTACGTAATGCCCCTACTAGATATCAAAAATGGAAGATGATAAATAGGGACATGGGTAAAGGGTATGTAACTATCTCTGTTACAGATCTTGCACGTCTTATGCTTGAGTCACTTAGAAGAAGAATTGAAGAAGAAATGATATCTCTTAGAAGTAATAAGATAATAGAACAAGCCTTTTCTTCAGAGATTAATAGATACAAAGAAATGGTTAGCAAACATAAAAATAAAATGAAAGAGATGCCTATTGGAAAACTCAGTATTGACAAACTACCGCCTTGTATGAAAGATATTCTAATAGAGATTCAATCAGGAGAGAATGTTCCCCATATGGGTAGATTTGCACTTGTTTCATTTTTAAATTCATTAAAACTTAATATACAGGAAATTCTTCAATTATTTAGTAGTGCTCCAGATTATCAAGAAGATAGAACTCGATATCAAGTAGAACACATTACTGGTGCATCTTCGTCTACTTCTTATAAATCGCCAGGATGTGATAAGATGAGGACATATGGAATATGCCCTTCTGAGAAAATGGATGAATTATGTAAAGAGATTTATCATCCTATTAATTATTATCGTGAAAAATGGAAAAAGGAGAAAGACAAAAAATGAAACATTTTTTCACTTTTGAAGGAATTGATGGTTCTGGAAAATCAACAATATCAAAAGGAGTCTATCGCAAACTTATTTCAGAAGGATATGAGGTGATACTAACATATGAACCAACAGATACTACAATTGGTAAATATGTTCAGCAATGTATAGAAACTAAATGTGATCCATATGTTACTTCATTTGTATTTATTGCAGATCGGATACAGCATTGTAAGCAAATTAAAAAATGGCTTGATAATGATAAAATAGTTTTATGTGATCGTTATGCAGATTCCACTTATGCTTATCAAGGAGCTCAATTGCAAGACTTGATAAATCAACCAATAAAATGGTTAAAGGAACTTTCAAAAAATCAAATAATTACACCTGAAAGAACGTTTCTATTCTTAATTCCTCCAGAAGAGGCTATTAAAAGAATAAAAAATCGAAAGAAATTATTACCATTTGAGAAAGTAATATTTTTAGATAAAGTCCAAAAAAATTATTTAAAAATATCAAATGGGAAAAGATTTCTCAAATTAGATGGTACAAAAAAAATCAACGAACTTATAGATATATGCTACAGTGATATAATCTCATAGATTGACTTTATGAACAATTTAATTATATAAAAAAGGATAACTGAATAATAAAAAAAGATTTATCTGGAGAGATTGTTATAAATCGAAAATGCAAGCTTGTCATATTTGACATGGATGGTACTATTATTAAAGACCGAACTATTTTTGTTATTGCAGAAAAAAAAGGGTTTAAAGATAAATTATGGGATATATGGAACGCTAATATAAAACCTTATCAAAAAAGCATTGAAATTGCCAAACTTTTAAGTGGTTTTGATAGTCGAGATTTTCTAAAAATTTTCAGAGAAATAAGTTTACAGGAAAAAGCCCAAGAAGTTATAAAAAAGTTAAAAGAACATGGAGTTAAAACAGCAATAATAACAGATAGTTATCAATTGTTTGCTAATGATTTAAAAAAACGACTAAAAATCGATTATGCTTTTGCCAACCAATTAATAATGAATAATTATATCATCACTGGGGAATTAATTCTTAATAATAGTTCAAAGGTTCCATGTGAAAATGGTATAATTTATTCAATTTGTAAGGGTTTTATTTTAGATCAACTATGTGAAAGGTTAAATATTAAAAACATGGAGACCATTGCAGTTGGAGATGGCATTGTTGATATAGGTATGATAAAAAAGGCTGGGGTAGGAATAGCCTTTAAATCATCTGAAAAAGTTCAAAAACATGCCGATGTAATCACTGATGATTTAGGAGTTGTATTGGATTATATTTAATGTGATATTATGGATATGAAGCAAGAATTAGTAACTACGCTGCATGATTTACATTTAGATAAAAATAAACTTATGAAAAATATTTGTGACATTGCGGTCGAACGACCAGTTTCCGTTGTAATGCCAATGCTTTATAGTGAAATAAAAAATGATGCATTAGACAATATTATACAACAATTGAACAAATGTACTTATTTAAAAGAAGTAATTGTACCATTAGCTGCAAAAAACCGAGAAGAATTTGCTCATGTTAAACGTTTTTTCTCAAAACTAGAGATACCAAAACTTATTATTTGGTGCAATGGACCACGTATTGAAAATCTATTGACTCAATTACAATCAAAAGGCCTAAATATAAACGAGTTTAGAGGAAAGGGTAGAGATGTTTGGCTTGCATTAGGAATAGCTAGTCTTCGCTCATACGGTATTGCTCTTCATGATGCTGATATTCAGGCTTATGATTCCGTTATTCCAACAAAATTACTCTATCCTATTCTTGAGCCAGAACTTGATTTTAAATTCAACAAAGGATATTATGCTCGTGTAAATGTAGAAAGATCTATTATGTATGGCCGAGTATTCAGATTATTTCTTCAACCTCTTCTACATTCAATAGTTGACATTCAAAAAACCGAACCAGATTTTATTAGATTTCTCCGCTCATTACGTTATCCTATATCTGGGGAGTTTGCAATGACAAGTGATTTAGCACGTGATCTTGACATACCCGGTGGTTGGGGTATTGAAATAGGAGTTATGGCTGAAATTTACAGGAACGTTGCTATGAAAAGAATATGTCAAACAGATCTTGGTTTTTATGAACATAAACATCAAGAAATCGGCGATTCGAATAAAGGTTTAGTAAAAATGTCAGGAGAAATCTTCCGAACATTATTGAGGGTCTTAATTGAGGAAGCTCAGATTCAGCTATCACGACCATTTTTAGTTTCATTACTTGTTCTATATCGTAGGAATGCCCAGGATTCAATAAGAAAATATCATGCAGATGCTCATATTAATGGTATAAATTACGATAGACATCTAGAAGAATCAATGGTAGAATCATTTAGTCAAGAATTAATGAAAGCTGGTAATAATTATATGTTAAAACCAGTGGGTACACGAATGCCAGATTGGTTAAGAACAATGTCTGCTAAGAAAAAAATTAGAGAAGAACTCTTAGAAATAGTTATTGAACAAAATAAAGTGTGATACTAATGAAGCCTGGATGGAAAAAAAATCTAAAGATAAACGAAGAAATAGTGAGTAAATGCAAAAAGATAAAACCCGTTGACATTATGGTTGGTGTGCTTTGTAAAGATGTAGAAACCACAATTTTAAACGTCCTTAACGTGGTAAACGAGGGTTTATATCGTTACTTTCCCGAGCATAAAAAAGCCATTGTAATATCTGAAGGAAAATCAAGAGATAAAACAGCCGAGGTTATCGAACTATTTAGGCCTTACAACAGTATAAATCAGATTGTTACTAAGGATCTTGCTACAGGTGGTAAAGGAGCAGGTGTAAGGACTATTTTTGAAATTGCACATGAGGCTGAAGCAAAATCTGTGGTTCTTATTGATGGTGATTTGCTAAGTATAAAACCAGGTTGGATTGAAGCTATCGTAAATCCTATAATCTACGGAAGGGCTGATTTAACAGTTCCTTATTATATTAGAGATAAAAATGATGGAGTTATCACCAATAATCTAGTTTATCCTTTCACTCGAGCTCTATATGGTATTGATATTAGACAGCCAATAGCTGGAGAGTATGCTTTATCAAAAAATCTATATGAACTCTTGCGAAAGCATCCTTTATTTCCGCCTGATTTTGGTATTGATATTTTCATACTAACTGTTGCAGCAGCTGAAGGAGGATATGTAAAAGAGGGGTTATATTCTTTAAAAATTCATGAATCTACAACTCGATATCTTGAACCAGAAAAATTTTTAGTTCCAATGTTTAGAAAAGTGACAGAGAGTATGTTTGAACTAGCAAAATATTATGAAGACTATTGGAAGGCTAAACCACATTTACACCGCCGAGGTTTTATAAGAGAATGTTTCAGTCAAAAACCAATTCCAGTGTTGATCGATTTAGATAATTTAAAAAAATCATTTTTAACAGAATTTAAAACCAAGAAAAAAGTTATGAAGCATTTCCTACCATTGGACATTATCACGGATTTAGAAAGTGTAATTAAAAATAATAGAAAATTTGATCCGGAACTTTGGGCAGAAGTTGTTTATAATTATGCTGCTGCTTATAAAGAAATTAAAAGGGAACCAGATAAATATCTTTTACTTGATTCATTGAAAACATTATGGATAGGTCGATTTATTAGTTATGTTATTGAAACTAATGATATGGGCATCAACGAGGCAGAAGTTGTATTACAAAAACAAGCAGAGGTATTTGAGGAAAAATTCGATTACTTAAGGTCGATATACTAGAGTAATATTGAAAGTTTTCCATTTAAATATAAAAGAGGAGAAGAAGTGTTGTATTTTTAATCTTTGATTATTAGCTACCGCTTGGGTTAACCCAAACATAGAACAGGTAGATTGTTCCATCTTGTTTTCTGACATTTGAACCTTCTGATATTGCTGCATCGACTGTTACCACAGTTGGTCCAAGTCCAAGAATAAATCCCGAATTAACTGTCTTTTCTTCACATGCAGCTATTGTTGTAATCTTACCTGTTGTTTCCTTACCAATAAAGACATTTCCACTTAAGCTAATAGTCCAGTTGACATTTGTAGTATCAATGGAACCTGTATTCCTAATTATTGCATTTACCTTAAATAGACCACCAAAAATAGCCCTAATATAAAGCCGAGGTGCCTGTAGGATGTGTACGTTTAAAGGATCTGATGATTGACTTATTCCGTCGTTTTCATCTTTTGCTTTGACTGTTATATTGTAGTATCCTTCTGTGTTCCATGTGTGTGATGCTTTTCCTGTTTGCCCAGAATCATATGGTCCTATCCATCCACTGTCTGTTCCATCTCCCCAGTCAAATAAATAGTATATTTTTTCTCCTTCTGGGTCTGTAGTATTACTTGCGTATTCATACTCTATTGCAGTTACGCCTTCTATTGGGCCATCTGGTTTTTGTGGGTTATTTGGAGCAGCATTAGGCATTGTAATATAAACTGTTCTATAACCAACATCACAAACTCCGTATTCTATTCGCATGTAGCCGTCTTCACCCCACTCGGGTCCCCATGAATTCCTAAGAAACCAAACACCCTCTGTACCTTGGTTGTCATCCCAGCCGACAAGAGCAACAGCATGATTGATATTATGGCAAGTAGGACCATTGAATATACCTCCAGTGTAGGCACTAAACGCGGTATTCACACAAACTGCAACTGACACAGGGCCATAATCGTATATGGCCTGTTTTATAGAATCGACTGGGGGTACACTGTAAGGATCGCCAACATAAGCCCAATCTCCTATAAAATAATCATGTGAATATGGACAATTACAAGGTGCGTTGTATGCCACATAAGGGAAATCTTCCTCCAAAACAGCTCCTGAATCACCACATGGATCCGTCTTTCCATTTTCCATAAAATAATCATGGCACCACCATCCGCCGCCACAGCCATATCCGTCTTGGTTACAACTTACAAGCCATTGTTCCGATAGATCTTCTTCAACACCTTCTTTGATTTTGATATTACATTCTAAAGGAGCAATGGTTCCAAAAGCCCAACAACTTCCACAGCTGCCTTGATTTTTTATAGATGTTGTTAAATCCTCTCCATCTATATCACGCCAGTCAAAAGTATCAGGTAAATCACCTCTTGTTGTACAAGGATCAAAATTTGCGTTTACCCACCAGTCATCCGGCTCAACTAAACCACAAAGTTCATCTATTGAATATTTGGTGGCAGGGTTCTCACCAACTGTGTAAGTCCATCCTTCGATTTTTCCTTGTTGTTGCAAAGAAACAATATCCGCGCTAGAAAGTCCCCCAGAATCCATTCCATCAAAATTCGTCTTAAAAAGGTTAACAAAACGATGTAACAATTCAGGGGCACTCATAGGCTTTTTAGGTAAATTGCAATC
>Ga0209427_10000763_pt1 | contig 35462 bp, 31 predicted proteins | sample DeeMarSWOR136_30_FD_187465 | JGI IMG/M metagenome (GOLD analysis project Ga0209427, IMG submission 187465) | Marine sediment microbial communities from White Oak River estuary, North Carolina - WOR-1-36_30 (SPAdes) (version 2) | ecosystem: Environmental > Aquatic > Marine > Intertidal zone >...
GGATACCATCGCGGCGGTCAGGAAGCTCGACGGGAAAATCGTTGGCGTCGGGGTGCTGATCGACCGCTCCATGGAAAAGGTTGACCTGGGGGTGCCGTTTTTCGCCTGCCACAGAGTGGAAGTGGTCGCCTATAAGCCTGAGGATTGCCCGCAGTGTGCCCGGGGGGAACCGCTGGTCAAGCGCGGTAGCAACAAGTAATCGAAGAACCAGGATGAGATAACGCCTGTCCCGTCTCCCCAGGCTGAGAAAAAGGAGGCCGAAAATGGATATAGTCGCCGTCATCGTCATTGCCGCCGTCGCCGCCATCTTCGTCGTCATCCTGTTCCACCACGCCATCCGCATCAAGTTCGAGAGGCAGTTCCAAGGGTGGTGCAACGAGAAAATCGAGGAATGGGAGGCCGAGACCGAGCAGGCCAGGAAGGCCGCCATCAGCCAGAGTCGGGCCGTGCTGGGGGGCAAGTTCACCGAGCAGATGGTGCCCTACTTCCCCGACTTCCGTTACGACCCCACCGAGGCCAGATTCATCGGGAGTCCCGTGGACATGATAGTTTTTCCGGGGCTATCGCACGGCGACCCCGAGGAAATCGTCATCCTGGAGGTCAAGACGGGACCCAGCAGTCAGCTGACCGCCGCGCAGAAGAAAATAAGGCAGCTGATAGAAGAGGGCATGGTGCGCTGGGACGAGATACACCGGATAAGCGAGGCGGAGGTGGAAGGAGAGGATGAGCAGGTGGGCTAAGGGTTTTATCATACTGACGTTACTCGTTTGTTATATGGCCGTGTCATCTTGTGGAAGCAGTGAAACTACCACTCCGCAAACAATTGACTACAGTTCTTCATCATGGCAGTTATCCCAGCCTCAAACCAATAGTCTTTTAGGCATTTGGGGGAGTTCAGAAACTGATGTGTTTACAGTTGGAAGTAATGGTACCATATTGCATTACGACGGAATAATATGGGATGAAATGTATAGCGGTACAACTGCCACTTTGTATGGAGTCTGGGGCAGCTCGTCAAATGATGTATACGCTGTAGGGAGAGGTGGTACCATTTTGCATTATGACGGGACGTTATGGAGTTCTGTGAATAGCGGCACTACAAACGACTTAAATGCTATATGGGGGAGTTCCACATCCGATATATTTACAGTAGGGACCTACGGGACAGCTCTACAATATGATGGCGAATCATGGAATTCGTTACATTTGGACTTTGAACAAATTCTGTATGACGTCTGGGGTACGTCATCAAACGACGTTTTCATAGTGGGTCGCTATAATGCTATTTTTCATTATGACGGTAACGATTGGATGTTAATGAACGAAACAACCGATGTGATTGAATTTTTGTTTTGTATATGGGGAAGCTCTTCAACCGATGTATTTGCTGCCGGTTTCCAGGGCGAAATGATGCATTATGACGGAAAAAAATGGAGTTCGATGGCGAGTGATGTAAATAATGCCTTAAGGGATAGTCTGGGCGTTTCGCATATAATGGATATCTGGGGCCAGCAGTGTATTGGGGATGTCTGGGGCAGTTCGTCAAGTAATATCTTCGCGACAACAGTACAAGACCTTATTCTATATTACAATGGTGAGAAATGGAGCACTATTAACACCGGAACAGAAAAGGAAATTATGAGAATATGGGGTAGTTCAGCATACGATATTTTTGCTGTTGGCGAAGACGGGATTATCCTTCATCTTGAAGCAAACTAACGGACTGGCGCACGATGATACGAGGGCAGCCGGGTGGGAATAGATATCTAAATAGGGGGTGGGTAGGATTGTCTAACCAGAGAGGGAGATTGCCACGTCGTCCCGATGAAATCGGGATTCCTCGCAATGACACTATGTCCGTCCGAACTCCTTTTCCAGCTGCCCGGAGCTAAGTCGGATAATGGTGGGTCGACCGTGGGGGCAGGTGTGGGGACTGGCGCAACGCTCCAGCTGACGTACCAATTCGCGCATTTCGTCGATACTCAGCGTTTGACCGCTCCTGACAGCCCCGTGACAGGCAATCGACATCATAATCTTCTCTTCCCGTCGGCTTTTCGCCTCACCCGCCAGCTCCTCCATCAGTTCTCGCAGCATCGCCTGCCAGTTATCAGTCGCCACCAGGGCGGGTACGGCGCGCACCACATAAGTACGGTCGCCGAATTCCTCCAGGGAAAATCCGAATCCCGCCAGCTCGTCCAGGCACGACTTCATCAGTCCGTCGTGCCGCGGCGTCACCTCGAAGGTGGCCGGCTCGAGCAGTCCCTGCACCTCCATCTTTCCCCGGCGCTGTCGCTGCACCTCCTCGAAGCGGATCCGCTCGTGGGCGGCATGCTGGTCGATGATGTAGAGTCCGTCGGGTCCCTCGGCGACGATATAGCTGTTGAACACCTGTCCCACCACCCTCAGTAAAGGCAGGGAGTCGGTCAACGACGGCTGAACCGCGGGGGGAGTCGTTTCCTTTCTTCCCGCAGTCATGGGGATAGTCCAGGCAAGCTGTTGTCGGGATGACGACGCCCGGTAGGTGGCGACGGCCTCCTCGATGCCCGGTACCGGTGCCTGTGTCACCAGCGCGCGGCGGACGGCTCTCTGCACCGTCCGGAACACCGAAGAATCATCGCGGAACTTGACCTCGCTCTTAGCGGGATGGATGTTAACGTCGACTTCCGCCGCGGGCAGGGTTATATTGAGAACCGCCACCGGGTGCTTGCCCGTCATGAGGAGTCCGTGATAGGCCTCCTCGATGGCATAGGATAAGAGTCGACTACTCACCCAGCGTCGGTTGACGAAGAAACTGAGATAGCCCCGTCCCGACCGTCCCAGTTCCGGCGACCCGACCATGCCGTCGACCCTGATTTCGGAGGCAGCGGTACCACCCTGCCACGACTCGCCAGGCTTAGCCACGGGCAGCATCCTGGCAGCCACATCCTTCCCGTAAACATCGAGAATGGCGTCGATGAGCACGCCCTTGCCGGTCGTGCGTAAGCTTGCTTTACCATCTGTGGTCAGCGTAAAACCGACCTCCGGGTAGGCCAGGGCGTACTGGCTAACGACATTGGCGATATGCCCGTTCTCAGTGGTCGGCGACTTCAAAAACTTGAGTCGGGCCGGTATCCTCCGAAAGAGTTCCCTTACCGTTACGGTAGTTCCCCGATTCCGAGCCCGCCCCTTCTTTTGAGTTATAACCCCATCTTCCAGGACTAAATAGCTCCCGGCCCATTCACCCTCGGCACAGGTAAGTACTTCCACTTCAGCCACGGCGACGATGCTCGGCAGTGCCTCACCGCGAAATCCCAGGCTGCCGATGGCGGACAAATCGTGAAAATCATTCAGCTTACTGGTGGCATGTCGCTGGAAGGCAAGCTCTATCTCATCCACGGGAATTCCGCTGCCGTCGTCGGTCACGCGAATATAACTGGTTCCCCCGCCCTTCACCTCCACCTCAATTCGGCTGGCCCCGGCATCCAGGGCGTTCTCCACGAGTTCCTTCACCACCGAGGCGGGTCGCTCGACAACCTCGCCGGCGGCAATCCGGGAAATCGTCTTATCGTCGAGTATTTTTATGCTCATTCTGTCCGTATTTTACACGGTATCGTGTATGATGTCAAGTTATTCTCTTCCAGTATAATTTTTTAAAAAGGTGGAGTCAAAAGGAGAAATTTGTGGTTCTGCTTGCTTCTGGTGACAAAACTCTATGCCAGTATTACTCTCCATAAAGCCCGTCGGGAGGCATGCCATGTCAGAGCAGTACCTCCCTGCTAAGTCGGATTGCAGGGGGTACTTGATGGTTAAAATTTGATATTCCATCGATATAATATAATTGTTCCAGAAAATAATAATAGATAATAAAAAAGTTGATGATTTTCAGAAATAATATATAATGTGAATAACATGAAACTTTTAATGAAGGCACGCTGGTTTATCGTTGTATGTGTCGCTGGTATTGCAATCTTTTATTTTACGGGTAACGGCGGGCATGCCGTGAGTTATGACGAAGTAATGAACAATATCAGTGGTTCCGAGCCGTACTTTGATAGAGTTGTGATATTCGTGGAGCCAACCCAGTACGAGGTAAGAACGCGAGCGACCTCCATCCTCAATGATGCTCCCGATGGTATTAGCGCTGACTCCGATGCCTGGAAAATATGGTCGATAAATAACTGGGTATCATCGAATATTCAGTACGTTGAAGACCCGCCCGGCGGTCGTTATACGAATGCCTACGGGGTGCTTCAAAAGAAATGTGGCGACTGCGATGATTTCTCGATTCTGATAGCCAGCATGTATGAGTCAGTTGGATTGGACGCGGCACTGGTATTTCTAAATACGGACGATAATCCTGAGGTCGACCATATGGCCTGTCTGGTCTACTGGCCGGGTGATGTAAAGTCATTTCTTGATGGGGAAAAGGCTATTTTGAGGCAAAAAAGGATTACCAGTCCGGTCAGTCAGGTAAGAGTTAATCATATTTATCCCGGCACATCGCACCTGATGTTGGGAAAATACACCTCGGGAGTCTTGCTTTTTTCTGATATTGTTATGAGTGACGCCGGCTGTCTGGTGGGATATATCACACATCAGCCATATGAAGTAGTTGATATTGTTGATGTAGGTAGATAAAATATTTTCTGCAAAAAATAGTCAATTTAGCGGGTGCCAGCAGGCTACAAGGTGCCCGTCTCCTCTGGACTCCAGTACAGGTTCCTGCGTTTCACACTCCTGAGTAGCCCGCGAACACCTCGGATGAAACCTGCATCCGGGGGGCGGATTGGTAGGACTGGGGACTTCACCGCTCAGGATAATTCGTTTACGGCGTCTTTTCGGGTCGGGAATAGGTGTGGCTAATACCAACGCCTGGGAATACGGGTGTTTGGGAGCTTCAAAGATGGCTGAGGCTTTGCTGACTTCGACGATTTTCCCGAGGTACATCACGACGATAGTATCACAAACGACCTCAGCAACATTCAAATTATGGGTGATAAACAAATAGGTGAGTCCTTTTTCTTTCAATAACTTTTTCAATAGTTCGAGGATCTGTGCTTGAACGGAAACATCCAATGCGGAGGTAGGTTCGTCGAAGACGATAAATTCCGGATTTGTTGCCAGAGCTCTGGCTATAGCTATCCGCTGTCTTTGCCCACCGCTGAACTGGTGAGGGTATCTCTTATAGTGTTCTTTAGATAACCCGACCATATCCATAAGCTCGATTACTCTCTCTTTGATGGCTTTACCGTGGGCCAGTTTATTGACTTTCAGGGGCTCGCCAATAATGTTGCCTATCCTCATTCTGGGATTGAGTGATGTATACGGGTCCTGGTATACCAGCTGCATCCTTTTCCTGAGCGTAGTAATTTTTTTACCTTTAAAGGAGGCCAAATCGTGTCGCCTAATCAAGTTATTTACTTCCGCCGTCCGGTGTTTCAGATGTTCCGATGTCCCGATTTTCTCCTTTATTTCGAAAGGGGTATTGAGATAGATATGACCGGACGTTGGTCTGTAGAAACGGAGGATAGTCTTTCCCAGAGTAGTCTTACCGCATCCTGACTCGCCTACCAGGCCCATCCATTGCCCTTTTTGAATCGACAGGGTAACATCATCTACCGCTTTGACCATATTGACAGGTCTTCTGAAAAAACCTCCCAGTATGGGAAAGTAGGTTTTCAGGTTTCTAGTTTCTATCAATGGTTCCAAAAGATACTCCTTATACCAGGTGACAGGACACAAAGTGCCCCGGTGACACTTCCTTTATTGCGGGGCTCTGTTCTTTACAGATGTCCCGACTGCGATTACAGCGCGGTTGAAACTGGCATTTATCTTGAGCGTCTATGAGGCTCGGTAGAAATCCCCCTACGGATTTGAATTCCTGCCCTGGTTTTGGTACCGCGGCCATAAGAGCCTGCGTATACGGGTGCAGCGGGTTGGCATATATTTCATCAACACTGGCTTCCTCACAGATACTTCCGCAATACATTACGCCGATTCTATCGCATATTTCGGCAGCCACCCCGAGGTCGTGGGTAATGTAGAGAATTGAGGCTGCGTGTTCCTTTTTCAGATTCCTTAGTAAATCAAGTATCTGGGCTTGAATGGTTACATCGAGAGCGGTGGTGGGTTCATCGGCTATAAGTAGTCTCGGGTTGCAGGCCAGCGACATGGCGATAACCGAGCGTTGTTTCATGCCGCCGCTCAATTCATGAGGATATTGTCTGGCAATCCTTTCGGAATCCGGGATTTCCACGTCTTTAAGCATTTCAATCGCCATCTTCGTTGATTCCAGTTTGGTACGCCAGAGCAGGTTCCTTATTACGGGGATACCCTGCACCAGACGGGGCAGGCGCGTGCGAGGATTTCTACTCATGGTGTTGTAGATATAGCTCTCGGTAGAACGAGTCATCGGTGAAAATATTTTATTAAGTACGCTTTGATTCTTTACCGGTTTATCCATTCCAGCTATTACCCTTTTCAACACGTCTGATCGGCGGTGAAGGAGAATAGTCTCCGAAATCTGGTCGCCGATGGTATAAACAGGATTTAGTGCCGAATTCGGTTCCTGGAAAATCATTGATATTTTGTTGCCACGGATATTCCTTATTTCCCTTTCCGGTAATTTCAACAGATTAACCGGCTGGCCGTTTTTATAGTTAAATTCTATGGTTCCATTATCTATCTTTCCGGGCGGTGGTATTAGTCGAAGAATGGATAGCGCGGTCATGGTTTTTCCACAACCGGTTTCTCCGACAATCCCGTAAGTCTCACCATCACCTATGTTCAGGCTGATGTTATTGAGTGCCGTGACTATACCGTCGTAAGTATAGAAACGTACGGTTAAATCTTTTATGGATAACAGAACGCTCATATCAACTCTTTCCAAGTCTCGGGTCTAGAATATCCCGGAAAGCATCTCCCAGCAGGTTCCAGCCCAGAACAAAGAAAAGGATAAAGAACCCGGGGATTGCCACCGCATACCAGTATGCAAACGGGTTTCCTGAAGGACCCACAATCCAGTTCCTGGCAAATTGAATCATCTGCCCCCAATCAGCGTACCCTTCCGGTGCACCGAGGCCAAGGAAACTGAGGGCTGCCGCCGATAACACCACGGCTCCGATGTCCAGGGAAGCCATAATCAAAGTGGGGTATATGGAGTTTGGCAGTATATGTAAGACGATTGTCCGAAGGTGGGAACTCCCGACTCCTCTGGTAGCCTGCACGTAGTCTTCTTCCCTTACGGCGAGGATGTCACCCCTTACCAGACGGGCGTATGCAGGCCAGGAGACAATTATAAGCGCGACCATTACGCTGTTTAAACTTGGACCCAGGGCAACCGTTATCGCCATAGCCAGAATAAGCGGAGGAAAGGCCAGGAAAATATCCGTTAATCTCATGATTATTTCATCGGCTATTCCTCCGAAATAGCCGGCGATACTCCCCAGGATAATGCCCACGAGCAACACCGACAGTATCACGATTAATCCCACCTGAAAAGCCGACCGGGTTCCCCAGATTACGCCATAGTAAATATCATATTGCCCCTGGGTAGTGCCGAAGGGATGTTCTTCGCTTGGTGGCTGTGGAGTTGGCGAATAGCCATCCCTGGGGATCTGATATATATTCTTATGACCTTCCGGCGGCGGAGCGATAACGGGAGCGAGAATGGCGACGAAAACAAAAACAAGTAATATTACGAATCCCGCTATAGATAGAGGATTCCGGCGTAATTGATACAGGAAATATTTGAATCCGCTCATGTGACGCTAGCTCCCAGCCGAATTCGGGGATCAATACGTGCGTAGAGAAGATCAACGACAAGATTGGTAATGACGAAAAGGATTCCATTGAAAAGTGCAAAAGCAAGTACTGAAGGGGCATCCAGATTAATCGCCGACTGCCAGGCAAACCAGCCCAGGCCTTTATAATTAAATATCGTTTCAGTAACCACCACCCCGTTAACGATAGAGGCAAAAATATAACCGCTCACGGTAAGCACCGGTATCAGCGCATTTCTGCCGGCATGCTTATTGATTACTACTTTTTCGCTCAGACCTTTGGCCCTGGCGGAAAATATATACCCTTTGCCCAATGCCTCCAGCATGCTGGAGCGCATTAACCGCATGATAAATGCTATGTTGACCACGGTAAGAGTTACTACCGGCAGCACAAGGTGACGCAGAGCATCAAGGAATACCTGTCCGTTACCATTTAGTATTGCGTCGAGAGTGTTGATCTTGGTATATCTGATGAACTGGTCTGAATTGACCAGGATGCTTGTTTCGGTACTCAATCTCTCCGGAGGCAATAGTCCCGTGAAGAAGCCATAAAATACCATTAATAAAATCAAACCAAGCCAGAAGGTAGGTAATGACCAGCCGATTATCGCCCCGGCTCTGGTAATATGGTCTATAGTTCTATCTTTATGTGCCGCCGCTTTCTTCCCGAGGAATACACCACCGAGGATGATAAGGGGTGCGGCAAATACCGCCAGTTCAACAGTGGCGGGAAGAAAACTCCAGATAGCTCTGGTCACCGGCATAGATACTACCTTGGACCATCCCAGGTTGCCGTGAATTACTTCATTGAACCAGACCCCGAACTGTTGCCAGACCGGGTCGTTCAAACCGTAGCGTTCGATAATTTCATCAATGTTTCCGAATTGCCGGGCATCTTTAACGTAAAGAGCAGCTCTTTCAACGGGATCAAAGAGTTGAAGTAAGGCAAATATCAGGATGGTAACACCGAATAATACGGGGATGAGTAGTATCAGCCGCCGTAAAATGTAGGCTCGTAGTTCCAAAATTCACACATCTTCTTGACAGGAGGAAAGGCTATCTCGGTATTATCGCGGGAAGCCTTCCCTCCTGCAAGTTTTTTCTATTTTATCTTTTTTCAACTCTGGTGCCGGAAAATGATTAGTAGCCTTTATGCAATGCATACAGGTTACCCGAGTTTCCAGGGATGACCGGATTGAAATAGAACCCGGTAATCCAGTCGCGGAAGTAGCGTCTGCCCAGAGGCTGGGCTTCCTGGACGCTGGGACATTCATCATAATATATCTGGTCAAGTTGCCGGTACAGACTTTCCCTCTCAGCTGAACTCGCTGAGGATATTGCCTGAGCAATCAGAGCATCTACCGTAGGATTGTTATAATTCTGCCAGCTGGAGAAAGTACCCGCACTGTGCATGAACGGGAAGACGAAGTTATGAGCATCAGGATAATCAGCTAACCAGCCAATCTGGAAGGTAGGTAAGAGGCTAGCATACATACCACGGAGCAGAGCAGGCCACTGCATAACCTGGATACGCACCACGAATTTATCGTTAATGCTGAACAGATTCTGCTGCAGGATTTCACAGGCTGTCTTCCTCTCGAGGTTGCCGGAGTTGTAGGCAATGGTCAGGGTAAAGCCATTCTCCCATACCTGACCACCCCAGGCTTTCTTCAGATGTTCTTCAGCCAGGGCTAGGTCCAGAGTATACCTGGGGGCATTGGGGTCATAGTAGGATAGACCTTCAACGATGGGCGAGCCGATTTGCTGGGCTTCATTCTTGAAAGCGTCTCTCAGGAAGGTTTCATAGTCAAACGCGTAGGCGAAGCCTTTCCTGACATCAACGTCCGCGAAGAAATCACGTGGTATGCCGTTGCCATCAAGCTGACCGCTGCCCACGAAAGTGCTCTCCTCGCTGATGGCGAACTGGAAGAACATCGCGGTGTTCTGGAGTGTGGGTAAATCTTTGTAGACCGTCAGGTTTTCGACACCTTCGAGTTCATCAATATGGGCACGCGGTACATCAACCATATCAGCATCGCCGGCTTCCAGCATCAACCTGCGGGTCGTCCATTCGTCAACGACCTTGATAATAACCCTCTCCAGGTTGGCCGGTGCTCTCCAGTAGTTGTCGTTACGAATCAGAACGGTTTCAACGCCAGATTCAACTCTTTCCAGTTTGAAGGGACCAGTTCCGTTCATTATCTCCTGAATCGGCGAACCACCGGAAGGCGGGTCATTCAGGGCTTCGTAAGATGCCTGGGTACCATCCCAGTCACCGTTTTCAATACACCATTCCTTATCAAGAATAGAACCCCAGGGCTGAGCAAGAATCTGCAGGAACGGTTCGTACGGGCCGGCCAGATTGAACTGTACCCATTGGCCGTCGACTTCTACCTTACTCATGATTTCCTCAAGAGGTATGAGGCCTGAATCGGTGCGCGAGGAATGTGTATCGGCGCCGAAGAGCGGTTCGAATAGCATCCATTGCGGTCCAGCACCGTAATCCTGGACCATGCCGCGTTCAAACGAATACTCAACATCTTCGGGTGTTAGCGGATTACCATTATGGAAGGTAACCCCTTCACGGATTTTGAACCGGTAGGTTTTGCCGTCCGGTGAGACGGTCCACTCGGTAGCCAGGATAGGAGTGTACTCGGTGGTGCTTTCGGTCTCCCAGTTAGATATCAGGGGTTCGTACACAGCCTGAAGTACCTCACCGCTGGCTGTATCATAGGCATAGGCAGGATCGAGTGAATCCCACGGTCCGATGGTCGCATAGATATATGTGCCGGGATTCTTTACTTCGGGTTTAGACGGGGTGGCACCTACATCGGGTGGAGTTGTTGCCGGAGGCGTGGTGGTTGGGGAAGTTGTCGGGGAAGTTGTCGGGGAAGTCGTTGGAGCAGTTGTCGGACCGGTAGTAGCGGGAGTAGTGGTTTTTTCAGGACCCCCACAGGCAAGTAATGTAGAAACTGCAAGAATGAGGATGATAAACATCAACAAGAATTTACCAATTCCAATTTTTGTCAACTGATTTTCCTCCTTTATATCATTATGGTATTTGCTAAAGTAATGACTCTAACAAAATTATAAAATTATGTCTTAGTTTTTTCGTATTATTTGTGTTGACTAAGATCGTATTTTGGAAAAAAATTACACGCCCCTGACATGATTATCATATTATATCTTATATGTCAAATGGATAAAACCAAAAAGTGAAATACAGCTGTTATTACTATGGATTTTAGCTCCAGCTATTTTTAATTATACCAATTTTATAGATTTTAGGGAAAATAGAGTTAAAAAGTTATAACATAGCCTTGAGATTCCTGACCAGAAGAGGCCAATCCTCATATAGTGATAGTTCCTCAAGTTTGCTGATTACTGACACTGGTAAATCAACCTCATTTTTTGCATTGAGAAATTCTTGCGTTTCTTCTTCTATAAACTCCAGAGTATTATCGGGATGAATGTCGATTTTACTATTCATCGGGCAAATATTCTGGCATTGCATACAACCAATCAAGGAATTATGCCATGATTTATTTATCCATGGTGGAAAATCATCGATTCTTTCATTGTGATAAGTCAAACACCTAGTAGCCTGCAGTAATACTCGTTCGGTCGTGATCGCTCCGGTAGGACATGATTGCAGGCAGGCATTGCAGTTTTTGCATTGCGGCATAAGCTCGAATTCATACCACTGGTCGTCACCGGGCGGTAAATCGGTAAGAAAAGCCTTTAATCGAAAATAACTGCCCATACCATTACAATAGGTGATGTTATTCCTCCCGTATTTTGCCAGTCCGGTCCTGACCGCGGCGATTTTTGATGGGATAAAGGCGGGTAAAATGGCATAATTGTGCGGAGCAATTGTATCGATAATTATTTTCTCAACTAATTTATCAGTTTTTACGGAATAGGTGGGCGGGACAAGATAGCGATATTTCTTACCTCGGTGATAAAATATGGTTTCCTGTGGTTGCTGAGAAGCCGCGGTGATAATGATTGTTTTTAGTCCTTCCCGGTAGTCATGAGGCGATAGTTTAAGATAAGAGAGTCTTTCCCGGAAGAAATCATCGCCGATTAATCCCCTTTTTAGAGGGGTTTCCAGGTCTCGTTTTAAATCATCCAGGTGCTTGATATGGCAGGTTGTTACCGGGAAACCCTGGTCTTTAAGATTTTTCTCAAGTTGATTCATTATGGTGCCGGTTTCCATCTCAACTGTAAAATACTTCTTCTCTGAGAATTATGCAAATCAGGGCAGGCCATCATCCGGTGTCATTATTATTTAGATATTACGATAATATATAATACCAATTATGATTCGGCAGTACCTGATAATTACTGTTGGTGTGATTTCGGTTTCGTTTGCAGCCATTTTTATCCGTCTTGCTGACGCACCCCCGCTGATAATCGCTTCCTACCGGCTGCTAATAGCTTCGCTGGTGCTCTGGCCATTGACTCTGAAATACTCCGGAAACGAGTTAAGGCATCTTACTTTCCGGGACGTGGGATTAGCGCTAATCTCGGGCGTGTTCCTGGCACTTCACTTTGGAATGTGGATAACTTCGCTCAGCTATACCTCGGTCGCCACTTCCGTTATCCTGGTTACTTCAAGTCCATTGTTTGTGGCAATTGCTTCATACGTGTTTTTCAAAGAAAAGATATCCTGGAAAATTATCGTGGGCATTATCACCTGTTTTATCGGTACGGCTTTTATCTGCTACGGTAACTGGAATATCGGTACCGATTCCTTTCTTGGAGGTATTCTGGCCTTGATGGGGGCACTGGCCGTGTCGGGTCACTTGCTCATCGGTCGCAAGCTCCGCCAGACAATGAGCATACTAGTTTACGGTTCGGTTACATGCAGTTCGGCCGGGTTATTACTTTTGTTCGCATCTTTGATATGGGGTTATCCGTTATTCGGTTACACAGGTAATACCTACCTGATGATGATTCTGCTGGCGTTAGTACCGCAGTTGCTGGGGCATTTATCTCTGAACTGGGCGCTACGCTTTGTTTCCGCAACCTTGGTGACCATCGCCGTCCTCGGAGAGCCAGTGGGGGCGAATATTCTGGCTTTCTTGATACTCGGTGAGACACCAAAATTATTCGAGATTTTAGGAAGTATCTTTATCCTGGCCGGTATATATACAGCTTTTCGGAAGAGTTAATGTGTAACGAATATTGAGCGTAAAGGTCTTGTTTAGGATACTGTCTAACAGATTTCTAATCCCAGTATCGCCGGTTCTGGATATGCGCGGAAACCACATAATTTGTCTGGTATAATATCTTTCTGGATACATCCCGATAAAATACAAATGAAATACATTTTTACACCCATGAACGAGAAATATGCCAGTGATATCGTGTATAACTGGCATTATGACGATATTTATTCGTTTTATGATATGTCGGCAGATGAAGATGACCTCAAAATCTTCATGGATATTAAAAACTGGCAAAATATTATCAGGGCTGTATTTAATGAAAATGATGAACTGGTAGGATGGGCATCTTTTTACACGGAAGACGACGAGTTCTGGTTATCATTAGGCCTGAGACCTGACTTAACTGGCCAAGGATTGGGTGAGGAATTCGTGTCTGAGTGCGTAAGATACGCAATATCACATTATAAATTAACTAAAAACACCATTAAACTTGCTATTGCTCTTTTTAACCAACGTGCTATCAAGGTTTATCAAAGAGCGGGTTTTAAAGAAATTAATAAAACAATCAGGAATACCCCTATCGGGCCAGTGGATTTTATCGAGATGGAAAAGCATATTGCCAATTAGTAGATTCGTTCCCGGTCTTATATCGTTCTACTACCGTTCAATCCATGCGTCAGAATGCAGTCCAGACGCAGCGTCATACTCTCTCCCAAAAGCCTCAGGGTAGTCTGTTCTCCACTTTTCCATCTCAGCTGAGCTGACTTTCTCTACTTCGACCAGAAAGCCGCTGCTGGCTATACCATAGGCGTTTTTAGAGGTTGTGTTCGCCGGGCAGATGAGGTTGTTAGAACCGCCGCGATCCAGACCGGCGGTTATCAGGTCAATTCTCGCCCCGTGGTCCTGAGATACGGCCCCGGGTATTATCCTTTCGGTTACATACGCTCCACCGAGGACAATACCCCTTTCGTTATACATCTTGACTATGTCGCCATTTTCAATGTTTCTTGTTTTAGCATCCGCCGGGTTTATCCACACAGGCTCATACATGTAACCATCGGCACCCTTGACTTTGCATGTCTTGATCTCTCTCAACCAGGTAACATCGTCATGCTCGGCGTGCGTTCGCCAGCGCGGATGGTTGGAGACGAGCAGTAAAGGATATGATTCGGCTCTTTTCGATTGACGACTTTCCTGGTGTGTCACACCCTCCGAAATCCAGCGAGGCACCGGAGGTCTTTCCTCATCGTCAGGGAAATGTTCGGCCAGCCACTGCCCGTAGAATTCGATCTTACCCGACTTGGTGTTCAGGGGATGCTCTTCGGGATTCTGGTAGAACTCTGCCATGCCTGCGGGGGCTTTTTCCCAGTCATGAGCCGTTGGTACAACATAATAACCGTTCTTACTGAATTCTTCCCATCCGATCATGGATGCCACGCCAGAATTCTCAAACCCGAACTTTATCCACTCTTCAATAGACTTACCTTCAGAGAATTCCTCATACATTCCCAGTTTCCTGGCTATTTCACCAACTATCTCGTAATCGCTCCTAGATTCACCGATAGGTTCGATACATTTACCTTCCGGGAATATAAGGTCGTACTGCTGACTAAAACCGGTGCTTATATCCTCTTCTTCGAACTTGGTATTGACCGGCAAGATGATGTCTGAGTACAGGCAATCGTCCTCTAACCACGGGTGCTGGGTCAAAACAAAATCTATTTTAGGGCTCCTGAGCGCATCCAGCATCTTGTTACCATCGTTCCCGCAAACCGAAAAGCAGGCATCATCGCTCCATATCATATGTATTTCCGAAGCCCCCTCCGCCGGGTAATGGTATTTGTTGAACTGGTCCTGAACCGGACCATGAAAATTCGATGAATACCAGCTAACGGGCGGATTAAGTATCGATTCATGAAGCAGGGTCTTATAAACGTACTGCTTGGGTTCACCTTCGGCATCGCCGCGATACGCCGCCCTGATATCCGGTATTATCTTGCCTCGGGGCGCGCCACTCCCGGCCAGCAGGGACGCCTGGTGGACACCAGGTTTACCGAGTCCCTGCATCGCCAGCAGGAATACTTCCAGCCTGGCAGGTTCATGAGAGTATGGCCCCCGGATATAGGAACCACCGGCATTATGAATCGTCGACGTTCTCCTGGTTGCCCACTCTCTGGCAAGGGCTTTGATTGTTGCCGCCGGTACGCCACACTGCTCCGAGGCCCATTGGGGTGTCTTGGGCAGGCCATCCTGTTTCCCCAGAACATAATCGGCAAACCTGTCAAATCCGAAGGTGTGGGTGGCGATATAGTCTTTATCATATGTCTCTTCGGTTATCCAGGTATAGGCTATGGCCAGAAGCAATGCTGCATCAGTGTTGGGTAGTATCGGTATCCATTTATCCGCATGAACAGCGGCACCGTAGTTCAAGTCGGGGCATACATAGATCTGTTTTATCCCGAGCTCCTCCCACCAGTAACATAATCGACTCGAAGCCTGTCCATCGAATGCCATCGGTGTAGTTTCCGGGTCGCAGCCGATGAAAATGAGCATCTCGCTATTTTCCGAGATATCCTTAATAACGTTGGTTTGAGGCGCCATCATACCCACGGACAGAGTTTTCGTCCAGGCACAGTCCATTCCCCAGACATGTTCGGCACCCCAGAACCATCCTTCCCAGCTATCCGGGTTAAAGAACTGTGATGTGTAGCCTTCCTTTAAGAGATGGGGCTGAATTCCATGGGGACCGTGCACACACTTTGTCTCTCCATGATTACCCATCTTTAGCAGTATTGCTGAAGTACCATATTTCCCCCGTATTCGGTTGATTTCGCCGGCAATCTTATCGGTAGCCTCGTCCCAGGAAATCCTTTTAAATTTACTGATTCCTCTGTTCCCGGGATTTCTCTCGCTATTGGGGTCCCAGTCGACTCTCTGTAAGGGATACTTTATCCTGTTCGGTGAGTAGATGCGCTTTTTATAGCTCAAACAGTAGGGAGAAACGAGTTCCTTCATAGTCGGTCGGAACACCTTCCCCCGAGCTTTCATCTGCCATGGTTCGAATTCATGAGGCTCATACTTCTCATCATAATGTAAGGGTCTGATCCTGATTATCCTGTTATCTTTCACATCAATACGGGCGACGTTTGAACCGTTGCAGTGAGCGCAGAAACTGAGATTTTTAGTAAGGGTTCTCTCCGGTTTGGCTACATCAACATGAGATTTTATACTATGTTTCTCCATGACATTTTGCCTCCGAGTCCCGCTATACCATCCTGTCGCTAAAACAATAGCGTAATGCGTACTTATTTTATTAAGTAATTAAATTACTTTAGCTTTTCGGAATAACGGGTAGTACTAAACGTGACCTGTGTTTGCTATCGCGGTACACTTTATGAACCGTTGTCCTGCTGATTGACAGAACATAGGACGACGTATGGGCATCCGGGTCTTTGCCGGAACTCATACTTGAAATGTCCAGTTTAATACGGTGCCCGGCTTTAAATACGTTGCACATCTCCGGCAATGTGAAGACATACTCGCATATCTCGCCCGGTACCACGGGTTCGGGTTTACCACTGAGAATCGGCCGTTCAGGGGTAGACAATTTTTTATCAATCCCCCGATAAGACGCTCTCAACCAGGCTTCGGTTATCGAGTGCGGTGAGGTAGTCTCGACACCGCTTTCGTTCACGTCGAAAATCCTCACCCTCCAGTTGGTATCATCCTGGTCTATAGCCGCGTATAAATAGACAAGGACGGTACCTGTCACCTCTAGGTCTTCAGGTAGAGGGTCTGAAAGATACTTAAGCGACCCTCTCCTGGCTGACACGAAGATCGGTTCCTGCAGGTAGCAGTCAGGAAAATCGTTTTCTACTTCAGGTTCCGGTGTTAATCGTTCCCAGGTGCGAAGGTAATATTCTGTCCGCTTGGTTCTCGATAGCGGCCATTCTTTTTCATAGCGCCACTGGTTGGCTCCCATAAGGAAAAGCTTGATGGGAGGTTCTTTCATGATACCGGTATCAATACCTTTTAACCAGTGATCGTACCACCTGAGAACAATGTCGATACCCGTACGCCAGGGACGGGGTTCGTATTCTTGCGGTGACCACATAATAAGTTTTTTAGGTGACTTCAGCTGTTGATACAGGCCAAATCCTGAGTGTGGCCCGAAAGAACCCAGTAAAACTGGTATCTTTATTTTTGCGCCGTAGTCCGGTCGAACCCATTTACCAAAATACTCCGGGTTGAATTGCTCAACCAGGTGATCAAAGCAATGGGGATTCTTGTCCGGATAAATCAATAATTTCCACAGGCGGGCGTCATAGGGTAAGTCCGGGTTTCTATCCAGGGTGTTTTGCACCAGCCTCTCTAGGTCGTCTTTAGGCACCGTCTTCACCAGTCTCGAAACCACGTTTTTAGGTGCATAACCGCTGGTACCATCGCGGCCATCGTATAACCAAAAAAGAGTCGGATTGATGATGCCACTGGGAGAGAGCAGTCTTTCGTGCCAGAAGAAGGGAGCGATGGCTTTAAGATGAGGCGGCTGTTCCAGGGCTGCGGAAACCTGTGTCATGGCATAGTAAGACATACCTATACCGCCGATGTTGCCGTCACACCAGGGCTGTTCGGCAATCCACTCGACGACATCGTGGTAGTCCTGACCTTCCTGCTTTGATTCGCCGGTGTTCTCTCCCTCCGAGTTTCCTGAGCCTCGCAAGTCCCCGATAACATGGGCATAACCCCTGGCCAAAATTTCGCCGGTTGAGCCTGCCTCGATATTGCCGTCCCACAATGCCGTTTTATAGTCGTTGGTATAGTCAGGTGCGGGTTGCGGAAAAGGATACGGTAATGTTTGAATCGCCTTGCCATAAGGACTCATGCCAAGTAGAGCCGGAATTTTATCAGGTGCATCCGGTCGGTAGATATCAACCGCCAAGCATACTCCGTCACGCATGGGCACCATCACGTTTTTCTCTACCTTCATCTTGTAACCAGACCCTGATTTATTGTTTTTCTCTGCCATGTTAACCTCCTTGTAACTATATTAGAACCGATGATTTCCGGATTTTTCCCTGTTTTAACTCAAGATTGCCCCATCACTTCCCCTGTCGTAAGAATAACCGATATTATTATCATGCTGAATCTTTTCAATCGGTACTATGGTCATTTCATGATGAATTATTCCGTATAGTAAAATAGTGTCTACAGTCTAGGATTTACCTCGATATATGTCAAGCCAGGTTATGATGACGATAAAAAGCAATTTGAGTACCGGGAAATAACTGATTATCGGATATCTACTGATAATTGATGAACTAATAAACCTGGCCTCAAAACTCGTTTATCAGTTTTCACAGAATTTAATCATTTGCAGTCAATTCCATCTATTATCACGGCGAATATTGGTATCGTTGTGACCGCGGCATATTGATATATTCGAATTATGATAGAATGTTCACATGACCGTAAAACCTCCACCAGAGCTGCCGCCATTCGCCGGTAAATCACTTCGTTCTACATTCATCCCGGCTACCAACAGAAACTCAGTATTCCTCTTCTGCATTGTCAATTTTTTCTGGTGGATAGGGCTTTATTTATACGTGCCCATTTTACCTATATATATACAAGTAAGCGGAACCAACCTGAATACGGTAGGCACGGTACTTTCAGCATATGCCATCCCCCAGGTTTTATTACGTATTCCCCTGGGTATCTGGGCAGACAGATTACGACGAAGAAAACCTCTGGTAGTGGGTGGCATTATCTTCACTTCGCTGGGCGCGCTCGGACTTGGCCTTACCAACACTCCATGGCTTTTATTTTTATCAAGGATGACCACCGGCATCGGTGCGGCTGCCTGGGTGATCTTCCCTCTCTACTTCAACTCTTATTATCCGCCGAATGATAGCGGCAAAGCCATCGGGTTGATTAATTTTGTCCGGAGTGTAGCCCTTATTGTCGCTACCGCCGGGAGCGGGTATATCGCCGAAGGACTCGGATTAAGTATGCCTTTTCTAATAGCGGCTTCACTGGGAATATTAGCTTTGCTCGCTCTGTTTTTAACAAGGGAAGTGCCGATACGCAAGGAGCTTACTCAATCATGGCAGAGCACGCTTGAGGTAGCTACCCGTCCCCTTCTCCTGACAATATCCCTGATGGCAATATTGTTGCATTTTGCTATTTTTACAGGAGTATTTGGCTTTATACCAATATACGCCGAGAGTATCGGCGCCTCCGATAGCACTATCGGCATCATTACCATGATAAACATCGGAGTTTCAGCCTTCGGGGCATTGTTGGCGGTGTGGATCTGGGAACGGTTAGGTTACCGTTTTACCATCATCCTGAGTGCATTGCTTATCAGCGCCAGCCTGTTTGTTATTCCTTTCATCACCGCTGTTTCCGTTTTAATGGCTATCCAGATTGTTTGCGGTCTGGGCAGCGGGGTGCTTATCACGCTGTTCATGGTTCTCAGTATTCACGGTTTACCACAACAGCAACAGGCAACCGCCATGGGGGTATTTCAGGCGCTGTACGCCATTGGCATGTTAGCCGGTCCGCTTTCCTCCGGATTTCTAGGGAGTAGCCTGGGAATATCAAGCGTATTCTATCTGGCGGCATCGCTCAATCTGGTGATTGTGATACTGGCATTCCTGCCCGTGTTTTCAGGACGCACCAGGGTTTGACATCGTTGTCTATTTCTTCTTCTCCGGAGGAGGTGGTGGTGGCATTTTCGGTGGAGGCCCCTGCTTAGTCTGGAAAGGCTTGCAGATAATTTCGGTTATGTGAAGCTCCGACAGCCGCGTGGAAGGAGCGGATATCGCCACCACCGCCGTATCTGCCCCACGGCCAGTACCCGTGACGGCTATGACTTCCTCTCCGGCTTCTAAATGTCCGCTGTCAGTAGCCATTAATATAATCTCAACACAGACCTTCATTCCCTGGCAGAAAGTGCGTAAGAGATTAGCCATAATACGCGGTGTATCCATTCCGTAAAGGTTCTCAGTGTGGAACAGCATGGTGCCGAAATGAACCGCATGTCCCTGCTTCTCAAGCTCCTGGACCAGCTCCGCCGGGAACCGCTGCCCGGAAGCCATGAAATTGTACTGATGTGGTACCACTACTATCTTGATGCCGGTGTCGGTCCAGAGTCTGGCTGCCAGACGAGCTGTATCACCGCGCGTCGAGGCAAGTATAATCTTCTTAACGCCACGAGCTTTGGCTCGTTCAGCCGCGAGACGCAGAGTCATTTCCGTGTTTTCTATACCCGGTTTTTCAAAATATACAATTTTTTCTTCCAAATCTGACCTCCTGACAATATGCGACCTGAATTCTACCGTGTTTAGCAGTTATTTTCAGTATATAATAATGCTCTGGTATTCAGTAATTCTGAACAATATCAAACTTTTCAGGCGCTTTCCTTATAATATGCCCTGATATTAATAATAATATCAATCAAGCCTTATAATAAAGCCTGGTAAACTAATCGCTCGAATTCTTCCTGGTAAGTGTTATCCCCCATAACTAGATGCATGAATACCTGTGAAAAGCACACGCAGATAAGGTCCTCTTTAGGGTCAGCGAAATAGGTGGTACCGGCAGCACCGCTCCAGCCGTAGCTGCCGACGGAACGCATAATCGGTACCTCCCCACTCCCTTTATATACTCCTACTCCCATACCGAAGCCAAAACCGGGACCGGTGAGTTGTAGAACCATATCCCCGGTATGGCTGCTGGTCATCAACTCCACCGTTTTCCTGCCGAGAATACGGGCACCATCCAGTTCGCCACCATTCAGCAGCATCTGGGCAAAACGGACGTAGTCCGCGGCCGTGGAAAGCACACCCCCTCCGCCACCTCCGGCATCGATATAATTCATGGAGCCCGTAAGTGTCGGGGTATTTTCTGGCTTCTCATCTATTTCCAATTTCCATTCACCCGCTTTCAGGATCGGACGATAAAGGGTGGGAAAACGGTCAAGTTTTTCTTTTGTCATGTAGAAAGAGGTGTCTTTCATGCCAAGTGGCCTGAAGATGCGTTCCTGATAGAATTCTTCCATGCTTTTACCGGTTACCATCTCCAGTATCAAACCTACAATCGGATAGCCGACCTGGTATTCGAAGCGGGTCCCAGGTTGTGATTCCAGTGGTAATTGCGCCAGCGCCTCCAGGATTTCACGTAAGGTGCCGGATGGTCTTTGCGGACTAATAAGCACTCCCGACTTCACAAGAGCATCTTTGTATTCATTCAGATACGATAACGGTGCGCGGCGTGCTGTGGCAAGACCCGTGGTATTACGTAGGCAATCGCGTATGGTAATGTCCCTTTTAACGGGAACAGTCGGAACTCCTGCGAGAGCACCGCGACCCAGTTCAGTCCTTACCACCTGGTTTTTAAACGCCGGTATATATTTTGAGACCGGATCGTCGAGACTTAACAAGCCATCCTCGACACAAATCATGGTGGCCGTGCCGGTTATGGGCTTGCTATTAGACCAGAGTCTATAAATTGTATCCCTTCCGGCCAGCTTCTTGCTTTCAAAGTCCATGTAACCCTGAGCTTCGTGATGAACGATTTTTCCGTGGCGAGCAACCAGGGTCACCAGATTTGGCACCATTTGCCTGTCGATGAATTTCTGCAGGCCGGGGCATATCCTGGACAGTCTTTCTGATGAAAATCCCGCATCCTCTGGGCTGGAACTTGGTAGGGGATATTTGTTTTTATTCTGTCTACTCATAAAATTCTCCTAAAAATATTATCGGTCAATTGAAGTGATTGGATTTATTATACACTTTTACAGGAGATTAAACCTGTTGACCTGGTGTCTTGACATCATCGTCCAGTATTTCTAGACTAAAGGCGCAATACCAGCAGAAAAATTCTGGCATCATGAAACTCTAGAATGGTTAGATAAAACTCTGGATTATCGTAAATACCGTGGTGAATTTGGGAGCGGTTAGTAAAGAGAGGACAGAAAATGATAGGAATTATATTTGAAAAAGACACACCCATACCCATGCGCGATGGTTTAAAACTGGCTGCCAACGTCTACCGGCCTGAAAAGCCCGGACAATACCCGGTCATCATGGCTTTTACCGGTTTCGGTAAAGACGGTTTTTGGTCAGAAAGACATTTCGGCTGGCAGGTAGCCTACGAGCAGGGAAGCCCCACCGTAACAGGCTCGATAACATTCGAAGCGAATGACCCGGCTTTCTGGGTACCCCACGAATACGTTGTGATTATCGTTGACCCAAGAGGGTTTAGTAAATCCCCGGGTCGAATGCCAATCGCAGATTTGGACGGTGCTGTGGGAGAATATGCCATAATCAATCAGGGAATGTGGGCTCGTGATATGTACGATGCTATCGAGTGGGCTGGAACGCAGGAATGGAGTAATGGAAGTGTGGGTTTGAGCGGTGTTTCCATACTCGGGTTTTCACAGTGGCGTATGGCAGGCCTGAATCCTCCGCATCTTAAAGCGATTAATCCCTGGGAAGCCATGACAGACTTTTTCCGTGATGTAATGTTTCCCGGGGGTATACCGGAGACGAAATTTACCAGACGTATCGCCAATTCGATGTCTAACCGTAAACCAGCCTGGCCCGGACCGGAAAATGAAGAGCTTCCGACACCCGTAGAGAAGATGGAGGATGAATTTCTGGCTGATATTACGGTGCCGGCGCTTATTTGCGGTACCTGGGCAGATCATGGTGTTCATACCCGGGGATCTTTCCGTGCGTTTCGAAAAATCTCCTCCAAGCACAAATGGCTTTACACTCATGGTCGACAAAAATGGGCGGAATTCTACGCTACGGAGGCAAGAACGTTCCGCAAGCTGTTCTTCGATCATTTCCTCAAGGGTATTGACGACAGGATACTCAGGCTACCTCGAGTAAGGCTGGAAGTGAGGGAAACCCTTGATAAATATTCCGTTCGCTGGGAAGATGAGTTCCCGCTTTCACGAACGGAATACAGGAAACTGTATCTTGATGCTACTGACCGCAGGCTTAAGTTCAGAAAAAACAGCCGGGAAAGTAAAGCCACCTACGACTCGACTGATAGCAGGGCTGAATTTGTTATTACCTTTGATGAAGATACCGAATTGACTGGGTACCTGAGTTTAAAGTTATGGGTCTCCCCCGATGAGGCAAACGATATGGATCTTTTTATTACGGTGAGGAAGCTTGATCAAAACGGCAACCAGGTGTTATTCGACAACTGCCACGTACCCGGGAAATGGCCTATGGCGCTCGGCTGGTTGCGGCTTTCCCACCGGGAACTGGATAAAGAGAAGTCCACCCCGTGGGAACCCTACCTGAAATCTGTCGTTGGTCCCGGGCAAAAAGTGAAGCCGGGGGAGATTATTCCGTGTGAAATCCCCATACTACCTACGAGTACTAAATTCCGCAAAGGTGAGACGCTGAAACTGGATATTTCGGGTATATACCGTGGTGGAGAAAATATAGAAGTACCTTTCGGACACAGCGACACTGTAAATAAGGGTACGCACTCAATCTATACCGGCGGTAAGTACGATTCTTATCTTCTGATACCTCTTTTGCCACCGGCTTGAGGACAAACAAAGTACCATAATACTCGATAATCTCCAAGTACTGGTGGTATATTCCAGGTACTTTCTTTCTTACCCCCTGCCCTCTCTCGGTGGCGCACTCCCGGTCGCCGGGTGGAAAGGAGTATTACCACATCAGATGAAGAAGCCACGATGGCGGGCTCGGTTGGTAAAACAAAGTGGGGGCTGGGCAGTGTGGAGGCAATTTTTACATCTTCTCCAGCTTGGCAAAGCTCAATAAAAGTCGTTTGACGCCAGCGCCGTCGAAAGCCACGACCACCTCGGCGTCGTTCTTGACGGGCTGGCAGCTCACCACGATACCCTCGCCGAACTGCGCATGCGAGACATGGTCGCCCGGTCTTAACTCGGGGGCATCGTAGGTGGACTCGCCTTCGTGACTCCAGGTGGTGGCCGGCGCTTCGAGCTGGCGGTCCTCGCCATCCCAGCTGGCACCCTCCGAGAGGAGTTCGGGAGGAATATCCTTGAGAAAGCGCGACGGCTGGTTGACGGTACTGCTGCCCATGAAACGACGGCGAAAAGCCCGCACCAGGTATACGCGCTTCCGGGCTCTGGTTATACCCACGTAGCAGAGTCGGCGTTCCTCTTCGAGTTGCTCGGGGTCGTCAATCGACCTGAAATGCGGCAGGATGCCGTCCTCCATACCGACGATGAAGACCACGGGGAACTCCAGTCCCTTGGCCTGATGGAGGGTAATCAGCGTGACCGTTTCCACCTTTTCTTCGAGGTCGTCGACATCCGACACCAGCGCCACCGCCTCAAGGAAAGCGGAAAGCCCCTCTCCTGGGGGAAAATCGCGGTACTCCTGGGCAACACCGCGGAGCTCGAGGATATTCTCCCAGCGGTCGTCACCGTCGACGAGTCCCGAGAGGTAATGGCGGTAACCGGAACTCTTGACTACGGCGTCGAAGAGTCCGAGGATGCTCATCTCGCGGCTGTTAGCAATGAGCTCCTCCATCATGACGGCGAATCCCGACAGCGTCTTGACGGTGCGGGGGGAAAAGGGGAGGTCGGGGTCGCCTTTTTTATATCCGGCCAGAAGCTGGAGTCCGCGGTACTCGGGGACATCCTGCGAGCGTGCCCACTGGATAAGCTCGTCCAAGCTGCGCTGGCCGATGCCGCGGGCGGGGACATTGATAATACGCAGCAGACTGACGGAGTCGTAGGGATTCTGGACAAGGCGGAGATAAGCAATAATATCCTTGACCTCGCGTCGCTCGTAGAAGCGCGTCCCGGCAACAAGCTTATAGGGCATGCCGTACCTGATGAAAGCTTCCTCCAGCGCCCGCGACTGGGCATTGGTGCGATACATCACGGCACAATCGCCCGGGTTTACCTCGCCGCGGGAAACCAGCTTGTCAATCTCGCTGACGACGAACTGGGCTTCCTCCATCTCGGTATAGGTTTCGATAACGGCGGGTGGCGAGCCGGCTTCGTTTTCCGTCCAGAGCTTCTTCTTCTTTCGCTGCTGGTTGGTCGAGATAACGTGGGATGCCGCCTCGAGGATTTTCTGGGTGGAGCGGTAGTTCTGCTCCAGGAGGACGACCTTGGCATCGGGGTAGTCCTTTTCAAAGTTGAGGATATTACGCAGGTCGGCCGAGCGCCAGGAGTAGATGGACTGGTCGGGGTCGCCGACGACACAGATATTGCGGTGCTTGCCGGCCAGCTGCTTCATCATTTCGTACTGGACCAGGTTGGTATCCTGGAACTCATCGACTTGGATGTGTAGGTAGCGGGACTGGTACCTCTCGAGGATATCGGGGTTCTGGCGGAAAAGCTGCACCGTTTTCATCAGCAAGTCGTCGAAGTCTAAAGCGGAGCTGTCGGTGAGGAGCTTCTGATAGTGCTCGTAGACCCGCTGCACGACCTCCTCGAAGTAGCTGCGGCTGTGTTGCAAATAGTCGGCGGGAGTGAGCATGCGGCTCTTGGCGGCGGTGATGGCGGACTGAATGGAGCGCGGGGCATACTGATTGGGGTCGAGATTAAGCTCCTGGAGACAGCGCTTGAGGAGACTAATCTGGTCGTCGTCGTCATAAATGACATACTGAGGATTGATATCAATAGCCCTGCCCTCGATGCGGAGGATGCGGGCGCAGATGGCGTGGAAGGTGCCCAGGGTGAGGTCCTTTACCGAGCTGCTGACCAGCTGGTTAAGACGAGCCTCCATCTCCCGGGCAGCCTTATTGGTGAAGGTAACGGCCATGATGCGGCGGGGGTTGACACCGACGACACGCACCAGGTAGGCGACGCGGTGAGTGATAACGCGGGTCTTGCCGCTGCCGGGACCGGCCAGGATCAGCACGGGGCCTTCGATAGCCTCCACGGCTTCTCTCTGGGCGGGATTAAGGTCAGCGAGGATATCCATCAGTTAGATTATAGCATTTATAGAGGTGGAGAGGCCAAAAGAGAGTTTCTTCACCATTATCTTGACTGTATATAATATAATTCTGATATAAAAGAAAATATGCCGTCTCGGGAGGTGAGGTTTGATATATGGGGACTAATATTTACGGCAAAATCTGGTTTCTGATTATCTCCATTATTATGTTTTTTATTATGGCAGGATGCACGCCAACGGCGACATCTCAATCACCACAGCACAATACGACATTTGAATCACCAGGGCAACCGATTGAAGTCGTATCCGTAATAGAAACATTTCTAAGCGGCCAAGGCCAAACGGTTGTTCCCGGTGGACCAATCATAGAAATTACTTTAAAGAACATATCTAAAGAACCCATCACTTCTTTGAATGTCACTCTCGAAGAAGGCGGGCCGAGAAGCTGGGACTTTGACTTTGATGTTACTTCATCAAATCCTCTGCCGCCGAATAAGCGTATCAGTTACGAACGGAGGATCGGAGGGGGAGGCTGGGGCGGTGGTATCCCATATTCTCTTACCATAAACGGCACCCTGGAAAGCGGCGAAGCATTTGCTTTCACCTGGGAGCCTTCGGATTAAGTTAGGCCTGGTCTTCTATGGGGGCATCGGGGGCATTTTCTTTGACGGATTGAATGCCGTTTTTAGCGTTTTCCTTGGTGGTATAGCCCTGACCTGAATCAGCGATTATGTTACCGTTTTCGTGGCGAAGTCGCCAGCGGTACTCGCCGGCTCTGTCCTGATAAAGCTCGAATGTTGCTGCCATAGTGTTTACCTCCTTTAGATGAAAAAGGATACCAGCTACCGCTATTAATCCCACGAAGCATGTCCCCGCGATACAGATGTCTAGCTAACCGAGTATGACTGAAGCTCCATAATGATATTGCCATCCTGGTCTACAGATTTAATCATGGTTTTAACTTCATCCGACCACCACATAATCTGGGTAACACCGGACGAACTATCGTAGTAGGTTATTTCCCAGCAGCTGAAAGTACCCGCGGCAACGGTAATATCCTCCCTGCCGACTACCGCGTATCTTTCAGTGGCTACTTCAGGCTCCCCATACTGCTCATTTTCAAAATAGTTGGTGGCAGTTTTCTCCAGTTCTACTTCCTTGTCGACTTTCAGCGGGAATAGAGATGTCCAGGGATTGTAGGAATACATCATGCAGGAGGTGTAGGTTAGCTCGTTAGTGGCCGTCGTATATTCATGTTTTACCCCTAAAAGACCGGTAGCTTTGTCACTCCAATACCTCATACCAACAGTCGTGTACACCACGCCTTCGTGGGTGGAAGTCATAACCGGGTCGAACGCCATCTCAATAACGTAACAATCCCGACCTTCCACGTTCTCTTCACCGATTACTTCCTCGGTAAGAGTATAGGATTTCCCCTCCATTTCATACTGCCAGACCCACTGGTCCCCGACCTGCAGGACGGGTAATTGCCCTTCCGGTTCTTTATCCTCCTGGCAGGCTGAGAATACCAGCGAAGCAGTTACTATCAGGAACAAGGCTAATATTACCCCCAGCACTTTCTTCATAACTTTTTTCCCTCCTTTCCCTGAATCAAAAAAGGCATCAGCCACCGTTATTTTCTAACGATTACTGATGCCCTTTATCATCACCCTGACACCTCAACACCATCTGGCTATATTCAGTTATACGTCAAGTTATGTTAATTATAGCTATATCGAGGAGTTTGTCAACTCCTAGGAATTGGGGAAAGGCAGATCATATTTGACCGTACGTAATATAATAGAGGAATATGAGTACGCTAAAGGTTTACGCGAGCCCGGCGGAATTTCTTAACGAGACCAGTGAGCTTCTGCAATCGGACGAAGCCCGCTACGGCCTGGTTTACGGCATTGCCAGGCTGACGGCGGCCAAATCCTCATCATTACGGCGAGGGAGACCCGTGGTTCGCTGCGCTAAGCGATAACGATGGTATCAGCGCACTGGCCTGGAGAACACCTCCACATCTGGTTGGTCTGGCCTGGCATACCGGGAATCCTGAAGAATCCGTTCCTCTACTGATAAAAGCCGTGCACGAGAATTGGGCAGAAATACCCGGGGTGGCCGGTCACCGGGAAATTACGGACCCCTTTTCGGAAGGATGGTGCCAGACCTGCGGGACATCCATAACAGCAACGATGGCGCAGCGCATTTACCGTCTTGATTCCGTTAACGAAGTCCCTATCCCACCGGGCCGAATGCGACTGGCAACACTGACAGAAAAAGACCTGGTATCCGAATGGTCACATGCTTTCGGGGTGGAAGCAATTGGCCCCGCCAACACCGATATACCCGAACGCGACATTACCCCGTTTATCGAAAAGGGTACAGTCTATCTGTGGGAAGATTCGGGAAAGCCTGTTTCCATGGCCATGAAAGTACGACCAACGGACCACGGTATGACGATAGGCCTCGTTTATACACCGCCTGAGCATCGTCGGAAAGGATATGCCACCGCCTGCGTGGCCGGGGTCTGCCGGGAGATACTGAAGAGTGGTTATGATTTCTGTACGCTCTATACGGACCTGAGTAATCCGACGTCAAACTCCATCTACATGAAAATAGGTTTCAGGCCGGTCTGCGATAACGTAGAGTACGCCTTCGCGAAGCCGATTGCTTGATTACATCAGGGCAGCGACATACCCGACACCCGGCAATCTAGAGCCACCATCTTGATTTCACTCTGAACATTATCTATACTCAATTATGTGACCCCTGGTCCGGAGGAAGCAATTATGAAGAAGCGTATTTTATACACAACAGGTATTATCCTGATAGCGCTAATAGTCACCGTGATAAGCGGGTGTGACAGCATCACGGGTCCGGTGGACTCGGAAGTACCTCTGGGCTCGCAGCAGACGGGTATATGGGTAACGGGCGAGGGAGAGGTAACAGTCGTCCCTGACCTGGCCATCCTGAGCCTGGGGGTGGAAGCCCAGGCGGATACGGTCACCCAGGCGCAGAGCGAGGCCACAACGGCAATGAACTACATACTGGCCGCACTCAGGAACAGCGGCGTGGAGGAAAACGATATCCAGACGCAGTATTACAGCATCTACCCGACGAGGAGATGGGACGAGAGTACCGGCGAGGAAGAACTTACCGGGTACCGGGTAACCAATATGGTGACGGTAAAGGTTAGAGAGGTAGCCAACACGGGTGCGATTATCGATGCGGTTGCCGCCGCTGGCGGCAATTATTTAAGAATCAACAACATAGAATTAACGGTCGATGACCCCGCCCCATATCAGAAAGAAGCGCGGGAAAAAGCGCTGGCTGACGCCGAGGAGAAAGCCCAGCACATAGCCGATATCGCCGACCTCAAGCTGGGAACGCCAACCTATGTCAGCGAGACCAGCAGATATAATACATATACGCTCGACATGATTTACGAATCGGGCATTCCCGCGCCGGAGACAGGTTCATCAATCAGTCCGGGAGAAACGACCGTAACGGTTACCATGCTGGTAGCCTACAGCATCGACTAGCAGGATAAAAATACAGGAGGAGAGTTATGGCAATAATAGATTTCGGCGGAGTAAAAGAAGAAGTAATCACGCGGGAAGAGTTTCCGCTTAAGAAAGCCAAGGAAGTACTCAGGGACGAGACCATCGCGGTCATCGGTTACGGCGTCCAGGGCCCGGGGCAATCTCTGAACATGAAAGACAACGGATTCAACGTAATCATCGGGCAGAGCAAGAAATTTATGCCCGACTGGGAGAGAGCCGTAGCCGACGGCTGGGAACCGGGCAAGACCCTGTTCGAGATAGAAGAAGCGGCGGAGCGCGGCACGATTATCGAGTACCTCATATCCGATGCCGCCCAGAAACTGCAATGGCCGAACATCAAGAAGCACCTCAAAAAGGGTGATGCCCTGTACTTCTCGCACGGATTTTCGATATCTTACAAAGAGCTGACGGGCGTTATCCCGCCTAAGGACGTGGACGTCATCATGGTGGCGCCTAAGGGCTCGGGGACATCGCTGCGGCGGAATTTCCTCTCGGGCGCGGGCATCAACTCCAGCTTCGCGGTATTCCAGGATGCTACCGGGCGTGCCAGAGAGCGCTGTATCGCGCTCGGTATCGCCATCGGTTCCGGGTACTTGTTCCCAACGACATTCGAGAACGAAGTTTATAGCGACCTTGTGGGCGAGAGGGGCGTATTGATGGGCGCGATAGCCGGCATCATGGAAGCGCAGTACGACACGCTCCGCGAGCACGGTCACAGTCCGAGCGAGGCATTTAACGAGACGGTAGAGGAGTTCACGGAAAGCCTGATAAAGCTCGTTGCTGAGAATGGCATGGACTGGATGTACGCCAACTGTTCGGCGACGGCGCAGCGGGGCGCCCTCGACTGGAAACCTAGGTTCAAGGCAGCCACGCTGCCGGTGTTCAAGGAGCTGTACCAACGGGTAGCCAGCGGCGCGGAGACCAAGCGGGTAATAGAGATATGCGGTCGGCCGGACTACCGCGAGATACTGGGCAAGGAACTGGCGGAAATACACGATTCCGAGATGTGGCAGGCCGGGAAAGCAACGCGCGACCTCAGGCCGAAGGAAGGCGAAAAAGCTGGCGCCAAGACAGCCAAGGGGACGGGGGGAAGGCAGAGTAATTAAAGCAGACATACGAATGGCCGAACGTCAGGACTGGAAGAAGGCATTACAGGCTGACCCCACCGACTGGCTGCTGGAGCCGGACGACCCCGGGGTGAGATACCTGGCATTGCGTGACATAGTCGAGGCCGGCACCGCAGAACTGGGAATCGCCAAAAAAACCGCACATATCAGCGGCCCGATTGCTGAAGTTCTCTCCAAAATGGATAAGGAGGGTTTCTGGGTGAAGCCGGGGGCGGGGTATTCCCCCATGTACACCGGCACCGCGTGGTCGGTGATTCTGCTTGCACAACTTGGCGCTACTATCGATATGGACAAGCGTATCGCTACCGCCTGCGAATATGTCCTGGACCATAACCTGACAAAATACGGACATTTTACGACGAGAGGTTCACCCTCAAGCACCCTGGAATGTCTGCAGGGTAACCTTTGCTGTTCGCTCCTTGAGCTTGGCTGCACCGACCCGCGACTGGACAAGTCATATGAATTGATGGCGCGCATCGTGACCGGGGAAGGCATCGCCCCGATGACGGATAGGAAAGTGCCGTTACGGTATTACGCCGGTGACCTGTGCGGGCCGGGCTTTGCCTGCGGCGGGACATTAAGAAAGCCCTGTGCCTGGGGAGCGATAAAGATAATGCTTGCGTTCGGTAAGTTGCCCGCGGAGAAAAAGACACCCATGATTGAGCGTGCGATAAAAATGGGGATAGACTTTCTTTTCAGCAAGGACCCCGCCACGGCCGATTACCCCGTCGGCTACAGTCCGAAGCCTACCGGAAAGCCAAGTGGCAACTGGTGGAAATTCGGTTTCCCGACTTTTATGGTTTCCGATATCCTGCAGAACGCCGAAGCGCTGGCACGTCTCGGTTACGGCCAGGACCCAAGGCTGGCCAATGCTTTGCAACTAATTCTTGATAAGCAGGATGGGAACGGTAGATGGCCGATGGAATACAGCTATACTGGCAAAACGTGGGGAGATTTCGGCCCTAAAAAGCAGCCGAACAAATGGGTAACCCTGAGAGCGTTGCGGGTTTTAAAACAGGTTACAGGAAGGAGATAAAATGAGCGAAACTAAATACGGGAAATATTTTTTAAAGGAACCCTGGGGAGTCATCCATCCGGGTACACCTCCCGACGCACCGGTATACATAGGAATCGGGCAGGAGAAGCCCGTGGAAGGGTGGGACGAGCCCCTGACACAGGTCCTGCGCCCTATTTACCGACCCTACAAGATGATACCCGAAGGGCACCGGCATAAAGTGGCGGAAATCCTGTATTTCATCGGGGGCGACCCGATGAATTTCAAGGAGTTCGGGGCGGAGGTAGAGTTCACGATAGGCGAGGGCGATGAAGCGGAAACACATACCATCACCACCACCACCTGGGTGTACGTACCCGGGAACGTGCTGCACTGCCCCCTGGAATTCAAGAGGGTGGACAAACCGATTATGTTCGGGCACATCATGTTCGCTCCTACTTTCGCTTCAACCATCGTCGGGAAAAATCCTCTGGAACGGAAATAATTAACACAGCAGGTACAAGATAAAAACAAGATATAGCATACAGGTAAGTAATTAGCATAAAAGCAGAGTAGTATATAAGGAACTAAGTGTTCTTAGGGGGAGGTTGAAGGGCATGGAGAAAAGAAATTTGCTAATATGGATTTTCTTATTCTCTGCAACCCTACTGTTATTACTGCCATACGGGTGTAGCACAGCTGATACAGTAACTCCTTTATCAACAACTCCTACAACGGCAAGTTCGTCTCCAGAGATAACCAATACTCCAACTAAACCCCCGGAAATAATCACTACACCACCGCATGATAATGAACTATATTTTGAAGAATTATGGGTAGCATTTTTCCCATCTCGAGGAACGATTGAGGATATCCCTCCCTATATTTTTATAATAACAAACGCTCAGTCACAATTGCCAGATGGATGGAAATACTATACTTCAGACCCTAACAGAGAAAAATGCATCAATGTTGAAGATGTAGATTTCTCAAATAATTTTATATTAGTTGTTTCTATGGGAATTCAGTCTGTGACCGGCCCGAAAATCACGGTAGAAAGTATATGGCAGGAAGTAGATACTATCTATGTTCAAGCTAATTTTGATTTAGGTGGTCCAACCTATCAGCCTATGTACTCTGAACCTACGCGTAGTGTTAGGATAAGTAAAGATAACATGACCCGGTTCGGCGAAATCACCTTTATACTCCTTGACCAGGAAGGGGAGGAAAGAGCCAGAGCCGTCTGTGAAATACCTGAATAACTGCTCAATATTGCACCTGTCTTATGACAAGTGTTAAAATGAGAGTAATTAATTTCTTTTCTCTAGAGTATCAGTCATGTTTACCGGCATTATACAGGAGATAGGGACAATTGCCTCTCTACCACCGGGGGGGATGGTAATCAACGCGGGGAAAATCCTGGACGGAATAGAACCCGGGGCGAGTATCGCGGTGAACGGCGTGTGCCAGACCGTTACCGCCCGTACGGCTTCGTCCTTCTCCGTAGACGTGATGCCGGAAACTTTAAAAAGGACGAACCTGGGAACGTTACGCATCGGAGATAAAGTGAACCTGGAAAGACCGCTGACGCTGGGCGGCGAAATCGGGGGGCATCTGGTGCAGGGGCATATCGATGATACGGGGCAGGTAATGTCGGTGAATAAAGATGGCGAATCGATGATAATGCGGTTCAAAGCCCCCGAGGAACTGATGCCATACATCGTCGAGAAGGGTTTTATCGCCGTGGACGGCACCAGCCTGACGGTGGTCGAAAAAGACCGGGCATCTTTCAGCGTATCAATCGTCGGCTATACCCGGGACAATACCATCCTGGCAGAAAGAAAACCGGGGGACACGGTCAACCTGGAAGTGGATATCATCGGCAAATACGCTGTAGAGTCCACCAGAGCGCCGGGCAGCGGCATCACCGCCGAATTCCTGCAGGAGCACGGCTTCCTGGTAAACTAGATTCCTGGCACATAAGGAGTTTCTTAAAATGACACTGGCAACCATTCCCGAAGCTATTAAGGATATAAAAGACGGAAAATTCGTCATCGTGGTGGACGACGAGGACCGCGAAAACGAGGGCGACCTGGTAATGGCCGCCGAGAAAGTCACCACGGAATCGATAAACTTCATGGCCACCCACGGGCGGGGGCTCATCTGCATGCCGATGACAGCCCAGCGCCTCGATGAGCTCAGGATACCGATGATGGCCAGCAACAATACCTCGCGTTTCGGCACCGCCTTCTCGGTATCGGTCGAGGCCAGGGAAGGCACCAGCACTGGTATCTCGGCGGCAGACCGGGCGAGGACGGTGCAGGTCCTTGCCGACCCGACGAGTCGGCACGAAGACATCGTTATGCCGGGGCACATGTTCCCGCTGCGGGCCCGGGACGGGGGAGTTCTGGTGCGGGCCGGACAGACCGAAGCTACGGTGGACCTCGCCAGGATGGCAGGGCTGATTCCAACGGGAGTATGCTGCGAGATAATGAACAAAGACGGCACCATGGCGCGGCTGCCACAACTGAGGGTTTTCGCCAGGAAGCACGGACTGAAAATCATCAGCGTCGCCGACCTGATAGCCTACCGCTACCGTCACGAAAGACTGGTACAGAGGGTCGCCGAAGCCAAGCTGCCCACGCCCTTCGGAGATTTCAGGGTAATCGCCTACAAAAGCAGCACCGACCCCGCCGAACACCTCGCGTTAGTGATGGGTAACGTAGCCACGGACGAACCGGTACTGGTACGGGTGCACAGCCAGTGCCTGACGGGCGATGTTTTTCACAGCCTGCGCTGCGACTGCGGCGAACAGATTGAGATGTCCATGAAAAAGATAACCGAGGAAGGACGGGGGGTCGTGCTCTACATGAGGCAGGAAGGCCGGGGCATCGGCATACATAACAAGATCAAAGCCTACGCCCTCCAGGACGAGGGGATGGACACCGTGGAAGCCAATATTTCGCTGGGTTTCAAAGCCGACCACCGCGATTACGGCGTGGGCGCCCAGATACTGGCCGACCTGGGCGTACACAGCATGCGACTGATGACCAATAATCCCAAGAAGATAAGCGGACTGGAAAGCTACGGACTGAAGATAGTGGAGCAACTGCCCATCACCACACAACCCAATCCGCACAACCGAAAATACCTGAGCACAAAGCAGAAGAAAATGGGTCATATCTTGAAAGTGCCCGATAATATACTGGATTAAATTGCGACCAAGGAGATAACGATGAGCAAGCAATACGAAGGAATGCTGCTGGGAAAGGGACTCAAGTTCGGGGTGGTTATCTCGCGTTTTAACGAGTTCTTCAGCAAGAAAATGCTCGAAGGAGCGCTGGACGCCCTGCTCCGCCACGGCGTAAACGAGGAAGACATCGAGCAGGCCTGGACGCCCGGTTCCTTTGAAATACCGCTGATTGCGCAGAAAATGGCCCAGACGAAGAAATACGATGCCATCATCTGCCTGGGCGCGGTAATACGCGGCAGCACGCCGCATTTCGACCACATCGCCGCCGAGGTCACCAAGGGTATCGCCAAGGTCAATCTGGATACCGGGGTGCCGGTGATTTATGGGGTGATTACCACAGACACGCTTGAACAGGCGATAGAACGATCCGGCTCAAAGGCGGGTAACAAGGGCGCCGCGGCGGCCGTCAGCGCCATCGAGATGGCCAACCTGGTGAAGACGATAGGTTAGACTCGGGGGGTGCAGACAGGCGGAACGCGGTCAGCCCAGGGTCTGGCTTTTTCCAGCTGACCGGCGAGACGAAAGAGTGTGGCTTCATCACCGTAACGCCCGGCGAACTGCATGCCGACGGGGAGTCCGTCATCAGTCCAGTAAAGCGGGACGGACATAGCGGGCTGGCCGGTGGCATTAAAAAGCGGGGGATAGGCAGCAAAAACGAA
>Ga0209427_10000764_pt1 | contig 35445 bp, 30 predicted proteins | sample DeeMarSWOR136_30_FD_187465 | JGI IMG/M metagenome (GOLD analysis project Ga0209427, IMG submission 187465) | Marine sediment microbial communities from White Oak River estuary, North Carolina - WOR-1-36_30 (SPAdes) (version 2) | ecosystem: Environmental > Aquatic > Marine > Intertidal zone >...
TCCATTCCCCCCACTTTCATCAGTGAATAATCTGTTGGGTCCGATCTCCTCCAGCTCATGCGTCATTTCAGCGACTAGCTCGGCGAACTTACCCCCTTCGGAAGCGGAAACCCAGCTTGCCTGAAGACGCTTCGGGTTAACACCCAGGTACTCAAGGAATTTCTTGGTTAGGGCAATCCTTCTCCGGGCGAAGTAGTTTCCCGTTTGATAATGGCAATCACCAGGGTGGCAACCGGAAACAAACACCCCATCAAAACCAAGACGCAGGGCCTTGAGAATAAAAAGAGGATCTACTCTCCCCGAACAGGGAACCCGGATGATTCTGATATTGGCTGGATATTTCTTACGGCTGGTACCGGCTAGATCAGCACCAGCATAGCTACACCATCGACAGAAGAAACCTAGCAGCCTAGGTTTCCACGCTGAATCCTGTTCCATATAACCTCGGCAGAATAACTAAGTAGCCGGCAAAAGCTCTGGTTTTATTATAGCTTACCAAACGGACCAATATCAAGCCGAACTCAGACACCGAAAGCGGTAAATCTACGCTGACACTGGGCACAGTGATAATAAAATCGGCTAATTCCTTGCGGTCGCGGGGAGCTGGGCGGTAATATGGTACAGACACAGCAATATAGCGGTATAAAGCGGGGACGCCTACTGTGACGAGCGAAAACCTGGACACTCTGGCTAAAAAAGTAGCCGACCTGATTCTGGCGGCTAAAAAGGTAGTCGTCTTCACCGGTGCCGGGGTTAGTACCGAATCCGGTCTCCCCGATTTTCGCAGCCCGGGAGGTATCTGGGACCGATTTGACCCGGATGACTTCACCTACCAGAAGTTTGTCAGCCGTCCCCAAACCAGAAGGCTCTGGTGGCAACTGATTTATGAAGGTAGCCTGTCCACAGAAATTAAACCCAATCCCGCTCACTATGCCATTGCCGAGCTGGAGCGGTTGGGTAAGCTGGATGCAGTCATTACCCAGAATATCGATAACCTGCACCAAGCGGCGGGGGCGCCTGATGAGAAAATGTTTGAATTACACGGCAACCTCAAATGGGCGGTGTGCCTCGGCTGCGGACAGCGCTACCCCTTCGAACATGTCAAAAGCAAGCTGGCTGAGGGAGAGGGTATTCCTCAATGCCAGGCTTGCTCTGGCATCTTGAAGCCGAACATCGTCTTTTTCGGCGAGATGCTACCCGAGGGGGTTTTTGAAGCCGCTATCGAGCGTGCCAAAAGCGCTGACCTCTTTATGGTCATCGGCTCAACCCTGATTGTTTATCCCGCCGCCGATATCCCGGCCCGCGCCTACCGCTCGGGAGCCAAACTGGTTATTATCAATCTCAGCCCCACCCCGATGGATGATGAAGCCACCGTCCTCATCAGAGCCAAAGCCGGAGAGACGATGGCTAGGGTAATGGAGCGGGTGAGAGAGAAACAATAATACAGAGCCCGCTTATTTCACTCGGCCAACCGCCACCCAGACGCCCAGCGCCACCGCCAGAAGGCTGAGAGCCAAGTTAAGCCCGCCAAACGGAACCAGCCAATATCCCCAGGGGGGGAAGATACTGATTAAAAAGCTGAGCACAACGCCGACACCGGCGGTAACGGCTAACCCCCTACCGCGCTTACGGTTAACCGACCGGCCCACCACCTCCCCAATAACGTAGCCGAAACCAGACGCCAGCAGGAAATCAAGACCGATGGGGAGCCAAAGGGTGTTAATCTTCCACCAGGCGGCACCGCAGGCAAAAGCCATACCTACCGCTGTACCGATAGCCCGCAGGTAATAACTGGAGGTGACCTGAAAGGTGGGTAGTTTCTGCAACCGGGCACAATCCCGACACCGGGCACCAACTGGTGTCTGCACCAGACACTTAGGACATATTGGTTTGCCACACTTACCACACCGGAGATTGGTCTCAACATCGGGATGCGTAGCACATCTCATTTGTTACTGCTAGCCAACTTTCTTCGTTTTTCCTGCTGCTCAACCAAAGACATCCAGGCTTCTTTGTCCCTCATATCCCGGTCAAAAAGGAGGCGATTAATGAGCACCTGTCTTTTGCTAATTGAGGTGATGCTTACTGGCTGCCGTGCCGTTAAGCGCCTGATAGCAAAGACGATAAACAGTCCCAGATAGCCTAAAGTCAAGGGCAGTGAACCCGTCAGTACCCAGGCAACCGGAGGGAAAATAGCGACAATAATGAACACTCCCAAAGGAAAAAGCCTTAAACGGGAACTAATTATAGCAATCGACCCGTAGCCGACGGTAACCAGAATCGATGTCTTCAAGGGAATCAGGCTGTTTATTATGGGAAGTAAAAAACCCACCCCCATGGTGGTGATAACCCCCCGCCCGCCACTGAAACGGAGGAAAACTGGCCAGTTATGCCCAACAACGGCCGCTATACCAACCACCAGCTGCTCAGTAACCCCCAGACCCAGCTGCCAAGCCACCGCCAACATTATCATACCCTTAGCCGAATCAAAGATAATGACCGGGAGAGCTACCCGCTTAGAAGTGAAACGCAATAGATTAGTTGCCCCCACATTACCGCTACCGTACTGCCGGATATCGATGCCGCGAGACCACTTACCCGCCAGATAGGCAGATGGCACTGAGCCCAAGAGATAAGCCCCCACCAGTGCCGGCCAGAAATTACCGGACATCAGCTCTCCTCTCAAGATTATTTGTCAAGCTCGGTTATCAAACGAGGGATTAATCCTCAAAATATAACAGAATTATACCACAGGCTACCCTAGCTGGGTATGCGCGACTGCGCCAAAGCTATGAGGTGCTCCGCCGCCGAAAGTGGGACCTGAACACCGCCAATCATGATCTCAATTTCGGTATCTAGTCCGTGGTAATCGCTACCGCCAGTAGCCACGAGGTTATGCCTCTCCGCCAGCATCAGTAGCTTCCCAACATCATCAGCGCTATAGTCTTTATAGTAGGCTTCAATGCCTACCAGACCAACCGCCTTGAGTTTAACAACCAGAGCCTCTGGGTCGCTCACCGTCAAGGGGTGGGCCAGTACGGGGAGTCCCTTAACCCGCAATATTAGCTCTACCGCCGCTGCCGGGGTCAGTTTTCGACGCTCAACATAGGCCGGACCACCCCGACCGATATAACTGGAAAAGGCCTCCTTAAGCGAGCCAATATAGCCCTTCTCTAACATGGCCTGAGCCAGGTGAGGACGACCCACCGAGCCCTTGCCGGCTATTTCCTGTACTCGCGGCCAGTCAATATTAACCCCCAGGTCCCTCAGTTTAGCAACCATCGCCTGAGCTCGCTCTAGCCGAGAATTACGCATTCTCTCCAGTCTCGCCACTAGCTCCCCATCGTTATAATCTATGAAGTAGCCTAGAATATGAACCTCGCCCTGGTCGGCATCAGTGCTGAGCTCAACGCCAGGTACTACCCTTAAGCCGGGGAAAGTCTTAGCCTCAGCTAAGGCGGGAGCCAGGCCACTAATGGCATCATGGTCGGTGAGGGCAATAACGGCTAGTCCCCGCCTTGCCGACTCCCTAACCACCTCTTCCGGGCTGAGTCGGCCATCGGAAGCGTTGGAATGTATGTGGAGGTCAACCCGGGACACGATTACCCAACCTCCCGAGAGACTCGCTCAATGCTCAGTGCCCGACCGCTAGCCTCGTCCACCCTAATTAGCACCGCACTGAACAATACCTTACCCTTACCCACCGACAGACGATGAGGTATCATGGTCAGAAAACGGCGGGTTACGGCCTCAATGTCATCACCGATAATTGAATCAATGGGTCCAGTCATGCCAATGTCAGTAACATAAGCAGTACCCCTAGGTAGCAGCTGAGCATCGGTGGTGCCCACATGGGTATGGGTACCGAGCACAGCGCTAACCCGACCGTCCAAGTAGCGTCCCAGAGCCACCTTCTCCGAGGTCGCTTCAGCATGGAAATCAACAATAATAACCGACGGCTTACTCTCAAGCTCGCCAAGCAATCTGTCCATAGTCCGAAACGGGCAATCAAAATTACCCATGAAGGTTCTCCCGATCACATTGACCACCATCGCCTGACCCGCCACTAAATAACCCCTACCCGGCACGCCTGGGGGATAGTTCAACGGACGCAGCAGAGGCATCTCACCATCAAGATGGGGGATAATCTCCTTCTCCGCCCAGATATGGTTTCCCGAGGTCAGCACATTAACGCCAGCATTTAAGAGTTCCTGAGCCGTGGCACTAGTCACCCCGATACCGCCGGCAGTATTCTCCGCATTAGCCACCACCAAGTCCACCTCGTATTGCTCAATAATACCAGGCAGAAGCTTAGCCACTGCCTGTCTCCCCGGCCGGCCAATTACGTCACCAATCGCCAATACTAGCACTAAAGGCCCCCCCTAACCTCTATCAGAGCTACTTAGCATAGTCTACCGCCCTCGTTTCCCGGAGCACGGTAACCTTGATCTGACCAGGGTACTGCATCCCTTCCTCTATTTTCTTTACGATGTCCCGGGCCAGCCTCATCGCTCCCAGATCGTCAATCTCCTCCGGCTTGACCAGGATACGGATTTCGCGCCCGGCCTGGATGGCAAAGGACTTCTCCACCCCCTTAAAGCTACTGGCTATATCCTCCAGCGCCTTTAGCCGCTGCAGGTAGCTCTCCAGAGACTCACGTCTGGCTCCAGGTCGGGCACTGCTGAGAGCATCAGCCGCCGAGACAACAAAGCCCCAGACACTGGTGGTCTCCGTCTCACCGTGGTGCTCGGAGACCCCCTGAACCACCTCGGCAGATTTATCCCATTGCTTAACCAGATCAGCACCGATAGCGGCGTGAGTGCCTTCCACCTCACGGTCTACCGCCTTACCGATATCATGTAGTAAGCCCGCTTTCTTGGCAATAGCGACATTAGCGCCTAACTCAGCAGCAATCATGCCTGCCAAATGTGCCACCTCAATACTGTGAGTTAAGACATTCTGTCCGTAGCTGGTGCGAAACTTAAGGCGTCCCAGAAGTCTAACCAGCTCCGGACGTAAGCCGGCCACGCCAACGTCATAGGCCGCCTGTTCCCCGGCACTATAGATAGTAGCCTCGACCTCTTCCTTAGCCTTAGCGACCACCTCTTCGATGCGAGCCGGGTGGATACGCCCGTCAAGGATAAGCTTGTTTAGAGCGATCCGAGCCACCTCCCGCCGCACCGGATCAAAGCTGGACAGGGTCACCGCCTCAGGGGTGTCATCAATAATAAGGTCAACTCCGGTGGCCTGCTCGATGGCCCTGATATTGCGACCCTCGCGTCCGATAAGCCGTCCCTTCATCTCATCACTGGGCAAAGGAACACTAGCCACCGTAGCCTCGGCGACAACATCAGAGGCACAGCGCTGAATAGCCTGAGCTAAAATCTCCTGAGTCTTTTTACTCTCCTCCTCCCTTAGCCCTGCTTCCCAGGCCCGAAGCCGCCGCGAGGTCTCCTCCCTTATCTCAACCTCCATTGCCTCAAGCAAATACTTTCGCGCCTCATCACTTGACATGCCTGAAATCATCTCCAGCTGCTCCAGTTGCTTGCCTCTAGCCTCCTCAAGCTGAGTGCGCAGTGACTCTATGCGCTCCTCTTTATTAGTCAGCTCGCGCCCACGCCGTTCCACATCCTCTAGTTTACGCTCCAAGGTAGCTTCCTTCTGAACCAAGCGGTTCTCGTTACGACTTAACTCAGTTCGCCGCTCCCGATACTCTGCCTCTGCCGCCACCTTCATCTTATCTGCCTCCGCCCTAGCTTCACGAATGATGTCCTTAGCTCTGTGTTCCGCCTCAGTGGCAACTTTAGTCGCCTTCCTCTCAGCAAGACGCATCTCCCGGGTAAGCCGGAATCGTCTAAAAAAGTAGACAAAGGCAGCCCCCGCCACCCCACCGATGATGAAACCAAATAGCGCTAACAGGATATTTATCCGTGTTACATCTAATGGCATTTTATACCTCGCTTCCGGTAGCAGCTTTGCCTTAACGAAGGATAGCCCTAAAGACAGCCCAAGCTATCCCTGGTTACTCTCCCTCATTTCCCGCCATAGCTGCTCCACTGTGTTATTTATGACACCATAACTAAAGCCACGTCGCCTAAGATACTCACCGAGCCGGCGGCGAAAGCTCTGATAGTCGGACACTGGCATTCGGCGAGTCTTACTGAGGGCAGCCCGATAAGCACTCTCAGCATCACTAACGGTGCTAACCACCTGGCCGATAATCTCCTCGGCTACCCCTTTGCGCCGTAGCTCCAACCTAGTCAGCGAGCTACTGCGCGGGCTAAATGCCTGCCGATTATCCTGCCAGAACTGAGCAAATTCCATATCATCCACCAGCCCTCGCTCCTTCAGCTGGGCCAGCACCTCCTCTACGCTATCACCATCAAAATTACGACGGCCAAGCCGCTCCCTCAGCTCAAACTCACTCCGGGGGCGATAGCTAAGATAGTACATCGCAGCATTGAGACAGCGCTGAAAGCTATCGGCCTTGGCTAGCGCCCTAATCTGCTCACTGGTTAGCTCCTGCCCCACCTTTAGCCTCTCGGCTAACACCACCTCAGCCTCCAGACTGAAAGCAAACTTACTATCAAGATACACACTCACTCGTTTTCTCCGACCTCCCCAAGAACGGAGGGCAGTAACCTGCTTCACTAGTCCAATCCTCCCTAAAGTAAATAAGGCCGAAGCCTGGGCCTCAGCCTTATTTACTCTTACTAGTCACTAAACGCTATCGGCTAGACTATTCTCAGTTTTCAGACATCGTAATGCGAGTGGTGACGGCTGAGGCTCTTACTTGCTGCTCAATCTCCTGAGCCAGCTCAGGATTCTGACTCAGGTACTGTTTGGCATTCTCCCTGCCTTGCCCCAGACGAACATCACCATAGGAGAAAAAGGCGCCTGATTTCTTGACCAACCCCATCTCAACACCGAGGTCGATTAAATTACCCTCCCGGCTGATACCACGAGCAAACATGATATCAAAGTCGGCGCTCCTAAATGGGGGAGCCACCTTATTCTTGACTACCTTGGCTCTAATATGGCTGCCTACTGCCTCATTTCCCTCTTTGATTGTTTCGGCACGCCTTAAATCGATTCTGATTGAGCTGTAGAATTTTAAGGCTCTGCCACCCGGTGTCACCTCCGGATTGCCAAAGACGATGCCAACCTTTTCTCTTAGCTGATTAATAAAGAGCACCGCGGTCCCTGATTTACCAATCGCCGCCGCTAGTTTGCGCAGCGCTTGCGACATCAGGCGGGCCTGCAACCCGACATGGGCGTCTCCCATCTCGCCTTCAATTTCAGCTCGGGGCACCAAGGCAGCGACGCTATCAACCACGATCACGTCAACCGCCCGACTCCTGACCAGAGCCTCGGTAATCTCCAGGGCTTCCTCCCCAGTATCAGGCTGGGATATCAGCAGGTCATCAACGTTGACCCCGCAACGAGCTGCATAGACCGGGTCCAGGGCATGCTCGACATCAATATAGGCTGCCAACCCCCCCCGCTTCTGTGCCTCAGCGATTACATGCTGTGCCAGGGTCGTCTTACCCGACGCCTCAGGGCCGAATACCTCAGTAATCCGTCCCCGGGGTATACCACCCACCCCCAAGGCAAGGTCTAGCGCCAGCGAACCACTGGGGATAGCTTCTATCGGTGGTGCCACCGCTCCCCCCAGCTTCATCACTGACCCCTTACCATACCGCTTCTCGATCTGGCTGATAACTAGCTCTAGCGCCTTCTCCTTCTCTGTGGTCATCTTCGTCTCAAATCAATGATAACACACCCCATACCCCAAAACAAGATGACTGCCCTCCCCCAAAATCAGCTTTGGTCGGGCTGCCACTCTTCATCGCTATAGAAGCCAAGGCCAAAGAACCCAGGGCCGATATGAGTCCCCAATACCGGCCCGAGTTCAACAATATCTGTCTCGGCGCAGTTAAAAGCAGCCTTAACTTCCTTTTCCAACTCCAGAGCCCACTCAAACGCATTAGTGTGCGCCACGCCAACGTGAATTGGCGTATTCCCGGTCACCCGGCTCTCCATAAGCTCCAGGATGGACTTGGTCGCCTGAGCGCTGGTCCTTAGCTTAGCCAAGACCCGGACCTCACCACCCCTGAAGTCTAAGAGCGGCTTAATCCTTAGTATGGTGCCCAATAAAGCCTTGGCTCCACCAATACGACCCCCTCTCCAGAGATACTCTAGGGTGCTTAGCACCCCAACAGTAATCATGCAGGCGTTTAGCTTTTCAATAGATGCCTTGAGCTGAGGCAAGCTCTGCCCCCCGGCCGCAGCCTTAGCCGCAGGCGCAATCAACATCCTCAGCGCTACAGTACGGGCATCGACTACCTCAATCTGAGCCTGGGGCAACTCCTGCCTGGCGGACATAGCCGAATTGACCGTGCCGCTCAGCTTGCTAGAGATATGAATGGATAGAATCGGATGGCCACGCTCCGCCAGCTCACCATACACCCGGATGAAATCGCTTACCGCTGGCTGTGAGGTAGTCGGCATCGGCCCTCTGGTAGCCAGCCGGCGATAGAACTCCTCACTGGTAATATCGACCCCCTCACAATAGACCTCAGTCCCGAAGATAACCCGGAGCGGTACAACCTGGACGTCATACCGACTAATCTCCTCTGCCGAGAGATAAGCGGTACTATCAGTGACAATTTTGACCTTGCCCGTCGCCATTCTCAGCCACCTCCACTACAGGCTAGCCACTGGGGGTAAGCGGCGCTTATGGGCACCAGCCGCTATCCTAGCCTCAATCTTAGCTCTCAGCTCGCTCGAAGCCTGACCGGTAACCAGATAGCGGTCAAGATCCTCATAGCTAAAGCCAAGCTCACCTTCATCGGTCTGCCCCGGCCACAGTCCCGCCGAGGGAGGCTTATTAATAATCGGCTGTGGGATACCCAAAAACTGAGCCAGTTCCTTAACCTGCCCCTTAACCAAATTGCCCAGAGGCAGAATGTCTGCCCCACCATCACCATACTTGGTAAAGTAGCCGGTAGCCAGTTCACTCCGGTTACTAGACCCGACCACTATATATTCCAGCTGATTGGCAAAGTAATAGAGGGTGAGCATTCTTAATCTGACCTTGAGGTTAGCCTTAACACGCTGACTTAACCTAGGCTCCCCCACAGAAGGCAAAACCCCGAGCAGGGCATCCAGAACACTATCCAGAACCACTACCTTGGTCGGGAGGGAGAACTTACTGGCTACCAACTGAGCATGCTCTCCGTCTTCAGGACTACTGCAGCAGGGCATAAGCACCCCCACACAGTCTTTGGGGAAAGCCCGCTGACACAACACCGCGGCTACTGAGGAATCAAGCCCCCCACTCATCCCGAACACCACACCCTTACACCCGGCAGTAGCCACCTGCTCCCTTATCCACAAGGCTAACTTACTAGCTAATTGCGCCCAATCCATGCTAGCCCCCTGTATAATCTAAAGTATACTACCTCAAAGTTAGCTAAGCAAAGATTTAAAATACTTCCCAGCGACTACTTACCAACACAGGAGGGACAGATATCAGCCAGGCAGCAGTCAGGGCACACGGGGCGGCGGCGGCAGACATTCTTAGCCAGACAGACGAGCAGGGCATGGTATTCGTTAAACAGCCCAGCATCAGTGGGTAGATTATCCATAAAGAGGGCTTGACAAGCAACGTAACTCATGCCCTGCGGCGCCAGACCGAGCCGGCTTAAGATACGACGGGTGTAGGCATCGATGACGAAGACCGGTTTACCCGCGGCATACAGCAGGATAGAATCGGCGGTCTCCGCTCCGATACCGTGAATAGAAAGCAGTTGTGCGCGCAGGGTAGCCATATCACTAGCGAAGAGCTGATTAAGGTCGTCATTACAGAATTCTCCCAGCCACTGGGCCAGGGACTTGAGTTTTAGCGCCTTGGCGTTGTAGTAACCACAGGGACGAATAAGGGTAGCCAGTTCGGCAAGGGGCAGCCGGCGCAACACCCCCGGTGACAGCGCCCCGGCTGCCTTGAGACTGGCTATCGCTCTCTCCACATTACCCCAGGCCGCCGACTGAGTAAGGATGGCACCAACCATCACCTCAAAGGGTCCCTCAGCCGGCCACCAGCGCTGTGGGCCGTAACCATCCATAAGCCGGCGGTAAATCTCCTTTAGCCGCTGGCTTATCTGATGCAATTGGTTTACCCAAGGTGGCATTTTGGCTCTAGCTACCGAATCACCCATCGGGATGTAGGGCTTGATGTCAATCACCGGTGTGCCGCTAATAGCATCCAGCCCCTTAACCTTCAGGATATTCCCCCGGCGCTCAAGGAGCCTGACGGTGGTTTCTCCAATGGGGTTAGGTCTCTGCGGCGAGCGGGTGGCAAAAAGCCCCACCAAGGGAAGCTCGGCTTTACCCTTAGGGTGCACTTTGAGCGGCACCTCTCCCGACGTCTTATGCATCCAGAAAAGAACTTTGACATGAGAGAACTCTTCCAGACCATCTAAAGCCTCAGCAAGGCGGCGGTCGATCACAATTTCAGAAATAACCCTTTCCCAACTTTGATGTCGCGGCTCTCCAATTTCATTTCTGACAGTACCAATAGCCTTAAGAGTCATCCTTGGTTGCTTAATAGCCACCGTCCCATCCTCAGCTTAAAATGATAAACAGCACCTCAATAATAGATTTTAAACTGACTTCGGTCAAGAGTAGCCCCGTTGACCTCTTATTAAGACTTCGGGCAAGGGTAGCCCCGCTGGCTCTTATAAGACTCTGGTCAAGAGTAAACCACCGAGGCTCTTATAAAACTCAGCGAAAAGCGAAAAAGACAGAGGAAATTAGTTAAATCTAGGGTGTATTTGAGCCGCTGCGATTCAGGCTAACGCCTCATACTTGCCAGCAGCGCCCAATTTTTCCAGACCGTAGCGATAGCCCTGCTCAAATGCCTTCATATTCAACTCTTCAGTCCCCCTGGGCACCGCAGCTAAAAGCGACTCCTTCATTGCCTCAACCGTTACCAGGCTGGTGACCGCGGTGAGAAATCCCAGCATCACCACGTTGGCCACCGCCACCCTGCCCAGCCCCTCCGCGATGCGTCGGGCAGGTATACTCAGCAGCCGCTGGCTAGTTGGCAATGGCTTGACCAGGTCTTCATCAATAACTACCAGGGTATCATCACGGTTATGAGGGTGATACTTGTCATACCCCCGCTGCGACATGGCTACCAAGACTGAAGGCGCGGTAATGTAGGGATAGGTCACCGGCTTATCAGAAATAACCAAATCAGCCCGGCAGGCGCCACCTCTAGCTTCCGGGCCATAATCCGGAATAAAGGTTGCCTGCTTATGCTCAAAGATAGCTACCGCATGACCGACAATATAGCCCGCCAGGATGATACCCTGCCCCCCATAACCACAGAGTCTCAGCTCCTCTCGCTCAGCCATGCCTCTACCCTAGATCAATAAATTTCCCCACGATTATCTGCCCGTTAAACTCAATAGCCACCTGTTTGGGGTCAAGTCCAGACTTAATAACACTGTTATCGCGGTAATACTTCATCTGTTCCAGCCCGGTTCCCTGCTTATTCATCCGGCCGTAATAGGTTGGGCAGGGACTGATTATCTCCACCAAGCTGAAGCCCTTCTTGAGGAGAGCCTCAGTGACCGCCTTCTCCAGCCGACGAACATGTGCTGTCGTCCAGCGGGCGACATAGGCAGCACCGCTGGCGGCTGCCAGATACGGGACATTTAACGGCTCGTCAGAATTACCCCTCAACGAGGTGGTTGTTCGTGCCGTTAGCGGTGTCGTCGGACCCAGCTGCCCCCCGGTCATCCCATAGATAAAGTTATTAACGCATAATACCGTCAGGTCAATACTGCGGCGGGCAGCGTGGATAAGGTGATTCCCCCCGATTGCCACTAGGTCGCCATCGCCACTTATTACCACGACCGTTAGCTCCGGATTAGCTACCTTAAGACCGGTGGCGAAGGGGATAGCCCGCCCGTGAGTGGTATGGAAAGAATCCAGATTGATGTAACCAGCCCCCCTGCCAGTACAGCCTATCCCTGAGACGACGACTACCTTATCTAAATCAAGCCGGGACTTAACTAGCGCCCTGAGAAAGCAGTTAACCATCAAGCCCAAGCCGCAACCGGGACACCAGATGTGCGGCACCCGTTCTACTCTCAGGTAATCATCTAGAGGATGCTTTTTTAAACCGACTTCACCCACTTAATAGCTCCTTCACCCCTTTTGAACTGACTTCGCCCATGTGACAGTTTGCCATTTTAGATTGTCTTCCTCTATCTAACCGCCCGCCTTATTGCCGCCAAGATGGTCTCGGGAGCATGCACCCCTCCCCCCATATGAGGTACCAAAACTACCTCTGCCCGGCCACAAGCGCACCGCTCTACCTCCAGAGCAATCTGTCCGTAGTTAATCTCAGGCACGACAAACGCCTTAACCTCACGGGCAATATCCCTGATCCGGTCATCGGGGAAGGGCCAGACGGTGACCAGCCTCAGCATGCCAACCCTGATTCCCTCACCCCTGGCCCGCTCGACAGCAATTTGGGAGACCCGGGCTGAAATTCCATAAGTACAGACAACTACCTCAGCACCCCGTATGCCGTCCTCTTCAAGCTCAATAATTTCGGCCTTATTCTGCTCAATCTTGTCGACCAGCCGCCTCACCAGCCTGTCCTGCGCCTCAGCGGTCATCGCCGGATAACCCCGCTCATCATGTGTTAGCCCGCTAACATGCAGATGGTAGCCCTCACCAGCGTTAGCCATCGGCGGCACTAAATCAGGGTCAGGCTTGAAGGGCAGATAGTCGCTGGTAGGCACGGTGGGCTTACGCCGAGGTACAAGCTCTATCTCACCAGGCAACGGGATGACCACCTTCTCATACATGTGCCCGGTAGCCGCTTCGGACATAACCAAGACCGGCAGGCGATATTTTTCAGAAAGGTTAAAGGCCTTTATCGTCAGGTCATATAGCTCCTGGGGAGAGCTGGGCGATAGGGCAATGATACTGTATACCCCGTGACTACCCCAGCGTGCCTGCATCATGTCCCCCTGACCAGTCAGGGTTGGTAGTCCGGTTGACGGTCCCGCCCGCTGGATGTTCACCACCACACAGGGGGTCTCGGTTATGATGCCCAAACCGATGTTTTCCATCATCAGGCTAAAGCCTGGCCCAGAGGTAGCCGTCATCGCCTTAACCCCGCCCCACGAAGCCCCCAACACCGCCGCCATTGACCCCAGTTCGTCCTCCATCTGGATATAATTGCCCCCAACCTCAGGGAGCCGCTCCGCCATCCGCTCCGCAATCTCGGTAGCCGGTGTGATGGGATAGCCAGCAAAGAAGCAACAACCAGCGCTTATCGCCCCCTCAGCACAGGCATCGTCTCCGCTCAGAAAAAACTCACCAGCCAGATATTTTCGCTCTGACACTTTAAACTCCTAGCCTTGGCAAAGACTCTTGGCAGTATCAACCACACCGATGGCAAAGTCAGGACAGACCATCCCACAGATATCACACTTGGTACATTTTGAGTTATCACTGATATAGACCGGATGGTACCCCTGGCTATTAATCTCCGTCGATTCAAAGAGAATGTGCTTTGGGCAAAACTCAATACAGAAGCCACACCCCTTACACCGCTCCGGTATGATAATTACCTCTTTAGTCTCTGGCTTCATATCACCTTTGCCCCTTACTTTCCACAGAACATTCCGTGAGGATTTGACAACCACGGCACAATGATAAGAAATCTTAGCATACGCTTACCCCCATCGACAAATCCGGGCTTGGCTTGCTTCTCACCACCGATGGAAAATATGCTACAATAGGCTTAATCCTGGAGTGGGAAATGGAACCACAGAAGAGGTTGCGCCGGGGAATAATTATCCTAGCCAGCATTATCGCCGCTGGTACCATCGGCTATATGCTCATCGAGGGATGGTCACCTAGCGACGCCATCTACATGACGGTGATAACCATCTCCACAGTAGGCTATGGTGAGGTGCACCCGCTCAGTGCCGCGGGGCGCATCTTCAGCATTGTCTTAATTATCGGCGGCGTTAGCGGGGCGCTATTTGTCTTCAGTGCCCTTGTTGAATATGCACTAGCCGGGAGATTCGGCGTAGCGAGGAGGAGGCGACAGATGAAAGCTAAAATAGCTAAACTAAAAGACCACTTTATTCTCTGTGGCTACGGCCGGGTCGGGGAAGATATCGCCCGCACCTTTAGTGAGGAAGGGGTCCCCTTTGTTATTATCGATAGCCGCCCGGATAACGTCACTCTGGCTGAGGAGCAGGGCTACCTCAGCCTGCTTGGCGATGCCACCAGTGATAAAGTGCTCCTTGAGGCCGGCATTGAGCGGGCCAGGGCCTTGGTCGCCGCTATCGGTAGTGACGTGGATAACACCTATATTGTCCTCTCGGCGCGGGGGCTACGCCCCGACCTGTTTATTGAAGCCAGAGCCAGCGACAAAGAGGCCGAAGCCAAGCTAAAGAGGGCGGGAGCAGATCGCATCGTATCGCCAAACAACATCGGTGCCCGGCGTATGGCTCTGCTCGCGATAAGACCGACGGTGGCTGATTTTATTGATACGGTAACCTTCCGCCGTGGACGAGAGCTACAGATGGAAAACCTAATCGTACCTGACAGCTCACCGCTTATCGGACAGACTGTTGAGGCAGTTCGTCAGCACAGCCAAGCTAACGTCCTGGCGATCAATAGAAAGAACGGGAAGCTCCTAGCTAACCCTGCCGGCGAAGAGCCTATCGAGCTTGGCGATCGACTCGTTATCATGGGCACCGCTGAGCAACTGACCACCCTAGAATCTCTGTGTCAAGGAGAAAAATGCCGATGAATAAGCCCAAGGTAGGTATTATCAACGTTTCCGGCTATACCGGTGTTGAGCTAGCCCGGCTCCTCTCCCAGCACCCGGAGGTAGCGCTTACCTCGGTTACCGGGCGGAGTAGCGCCGGAAAGAAGCTGGGCGAGGTCTTCCCCCACCTGGCTGACCTAGCGCTAACTATTGAGCCTGAGCTGGGGGAGGTCAGCTTCGCCTTCTCCGCCATGCCCCATAAAGAAAGCGCTAAAGAAGTCATACCACTGCTCAGCCGTGGTATTAAGGTGGTGGACCTGAGCGCCGATTTCCGCCTCAAGGACGCCGCCGAGTACCCCGCCTGGTATGGATTTACCCACCCCGAGCCACAACTGCTCAGTCAAGCGGTATATGGACTACCTGAGCTATACCGCCGTGAGATAGCTGCCGCACAACTGGTGGCTAACCCTGGCTGCTATCCCACCGGGGCGATACTGGCTCTAGCCCCGGCCGTGAAAGCCGGAATAATTGAGCCGGAGATTATTATTGACAGTAAATCGGGGGCATCAGGGGCCGGTAGAACCCTGAGCCTACCGACTCACTTTGCTGAAGCCAACGAAGATGCCAGCGCCTACGCTTTAGACGGGCACCGACATCTAGCTGAGATTACCCAGGAGCTCAGGCTATTTCGTCCCCAACTGCCAGCTGCGGTAACCTTTGTACCCCATCTCATACCAATGACCCGGGGGATACTAACCACTGGCTACGCCCATCTCGCCTCGGGCAGGATAGCCAGTGGCAGCAGGGGAAGTGGGGAGGTATTTCAGCTCTACCAGGACTTCTATCGGGATGAGCCCTTTGTCCGCGTGGTGGCGCACCCTCCCCACACCAAACACACCTGGGGTGCTAACACCTGCTTCATCCACCCCACCCTTGACCTGAGGACCGGCCGACTCATCGTCATTAGCGCTATTGACAATCTGGTTAAGGGAGCAGCCGGTCAGGCAGTCCAGAACATGAACCTCATGCTGGGGCTACATGAGCCAACCGGGCTCGGGGCAGCGGCTATTTACCCGTAAGAAGCTGGTTCAAAACCCAGCATGGCAAGGGCTAGACGCAAACTGATTAACCTTCAACACAAGACAGCACCCATGCTAGGGTTACCAGCTTACATCCTTCACTTTATAGCTAAACTGTGCTATAATAGACTTGTGGTTACCCTCACAGCATATGAAATTTGCACAAGGGGGGTGGCCTTGGCTTTTATAACCAGCCACTATATTACACGACTACCTTCGCCCAGTAGCTCGCTTACCTTTTCTAATCCTAACTGCCGATGCGGAGGCAACGACTAGCCATGCCAAGGGACAAACCAGCCGCAACCGAGCCGCAAAACAGGAAATATACCGCTGCGGATATTCAAATCCTGGGCGGACGGGAAGCCGTCCGCCGCCGGCCGGGCATGTATATCGGCAGTACTGACCAGCACGGGCTGCATCATCTGGTCTTTGAAATCGTCTATAATTGTGTCGACGAAGCCATGGCGGGCTGCTGCACCAGCATCTCGGTTACCATTCAGCAAGATGGCTCCGTCAAGGTAGAAGACAACGGGCGTGGTATTCCTGTGGATATCCACCCCACCACCAGGGTCTCCGCCCTACAAACAGTGATGACCACGCTTCACGCTGGGGCCAAGTTCGGGGGTAAGACCTATCAGGTATCCGGTGGGTTGCACGGGGTCGGGGCTTCAGTGGTCAATGCCCTCTCCGCCTGGCTCAAGGTTAACGTAAGGCGCGAGGGTAAGCTCTACGAGCAAAACTACCAGCGAGGCATACCCCAAGGAGAGGTGGCTGTGGTTGGTAGTGCCAGTGATACCGGCACTACTATTACCTTCCTAGCTGATGAAGAAATATTCGATCGGATAAGCTACAACCTCAATGCTTTGGGCGAGCGCTTAAGAGAAGTGGCTTACCTGAACAAGGGACTAGAGATATGCCTCCGCGACGAAAAAGGGGACTGCACGAAGACCTTCTACTTTGAAGGCGGTATCACCAGCCTTGTCCGACATCTTAATCGAAATCGTGATGTCCGCCATCGCCATCCGATCTATGTCTCCAGAACCCTAGACAGCACCATCATTGAGGGCGCCCTCCAGTATAACGATGGTTTCGCAGAGACTATTTTCAGCTTCGCCAACTGCGTTAATACCGCCGACGGCGGGACTCACCTCACCGGCTTCCGTTCCGCCCTGACCCGGGTCCTCAATGACTACGCCCGTAAAAACAAGTTCATCAAGGAGGACGAACCCAACCTGACCGGTGACGACGTCAGAGAAGGGCTGACGGCAGTTATCAGCGTTAAGCTCGCCGAGCCACAGTTTGAAGGCCAGACCAAAGCCAAGCTTGGTAATGCTGAGGTTAAGAGCCTAGTGGAGAGTGCGGTCAGCGACGGCCTCGCCCTCTACCTTGAGGAACACCCCAACGAAGCCAAAAGGATTATCGACAAGTGTCTCACCGCCGCCAAAGCCAGAGAGGCAGCCCGCAAGGCCCGCGACCTAATCATCCGCAAGAGCAGCCTTGATACCGGGACGCTGCCCGGAAAACTGGCTGATTGCTCGGAAAAGGACCCTTCCCTGTGTGAGCTATACCTAGTGGAGGGACCCTCTGCCGGTGGTTCCGCTAAAGAGGGTCGAAACCGCCGCTTTCAGGCGATCCTGCCCTTACGCGGTAAGATCCTCAACGTGGAAAAAGCCCCCTCGGATAAGATGTTGGCTCACGAGGAAATTCGGGCGATTATCACCGCCCTGGGAGCCGGCATCGATGATGATTTTGACCCGGCACGGCTCCGCTATCATCGGGTTATCCTGATGACTGACGCCGATGTTGACGGCGCTCACATCCGCACCCTGCTCCTGACCTTCTTCTTCCGCCATATGGTCGAGCTGATTAACCTTGAACACCTGTTTATTGCCCAGCCGCCACTTTACCGGATAAAGAGTAATAAAACCGAGCGCTGGGCCTACTCAGAACCGGAAAAAGATGCGGTGCTCGCGGAGCTAAAGGGAGCCAAAAAGGTGAATGTTCAGCGGTATAAGGGTCTGGGAGAGATGAGTGCCGAGCAACTGTGGGAAACAACCATGAACCCAGCCACCCGCACCCTCCTTTCCGTTACCCTGGAGGACGCCGCTAAGGCAGACCACACCTTCCACATCCTCATGGGGAGTGAAGTGCCGCCCCGCAAAGCCTTTATCCAAGCCCACGCCAAGAGCGTCAAGAACCTGGATATCTAGTGGGCTACCCTCAGGAGAGCCGTAAAGTTATAGCCCGCTTTCCGTAACCTCTCACCACCGCCCTCGTCACGGTCAACGAGAGCGATAACCTTGACCACCCTACACCCCACCGCCGCCACTGCCTCTATGGCTTTCATTACCGAGCCACCGGTGGTGAGTACATCTTCCAGAATGGCTACTTTTGCGCCTTCCTTTAGGTGCCCCTCAATCTGTCTCTTCGTGCCGTGATCCTTAACCACCTCCCGGACAATAAAAACCGGCACCGGTTTATCCTCGAGGTGGCTGATTAAGCCAACCGCGGTCACTATGGGGTAAGCCCCCGTAGCCACCCCACCAACCGTCTCCACCTCGCTCCCCCTTAGTTCATCAAATATCGCCTTACCCACCAGATAGGCACCCTCCGGGGAGAGGGTTATCCTTTTGCCGTCAATATAGTAGTTACTCGTCTTCCCGGAAGTAAGGGTAAACTCTCCGGTTAGGAAAGCCCCGACCTCATGAGCAATCTCCCTAATCCGGCGCACCCCCTCAGTATCCAGCCCCAACTCTAGAGTGGGATATTCCTCCATAACGTAACCTCCTGTCTAAAGCCAGCCAATCTAACTCTGACTAGTATACAGTCCCTGCTCCACGATATAATCCGCCACTGCCCTGGGGACAAGATGACCAATGGGAAGCCCCCGGCTCACCTGCTCCCTAATGTCAGAGGCACTAATGTCAATATGTGGTGCATCGAGCAGGATAAGGCTCCCGGCTAAACCCGGGACAGAAGCCTCCAGAGCTTCTAGGTCAGGCAGTGGATGACCAGGTCGGGGGACAGCCACCAGACGGCACATCCTGACCAACCGTTCCGGCTCCCGCCACTGGGGAAGTCCGGCCAGGTTGTCATGACCTAAAATGAAATAGAGCTCACCATCCTTATCCAGTTGCTTCCTCAATTCAGCAACGGTGTCCACCGAACAGGATGGACCGGGGCGTTCTATCTCCACAGTGGATAACTTATAGTAAGGACTACCGCTAATCGCTAGGCGCACCATATGAAGACGCTGTTCCGGAGTCGCCACCGGGCGGGCAGGCTTTAACCGCGGCCAACCGGCGGGCACAAAGATAACCTCGTCCAGAGAAAGCCGCCGCCGCACCTCTTCAGTGATGGTCAGATGCCCATTATGGATGGGATCAAAGGTGCCCCCCAAGATGCCTTTTTTCATGCTACCACTAATACCCCCTGTTTCCTAGTGCCAGTCCCAATCGATACCGCCACAACGGACTTTATCACCGGGCTCTGCCCCTGCCTTTCTCAAAGCCTGGCTGACCCCCAGCCGGTCAAGCTCTCGCCTCACCTGTGCGTATACTATCGGATGGGAGATATCCACCCGGGCCACGATGCGCTCTAGCTCCGGTGCCACCACGACAAAGGTACTGCCTTCCCTATGCACGCTAACCTTAGCTCCCCGCGGTTCCGGGTGAAAAACCTTTTTTTTAACCTTCTCTCCCGCCTCTCTACTAATGGTAACCTGCCCCAGAACCTTCACCGCCGCCGCCATAAGCTCGGAAACCCCCTCCCCAGTTACTGCCGAAATGAATCTGGGTGAAATGCCAACCCCTTTAAAGTCATCTGTAATCTTGGCCCGCTGCCCCCTAACCTCCGCTAGGTCAAGTTTATTAATTGCTACCAGCTGCGGTTTCTTGGCTAGCGCCGAGTCAAATAGACCCAGCTCAGTATTCACCTGCACCAAGTCTTCCACCGGGGATACCGAGCTACCATCTATCAGGTGGATGAGCACCTTGGTGCGGGTAACGTGACGAAGGAAGTCATGACCCAGACCGCGACCAAGGTGGGCCCCAGCCACCAAGCCGGGAATCTCAGCTACGACCACGCTCTGACCACCACCCTCAGCCACCCCCAACACGGGCTCAAGAGTGGTGAAGGGATAACTGGCTATCTTAGGCTTAGCCGCCGAAATAGCGGCAAGCAGGGTTGACTTGCCGCCATTGGGATAGCCAATGATACCAATATCAGCGATAAGCTTTAGTTCCAGTATCAGCGAGCATTCTTCTCCCGGCTCCCCTTTCTGAGCAATCTGGGGTGCTTGGCTTGTCGCCGAGGCGAAATGGATGTTTCCTAATCCCCCCTTCCCACCCCGAGCCACCACCACCCGCTCGCCAGGCTGCCCCAGGTCAGCAATCAAGGCATCACCACCTATCTGTGTTTTGGGCAGGACCACGGTCCCCAGCGGAACAGATATTATCTGGTCTTTTCCTCTCTTGCCATGCTTCTTCTTCCCACCGCCGGACTTCCCATCAGCAGCTCTAAAGAACCGCTTCCGCTTGAAGAGACGCAGGCTAGTAACGTTACTAGCCGCCTCGATAATTACATCTCCGCCGTCGCCACCATCTCCCCCATCCGGACCACCGAAGGGGACATACTTCTCATGCCGAAAACTTAACGCCCCATCACCACCACTACCCGCCCTTATCTTTATTTCTGTCCAATCAAACACCGATAACCACCTAGATTGATTGCTACCATTTTACCTCAAATTATACGTTAATGTTAGTTGATAGTATTCATAATAGTTATAGAAGTGGATAAATAGGCAGTAGCTATTCAAAATCGGTAACAAATGGGTACATATTTAGAAAAATGTAAGCTAAGGCTTTCCGGACTTTTCAATTCTTTGTCAGGGTTATTGAAAAAACGGAGCCAGTTTTGCAAAAATCGTACTGCCGAGAATAGACTAGGGTTCGCCACTAAAGGGGGTGCTTTGTGATTGGTAAGGAGCTCTAGCTTCTACTAACCTACTTCAGGTGGATTTGCTGGTGAATGTCTGAGATTTTCCGCCTCAGGTGGGGATTAAGACCACTTTCGTTGGTTATCTTTTCACAGGCGTGTCGGACGGTTGACGGGTTACGGTTGCCGAACTCCTGACCAATTTGGGCTAGAGGAGCACCGGTTTGCTCACGGATGAGGTACATGGCTAGCTGCCTCGCCAGAGCGATCTCCTTGTCTCGTTTTAGGCTTTTTAGATCGGCGGGGGCTAGCTGGAAGCTTTTAGCTACTGTCTCAATCACTAGTGCCGAAGGCGTGAGGGCCTTACCTGGGGATTTGGTGGCGATACTCTCCAGCGCTTTGGCGGCTAGCTCTGGGGTTGCTCTAGCTCTGAGCAGCTTGGCGTAAGCAATAACCCGGTTGAGGTTACCCTCCAGTTCACGTATGTTTTGCTGTATCTGCCGAGCGATTAACTCTAGGGAGTCTCGGGGCACATCCTCCCCTCGCTGCCTAGCCTTAAGTTGAAGAATAGCGAGACGTGTTTCCAGGTCAGGTGGCTGAATGTCAGCGATTAATCCCCACTCAAAGCGGGAGCGCAGTCTCTCAGCAAGCCGTGGGATTGATTTTGGCGGGCGGTCACTGGTGACAATGATCTGGTGGTTTTGATTGTGGAGCTCGTTAAAGGTGTGGAAGAGGCACTCCTCGGTCTGCTCTTTGCCGCTTATGAAGTGGATATCGTCGATCATCAGCACCTCGAGGCTCCGATATCGATTACGGAATTCTTCAGTTTGTCTCTCTTGGATAGCCGTGATGAACTCATTGGTAAACTGCTCACAGCTGACGTAGCGAACCCTGAGGGAGCTATCTAGGGCTTTATGACCGATGGCGTGCAAGAGATGGGTCTTGCCTAAGCCGACGCCACCGTAGATAAAGAGTGGATTGTAGGCATCTCCCGGGCTCTCGGCTACTCCTAGGGCGGCGGCATAAGCCAAGCGGTTTCCACTACCTTCGATGAAGGAATCAAAGGTATATCTCGGGTTGAACATCGGTGAGCCTGCTTTCTGAATATATGAAACCTCGCTTAGGCTGCCGGGTTCACCTCTCGGGGGTTGATCCTGTGTCTCCACCTTGAAGATGACATGTGTATCACGCTGGGTAAGCCCGATGAGCGTCTTCTCAATTAGGGAGCGCTGGTTCCTGTCTAGGTATTCTGCCACGAAGATATTGGGCACGCCGATCGTAAGCTGGTTATCTTGATAGCTTAGGCCGAGCGTTTTTTCCAGCCAGGTCTGGTAGTTATGCTTAGAGACTTGGATTTGTAGCTCCCCCAGAGCGGTTTCCCAGATTCTTTGCGCTGACTCAGCTTCCATCACATTCCCTTTGTTCTTCCCCGCGAGATCCAAGCTTCTATATTCCTCGGTTAGTGGTCAAGGTTTGACTTTAATTACCAGTTGCCTAGTAGCCGCCAAAGAGTGGAAGCTAGAATGGGAACGTTATAATGATAGCAAGCTTCTTTGATGGGGAGGCAACAGTTTTAGCGCTGGTTTTGGGATATTCTCGGGTGCTATTTTCCGTTAAGAGGTCTTGAAAACTGGCTTATTTGCCCGATATTAAGCTTTTAGGTTTGGATTAGCCATTTGGTGGGGAGGTTATCTGCCCTTGGTATTTAGCTATAGGAGGTTTAATTAGTGCTTTAGGCGACGGATAGCCTTGAAGTTGCCTGGCTAAATACGGGGCGATTTTTGTGAGGTGGCAAGGTTCTTCAAAGCGGTTTTGGGGCATTTACGGGCCCCTTTTAAGCTTAAAATGTCCTGAAAACTGGCATATTCGCCCGATATCAAGCTTTTAGCTTTGAGGTAATCGGGGGTTTGCTGGGAATTTCTTTTGGTGTTAAGATTTAGCCGTAGGAGGCTCAATTTGCGCCTAGTTTTTATGGGTAGCCCGGAATTTGCTGTGCTGCCTCTGGAGTACCTAGTTCGTAACCACTGTCACGTCGTGGCTGTTTACACCCAGCCTGACCATCCGGCGGGTAGGGGGCGTGCTCTTTTACCCTCTCCCGTGAAAAGGAAAGCGGCGGCATGGAAATTACCCGTGGTGCAGGCCGCCAGTCTTAAAAGGCCAGAGGCAGTGGCTGAGCTAGAGAGCTTCCACCCGGATGTTATCGTGGTAGCCGCCTTTGGCCAGATTCTGCCCCATTCAATTTTGGCTATCCCCCGCTATGGGTGTCTCAATATTCACCCCTCCCTACTACCTAGGTTTCGGGGTGCCTCACCGGTAGCGGCCGCGATTTTAGCCGGGGATGAATTTACCGGAGTCAGCATCATGCTGATGGACGAGGGCCTGGACACCGGCCCCGTCTTAACCCGGGCGCAGATTCCTATTGCCGGAATGGATACTAGCGGCACGCTTGCGTCTAAACTCTCGCGAATAGGGGCTCAATTACTGCTTGAGGTTCTGCCCCGCTGGCTAAAGGGGGAGCTTATCCCGCGCCCTCAGGATGAAGCTTTATCCAGCTACTGCCGCCCGATTTCCAAGGAGGCGGGCGAGATTGATTGGCAACTAGCGGCAACCAGTATCTGGCGGCGGGTGCGTGCCTACAGTTCCTGGCCCGGGTGTTATACCAGATGGCAGGGTAAGCGACTGAAGATTATTGAGGCGGTGCCTCTTCCTGGCGAAGAGGGGGTTCGGGTAGGGCAGGTGGTGGCGCTTGCTGGCGGGGAAGCAGCCCCGGCATTCGGTGTCACTACCGGGGAGGGAATTTTAGGCGTGCTTAAGCTTCAGCTAGCGGGGAAGCGGGTGACGGGAGCCGCTGACTTTTTGCGGGGACAGAGAGGCTTTGTCGGCGCGCAGCTAGGTTTGAGTTGAGAAAGGGATTAACGTAGAATTAAACGTAGAATTACATGTTTAGCATAAGGATTGGAGGGAAGCCAGTTTGTTGCCACCGCAGAACCTGGACCAGTTCGCCACCCTGGTGGATATTATCGCTAAGCTGAGAGCGCCGGATGGCTGTCCTTGGGATAGAAAGCAGACCCACCGTTCACTGCGAGAAAACCTGCTTGAGGAGTGCTATGAGGTGCTTGAGGCCTTGGACGGGGGGGACTCAGAGCGGCTTAGTGATGAACTGGGCGACCTCTTGATGCAGCTGGTGCTTCATGCCCAGATTGCTCGTGAGGCCGGTGAGTTTGAGCTCGGGGATGTCTTGCACAAGATAAACACTAAGCTCATTCACCGTCATCCTCATGTCTTTGGCTCCCAGAAAGTGAAGGATGCCGACGAGGTGACCCATAACTGGGAACTCCTCAAGCGAGAGGAGAGAGAAGCCGGTGCCTCTCTACTGGATGGCGTCCCCAAGGAGATGCCGGCTTTGTCCTTTAGCCAGCGGGTTCAGGGTCGGGTGGCCGGGGTTGGCTTTGACTGGGAGGACTTAAGCGGCGTTATCGATAAACTGGCTGAGGAGGTTACCGAGCTGAGACAGGCCGCTAACCAAGAGGAAAAGGCAGCAGAGTTTGGTGACCTGCTCTTTACCCTGGCTAATGTTGCCCGGTGGGAGGGGGTTGATCTGGAGTCGGCGCTCCGCGAGGCAAACGAGCGCTTTTATAAGCGCTTTACCGGTATGGAGGAGCTCTGCCGAAAAAGGGGGCTAAAATTTAGCGAGCTATCCTTTGATGAGCAGAACGAGCTCTGGGAAGAGGCGAAACGGAAATTAGATAGATGAAGCGTTGGTCGGGGTGAGAGGACTTGAACCTCCGACCTCAGCGTCCCGAACGCTGCGCGCTACCAGGCTGCGCTACACCCCGCTCAAGATATTATAGGCGGATTTTAACGGTGGGGCAACCCTCCTTGACTACTAAAGGTTATTATGGTATTGAGAACCCATGAAGTACTGCGTTTTGATAATTGACGGGGCTTCAGGCCTGCCGCTACCTGAGCGAGGTGGTAAGACATCTCTAGGGCAGGCAAGTACCCCCAATTTGGATTCTATAGCGTCTCAGGGCATACTGGGGCTCTGCCGCACGGTGCCTGAGGGGATGGAGCCCTCAAGTGCCTGTGCCTGTATCTCGGTACTCGGTTATGACCCCAAGGTCTACTACCGGGGCCGGAGCGCTATTGAAGCCAAGAGCATGGGCATCCCGGTTAGTGCCGGAGAGGTTACCTTTCGCTGTAACTTGGTGGCGGTTAAGGACGGCCGGATGTGGGACTATAGCTCGGGGCATATCAGCACCGAGGAAGCGCGAGAGCTTATCTCGGCTTTGAATGAGAGCCTGGGTGATGATAGAACATGTTTCTACCCCGGGGTGAGTTACCGTCATATCTTGAAATTGGGAGGAGAGGAGGCTAGCCTAAAGGCGACCTGTACGCCACCTCATGATATACCCGATAAGCCCGTCAGTGAGTTTCTGCCCCAGGGGCCGGGGAGTGAGCTGCTAAGGGACCTGATGAGACGCTCCGAAGCACTGCTTCGGAATCACCCTGTAAACGTAAGACGAAGGTCTCGAGGTGAGGTTCCGGCTACGATGATATGGCTCTTCTGGGGTAGTGGTCAGGTGCCTGATATGCCGCCTTTCCGGCAGGTTTATGGTCTTACGGCGGCCATAACCTCAGGGGTTAACCTGCTATGGGGGTTAGGGAGAATGGTGGGCATTGATGTCTTGGAAATACCAGGGGTTACCGATGGCCTGGACAATGACTATGCGGCCCAGGCGGCCGGTGCTTTGGCGGCTCTCAAGGAATACGACCTGGCCGTTATCCATGTTGAGGCACCGGATGAGGCGGCTCATGCCGGCTCGATTGATGATAAAGTGGCGGCTATCGAAAGGGTAGATAGCGAGGCGGTCAGGCAGCTCCGTTGCTGGGAAGGAGATTCCCTCCGGGTTCTGGTTATGCCTGACCACCCTACCCCGATAGTGACCCGGACCCATTCCCCCGCCCCGGTGCCATTTGTGCTCTGGGGGCCGGGGTTTGAGGCTAACGGGGCGGTTAGATTTACCGAGGCCGAGGCCGAGAAGACTAATTTACTTATTGACCCGGGTTATAGTATTATGAGCCGATTGGTGGAGGTTGAGGATTAAATGGCTTTAATCGTGCAGAAGTATGGTGGCACCTCGGTGGAGGATGCTGAGAGGATTAAGAACGTCGCCCGGCGCATTGCGGCTACTAAAGACAAGGGTAATCAGGTGGTGGTCGTCGTCTCGGCGATGGGAGGTACCACTGACGAACTCATTGAGCTGGCTTACCAGTTGGCTGAGGAACCCAGCGCCCGGGAGCTTGACCTTCTCCTCTCCACCGGTGAGATTGTTTCCAGCACTCTGCTAGCTATGGCGCTTCGGGATATGGGCTGTGAAGCTATTAGCCTGAGCGGGGCTCAGGCTGGGATACAGACTGATTCTGCTCACCGGCATGCTCGTATCCTTAAGGTTGAAGGTAAGCGGGTGGTCAAGGAGCTGGAGGCAGGGAAGATTGTCATTGTGGCTGGCTTTCAGGGGGTTACTGGTGAGATGGATATAACTACCCTGGGGCGGGGTGGCTCAGACACGACTGCAGTGGCTCTGGCGGCAAGCCTCGGCGCCAGTGTCTGTCAGATATATACCGATGTTGATGGTGTCCACACTGCCGACCCGCGGCTTACCCCTGAGGCCAAGCCGCTAACCGAGATTGGCTATGAGGAGATGCTGGAGCTAGCCACCTATGGGGCTAAGGTGGTGCACCCCCGGGCGGTGGAGCTGGGGGAGCTCTATGATATTCCCATCCTGGTAGCCTCAAGCTTTAGTGATACGCCGGGGACTTTAATTCACGGAGGAGCGTCTATGGAAGTGCGAAATAAAGTAATGGGTATCGCTCACGACCTTGATGTCGCCAAGATAACCGTCGTTGGTGTTCCTGACCGACCAGGCATTGCCGCCGCCATCTTCCAGCCTTTAGCTCAGGCTGGTATCAGCGTTGACACCATTGTTCAGAACGCCAGTATTGAGAATATTACCGATTTAACCTTTACCGTGGCTAAGAGTGAACTGGCGGGGGCGATGCGGGTCGTGGAGCCAATCGCCAAACAGATTAAAGCTAGGGAGTGCCTTAGCGATTCCAAGCTGGGCAAGGTCAGCATTATTGGCACCGGCATGCAGAATACTCCGGGCTATGCCGCACGCATGTTTACCACCCTTAGTGAACGGGGCATCAATATTCAGCTCATCACGACCTCGGAGATAAGGATAACCTGCATTATTGATGCGGCTAGGGTTGAGGATGCAGTGCGTGCCCTGCACCGGGCTTTTGAGCTGGAAACCGTGGCGTAGGCTTGTTTTAGCTCTCGCTTGTCGCGGCTTCCCGTGGTTGGTTTTAACTTGTGATGCTAGGTGGACTGGAATATAATTATCAAAAGTAGATAGATGGAGGTCTTCAGGCGGTGGTGGAGACGGAAGCAGCTGGATTAAGGCAGCGTCGTAGCAAGCAGGCTGTTGAGCTTGCGATGCAGGGTCGGTGGCGGGAGGCGGCGGCCATTAATCAAAGCCTGGTGGAGAGCTTTCCCAGCGATGTCAGTGCTTATAATCGGCTGGGCAGGGCATATATGGAGATCGGCGATTTCTCTCATGCTTGGGAAGCCTATAGCCGGGCAATAGAGCTTGACCCCTATAATAATATTGCCCGAAAAAATCTTGATCGGCTGTCTCGTTTAAGGGAGGTTATTATCGGTGCGCCGGACGATTCTCGCGTTGAACCCCTGCATTTCATCGAGGAAACGGGTAAGGCGGGGGTAGTTAATCTTTATCACCTTGGGCCGCCGGAGGTAGTGGCTAATATGGTGGCCGGTGATAGGGTGTATTTGAAGGTAAAGGGAAATGGTTTAGCGGTTGAGAATGGTCGCGGTGAGTATCTGGGGCAGGTCGAACTCAAGCATGCTCAGCGGCTTATTAGATTAATGGCGGGCGGCAATGAGTATACTGCGGCTGTCGTCAGCACGACGGAGGACACCGCAGCCATAATTATTAGGGAGGTATTCCAGCACCCCAGTCAGGTCGGGCGTCTTTCCTTCCCCGCCAAGGAATTCAAGAGCCCCCGGCCTTACATCAGTGATAGAGTGACCAAGCACGAGCCTGAGCCTGAGCTGGAATATGAGGAGGAGCCCGAGGTGGAGGAGGAGTCAGGTTACACTATTGTCGGTGTTGAGGGTAAAGAACCTATGTCTGAGGAGCCTGCCGGCGGGCAGGTGGGCTGATAACAGTGAAGAATAAGGGGTCAGGTAAGCATGGTTTCGGGTAAGATCAAGCCAGTCAACATTGAAGATGAGATAAAGAGTTCTTATCTCGACTACGCGATGAGTGTCATAGTTTCCCGGGCTTTACCCGATGTGCGGGATGGGTTAAAGCCAGTCCACCGGCGTATTCTTTATGCCATGCAGGGCCTCGGACTAACTCATACCAGCCCACATCGGAAGAGTGCCCGTGTCGTCGGTGAGGTGCTGGGTAAATATCACCCCCACGGCGATACCTCGGTTTATGATGCCATGGTGCGTATGGCGCAGGATTTCTCCATGCGCTACGTGCTCATCGATGGGCAGGGTAATTTCGGTAGTGTCGATAATGACCCTCCGGCTGCGATGCGTTATACCGAAGTAAGGCTAGCGCCCATTTCTCAGGAGATGCTCGCTGACATTGATAAGGATACTGTGGACTTCATGCCCAACTTTGACAGTAGCCTGGAGGAGCCCACGGTTCTCCCCGCTCGGCTACCCAATTTGCTCATTAGCGGCAGCTCCGGTATTGCGGTTGGTATGGCCACCAATATCCCGCCTCACAATCTGGGCGAGGTCTGTGATGCTATCTCTTATCTCGTTGATAACCCCGAAGCCACCGTTAATGAACTTATCCAGTTTGTTAAGGGACCTGATTTTCCTACTGCGGGCGTCATTCTGGGGCGGGATGGTATCAAGAGTGCCTACGCTACCGGGCATGGCAAGGTAGTCATTCAAGCTAAGGCTCACACGGTAGATACCCCAGAGGCCGGGCGTCGCCAGATAGTGGTTACTGAGCTTCCCTACCAGACGAACAAGGCGGCCCTTATCGAGCGGATAGCGGAGCTGGTTAAGGACAAGAAACTCAAGGGCATTAGTGACATTCGTGATGAGTCAGACCGTCAGGGTATGCGTATTGTTATTGAGCTGAGGAAGGATACCCAGCCCCGGCCGGTGCTTAATAACCTTTATAAGTTTACCGCCATGCAGTCGGCTTTCTTCATCAACATGCTGGCTCTGGTCGATGGGCAGCCCCGGGTAATCAGCCTTAAAGAGGCGCTTCAGCACTATATTGACTTCCGTAGCCAGGTTATCACCCGTCGCTCTCGTTTTGAGCTTAAGGAGGCTAAAGCCAGAGCCCATATTCTGGAAGGGCTTAAGATTGCCCTAGACCAGATTGATAAGGTAATTAGCACCATCCGAAAATCGGAGACGGCTGAGGCAGCCCGCCAGAACCTGATGACTAATTTCAGCTTATCTCAGGCGCAGGCACAGGCGATTCTTGATATGCCGCTGCGTCGTCTGGCTAACCTGGAGCGGCAGAAGATACTCGACGAGTATGCTGAGGTGATACAGAGAATCGCCTATCTGGAAGAGCTTTTGGCTAATCCCAAGCGGATACTTATCTTGGTGCAGGAAGAGGTGGCTGAGCTGAAGTCCAAATATGCTGACCCGCGGCGGACGGAGATACAAGAGCAGGGGGTAATCGAGTTCAGTGAGGAGGACCTGATTCCGCACCAGAGAATGGTGGTGACCTTAAGCAAGCGGGGCTTTGTCAAGAGGGTAGCCTCTCAGGCTTATAGGGTGCAGCATCGTGGTGGTAAGGGGATCATCGGCATGGTGACCCGGGAGCAGGATGCCGTCAGGCTCTTGGTGGTGGCTGATACCCATGACCGGCTCTACTTCTTCACCAACCGGGGTAAGGTCTTTTGCCTCAAGTGCCATGAAATTCCAGCGGACAGTTCTCGTACCGGTAAAGGGACGGCGGTGATTAATCTTTTCCCGGTGGCTGAGGGAGAGCGGGTGACCGCTATGGTGGCGGTCAGCGATTTCAAGCGGGGCGATTACCTTATCATGGCGACCTGTGGTGGGGAGGTGAAAAAGACGGCGGTGCAGAGCTTCATTCAGGTGCGCTCCAGCGGGCTTATCGCCATGGATTTGGAAGAAGGTGATGAGCTGTGTGCTGCCCATCTGGCTAGTGACCAAGACGAACTCGTTCTGGTGACGAGGAAAGGGCAGTCCATCAAGTTTGCGGTTTCCGAGCTGAGGGCAAGCTTGAGAACCAGCGGTGGCGTGCGTGGTATCCGTCTAGCCTCTGATGACCGGGTGGTTAGCATGGGGATTGTCTATCCGGATACCTTCTTGCTGGTTGTTACCACTAACGGCTTCGGTAAGCTTACTAAAGTGGGTGACTACCCCCGTCAGCACCGGGCGGGTAGTGGGGTAAAGACTTTTAGAGTCGTTGAGAAAACGGGTGAGGTTATTGATGCCAAGGTTGTTTCCAGATCCCAGCAGCTGATGATAATATCGGCTGAGGGCATCATCACGCGCACGCTGGTGAGGGGGAAAGGCCCCAAGAAGGGTATTTCTATTCAGGGTAGAAGTACCCAGGGGGTGAGGCTGATGAGGCTGGAGGAAGGCGATCAGGTAGTGGCCATCGCCTGCTTTGAGTAGTAGACCGAGCTAATCCCTCCCTAGAGGAGAGTTCAGATGAAGCTAATTTTTATCCCTGGAGCCGCTTGTGGTAAGAGGGCGTGGCTGTGTCAGGCCCTATACTTTACTGGTTCGGAAGCGGTTACCCTGCCCGGTCATCCTGAAGGTAAGCCCTGCTCCAGCGTTGATGGTTACGTGGAGTGGCTGCGGGGCTACCTTGAGGAGCAGGCGTATCAGGAGGTCGTTCTAGCCGGTCATTCTATGGGGGGTGCTGTGGTTCAGCAGTACGGGCTGAAGCATGGCGATGGGATAAAGGCTTTGGTTTTAATTGGCACCGGAGCTAGACTCAGGATTCATCCTGACCTGCTTGAGGCAATTAGGGGTATGCTCAGTAGTAAGCTGGCATGGCGGGATTATTTGGAAGAGCGTCATCGTAACGCAGTGCCTGAAGTTAGGCAGACCATAATTGAAGAGCGGCTGCGCATTGGGCCGGCGGTGATGCTGAACGACCTGCTCGTCTGTGATAAGTTTGACATGCTGGCGGAGGTCCATAATATCAAGCTGCCGACGCTGGTTATCGGTGGCAGTGAAGACGACCTGACGCCCGTAAAATATGCGCACTATCTAATGAGCCAGATTAAGGGAGCCCGTGAGGTTATCGTTCCCGGGGCGGCTCACTGGGTGCTCACCGAGAAACCGAAAGAGGTTAATCAGGCGATAGAGCGCTTTCTTGCCGAGCTTGCCTGAGTGCAGCGTGTTTCTGCCGGCAGGCTGGATGATGGCGCTGGAGCCCACAGGCACTGCAGTCCCGATAACGGCAATCTGGGGTTTCCTGGTTTTTGAGGGCGTTTTTAAATTCTCGCTTGAGGAAGGCTTGGGTTAGTCCAATATCTATGTGAGCCCAGGGTAACGGCTCGTCCAGGGATAGTTCCCGCTGGGCATAGAAACTAGTTTCAAGTCCAGTCTCCTGGAAGGCACGGAGCCAGTTTTCGTAATTGAAGTGCTCGCTCCAGCCGTCGAAGGTGTTACCCAGTTGCCAGGCGTGATGGATAACCCTGCCTAACCGGCGGTCGCCTCGTGACATAGCGGCTTCAAGCTGGCTTACCTTTGGGTCGTTCCAGGATAGCCTGACCTCCTTACGGCGCAGCCTCTGTTTCAGAAGCTCAATCTTAGCGTTTAGCTGCTCTTCGCTTTCCTGAGCTGCCCACTGAAAGGGGGTATGCGGTTTGGGCACGAAGGTGGACAGGCTGACCCTTATCTGTGGTCTCCGCTCCCTGGTTCTTTTCCCCAGGGAGCTGATTTTGTCTATCAGGCTGGCTATTGCCTCAATATCGTCCCTAGTCTCGTTAGGCAGGCCGAGCATAAAGTAGAGCTTGAGGGCGTTCCAGCCACGGCTGAAGGCTTCGACAGCGGTTCCCAGGATGGTATCCTCGGAGGTGTTCTTGTTGACTGCTTGCCTGAGTCGCTGGCTACCGGCCTCAGGGGCAAAGGTGAGCCCGGTTCTTTTGTGGGTGGCTAGAGAGTCGAGTAATCTAAGCGATAGGTTATCAATCCGCAGACTGGGTAGTGACAGGATGAGATTCTGGTCTTGATATCGTTGGAACAGGCTGGCTACCAGCTCGTCAAGGAGGGGGTAATCGCTGGTGCTTAGGGAAACCAGGGAGAATTCGTTGTAGCCACAGTTAGCAATAAGCTCACCGACTGCCCTGAGCACCTCCTCTGGGGGGCGTTCCCGCACCGGACGGTATATGTTTCCCGCCTGGCAGAAGCGGCAGCCGCGGCTACAGCCCCGCTGAATCTCAACGGCTCCCCGGTCGTGGGTAATCTCGATATAGGGGACAACCGGTTTGGTGGGTGGTGGTGGTAACTCGTTTACTAGCCGCCTTTCAATACGGGGTCTAGCCTCGGTTACAGATGGGGTGATGCCCTGGAAAAGACCGCTGGCCTCGTAGGCTACCTGGTAGAGACTGGGTACATAGATACCGGGTACCTGCGCCAGCCGGCGCAAGCGCTCTTCTCTAGGGGCCCTCTCCTTTTTCCAGTCCCGGAGGGAGCTAAGTAGCTCAAGGACGACCTCTTCGCCATCCCCGATTACAAAGCCGTCAATGAAGTCTGCCATCGGCTCGGGGTTTAGGGCGCAGCTACCACCGGCAATGACCAGGGGGTGGGAGTCATTTCTTTCTGAGGCGAGCAGTGGAATCCGGGCGAGGTCGAGCATATTGAGCACGTTGGTATAGGTGAGTTCGTAGCCCAGGGAAAAGCCAATGATGTCGAAATCCTGCAAGGGGTGCTTGGATTCTAGGCTAAGGAGCGGAATACCGTTACTGCGGAGTTGGGCAGCTATATCGGGCCAGGGAGCAAAGACTCTTTCCGCCAGCACATCCGGCTGGCTATTGAGTAGCTCGTAGAGGATGTGTATCGCTAGGGTGGACATTCCCAGCTCGTACAGGTCCGGGTAGGAGAGGGCGATTCGGAGCGGGGTCTTGTCCCAGTCTTTGGTGACGCTGTTCCACTCGCCGCCGGTGTAGCGGGCGGGCTTAATCACCTGGCTTAAAACATTATCTAGTTCGGTCAAACTAAAACCCCCCAGTAGTAAGCTAACTCGAGAAGTCAGCTTAAAAACTTGCCGAAGTATGCTGCCTCATGAATTCAGCCCAAAGACTTATTGAATTATGCTACCTCACGAAGTCAGTTTAAAAACTCCGATGGCTAATTATAGTTTAAGATGGGGAAGTAATCCAGCCTCGCGCTCAGTATCGGTTAGTTCCCTTAGCTATCTAGCTGTGCCAAATCAAACCTCATGCCGTCCCGGGCGCTAATTACCCTGACTCCGGTCTCCTGAGAGAGACTCTGGGCTACCTCCCAGGGGCGGGCCCGCCACACGGACATCCCGAAGTGGGTCAGTATGGTGACCTTTGGCTTAAGTTCGGTAATAAGGCGCTTGGCGTCGGGTACGGAGAGGTGGTCAACAGGCGGCTTGGGTTCGAAGAAGACGACGTTGATGATGAGCAGCTCGCCGCTGTAGCTCTCAAGCAGGCCGTCGAAGTAGCGGGTATCGGCGATATAGGAAAAGGTGTGCTCAGCTGTCTTAAAGACAAAGCCGTAGGTTTCTACCGGGTGGACGTGGCGGATGGGGGTGGTGAAAGATAGGTTACCGACGGTGTAGGACTTTCCTTCCTTTAGAAGCTCAATACCCTCGAGGTAGTCTCGCAGGTAGGAAAAGATAACCGGCTCGTTTTCCAGGGCATCAGCGGGGGTAAAGAGCCAGCCGCGGTGCTTGAAGCCTCCCTGGGTCATTGCCTCAACCATAACGTTAATATCTCCGGCGTGGTCCAGGTGGCGGTGCGACAGGATAATGGCGCTCAGCTTATGGGCTCTGAGCTTCCTCTTGGTGGACTGGACAATGCAGCCGGGACCGGGGTCAACTAGTATCTCAGTACCGCTCAGGTTAAGCCACATGCCCCCCGAAGCCAGAATCTGGGTGGCCACCATGATTCGGGCGCCGCCCGTTCCCAGAAAAGTGATGGTATCTGCGGGAGTCTTTTTATCCTCCATGGCTATAGACACTATAAGGTATGACGGTGCTTTATGACAATCTCTTTATTTTTGAGGTTATTTTGTGTATGATATCTTATATAGAGTGAACCCCGGTTAATTACCTGAAAGGGGAGGAGGTGAGGGCTGTGCTCTGGATGATACGTCTTAACCTTGCTGGTAGCTGATGCCAGAGTTGCGGCACAGGTTCTGTGCCGGTCAGGCTCGAAGACCTCCCTTCCGCCTCAGAGCAGATTATAGTTTAGCACTGTAATCTTCCGGTTAAGATAATTTGGCACTTACTGAGCGGTGGTTCGGAGTTCTGCGGCCACCGCTTATTTATTTTAAGAAAGGATTAGAAATATCGTGACTACTGATTATAGACCAATGTGGACTAGTCTCGGCCTTGACCTTGAGGCGCATGATATCCTCCTGAACGTTCTGGGGCAGGCCTATCAGGACACCTTCCTCTCCCAGAAGAACCGCCCTGAGGGCATGAGCTACCTTGATTTCGTGGTGAGTGAGGTTCATGGTCTCCGGATTAAGGAGTTACAGGATGCCAGAAGTGAGGGGCGAAAGGTCATCGGCACCTTTTGCGTCTTTGTCCCGGATGAGCTTATTTTAGCCGCCGATGCTATTTCGGTGGGGCTGTGTGCCGGGGCCGAATTCGGGTTTGATGAGGCGGAGAGGCTGCTGCCTCGTAATACCTGCTCCCTGATAAAGTCTTTTTTTGGCTTTAAGCTGAACCGGGTTTGCCCCTATATGGAAGCCGCCGACCTCTTGGTGGGCGAGACCACCTGCGACGGCAAGAAAAAGGCCTATGAAATCTTTAAGGGTATCCAGCCCAATATCTATGTCATGGAAGTCCCCCAGATGAAGACGGCCCAGGATAGAGCTTTGCTTAAGAGTGAGTATTTACGCTTCAAAGAAGAGCTGGAGAGGCTAACTGGTGTAACCATTACTGCGGAGCGGCTTAAGAGGGGAATCCAGTTAGTCAATAATCGCCGCGAGGCACTCTCCCGCTTGTCAGCGCTGCGGGTGGCTCGCCCGGCGCCCCTCTCCGGTCTGGATGCCCTGCTCATAAATCAGGTTGCCTTCTATGACGACCCGGTGCGCTTCACTGGTGCCGTGAACAAAATCTGTGACGAGCTTGAGGGGCGGGTTGGCGCTGGCGAGAGGGTGTCTCCTAAAGGGACGCCCCGTATACTCGTCTCCGGCTGCCCTATGGCGGTGCCTAACTGGAAGCTAGCGGCAATTATCGAGGGCTCCGGCGGGGTAATCGTTGGGGAAGAGTCGTGTGTCGGGGAGCGGGGCACCAGGAACATGGTGGTGGAGACCGGTAGCGATGTTGATACCCTGATGGAGGCTATCGTGGACCGCTACTT
>Ga0209427_10000765_pt1 | contig 35369 bp, 26 predicted proteins | sample DeeMarSWOR136_30_FD_187465 | JGI IMG/M metagenome (GOLD analysis project Ga0209427, IMG submission 187465) | Marine sediment microbial communities from White Oak River estuary, North Carolina - WOR-1-36_30 (SPAdes) (version 2) | ecosystem: Environmental > Aquatic > Marine > Intertidal zone >...
CTTTTTTGACTTTGTTGCGCTGGAGATGACCCACCAGATGCCAGCTGATGGAACCTTTCACATGGGGGTATTTGGCTAAAGCCTCCTGAACTCGATTCTCGCCGATGACGGTCACTCCACAGGAGATGGCCTCCTGAATGGCCTCCACCGCCACCGTCTTAGTCACCGCCACCAGGTGGATTTCCTCATGAGACCGACCACTTTCTTCCGCGGCGATGGCGATCCGTTCCCGAACCCTTTTCAGGTTGTCGTCGATAGAGTTCATCCGCGCCCAAACCAAGTTTGACCTGAAAATATACCGTATAGAAAATAGGAGTGCAACCAAAAAATTCGTTGAGCTGTGAGATGCGAGGCTGAGGTTTCGCTATTGGGGTGGCTGAAAACAACGTCGGCATCTAGGCTCGTATGCGCCTTCCGCTCCTACCACCACACGCTCATCGCTGTCGACCAATCGCTGCGATCGATTGGCCGGCTCCCCACAGACCATACAGACAGCCATGGTCTTGGTGATGTACTCGGCTACAGCCAGAAGCTGTGGTATGGGCTCAAAGGGATTGCCGCGATAATCTTGATCCAGGCCCGCCACAATAACGCGCTTGCCCTCGTTGGCCAGGCGTTCGCAGATCGTTACCAGATCCATACTCAGAAATTGCGCTTCATCGACTCCCACCACTTGCGTGTCGGGATCGGTACGCGCTAAAATCTCCTTCGCTGAGCTCACCGACTCCGAGGGAATCTTCTGGTCATTGTGTGAGACCACGTGATCCTGGCCGTACCGATTGTCCACAACTGGCTTGAAGACCTGCACCTTCTGTCGCGCAATTTGAGCCCGGCGCAAGCGCCGAATCAGCTCCTCACTTTTGCCACTAAACATGCTCCCGCAGATGACCTCGATCCAGCCTGTTTTTCGGGACAATTTATCCATCTGCGCCCCCCATGAGTATTTGGCAGAACTGCGTCAGAGACTGCTCTATCTTAAAGGGAGAGCTTAAACAATGATACATCCTGCGGCACATGTTGTCAAGCTCATTGTATGAACTTCCTGGTAAGATCAAGTCGTAAAAAAAAGTTGCTTTTGGGCTTCATTTGCGTTACCATATTTTGTAGCCATTGTTTCATAATGAGAAAACATTTTATGCATGTTACAGCAGGAGGAGTTATGGAAAAAGTGGTCATCGACGGTATCGAAAAAAATCTGAACATGGCAAAAGTAACTCTTTTCGGAGTTCCTGACAGACCAGGCGTGGCCGGTGAGATCTTCGGCGCATTAGGCCAACAGGGTGTCAGCGTTGAGCTTTTGGTCACCAGCGCAGTCCAGAAAGGGCACAGCAACATCTCCTTTGCTGTGGTACTCGATGTCCTGGAAACAGCTAAGGAGATATTAGAGAAAATGAAAGGTCGGATTGGCGCCGCACGCATTTCCACTCATCCGGGAATGGCCTTGATCTCCATCCACGGGCAGCAGCTGGCCGGAGTGCCCGGGGTGGCCGGCAAGATGTTCCACGCTTTGGCCTCCAGCGGCATCAACATCGACAGCATCAGCTCATCCAGGACAACGGTCACGTGCCTTATTGAACAGAGCAAATTGGACCAAGCCGTCACATCCCTGCAGACTACCTTCCAGTTTCGCCAATCCTAAATTGATTTTAAAAAAAGGGGCGAAGAGAAAACTCCGCCCTTTTTCCTCAAAAGCCCTTGCGAAGCTGTCAAGCCAAATCTTCTTCACCTTCTTCCTATGATCGTCTTGCCGGCGCCCACATTGCCAGCTATATCGATGGCCTTGATCACGATGACGTGTTCACCAGAGGAAAGGGGCTCTGTGACGAAGGAAAATTCCTCCTCAGGACCATCTAAGACCTCATCTCTGGGCGGGAGCGCCTTCCAATCCCCGGCGTCTATCGAATACCAGAGCTCGGCGATGGAGCTCAACTCATCGATTGCCTGGCCCGATACCTGATACCGGCCTTCATCGCCAGGCTGGCCATCGACCTCCATCACCTTAGGTGGCGTGTTGTCTATTACAAAAGGATCGCTGACTTTCTCAGCTGATAGGGCCTGTCCCTCCGGATTGTCCGGACTGTCTGTGGCTTTTACTCGCAACAGGTATGTTCCATCAGGGAACGCTTGGCCGTCCCAGGCATAGGTGGAGTTCCTCACATCTTCCTTCAGAATCTTCCACTCTTGCTCTTCTTCCCCACGAAAGTAGAGATCGTAACGGAGACGATCCCCATTGGGATCTTGGGTCTGCCAAGTGACCTTTCTGACTCCCGGCCCCAGCCTGTCTTTCCCCAAAAAAAGGTCAGATGAGGCCTCGCCCTGATCTGCAAAGCTGGAACTCTTTCCCTCCCTTCGGGAGATGTTGGTTCCCCTGCCCCCCTCTATGGTGGGATGATGGACGTAGACTCCGGTAATCTTGGGTGCTAGATTCCGCTGCACATAGGCCAGCCAGACCCTTTCCAAAGTGGGCGTCAGAGTCTCTTTGGAGGTAGAGAGCTTTACCCGCCACTGGATAAATCGGGCCGGGGGACTTTCGATGGCCTCCCCCTGGGTACTCTCGTAGGGTGCAGACCACTGGCTCCATGTCTCATCCGGAACCTGACTATTGCCAGAGCGGGTTTGCAGAGACACGTGCGCCCCTCTTGGTTGACGAGCTTCCCAGCTAATGCGGCCCCAGCGAGCCACGAAGGTGGCATCATGAACCTCCGACTCCAGGGTACCCTCCTTCTGGTAGTCGGTGCGGAGGCGGAAGACCTTGCCCAAATTTCCTGTGCCCACCAGGATGTCCCCATTTCGACCCCTGAACAAAGCTAAACTGTGGGATTCTTGTCCATCGACCAACCTGCTCCAGCTCCCATCTGCGGCCACCGCGTAGATGCGTCCCTGATCTCCCGTTCCCACGATCAAATCCCCCCGGGCACCAAGGATCATAGAGAAAACCATGACCTCTTCTGGCCCTGCCCAGAGAGTGACGGCTGACCCAAGGCCGTCGATGGCGTAGATGGTTGAGGCGCCTTTCACTTCCTGCACAGCGCCTTCACCGATAAAGCTTTGCATCAATTCAGACACCTCCCCGGTCTGGACCTCGGGGGGCTGAGCTTTCTCGGCTTTGGGTGGCTGAGGGGGTGGTCTTTGTCTGGGGCCTTCGCCACTAGTGGCTGCAGCATAGAGTTGCCCATCCCCATCGAATACCAGGCTACGGATCTCCTGCTCTGCTGCGTCGAAAAGCATCAATCCTTGACTCTGAGAATCAATTTTGTAGATCAGTCCATTGCCCTCTCCGCCCGCATACAGGCGACCTCGCCACCAGGTGAGAACAGTGACGTTTGTCTCCTTGGTATCATAAAAAAGCTCGCCACGACCATTGGAGTTCACCTTGAAGATCTTTCCCTCATCGCCGGTACCACAGTATAAATTTCCGCTTTCATCGAAGGCCAGAGACCATACATGCTCCTGTTCCGTTGAGAAAAAGAGGTCTGCCTGGCCTTTGGGGGTAAGCCGGATGATCTGGCCGCCGGGCGAGGTGCCAGCGTAAAGGTTGTCGTGCCGGTCCACCGCAAGACTGAGGATCTCCAGTTCTTCAGAGTCGTGCCACAAAGTCAGTCTTGCGTTTTTGTCGATCTTGAAGATCTTCCCATTATTTCCAGTGCCGGCAAAAAGATTTCCCTTGGAATCCTGGACAAGACACCAGACGAAAGGCTCCCCCGTATCGGCCAGGAGCTCGAGCACCGGACTGAGGGACACCTTGCCGTCGCTCAGAATGGAAACGTTCTCGGGCGTGCCTTTGTTAAACTGCTCGTGACTTCGCACCTCCCAGTAGGATGTGGTCACGGCTTGGGCTAGCGTAACCATTGTACAGCCCATCAGGAGGGCGCACAGCAAAGCGAAAAGGCCTGCCCTATGAGAATTCATGCTTAAACCTCCTTAGTGAGGTAACATCTTAAATGGGCAATTCGCGGTGTCTTCTATGTTTAGGGGGAAAGTACCCTGACAGTTGAATCGATCAATCTTCAATTTTCAATGATGTCTCCAAGCTTTCAGCCCCTCACCGCTTCACCAAGATGGGCAGGGTGACCTGTCCGGAAAGAACGTAACGGGCAGGCAGTCTTTTCTCCTGGAGAACCACCTCGTGAGTCATACCCCCCTCACCCTCCTGGTGAGAACCACGCAGAACGGCCAGCGCCGACGGTGGTAGCGAGGGAAGCTCTTGACCCTTGATGACTGCCCCGCTTCGGGGCATGACAAGCTTGACGATCAGCTCGTCCCTGTGCTCAATCTTTTTCAAGATATCGAGAATCTGAGCCAAATTATGAAACCGAAACCTATGGGGAGCCCGTTTCTGCTCCCATAACATGCTGGCGGTGGCATCGCTAATCCTCAGGACCAGCTCACCCTCAGGAGCGTCATCGGGCACACGGATGGTGGTTCTGAGGGTCTGCTCCTCACCCCGGTAAGGCTCCAGAAAAACTGTCAGTTGAACTTCCTCGCCGGGCCTTACCGTCTGTTTGTTAGCGCGAGCGCTGGAAATGCGCGCCGTTCTTCTCCGGTTTTCCACCGAGATGTCTAAGGAAAATTCTCTCAGCGACACTTCCTCAAGATCGTTCTGAAGCAGAAGACCGATGATCTCACCGAGCTCTTTTGCCAATATGGTCTGGGGCGTCGCGCCAGCGAAAAGGTTTTTCACCTCCAGGTCGGGGTATCCATGGATGGCGATGCGGGCGTCTAATGCCATGGTAACATCTCCCACAGCTTTGCCAGTGGTGAGCAACGCGTTGAGAGTCGTCCAGGTCACCAAACCAGGGGAGAAAAACTTGTTATCGATGATCTCAAAGAAGAATTTCTCAGATTCAGCCCCATCCTGGTAGTGGACCGCCAAGCGAATGGGTATCATGGAAGGGTTCTGTCCGATGTTACCCGCTACGCCGGAGCGCCGATCCTGACGAAGAACACCCAACTCCTTGGTGACCGAGGCCAGCTTAAAAGAGATGGCCTGACTGGGCATCACGGAGTGAACATAGGCTCCTGTTATGGGAAAATTCACGTCGCCTGCATAGAACATGGGATGTCCAAAGCCAATGATCCTATCTCCCTCTCGATAGGTGAGGGTTCCAAGAGCGCTGACGCTGATATCTCCACGAACCAGTTGAACCGCTAGAGAGGCCCCTGCCTCTAAGGAAACAGTTAACGATTCCTCTTGCGCCATGGAGCCAGCCTGTATAGGGGTCATGCCATACTTCTCGAAGAAGGGCGCCATCTGCGCCACCACACGCTGGTCGAATCCAGAGAGCATCACCGGTGTTTCCAGGGGCACCAACGCTGGGGGCCGCGCTGCAGGTAACTGAGCATGGTCCGCCCAAAGCTGACCGGGAAGCAACACCTCTTCCATCCCGAACTCAAAGTCCAGGAGTTGGTCTGGAGCCCTGATGTCCTTCTGTCCTCGCCATTGATCGGCATCCATGCGATGCCATAGATCCAGCATTTCCTCGATGGGTGTGATCCCACCAATAGGCTGGGTTGAAAATGCCCAGCCATATGCCTGGGCGCCGATTAGCTTGCCCTCAATGTAAATGGGACTCCCGCTCATCCCCTGGATCAGGCCCGACTGGGCCAGAGGTCCTCCGCTGAACCTAGCCAGAATAATATCTCCACGGGGCCGGGCTTGCTTCAGGACGCCTAGGATCTCCACCTGAAACTCCTCGATCTGGGTGCCGGAAAACACCGTTTTCCCCACACCCACCATCCCCGCTTTGATCTGGTCCACGCGCATAAACTGAGTCTCGGCCAGCCCTTGGGCCAGATTGGGAATGGCAAACACGATCACATAACCGAGCACGATCAAGCTACGCCAAAGCAGTCTCAAAACCCTCACCTCTTTAAAATAAAAACAGTTGAGCTCTCGACATTTGCCCCTAATGTAACACTCGGCTTCTTCAAGGTCAACCAGAATTTTCTCCAAATCTCACGGCACAGATAGCTTTTGTACATTGAGAATTATACTTGCAGCCTGCAAGTGAAAAAGTGAGGGGCGGGCGATTTTTTTGTTGCGAAAATCACGGAACCATATTTAAATTAGGGAGACTCTAGAGAAACATTATTTGGCTATCACATCTCGCTTACCTATTAAAGGGTGTGCGAATGGCCAAAAGGGGAGACAGGGCTCTGCAAAGGGCAGAGGAATACCGAAGAGAGGGGCTCGGCGAGATGGCCGTAGACTCCTACCGAGAAGCGATTGCTCTCTATAAAGAAGATCGTGATGTTCTCCGGCAGGCCAATGCTCTCTCCTCTCTGGGAAAGCTATACGGCCAGCAGCTCTTCGATCACCGCAAGGCTCTGAAAAGCTACCATGAAAGCTTGCGACTCAGGCAAATATACGGCTTGGAACGCCTGAGTGAGGAGTACTTCAATGTAGCCGAGCAACAAAATTTCCTGGGCATTCTATCGGAAGCAAAGGACAACCTGATGCGAGGTTTGCATTCTGCCGAAAGAGAGGGCAATCGCCAAAATATCGGGAAAATCCTAAACCTCTTGGGCGATATCCTGTTGGAGGAGGGAAATCTGAATGAAGCTGAGGAGCGCCTGCGGACCTCTCTGGAAGTGCTCACCGCAGAGGGCGACGAGCTCATGATCAGCTACGTCCAATCCAGCATAGGCCTGTTGCTAGCCTGCCGGCATAAATACGAAGACGCTCTCAAAGCATGTCAGAACGCCCTCGATCAGGCCGAAAAGATCGCTGCGCAGAGTGCTATCGGCATCGCTCAGCTCAGATTTGGCCAGGTGCATTGGATGCAGGGCAGCTTTTCCACGGCACGAGATTACTTCTCGAAGGCCTTGGAAATCGCCCAAAGGACCAAAGCCAAAATTCTCAGGGAAACTGCCCTGGAGTGGCTGGATCGGTGCGGCCTGGAGAGTCCTCCCCGTTCCACCCCTCCAGAGCAGACTTGAATTCCTCAATATCCATTTTCTAAAGGGAGGTGAGATCCATTGATCAGCGGTAAAAGAGTGTTCTGGACTACGGCCCTGGGCATCATCGCCGGAATTCTTTGCTATCTGATGAGCCGAGGTTCTGTTGATCCTTACCCAACCTGGATGGTTCTGACCACAGTTCTCAACCGCGCGTTCATCGGCTTCTGCATCGGAACCAGCGGTCTCAAGTGGCACTGGGTAAGCCATGGCATCTTCTGGGGATTGCTCATCTCTCTGCTGTTGGCCATTCCAGCCTGGGGAGAGGGCAGCTTCATGGGATTTTTCCTGCTCATGATCGCCGGCGCGGTCTGGGGTTTTCTCATCGAGCTGCTCACCAACAAGGTCTTCCGGGCTCCCGCTGCGAAAGAGAGCTCAGCATAGATCTTTGGGCACTCCAAGCCCATGAACAAAGGCGAGGGCAGCTTTTCCCTCGCTTTTGTCACCTATGGGATTTTGGAACATCGTAGAGTGAGCCAAATTGGCCACAAATTTCCACAAGCAGTGGACAAATATTTAGATTATACCACAGGTCCTAAAGAAAAGGGTCCCAGAGAATAACCCTCGACCCCTTTGCCGCCTGGGTGAGCGAAGAAAGAATTTAGAGCTTTTTATTACCGCAACAAGACCATCTTCCTGGTCTTCACGAAATCTCCCGCCTCAAGGCGATAGAAGTATACCCCGCTGGCTAGCTCTCTGCCGTTTGTATCTCTTCCTGCCCATTTCACCTTATAATAACCAGTCTTCTGAACTTCGTCTACTAGGCTGCCCACTTTCTGACCCATCACGTTATAAATCTCTAATCTTACGGAAACGTCCTCGGGGAGCTGATATTTGACGTGGGTTGTGGGATTAAAGGGGTTGGGATAGTTTTGGAACAAGGCAAACACCTTGGGCAAAAGCGGCGGTCCAGCCGTGACCTGGATGGGCCCATAGGCTGTCCTCTGGCCCTGGAAATCCTCGCTCTCCAGCAGATACCAGTAGGTGACCTCGCTGCGCACCTGTTTGTCTACAAAACGATAGGACCGTGGGCTGGTCGAATTTCCGGCACCATCGAGGAAGGCGACGAAGTCGAACTGGCCCTCTTTCTCGAGGCTCCGGGACAGATGAAATCCTCTGTTGTTCGTTTCGCTCTCCGTGCTCCACTCCAGGAGAATTCCCTCCGGCACAGGAGAGGCCTGAAGCGAGGAGAGCTGCACCGGAAGGGTTATGTCGCCGGTGATGTCGGAGATCTCAGAGGGGTTGAAGTGCTCGTCCCTAGCCTTGATGGCAAAATAGTACGAAGTGGCCGGCGAGAGACCGGTCACCTCCATGGATTCCGCAGAGCCCGAACCCTGGGGAGTGGGCTCCCCGACAACCTGGGTGGCACTTTCCCACCACGCCGCGGTGTCCGCCTTGGAAGGCAGACTGGTATCGTATCTGATGTCATACTCCGTAGCCGTTCCCAAGGTGGTATCGTCCCCAGGGGCGGTCCATGCCAGGAAAGCGCTAGAATCGCTTACGGTAGTGATGCGGAAATCGCCGATCCGAGAGGGAGCGGTGATGTCGATGAAGGCCTTGATCTTTCCATAACCCCAAGTGTTGTTGGGAACCATACCGGTATAACCGTCGGTAATGGCATTGTCTATAAGAATGTTTTTGACCTGATCCGGGCTCAGATTGGGATTGTGCTCCAGCAGCAGAGCACAGACCCCGGCGGCGATGGGACACGCCATGCTGGTGCCCTGCATGATGATGTAATCAGCCGGACCAGAGCAATTCAAGGTCAGACTGTCGTTGTCGATGATCTGCGAGCTACTATAGCTGAAGTTGTGATCCATGCAAGATGCCAGGGCACTCCCTCCTGCGGTGATAAATGGTAACTGCGGTCCGGCCCCATCGATCCGCGGACCTCGACTGCTGAAGGAGGCGATATCGTCCTGTGGCTGAGCGTACCACCAAGGCCCTCCGTTACAGTAATCTATCCAGCGATCCTTGGACACCCAGGCTCCCACGGAGATGGCCTGGTCGGCACAGGCGCCGCCCACGACGGTGTAGTCCGGATCGTAGCTTGGAAAGGTCACATCGCCATCATAACTGTACAGATGAAAATCCTGGGGAAGTAACGATTTCGGCGAATTGTCTGTCACCACTGCATAGTAGATTCCCGACATGACTATGTCGGATTCAAAGAACTGAGACTCGGTACCTCGCGGACTGTGTGTCTGTGCGTAAGCCGTTGTGGTAATTGGCGCATAGGAGGCGTCCAGGTACTGAAGCTCGAGATCTACATGAACGCTGGTGTCCGCTCCATCGTACCAGGTCAGCAGGATGGGGATCTCGAGAATGCTGCTCACTTCGATCTGTACGGTATCGGCATCGGCCTTGGCCGCCACCGTCCCTGAGTAATGCTCGTCATCATTGGCCGAGTTGCCCGCCGAGGTCAAGTACAGAACGCCTTGGCTCACCGCCCAATCCTCTGTCTGGCAGTCTTCCTCACTGCCATCGTTGTATTCGTTGAGGCCGCCATAGCTGACCGAGATGATATCCACGCCATAAGTATCCACGGACGCTATCACAGCAGAAATCATGGCCGCCTCCGTAGCGCCGGAATACGCGTCGCCACCGATCTTCAGAAAGACCAAGCCAGCCCCCGGAGCTGCTCCTTGATACGTGCTGTCCGACAACGTGCCCCTACCCACGGCGCTTCCCGTCACATGAGTGCCGTGAGGATGGGCACCTTCGATGGTGTCGTCCAGGCTGTCGGGGGCCATATGATAATCCTTGCCGGCCACCAGAGTGGGAATGTCAGCGTGAGTGGAATCCAGTCCCGAATCGTGGATGCAGACGACCACACCGCTGCCGTCCAGTCCCTGAGCCCACATGGAATGACACAACGCCCCTGCCGTGGCCAAGTTGTTGTCAGGAAAGCGTAGCTTCTCGGCGCTGCTCATACGGGCTATAAAATCCAGATCAGCCACTTCCAGAGCCCGAGAAACAGACAGGTCAGCGATCATGAAGCCGGTAGGATGATTCTCCAAAGGGGGAATCCATGTGTCCTCATATACTTTCACGTCCAGACCCTTCAGCTCTGAAAGCTCACCGGGACCTGGGTAGCTCCTGAAATGCAAAAAGACCTTCTGGCGAGATGGATCGGAGTCATCGACCCCCACCCTGTTTTTGGCCATCAGGTCCAGTTCCCTCCTGGAGCCGTCTTCTAGAAACTTCTTCTTGGCACTCAATTGCGCCTGCAGGACACCCTCCATCTTCGACCAGTGATTCACATCTTCATCGGCCCAAGTGGTGGTCGCCAAGAAAACCAACAAAGTCAGACCAGCCCATCTTACAAGACGAACGGCCATAGGACTCCTCCTTTTAAAATTACAGAAAGCTTTTCGGAATCATCGTGAACTGTTCTCACTTGGCCATTAAGTCCATACTATTGTAAAATGGATGCCCTGTCAAGAAAAAAATCTGACCTCACAGATTTTATATCTTCCAGAACTTGCACATTTTGTCCTTAATACCCGAGACATCTCACATTGCCTTGATCACATTCTCTGTCCATCAAATCCACCCCCCGCACATGAGCGGTATCCCGACGGTCTAAATCCCCCCTCATGGGCTATTATCCTATTGACAAATATCTCTCAAACATGTAGTTTATAGATTATGCTACAAGCGATGGGAGGTGAACTCTGCCCTGATAATTAAACGATTCAGCGTGCCCACGAAGTCCAGGACGGAGATGATCAACATCGACGACCTGGCTCGGCAAGCGGTGGAGGAAAGCGGAGTGAAGACGGGCATCTGCCATGTCTTCGTCCCTCACACTACCGCAGGGGTGACCATCAACGAGAATGCCGATCCCAATGTAGTGCGGGACATTCTCATGGAGGTCAATAAGGTCATTCCCCTCCAGGACAATTACAGCCACATGGAGGGTAATGCCGCCGCGCACATCAAGTCCTCCCTGGTAGGGTGCTCCCAGACGATTCCCGTGGAGGGCGGCCGATTGGTCCTAGGCACTTGGCAGTCCATCTTCTTTTGCGAGTTTGACGGACCTCGGCAGCGTCGAGTTCTCGTTCAGGTGGTGGGCCAAACCTCGTAATCAGAGTTTTTCTGGCCCCTGACCTTAGAAACACTTGGAGTAAGAGGTCCACGAAACTTCAGGAGCCTTTTTATTGAGCCAGAAGTGCTCTGACATCTTGAAGAGAACGATTTTCAGAAAACTGAGCCGGGATGCTCTAGATGCCTCTGCCCATTGGACATTCTCTCGCGGGATATCTGACTTACCTGGGCGTCGAAAGGGACGTGACCTTTCGCAGGTGGAAGATCATTCTGCTCTACCTTTTCTGCGCCAATCTGCCCGACCTGGATATCTTGCCCGGCTTTCTGATGGGTTTGCCGAACAGATACCATCACGGCATTAGCCACAGTCTTGGCTTTGCCATCCTGGCAGGGATGCTCGTGATCCTCTACAAACGCTGGCGAGGACATGGACATCTTCTAAGATCTCTAAGCATAACTTCTGGCCTCTATTTCACTCACGTTTTGCTGGATTGTCTCATCGTTGATACTTCCTTCCCCTACGGGGTCCAGCTCCTATGGCCCTTGAGCAGTCAATATGTCATCTCGCCCGTCCTACTCTTTCCAACGGTCTATAAGGCCAACACCAGCGGCGCCTTTTTGGGCAGTCTCTTTCAGTTTGGTAATCTGAAGCTCATCGGCGTCGAGTTGCTTTACTTTCTACCCCTGGTAGGAGCGGCCCATCTGATTCTGCGGAGGAGGCGGGAGCGCTCTTGAGGATCGCCTTTATTTTGATGGTTTTAACCCACGAAAGGGTAATTTTACCTGCCCTGACAGAAACATGATCGCTAAGCCCAGTTCTCAGTTCTAAAAAAGGAATAAAGTATGACATCTGGCACAAAAATTCGTCGTGTTGACAAAAAGCGCTCTGTCAACGCCAACTTTGTCTTTTCTACTTTGTCAACTGTCGGTCTTGTGAGCCTCATCCTACTGCTTGGATTTACAGGATGTGGCAAAAAGGAAGAAAAGCAGAAAGCTCAGGCAACCATCCAAATAGAGTCGGAAACACCCGAGGCAAAACCTGGCGAGATCACCGCGACTATCTCAGTGAAACCAGATAAACGGCGATCACTAGCCATCATGTACTTTGAGAACCGGTCTGGAGATTCGACCCTGGATTGGATGAGCAAGGGCATCGCCGAGATGCTCATCACCGATCTTTCACAATCCCACTCCCTGGACGTTCTCAGTGGACAAGAGTTATACAACATCCTCCAGGAGATGGGCCAGGATAACCTTCCCTTCATCATTGAGGAAACGGCCATAGAAGTGGCTCTCAAAGCTGGAATAGAAACGATTCTCCTTGGCAGCTTCACGAAAACCGGGGAGACGGTACGCATCTCCGCTCGGCTGCTAGACGGTTTCTACAGCAATCTTATCAAAGCGGAGACAGTGGAGGGCTTTGAGCTGGAGAGCATCTTCACCATGGTGGACCAGCTCAGCAGAGCCATCAGGGACGACCTAAACCTCTCCATGGCTGAGGATGAAGCAGATCTTGACATCATGGACTTAACAACCAATTCGATCGAGGCATATGAGGCTTTTGCCAAGGGGTTGGAGGAACTGCATAAGCGCAAGTTTAAGGACGGCATGGTCCATTTTGAGCAAGCGGTGGAGATCGATTCAAACTTCACCTTGGCCTATGCTGTTATGGCTAGTTACTGGCATAACATTGGAAATATCTCCAGGGCCAAGGATGCGGCGATCAGAGCTATCGCCTTACTGGATCGGCTGCCCGAGCCAGAGAGGCGAGCGGCGGAAAGGAACTCCACTTTCGCCTTGGCCCGTGCTGTCATGACCATTTACTGGCACGGCATTGGAGATGAATCCAGGACCAGAGATGCAACAAGCCATGCTATGGTCCTTCTGGGCAGATTGCCTGAGCCTGAAAAGCTTATGATCCTTGCGATTGACGCCCATCTCAGAGGTGACTACGACGAGGGATTCCGACTCTACAGGAGCCTCTGGGAATTGCTTCCCGAAGAGAAGAGACCCGCTTACTATTCTGGATTAGGGCAATTATATTTTAGCAGGGGCGAGTTTGAAGAGGCAAAGCAAATTTACAAAAATATGTTACGATTTGACCCCATCCTAGCCCCGGCCCATTATATGCTGGGTTTAGTACACCACCACCAAGGAACACTAGATTCGACCGAGATGGAGTTGCAGGAAGCTCTCAGGCTGAGCCCTGATATCATAGGTGCCCATTTGATACTGGCACAGATCTACTCTGTTCAAGGGCGAGTCGATGAAGCCGAATTCCATCGGCAACAGGTGGTCAAGCTCGATCCCGAGAATCCCCAAATTTACAGCTCTCTAGGATATCAATATTTATACCAGAAAAGGTACGATAAAGCCATCGCGGCTTTCAAACAATATGTTACCTTGGCACCCAACGATCCCAACTCGCATGTTTGTTTAGGGGAGGGATATTTCCGAGAGGGAGATTCAAAAAGGGCTGAAAAGGAATGTTTACAGGCTATTAAGCTAGACTCTAGCTTTGCAAACCCTTACTTTACCTTGGCTCTCATCTACGAGCAGAGGGGCCAGGCTAAAAAGGCCATTGAGTCTCTCAAGAAGTACCTTCGCCTTAGTCCGGAGGGACTCATGGCCAAAGTCGCCCAACTTAGGCTGGAAGCGCTCCAAAGGAAATGAGGCTATTCATCATTCTTCCATCTTTGCAGAGGAAGATTTGAACATACCTAGCACAGCACGTCATCGCTGAGCGCAACGTTTCGCTTTTACTCAAGGTAAAGCCTATGATCCTTCGCATTGGAATTCGTCGTGAGGATGAAAAACTGCGGGAACGCCGCACACCCCTCACCCCAGAGCAGGTACGGGCCTTAGCTCAAAACCATGCCATAGAAGTTTGCGTGCAGCCCTCGGACATCAGGATTATCCCCGAGCAAAAATTCGCCGAAGCCGGAGCAAAGATCGTAGAGGATCTCTCTCCCTGCCCCATCATATTCGGCCTCAAGGAGATCCCCTTGGACGATCTAGAGCCTTCCAAGGTCTACGTCTTTTTCTCTCACGTCATCAAGGGCCAGCACCACAACATGGAAATGCTCAAAAAGCTCTTGGAGTTAAACTGCACCCTTATCGACTACGAGAGGGTTACCGATGACCAGGAACGACGGCTGATCTTTTTCGGCCGGCATGCGGGTCTGGCCGGAATGATCGAGACGCTCTGGGCTCTGGGCAAACGCCTGAGCTGGGAGGGTATTCCCAATCCCTTCGATAAGATCCGCCGGGCTATTGGATACCCGGATCTTCCTACGGCCAAAGCCAAGATCGCTAAGGCCGGCAGGAAACTGGCCAGCCGGGGTCTCCCGGAATCCTTGGCCCCTATCATCTTCGGGTTCGCCGGATACGGTCACGTCTCCCAGGGTGCTCAAGAGATTTTCAACTTGTTACCCTTTCAAGAGATCGATCCTTCCGAGATCGACGCGATAACAAAGGGTCGGGAGCGCTTCACCGACGTCATCTACAAGGTGGTGTTCAAGGAGGAACATCTAGTCGAGCCCCTCAACTCCAACGTCCAATTTGAATTACAGGATTACTACCAGCACCCGGAAAAATACCACTCCCAGTTTTCCTCCTACTTACCTCATCTGACGGTCTTGTTGAATTGCATCTATTGGGACGAGCGGTATCCTCGGCTGGTGACCAAGCGGGATGTACAGCACCTTTACAGCCAGGGCAATCAGCCCCGCCTGCGGGTCATCGGAGACATCAGCTGCGACATCGAGGGGGCCATAGAGTGCAACGTGCGTTTCACCACCTCGGAAAATCCCATCTATGTCTATGAGCCGTTCACAGGCCAGACATCGGACGGTTGGGAAGGTCACGGGCCGGTGGTGTTAGCTGTGTTCAACCTGCCCTCTGAGCTTCCTCTGGAATCTTCTCGAGATTTTGGCCGAGTTCTGTTGCCCTTTGTGCCCCAGCTGGTTGGGGCCGACTTCTCAGTGGATTTCGAGCACTGCCAGCTCCCTCTGGCCATCAAGAAAGCCGTCATCGTCTATAAAGGAAAGCTGACTCCGCAGTACCGTTATTTGGAGAAATACCTGAAAAGATAGGGGTCGAGGATTCAAGGAGTCGAGGATTCAGGGATTCGGGGAATCATGGAAAAAATTTCCTCAGACCCTGAGCACTTTTAAAAAGGGGCAGCGGAGAGGGAAGCACTCGAAGGCTGGAATCGTTAATTCCTTGAATCCTTATTTAAGAAGTAATTGAAAACATAGTGCTAGAAGATTCGAGGGGTTAAGGAAAACCCGGGATGCATCTTTGTTCTGAGATCTGACAACCGATGACCGGGATGCTTAAAAATTACCGCGAGCTAAAGGTCTGGCAGAAATCATACAAGCTGTGCCTAGACATCTATCATGCTACCGAGGGCTTTCCAAAGGAGGAGAGATACGGTCTAAGTCAACAAATTCGAAGAGCTGCAGTCTCTGTTCCTTCCAATATTGCAGAGGGTTATGGGAGGAGGACAACTCAACAATACATTCACGCTCTCTACCTTGCCTACGGCTCTCTCTGCGAATTGGAAACACAACTCATGCTTTGCCACGACTTAAAATATCTTGAATCAATAAAGCACAAGAATTTACATATGTCTCTTAAAGAAACTGAGAGGATGCTCAAGGCCCTCATCAAATCTTTAGAGGCTTTGGAAAAATCACGTTCTTCGTGATTCATGGCTGTTTTTCTTCCTTGAATCCTCAAATCCTTGAATCCTTTATTCTCCGACAGGAGGCACGTCCATGAAAACCATTCTCGTCCTCGGCGCCGGGCTGGTTACCAGACCGCTCGTATGCTATCTTTTAGACAATCCTGATTTTAGGCTTGTCGTGGCCAGCCGCACGGTGAGCAAGGCAGAAAAGCTCATCGACGGCCACCCCAGGGGTGAGGCTAAAACCCTCCTGGTCCAGGATAAAGCTTCCTTACAAGACCTGATCTCCGAGTCAGATTTGGTCATCAGCCTAGTTCCCTATGCCTACCATGTAGACGTGGCCAAGCTCTGCCTGGAGCTCGGCAAGCCCATGGTCACCACCTCCTACGTGAGCGATGCTATGAGGGCCCTAGATGGGGACGCCCAGGAGAAAGGCCTTCTTATACTCAACGAGATCGGTGTCGATCCGGGCATTGACCACATGTCCGCCATGAAGATTATACACGGGGTCCAAAATCGAGGGGGCAAAATCATCAGCTTCCGCTCATACTGCGGCGGACTCCCCGCTCCAGAGGCAAACACCAATCCATTCGGATATAAGTTCTCCTGGAGCCCGCGAGGAGTCGTATTAGCCGGCAAGAACACCGGTCGCTATTTGGAGGACGGCAAGGAGGTGTTTGTGCCCTCCAAGGACCTATTCGCTCACACCTGGACCATCGGAATAGAAGGTGTGGGCATGTTGACGGCTTATCCCAACAGAAACTCCATCCCCTACATCGAGCTCTATGGCCTGGGCGACATCAAAACTATGTACCGAGGGACCCTGCGTTATCCGGGTTGGTGTGAGACCTGGAAGAAGTTCGCGGACCTAGGACTTCTGGACGATGAGGAGAGGACTGGACTGGCCGGCCAAACCTTCGCTCAGTTCACCCAGACCTTCATCGGTACCCCTACGGGCAGCCTCAAATCTGACCTTTCCAAGCAGTTAGATATTCCGGAAGGCTCCGATATCATGGATCGATTCGAGTGGCTGGGCCTGCTGAGCGACGACCCCCTGCCGGTTGAAAGCGGCTCGCCCCTGGACATACTGGCCGCCAAGCTTCTGGAGAAGATGCCGTACGAGAAGGGCGAGCGGGATATGATCGTTCTCCATCACGAGTTCATCGCCGAATATCCTGAGCTGCCCGCCAAGGAGATGATCACCTCATCTCTGGTGGACTTCGGAATTCCCAACGGGGACTCGGCCATGGCTCGCACGGTAAGCCTGCCTGCCGCCATCGCCGCCAAGATGATTCTGCACGGCGAGATCACCGCCACGGGCGTGCACATTCCCGTCTTGCCAGACATCTATGAACCAGTGCTGAAGGAGCTGGAGCGCTTGGGAATCCGTTTCAAGGAAAAGACCAGAAAGCTTGCATCCTGAGGGCACTCAGAAAGGTGCGAATTCCTGGGCTGGGCAAATTACCCTGAGCTCTTCACGAAGCCTGTTCATCTATTACATTCAGAGCTTACCTTGAATGCAATAAGGAGCAAGCTCTAAGTGAAGCGAAAGACCTAGAAGAGACTCCGCCCATTGCTGCAGGGAGTAACAACCTGATACCTGGAGAAGACTATGTCATCCCCCGACCTTTCGGATAAAACCGATGCTTTGGAGGAGGAGAACATACGGTTGCGGCGAGCGGTAGCCGAGCTCACCATTCTCAACGAGCTGGCCGCAGCCATCGACTCCACCATGACCACAGACCAGATTATGAACCTTATTGTCCAAAAGGCCATCAAATCTGTCGGAGTCGAGCAGGGAGCCATAATGTTGATCACCGACAAAGCCCTCTCTCCCATGAAGACCTTGATCCGCAGCATGGATGCCTCCAGCGAAGGAGTTCCGTATCGGCTGGGGGTAAGCCTCACCGGCTGGATGCTGAAAAATCAAAAGCCGTTGTTAATCGAGGATTTTGCCTCTGACGAACGGTTCAAAGGAGTTAAGGTGGAGAGTGCCCAGATCCGGTCGGTGCTCAGCGTGCCCCTTAAAGTGAAGGATAAGATGATCGGTGTGATCAACCTCATCAACAAGAAGGGAGGAGGCACTTTCACTCCCGACGATCAGCGATTGGTGGGAATTATCGCCACACAATCAGCACAGGTTTTGGAGAACGCTCGCCTGTACGAGGAAGAAAAGAGACTGCAGCAGATGGAAAAAGAGCTCCAGATGGCCCGGGACATCCAGCAAAGCCTCTTGCCCAAAGAAAATCCACGACTGCCGGGAGCCGAGATCGCCGGGCTCAGTCACCCAGCCAGAGAGGTAGGTGGAGACTACTACGATTTCATCGAGCTGGGCGAAGACCACCTGGGGGTGGTCATCGCCGACGTCTCGGGAAAAGGGGTGCCGGCCTCTCTGCTTATGTCTAACATCCAGGCGACACTTCGAGTGCAGGTCGTTACTTCTACCTCGGTCAAAGATTGCATCGCAGAGGCCAACACGGCCTTGCACAAAAGCACCGAGGCTGACAAATATGCCACTCTGTTCTGCGGGATCCTCGACACGAATGAAAAAACCTTCACCTGTACCAATGCCGGCCACAATTCGCCTATGCTGATAAGCCAGGACGGCAGCTGCCGTCGACTTGAAACGGGAGGTATTGTGCTGGGGATGCTGCCGCAAATGCCCTACCAGGAGGAACGTCTTCAGCTAAGACCAGGCGATCTGTTGCTGATGTTCTCCGACGGCATCACCGAGGCCATGAATGATCGGGAGGAGGAGTTCGGAGAGGAAAGACTGCTGAAACTTTTAGCCGAAAATCGAAGCCTCTCCCCCGAGCCGCTGTTGGAGAAGATCGTAACAGAGGTCTCGGCCTTCACCGGTGACACGCCCCAGCAGGACGACATGACTTTGGTGGCCATTAAACTTCTGTAAAATCATGGAGAGAACAGCTTCAAGATCATGTTGGCTTCATCTGATTCTCGAGCTTAAAGTTCTCGTCATAACGGAAGAAGCTCACACCACCTATCCCTCTGCGCGGTGTGAGCTTTTCTGGTTTATGATCAAGGCAAGTCCATGGAGCTTCGCGATGAAAGCTCGATATCGGGAGCAAGGTGCCGATGAGGATTCGGCGTCAGGTTACGGCCAGGGCGCCCTATGACCTGAGATGGATCCGAAGGGGCTATCTCTTTGCTCCCTGGCGCTTTGAGCATGGCAAGCCAGTTCGAGCCTTGCTGTCGCCCAGTGGCCATGTGGTGGAGGCCCGGCTGGTGCAGAGCGGCTCCATCAACCGCCCCAAAATCCAGATGCTGCTAAGCAGCGCCACGGAGCTGAGCTCGGGCGATATTTCCTCTTTATGCGCACAACTTGATTGGACTCTGGGTCTTACCGAAGATCTTTCGGCTTTCTACAACATCGCCAAAAACGACCCGGTGCTTTCCCGGGCCATGATGGAACTCAAAGGCTACAGGGTCAAGACCACAAGAGATCTCCACGAGATGCTGGTCTCGGCCGTCGTCTCTCAGAACACAAACTTTCACTCCTTCCGGCGGATGCTCATGGCCCTGGCCGAGAGGTTCGGTTCCTCTATTCTCCTCGACGGTCGCAAAGTAAGCGCCTTTCCATCGGCACAAGTCCTGGCTAAATCCTCTCGAAAAGCGCTGGAAAGGATTGGGGCCTACCGATCTCAGGCCATTCAAAACGTCTCCCTAGCCATCTTGAATGGCCTGGAGGGACAAATCGAAGGACGCACCACCGAGGAGGCAACCGAGCGCCTGATGTCTATCAAGGGGCTGGGACCCTACTCGGCCCACGCCGCTATCCTCTATGGCCTGCGGCACTATGATGCCTTTTTCATCGATACTTACGTCCTCAAGGTCATGGGAAACCTCTTTTTTGAAGGAAAAAGGCCAACCGGATCGAAGCTGCGCGACTTCGCCGACCAACGCTGGGGCGCCTGGCAGGGCCTGGCCCTGGACCTCCTTCTGGCTTGGCAAATGGAGGATCACGATCTGTGAAAACCAATCTTGTGGCCCGTAGATCGCCTTGCCCATTGGCTTGACTCGAATCATAAGGAGAGAAACATTGCAGCTGGGCAAAAATAAAATTCTCCTGACCACACTCGTCATGATAGCCCTTCTGCTGGCTGTATGGAGACCCTGGAGAAACTGGCGTCCGAGCGGGTCAGTTTTAACGGGTCAGTTGAGCCCTGTGGTCATTATCCCCTTTAAAACCGGGTCAGTTGGAGAAGACCGAAGATGGCTGGATACCGGGCTGGTGGACATGTTCGCCACGGAGCTGAACAGACGGTCTCCTCTGCGCGCGGTGCGGTTAGAGCGGCTTTTAGAGCTGGCCGGTCCTCTGTCCCCGAGAAGAGAGTTGAAACTGTCCGTTGAAGATGCCCTCCGCCAGTTCCGGGCCGAGGCAGTTCTGACGGGAAGCATTTCCGCCCTGGGTGTGGGCTTTCGCCTGGACGTCTGGTTGGTCGGGAAAAACGACCAAGAACTACTCCTCAAAGACCACTTTGTGGCCGACGACTTCCAGAAGATCTTCGATGCCGTGGACTTCCTCAGCCTCAAAGTTGCCCAGACTCTGGGCTGGACAACTCCTGAGCATCTTCCCCCCATTACCCAGGTGACCACTAGTTCCATTCCTGCCTATCGCCATTATGCCATGGCCGTCGAGGACTACATCATCTCCGATGACAGCTCTCTGCCCCAGGCGGTTGATCATCTCCAATTGGCCACTACCATCGACAGCGCCTTTACCCGAGCCCATTTCCTCTTGGCGAAGATCTATGACCAATCCCAGGCCCTGGGCATTCCGCAGGGATCTGCTAGAGAATCGCTCATCATGGCCAACCGATTTCTGGAGAGGCTGCCGGAATGGGAACGCCAATATGCCCGAGGATGGTGGCTGTGGTTTGTGGATGGAGATCTGGAGGGGGCGGTGGCTGAGCTGTCCAGGTTGATTGAGAGGTATCGGGACTACGCCTGGCAAGAAGGTGTACCCCTGACCCTAGGTCGCCTCCTGGCTTACCAGGGCCTGTGGCCACAGACCATCCAGCATCTCAGCGACTATGTCCAGGTGGAGGAAACCCCAACAATACGCCGAACTCTAGGCTGGGGACAGCTTGCCACCAGCTATCAGATGACTGGGAACCTGGAGAAGGCCATCGAAGCCATGGCCCAAGAGCTGTCCTTATCTTCGGGACAGCAGGAGAACTGGTATTGGTGGGTCCAGGAGAACATGACCCTGGCCTTGCTTCACTTTGAGAATTGGCAACAAGAGTTTGCCGAAGAACTTCTGGCTCAGGCACAAGATCTTGCCTCCCACGACGCCAGGGCGCAGGCCATGATCGGCCTGACCCTATTTCAGATGCAACAGGAAAAGAGGGCTGAGGTCCTGGCGGAGCGAGCTCTCCGCCAGGAGGGAGACCTCCCCCTGGCTCAGTACTTACGGGGGCTTATTTGCCTCCGACAAAGGCAGCACTGGCGCGCTGTGGCCAATTTGGAGGCCGCCTGCAGCCAGGAATTGAACTGGGATTTCCTCTACCACGCCGCTCTCGCCCATGCCCGACGGGGCGATCACCAAAGTTCAAAGGAGCTCCTGGAACTCTTGATGGACATCCTGGTAGGAGAGAATCACCAGGCCGTGGGACCAGCTGATCAGGGCTTGCTGGGAATTCTTCTGTGTAGATTGGGACGCTATGAAGGGGCCCTGACCCATGGATTGGAGGCCGTCTTACGCTTTCCATACCCGCAAGCCAAATACGACCTGGCCTGCATATATGCCATCAAAGGGGATAAGGCTAATGCTTTGAAATGGCTCCGGAGAGCCTTTGCCGATGGATACGTAAATCGACGACAATCTCGCGCCGATTTCGACCTGGAGAATTTATGGTATGATCCTGATTTCATACTATTAACTTCTAGAAAATAGTTGAAGAAAGTGGTAGTTGGCAGGCAAAGATAAATGGCAATAGCAGTGGCAATGGCAATGAAAAACTAGTCGGCAGTATGCAGTAAGCGGTAAACAGTGAAAGACGAGTAGCAGTTGGCAGTTGCAGTTGGCAGAGAAAAGAGAGGAGCAGTCGGCAGCAGGCCGTATGCAGGGGACATCAAACAGCCTTTCACGATCCCCGGTTCCCGGATCCCGGCTTTCTCTCGAATTTCGGATTTTTACGGTTCCCAAATCCCGAGTCCCAAATCTCAAATCACGTTTCCCCCGAATCTCAAAAAAGGAGCAAGCATATGCCCGAGTTCGAGAACGATGCTGTGCAGAAAGAAGTCACCGAGCTTTTATCTGAACTTATCAGGATCGACACCTCCAATCCGCCTGGAAACGAGACGGCCGCTGCACGGTTCATCCAAGACCTGTTATTTGCCGAGGGCCTGAAGGCTGAGATCATTGAGTCCGCCCCGGGCAGAGGCAGCCTGGTGGCAAGAATACCCGGCAGGAGAGGACAAAAATCCCTGCTCTTGATGGCTCATCTCGACGTCGTTCCCGCCTCCCAGGAGGGCTGGGATCACCCACCATTTGCAGGTGTGGTGGATAAGGGCCTGGTCTATGGTCGAGGAGCATGGGACTGTAAGGGGATGGTGGCAGCTGAGGTGGTGGCCCTGCTCCTTCTCCTGCGGGAGGGCTTCGAGCCCGGGGGAGATGTGGCGCTCGCGTTGTGGGCCGATGAAGAGAAGGGCGGCAACATGGGTGCCGGCTGGCTGATGAAACATCGCCCTGAGCTGGTGCAGGCCGATTTCGTCGTCAACGAGGGCGGTGGCCATGCGCTGCCCATCGATGGGCGCAACCACTACACCATCCAGGTGGCCGAAAAGGGGGTGTTCTGGACCAAGCTCATCACGCGGGGCACACCGGGCCACGCCAGCATGCCCCACCGGGATAACGCCCTATTGAAGATGTCTACCTATCTGGCAAAGCTGGGCACCTTGAAAACCCCCATTCATCAGTCAGACATCGTCGAACAGTATCTGAGCCTTCGACTGGCAACCATCGGCCAGACTTTTAAGGGTAAACTGCAAGTGGATGACCAACTTCTGAATGAGCTCAGCAAGACCCATCCTAGAGTAGCCGCTGAGGTCAACACTCTCGTGCGCCTGAGCATCGCCCCCACCATGATTCAGGCAGGAACCAAGGAGAATATCATCCCCGAAAGTTGCGAGGCGGTCATCGATTGCCGGTTGCTGCCGGGACAAACCGCTGAGGATTTGCGCAGAACCCTGGATGAGGCCCTCGGGGGGCTGGAAGAGGTGGAGATCGTGCCCATCCAAGCAGACGAGGGAACCGTTTCCCCGTTGGAGACGGACCTTTACCAGAATATAACCCAGACTATGCAGGAGCTTGATCCCGGCTGCCGCTGCATTCCTTACATGGTCAGCGGAGGCACCGACTCTCGTTTCTTTCGACAGAAGGGCATCTCCGCCTATGGATTCTTCCCCGTGAGTCCGGATATACCTCCTTCCGAAATGCTGAGCATGGTACACGGCCGCAACGAACGTATTAGTCAGAATAATCTGCTGCTGGCCACGAAATTCTACTATCGGTTGGTGAAGAGAATGCTGGGGTGAGAGCGTTGTGGGAGTTTGGAGAGTTGAGAGAGTTCAGAGAGTTGTGAGAGTTTAGAGAGTTGTGCCTCGCTGAGGCTCCTGCCTCTGCGGACAGAGCTCGAAGAGCTGGCGCTCCTCAGGGATAAATGGATTGTTAATCGTTGGCGGCTTCGAAGCTGGTAACGTGAATCGTGGATCGTGAATCGTTGATCGTGAAAACCTGCCAACTGCCATTGCTGTTTGTCGGTGGCGTTGGGTCACCGCACCCGACGCTACATAGGCAACATAGCTCTCGCATAGAGTCATCAGGTGGCGTCAGAAAAAGGACCACTGATATCATTTCACTTGCTATCATCAAGGATTCAGGATCGCTCTTTCTTTCGGTAATCGGTGATCGTGAAAAAAAATCCCGAATTCTGTCCTTTGTTTTTTCTAGTATTCAGCATCCAGGATCGGTCTTTCTTTTCACGATTCACGATTCTCGAATCTCGAATCTCGGCTTTTCAAGGATCAAGGATCGAGCATCCAGGATCAAGAATTTAGATCTCGCATCCTAAAAGAAGGGACCTATCATGAAGAAGAAAGCTATCTCCCCAGACAAGGGCAATCGCCTGATAAACGACGGCTGCACCATCCTGGTCACCGCCCAGCTCGGGGAAAAGTCCAACATCATCACACTGGCCTGGCAGACGCCAGTGAGCTCGTCCCCGCCCATGGCGGCCATCAGCGTGGCCCCGAGCCGATACTCTCATCAACTCATCGCCACCAGCGGCGAGTTCGTCATCAATGTGCCTCCTCTGTCTTTGCTGAAAGCCGTGGTTTACTGCGGTTCCGTCTCCGGCCGAGATGAGGACAAATTTCAGGGCGCTGGCCTCACCGCCGAGTCAGCCGCAGTGGTCTCGGTGCCACTCATCGCCGAATGCATTGGCCACTTGGAATGTCAGGTGTCTCAACGGATTTCCGCTGGAGACCACACTCTGTTTGTGGGCCAGGTAGTGGCCGCCAGCGCCGCCGAGGACCTGTTCGAAGAGGTTTGGCAGGTGGAGGATGAGCGGGCCAAAACGATCCACCATCTGGGGGGAAGTTTTTTCGCTGCCCCGGACAAGATCGTTCATCTGTGAGGAGATTTTCTCACAATACCCAAGCACCGATACGATCGACAACCCCACCTCTAAGATAGTGAAAGGAGATTATCAATGAAACACCTAGGATTATCGGTAACAGTCTTGCTAGCATTGGTCTGCTCTTTAACTACGCCAGCGGCCGCTGATTTTGAGCCCATTCCCAAGGAGCTACTTGAACTCTACCATTTTCAACTGGAGAAAAACTTCTACGAAAACGAGGCCTCCTTCGAGACTGATCTTCAGATGCTGGTGGCCAAAATTGAGGATCTGGAGAACTTGAAAGGACAGGTCATCGCATCGGCTGAGAATCTGCTCCGGGCCCATGAGCTCAGCAGTGAGTTGATTCCCCTGTGGGGAAAACTCTGGGTCTACGCGTACCTTCGATACGCCACCAATACCACCGACATGGCTCTGTTCAACAAGATTCAGACCACCTCCGGCGATCTGAAGAGCCGCATTCAATTCATCCGCTCCGAGGTCCAGAGGATGGACGACGAAACTTATCGGGCATTTCGTGATAAAAAACCGGAGCTGAACAAATTCTCCTTCGCCATCGAGCAGGCTTTGCGTTACCGGCCCCACACGCTGCCCCTCCCCCAGGAGGAGATCCTCTCCCAGGTGGACCCTTACCTGACCCCATGGGTGGAGGAGCTTTTTCAAAGGTGCGTCGACCGCACCGAGTTCCCCGCACTGGTGGTCACCCCCGGCGAGACCCTGGACGTCAACCTGAACTACAATCGCCTGATCAACGACGCCAGCCGGGTGATCCGCCAGGACGCCTGGCAGGGTTACTTCCGCAGCATGAACACTCACCGAGATCTCTACGCCTTCGCCCTAGTTAAAAGCGTGCAGACCAGAAATAAGCTGGCCCAGCTGCGGGGGTTCGAGAACTATCCTCAGGCGGAGTACTTCGACCAGTTCCTCAGCTATAATCAGGCCACCAACCTATTCAATCAAATCGCCGACCACGCCGAGCTTAACAAAAAGTTTCAGCTTCTCCACCAGAAGGGCATCAAGGCGGCTACCGGCTACGACACGGTGTACACGTGGGATCGATCGGTGGCGCCTAAGGGGTTTGAGAAACCCCGCTGGGACATCCAGCGGGCCAGCGACCTGATCCTGGAGGCCCTCTCCATTCTGGGCCAGGAGTATCGGCAGGAGCTGACCAGCCTCTTGGACCCTCACCAGGGCCGTTTGGACCTAGTGCCCGGAGAGAACCGAGCCGCAGGTGCTTTCGCCTATGGATATTCCGGAGCCCCATGGCAGTTCTACTCCTTCGCCTATGAGGGCTATCTTCAGAATGTGTCTACCTTGGCCCACGAAGCTGGGCATGCCGTTCACTACACAACCTTGGCCAATAAGGGGATTGAACCCCTCTACTATGACGGTCCCTCTTACATCACCGAGACGGTAGCCATGGTCAACGAGCTCCTGCTCATCGACCATCTATATGTGGGAGCCACAAACCTGGAGATGAAGACCTTCTTCCTGGAGGAATTTCTCAAGAAAACCATCCGCTTTCTGTACCTCAACTTCATAGCCCACCTGGAAGCCACCATTTATGAGAAGGTGGCCTCCGGAGAGTTGCAGACGGCCGACGATCTCGACCTTCTGACTAAGGAGATGGGCAGTAAGTATAACGTCTACTACGAGATCCATCCCGAGTACCGGGGGGCCTGGAATGTCATCCACCACTTTTACACCCATCCCATGTATAACGTTAACTACGTCATCGCCGGCGCCCTGTCTTTGAAGATCTTCCTGGAGCTTCAAAATGACCCCGCCTTTGTGACAGACTATCTCAAGTTGGTCCACCACGGTTTCGACCGTCCCGGGCCCCGGATGATCGAGGAAACCATAGGGCTGGATATGGCCGACCCGGCGCTCTTAGCTGATTGTTTCGGATTCATCGATGACAAAATCACCCAGCTGAAGAGGCTTTACCAAGAGGCTGGAGTCTCCATGGACTGAGGCCACAACCCTTTATCCATAACAGGAGCCGTGGGTGCGGACACTCACGGCCTTTTTGTACAAAAAAACCTTGATATTTGTCCGCTGGTGTTCTTATTTTGGGGACGTCTTTCCTTAATTAAGATTGGTCGCATAGCGGATATTTGCTATAAAACCCTTAATATCGGCGGTTTTCCTATCAAATTAGAGAGTCCCACGGTCAGCGTGATCATCCCCACCTACAACCGGTCTCAACTGGTGACGGAGGCCGTTGATTCGGTTTTGAGTCAGAGCTATACGGATTTCGAGCTCCTGGTGGTCGACGACGGCTCCACCGACGACAGCACCACCCGATTGGCCCAGTATGGAGATCGCCTCTGCCTGTACCATCAAGAAAACCGTGGAGCCAGTGCCGCCAGAAACACCGGGTTTCGTCACGCTCAAGGGCGCTATATCTCCTTTTTGGACTCCGACGACCTGTGGTTGAAAAACAAACTTCAAGCCCAAATGGACCTGGTGGGGCGGGATCCTGGGGTAAAGGTCTGCTATACAGAGGAGATCTGGATCCGCCAAGGCGTGCGGGTCAATCCCAAGAAGAAGCACCGCAAATACTCCGGCTGGATCCTTGACAAAATGCTGCCCCTGTGCATCGTCAGCCTTTCATCGGTGCTCATCGCTCGTGAGGTTTTCGACCGAGTGGGCCTATTCGACGAATCCCTCCCCGCTTGCGAGGACTACGACCTCTGGCTGCGCATCGGCCCGTACTACCAGATAGCTCTCCTCGATCAGCCCTTGATCATAAAAAGGGGCGGCCACTCCGACCAGCTCTCTCGCAAATACTGGGGCCTGGATCGCTATCGGATCAAGGCCATTCTGAGACTGCTGGCCCAGAAAGATCTGAACGAGCACATTCGCAAACGGGCTATCACCACCCTCCAGGAGAAGTGCCGGATCGTGGCCGCTGGATTCCAGAAGCGGGGAAAGCGAGAGTTGGCCCAGCAGTTTCTTGAAATCGCCTCGCACTACTCGAGATGGTCATGAACATAGATTACCCATTTAAAAAAGCATTGGTGACATCACTGCCACTGGTGGAGGTCTCCTTTAGTATGGTGAATCTCCTGGACCTCACCCACGTCATCACCTTTGCGCCGAACCTGGCACCGCTGAAGAGGTCCATCGCACGAGCAGGCATCCTGCACCCTCTCATCCTCCAGGAGATCTGTCAATCGCGTCGCTACCGCATAGTCTCCGGATATAAACGTCTCAAAGTCTTGGAGATCCTGGGGGGCGAAAAGGTTATCGCCTACATCAGTACAGCGGAGGACGATCTTCAGCTCTTCCTGCTGGGCCTGGAGGAAAACCTTGGAACCCGCTCTCTAAACACAGTAGAGAAATCTCTAGTCCTGAGCAAGCTGGTTCGGCAGTTCGGACTGAGCAAAGAGGTCATCCTCCGAGAGCACCTCCCCTCCCTGGGCCTGGGCTCCGACCCCAAGACCCTGGACCTATACCTGTCGATCTCGGATTGGCCAAATGAGATACAAAATAACCTAGCTTCCAATCGCATCTCCCTTGCGCTGGCCCAGCAGCTGGCGGCGCTCTGCCCAGAAGATCGCCAGGCATTCTCCTGGCTGATCGAAGAGCTACGCTTGGGGAAGAGCCTGCAGCGCAAGTTTCTGGCCCTGCTCCTGGACCTCGCTGCCAAGGAAAAAATACCCCTCAGTAGTTTGATCGAGGATGAGCAACTCGCCCTTTTGATCAACGATCCGGTCGCTCAGGCTCCTGTACGAGCACGGAGGGTTCGGGAGGCACTCATCCGCCGGCGCTATCCTACCTTCGCTCAGGCAATAGAGCGGTTTGAGGAACTCAAAAAAAGGCTTAAGCTGCCACCCCACATCTCCTTGAAGGCTTCGCCCTTTTTCGAAGGAGAGGACTGGCAATTCTCGGTAACCTTCCGCAATCGGGAAGAGCTGGAGGCGGCCCGGAAGGTTCTCCATCGGCTGACCGAGGATCCCTTCCTCAATCAGCTGCTACATTTTCACCTTTCGTGAGGCAAAATAGCTGCTATGGGGACTAAAGAGTTCATCCCGGAACGTATCTTCGTGGAGCGGTCCGTCGAGGATCTGCCCTTCACCGCGGAGCTGCTGGATCAATGGTCCACCGTCCCCGTGAAGGTGATCGATGATACCCGGGAGGCTGTCCAGAATCTCTCCAGCGAGCCCGATCCCATCAGGGCCGGAAAGCGATTACTGCTCATAGCCCAGCAGCGCGGCTCATTTATCAAGCTCTGCCCCGGCACTAAAAACTATATCTGTTGCGGATACCGAATTATCAACCTGGCCACCAACTGCAACCTGGACTGCACTTACTGCATCCTGCAGAGTTATCTTACTATTCCCATTTTGGTGGCCTATGCGAATCTCGAAGACCTGACTTCTCAGCTAGACAATTTCCTGGCATCGGGCCAGAGCGATTTCTACCGCTTAGGCACCGGTGAGCTCACCGACAGCCTGAGCTTGGATCCGGTCTTCCACCATGCCCGACAGCTCATCGGGTATTTCGCCGACAAATCCAACGCCATTCTGGAGCTAAAGACCAAAACAACTCATGTGGAGGATCTCCTCCACATGCGACATGGAGGCCGGACGGTGGTCTCCTGGTCACTTAATACGGACTCAGTCGTCCAGAAAGAAGAAAAAGAAGCCCCTCCGGTTCGAGACCGCCTGAAGGCGGCCCGTCGCTGTGACCAGGCGGGGTATCGGATTGGCTTTCACTTCGATCCTCTCATCGAGTTTCCCGGCTGGGAAAAAGAATACCGCCAGGTGGTGGACGGCATCTTCCAATACGTAGATCCCAAGGCCATCGCCTGGATCAGCCTGGGAGCACTGAGATATCCGCCAGAGCTAGACGAAATCATTCGGCGGAGGCATCCACAGAGCAAGATTGTCCTGGGCGAGCTCTTCCCTGGCGATGATGGCAAGCTCAGATACTTCAAGCCGATTCGCGTCGAGATGTTTCGGAAGCTGCACACATGGATCAAAGAACATGATCCGGGCGTCTTCGTCTACCTGTGCATGGAGAGCGACCAGGTGTGGCGCCAAGCCTTTGGTTGGTCGCCGGGCAACATGGCCACCCTTTCCCGATTGCTGGACCGACGGGTGCAACCATGAGAGAGACAACTTTTCAGGTCAAATCTCACGATTCTCCCCTTTCCCCAGAGGAGTTCCGAAAGCTTCCCCGCCATCCCATCCACGTGGTTCTGGACAACCTGCGCAGCGCCTTCAACGTGGGATCCATTGTCCGCTCCGCAGACTGCGCCCGCGTTCAGAAAGTTATCTTCTGCGGAATTACGGCGCATCCCCCGAACCTAAAAGTCATCAAGACGGCCATGGGAGCCATGGATTATGTAGACTGGGAGTATTGCCCGACAACCGTGCAGGCCGTGGATAAGCTAAAAAAAGAGAAGGTCAAAGTGGTCGGCCTGGAAGTCACCGATGCCAGCAAGCCCTTTGACCAGGTCGACTATCCCAGTCCCATCGGCCTGGTGGTGGGAAACGAGGCTCTGGGCATATCTCGAGAGGTTCTGGAGATGACTGATGAGATCGTGCAGATCCCCATGTGGGGCTTCAAGAACTCTGTAAATGTAGCCGTGGCCTTTGGGGTGGTGGTTTTCGAGGTGGTGCGGCAATACCGGGATGCTGGATCCTTGATCCTGGATCCTTGTGAAAAGAAAAATCTTTGATTGAGACGAGGCCAAAATTTTGGTAAATACCGTTGCAGCTGAGCGGTCAAGAGTGAAAACTTAAGGAATGTCATTCCCGCGAAAGCGGGAATCTAGGGTCTTTCGAAAACCTACCATATTTAGATTCTGTCCAGAAAAGGAAACAGTACGCTTTATTTTGAGTATATCGTAAAGACAAACCCAAACTGGAAAGATTTAATGATGAGGCGGAACGACTCTGGATTCCCGTTTACACGGGAATGACAGTATGGAGAAAGCATGAGTAGCTAGGGTCAATTCCAGCGAAAACCAATTTTAATTTTGGCTATGACTATCTAAAGCAACTTTGTGAATAGATCGATGATCCCGAGGAGGACATAATGCTCACAAACGAACAGAAGCAGTCCATCTTTCGCGAGATCTCCGGCCCCAGAGCCCAGGACCTCATCGCTAAGTTGATATCTTTTCATCGCGTGGCAGGAGGAGCTGAAATCCTTCAGGCCATGGAGGTCATCCGCGACCAATTCCTGGCGGCGGGCCTGGAGGCGGTCAGGCTGGAGCGTTTTCCCGTGGGCAAGAACCACAGCTACTGGACTTGGGATCCTCCTTACATCTGCGACAGAATCGATGCCTATTTGGCCACCGTCTCGCCCGAATCGGAGGAAAAGGTCATCTTCCGTTTTTCCGAGACCCCCATTAGCCTCTTGGCCAACTCCAGCTCCACCGACCGTGGAGGATGGGAAGGCGAGCTGGTGGAGGTGGGCCGCGGCGAAGCGCCTCAGGATTATGCTGGACGCCGAGTCAGAGGTAAAATGGTCCTGGCTCATGGTAGTCCCCCTGTAGTCCACTTAAGGGCTGTGGCTGAGCGGGGGGCTGTGGGGATGTTGGTGCTGGGTTCCTCAACTCCCGACCTCGATCATCCGGACAAGATCATGGCCTCCGGGGTGTCTATGGGCCCGGCCCGGGAGCATCCCTTTTTCGGATTCGCCCTCTCCCACCGCCAGCACCAGGAACTCCGGGAGGCTCTTTACAGGACAAGAAAAGAGAACAAACCTCTGCGGATCTCGGCCCGGGTGAAAACCCGCTTCCGAACCGGCCATTTCCGCGCCCTTTCCGCTGTCATTCGGGGCACAGAACAGCCCGCGAAGGAGCTCATTCTGGTGGCCCACATCTGCCATCCCAAGCCCTCGGCCAACGACAACGCCTCGGGCTGTGCTCTGTTGGCGGAGATGGCCCGGACATTGACCACCCTGCAAAAACGTAAGGAGCTGCCACCTTTGAGGAGAAGTTTGCGTTTTCTCGTCATCCCCGAGTGGCGAGGCACCGTTCCCTGGCTTCATAAGAACCGTCGCCGCACCAGGAACATGCTGGGTGTGATCAGTCTGGACATGGTGGGCGAGGACCAGGAGAAGTGCGGCAGCACCCTGCTAGTGGGCTCCACCCATGGCATCCAGCAGCACTTCATGGGCAGTTTGCTGGCCAAGTCCTTCCGCTGGGTGGCCGCCCAAAAAAGAACTGCCCGACTGCGTAAAGACAGCATGTTCCGCTGGAAAACGGAGAAATATTTTGGAGGCACTGACCATATGCCCTTCGTCGATCCCACCATCGGAGTGCCCGGACTATACGTCGGCCATCCCCAGGATTTCTTCTGGCATACCGACCAGGATACCCTGGACAAGACGGATCCCAACGTGCTGGAGAGGGTGGGCACCGCCACCCTGACTTTCGCTTTTGACCTGCTGAACTTGCCTGCCGAGGAGAGGGAGGGAATTCTGGCAGAGGCATATCTGGAGGCCATGGGACGGTTGACGGAAATGGGAAGGGAGCAGCTGGAGAAAACGCGGTCTTTCGTCCCCAAGGAAAAGAAGGGGCTGAGCTCTTGGCAACAGTTCCACAGAGAACACCTCAGGCGACAGGGGAAATTGGACCACGAGTTGAATGTGGAGAAGGCCGTGCTGATGTCCTGCGCGGAGGAGTTCGCCGGAAAAAGAATGCCAGCTTTGAAGGGCAAGGCCACAGAATTAGGCGAGCTGCTGGGCTGGCAGGTCGAGGAAATTCGTGGTCTGGTCGAGGAAGCGTATCAGACCGTTTTGGACCGTGGTGGCGTGGCGGGTTCGAAGCTGCGTTGGCGCAAAAATGCCCTGGAGCGCAAAGCCAATGGTCTTGTCGTACACCGGCTGTTCGAAGGGCCCTTCCCCATGATCACCTTTTACGATAAGGTGGCCAAGAGGGACCGCGGATGGCTATACAAGATGGGCGAGAAGATGTGGCAGATGCACTTGTATGAGATTCCCCTTTTGTACGTCGACGGCCAGCGCACCGCCCTAGAGGTCCATCAAAACATGGAGCACGAGTATGGTCCCCTCGATCTGAGAATCTTCATGGAGTACCTGGAGGTGCTGGCCAGGGCCAGATTGGTCCGGCTGGTACCGGTGAGGAAATGAAATCTGTGTGGTATAAGAACTTGACATCCTGATGACGCGGCGCGAGGCTACATTAAGGGCATTTCACCCCGCGAGATTGATGCCTGTGCCTTTTCGCTTGTCTCGCCAATTCACTGAAACATAAGGAGCAGTGTGGACAGAAAGGAGGTACCAAGATGGTGAGACCAATTGTCTTTTTGCTGTTAATAACAGTGCTGTTTTATGGTACTGTTGCAGCTCAGGATAGCGGCTTTGGCCTGGGAATTATTTTAGGAGAGCCAACTGGCTTAAGTTTAAAGCAATGGGTCGATGGCAAGGCGGCAATAGATGGTGCCATTGCTTGGTCATTTGGCAGGCATGACGCCTTACATCTGCATGCGGACTATCTGGTTCACAACTTCACTCTATTTAAAATGGAACAGGGCAAACTTCCCCTTTATTATGGGATTGGGGGGAGAATTAAATTTGAGGAAAACGGCAACGACGAAGACACCAAAATCGGAGTGCGTATACCAGTAGGCATCAGCTATATTTTGGCAAATTCACCTCTGGATATCTTCCTGGAAATTGCTCCCCTATTGGATTTGACACCCAGCACAGAATTTGATCTCAACGGAGCCATTGGGATTCGATATTTCTTCCATAAAGGTACATCAGAGGCGAGAGATTGAGTATAGATCCTTCGATTTGAAGATCTTCGTGGAATACCTGGAAGCGCTGGCCAGGGCCAGATTGGGCAGGTTGGCGAGGAAGAAATAAGACCAGGAGAGATATGATGAGCACAAATTCGTCCCCTGATGTTGGACCAGAGCCGATGGAAAAACACGTCACTGCTGTGGCAGTTCTCCACATAGCTCTTAGCTCCCTAAATCTTCTAGCAGCCATTATCGTATTCTTGGCCGTCGTGGGAGGGGGAATCATCTCGGGGGACCAGGAGGCCATGATCATTACCACAGGAGTCGGTTCGGCAATAGCTCTGATCTTAATCTTGCTGTCAGCCCCGGGAATTATAGGGGGTATTGCTCTTTTAAAATGGCAGTCGTGGGCAAGATATCTGGTGCTGGCCCTCGGTTTTGTGAACCTCCTCCACATCCCTCTGGGCACCATTCTGGGAGTCTATACCATCTGGGCTCTCATGAAGGACGAGACCGTGACATTGTTCCGGCGCGAACCGCAACCGGCATCTCAGAACTAAAGACCCATCCATTAGGTTGATAAAGGAAGCGAGGAACCAGGATGTCACCACGAGTAATTCCATAGTCTCTTTCAATGGTGCTGGCCATCGTAGCGTTCATTATAGCAGCCATTCCGACATTCGGACTCGTGCTGAAGGAGGACCCGGTTGGACGCATCATCTCTGCCGCAGTGTGGGTTCTGATTGGAATTGGGTGGCTGGGACATCTTATTCCAGTGAAGAAGTCGGATACAAGCAATAACCTCGGTGGAACAGACATCCAAAGTTGATGACCAGGAACACGAAGGGGCATCACACATGAAGGATGGTTCGCCTCGAACACCGCCTCGATTGCTTTTCGCCATCTTGGCTATGGGCGGGTTCATAGCTTGCGGCATCTACTTGGGGATGATCCGGGCTGGCCAAACGACAACGGGGCATATCATCCTCGCCGCCAGCTTTGGGCTGTTTGGCGTTCTCATGATGTGGGCAGCGCTGGGCAGACGATAGGCTGTGGCAGGGGACAGAACGGTCAGCGAGGCATCTGGTCGCCGGCGCCGATGCCGCGGCCTCACACGCCGCTAAAGCTGACCAGTGATCTGTCACACCGCCTTCAAACGCAGCGGGTGCGCCAGCTAGTCGAAGCTGCCGCGCTCGCAGCTTAGCGCTTAGCCCATGGACTTTCAAATATAAAATGAATTCACCCTCTCAAGGTCCCAATCAGGATATCGGCGGTTTGGTGAAGTCGGCCCTGTGGATGTGGGGACGATCCAGCCCCCGCCGAATGTCCTTTCTTTTAAGAGTCACCTGGCGCATGTGGCGAGCTGATCGCAGGCGTAAACGGCAGAATGGGAGAATCGACGGCTTGATCCCCTCAGTGGTGGCCATCAGCCCGACCATGCGCTGCAACTACACCTGTTCGGGATGCTACTCTCGGGGGCGATCCACCCAGGATGAGCTCTCCACCGAGGAGCTAAGTGCCCTCCTGGTTGAGGCAGAGAAGCTGGGAGTCATCTCCATCGTGGTCACCGGCGGGGAGCCGCTTATGAGAGATGATATGCTGGACTTGGTGGATCGACACCGACGCCTGCTGTTCGTCATGATCACCAACGGCTCCTTTGTGACGCCGGAGATCGCCAAGAGAATCGCCAAATGTAACAACATCATCTTGCTGGTCAGCATCGACGGATTCCCGGAAGACACCGACGAGATGCGCCGGCCAGGGGCTTATGAGATCGCCATCCGTGCGTTTCAGGCCTTGCGGGAAGCCCATATCTGTTTCGGCTTTGCCGCCACCGGCACGGCATTCAACAGCGACCATCTGGGCAGCGATCTGTTCGTCGATCAGATGATCGACCTGGGCTGCTCCGTGGGCTACTTCACCGAATATGTGCCCTGTGGACCCAATCCAATAGCCTCTTGGGCCTTGAATGAAGAAGAACGAGCGGCATTCCGTCAGCGGGTGCTGGATCTGCGCCGCCGCAAACCCATCGTCCTGATCCAGTTTCCCCACGACGAATATGGTCCGGATAACCGCTGCTCAGCAGCAGGTCGGAAATCCCTGCACATCAGCTCCCAGGGCGACGTGGAGCCCTGCCCCTTTGTGCCCATCGCGCGGGAGAATATCCGCAACGGGGGATTGAAAGCCGCCTGTGAGTCTCCCTTCCTGCGGGCCATCCGCGAGCATCCGGAACTTTTGAAGCGGAACCGGTATGCCTGTGCGCTGTGGGAACACCGTGAGGAG
>Ga0209427_10000766_pt1 | contig 35328 bp, 23 predicted proteins | sample DeeMarSWOR136_30_FD_187465 | JGI IMG/M metagenome (GOLD analysis project Ga0209427, IMG submission 187465) | Marine sediment microbial communities from White Oak River estuary, North Carolina - WOR-1-36_30 (SPAdes) (version 2) | ecosystem: Environmental > Aquatic > Marine > Intertidal zone >...
CCAAAACTGGAGGTAATCGGGCAAGGGTGGAATGATCTTGAATTCAGGCAGGATCCAGACAATCAGCCAGCTCAAACCCAAATTGGCGATCCAGGAAGAGAGGTAGCCCCAGGAATTGAAGCGCCACCAGACCACCTGAAGGATGGAGGGGAGCCAGATTCCTGCAGCCATGATCCAAAGGGCAAAGATGAGCCACTGAGTGATCTCCTGCATCATCAGGCCATAGACGAAAGAGCCTAGGAGCAAGATCAGCGTTGAAATTCTCCCTACCCAGACCAGTTCTCTTTCGCTGGCCTGGGGCTTGAAATAATGGTGATAGAGGTCTCGGGTGGCATAAGAAGCACCCAGGTTGAGGTGGGTGGAAATGGTCGATAAATGAATGGCCACCACAGCTGCAAAGAAAAAACCCACCAAGCCCACAGGGAGGAATTCGAATCCCAAGCGGTACCAGGCCATCTCGTAATCAGCCGTAGATTTTATGGTCGGATACAGAGAAAAAAAAGCAAGAATGGCCACGGCCCAAAGGGAATTCCGCACAACGATCAAAGCTGAGCCTGCCCAGATGCTGTAGCTGGCATCACGAACCGTCTTGGCTGATTGGATTCTTTGTGCTTCAGGATACCAGTCGATGGCTGTCCCCATCCCAAAGCCTCCTATGACCGCTATGACCAGCATGGTCAAAAACCACACGAGGGGAAATTCGCCAGAAGTCAATCCAGTGAAAGCAAAGGGATTGAGCCGCCAGCTTTGCCCCAGAGAGTCCAGCTTGGATATGATCTGTTGTGGACCGCCTGCTGCCACGATCCCCCAGATGGAAACGATAACGATCACCGAAAAAGCGATCACGCCCTGCTGGAAATCGGCCATGATCACGCCCCAGTATCCGGCTGTCAAGACATAGATGGCGCAAATCGAGGAAAAGACGATCAATCCCACCCAATCCGGCCAGCCGAAGAGATAATGACAGAGTTTTCCCATGGCTATTCCTACCCAGCCCAGGACAAACATGTTCATGAACACCTGCCAGCCTGCGATCCAGCCGCGCAAAAGCTCTGCCCCTAGGCCAGAAAAGCGCAGTGTCTGCCATTCGGCTTGAGTGTAGGCTAGAGAACGGCGGAAAATCCGAGTGGAGGCAAAGGCTGAAATCGCACACCAGGCAGAGAAGAACGTATACCAGATACCTCGAAGGCCGTATTTATAAATGACTCCACTGATCCACATGGGTGTATCAGTAGCAGAGTGGGTAGCATAGACAGAAGCAGCAGGAAGCCACCAGGGCAGACCCCTTCCAGCCAGAAAAAAATCAGCCATCGACCTCTTGCCCAATCTGTAAAACAGCACTCCGCACATGATCATGAGAAGGATAAAAACGACCAGCCAGAACCAGTCCAAAAAGGCGAAATTTACCATTTACTGCCTCTTTCACAGATAGAGGGTACGAACATGGTATTCACCAAAATTTCATATGATTGAGAAGATTAGAAAAGGACTGAAATGTTTGATTGATATGGTATGAGCAATTGAAATATAAAGTGATAGGATTGAAAGTCGAATCTTTTCTCTATATAGAGCTATAGCCTTATCCCCTTTGACTTAAGACTTTTTGTGCAAAAAGCACCTGGGGGGCAGCGCCCCCCAGGCGCGGAATTCAACTTTCTGTACTAAAACTGAAAACTGAGGCTCAGCCTGATTTTGCGGGATGGATACGTGAGACCCGAGACCCGGCCGATGATCGGTTCATGAGCACCGCCGTAACCTGCATTGACCACTGCATCCTCATTGAGCGCATTCAACAGATCAAGAGCTACTCGCAGGGTGCCATAATCACTCAGAGCGAATCCTTTGTCGATGCGAAGATCCAGCACCGCTTCTGAGGGGAGATACCAGGGATCATTGGGATCGATACCGACGATATGACTGCCACCCGTGACGATCACACCCCCGGGAGGCTGGCTCCATTGTGAGGAAGTCGGATATGTTTGCAAAGGCCAGAGAGGACGTCCCGAGTTGTACCGGAAGCGGAAACCCAGATCGGTTTCAATATAAGGAACCCTGTAGGATCCTGAGAGCTTGAATTCCCACTTCGGGGTATGGGGCAGGGGTCCTTCCATGCTGTTGAGAGTCTGGTTCAAACCATCTAACCAGTTGGTGTCGAAAACCATCGGGCCTTCGACGTTGAAATCCTGACGGATCGACCTGGCTGCCATGCCGTCGGATGTGGAATAGAGCACAGAGGCAAGCATCTGCCAGCGGTTGGAGAAGCGCTTCTTCAATGCGAGCTGCAGGCCTTGAAAGATCCGACGGGCTTTTTTCCCGTCTATTTCCGACATGTTCCTCACTTCTCGGTCAATATTCGTACCAACCCAACCGATATCACCACCGTCCACGACACCATCTCCGTTGTAATCCTGCCATAAAATTCCATAAAGATCGACCTGTTCCCCGTACTGAGTCGTATAAGGCACCCTCTCATACTGCCATTCCTGACCTGTCTCCCGGTTTAAAGGCCATTGGACAAGAATGTTGGTTGTGTACTTATAGACATACGTGAGACTTGCCGAAAAATCGGCGAAGAGCTCCCTTTCCAGGTTCACAGTGAACTGGTCCGTGTACTGGGCTTTCAGGTCATCTGAAACATAGAGCCGCCAAGAAGTATCCACAGCTTGAATGGCTGGCAGCCATGAAGGTCTGAGACTATCATCACGATACTGGTCACCATGGACTAACCTGGTAGCTGCGTCCACCTCATTCGGGTCAACCCAGTTGTTGCCGTTCAGATCGACGAGATCGAAAGGAATGTTATAGTAGATCCAATGGATATCCGTCTCCGGCATATCAGGACCGAACCGCCTCAAGTATTCTGTGTTGAGCGGCATGAAGTAGCGGCCGTAATTCGCCCGGAAAACCGTCTTCATGTCGCTGGTCAAGGCAAAGGTGACTCCGATACGGGGTGCGAGGGTAGACAAATCAAAGACATTATCCGTCCCCTGCCGGTCTCGGAGAACTGGCGGTGGGTCATTGATCGCCTCTGGAGTGGATGGCATTTCGTAGACCTTTCCCTCGCCGTATTTGGCGGTCATTCTGTCGAAACGCAGACCGAAGTTAAAGGTCAGGCGCTTGGTGGGAGACCACTGATCATCGATGAACAGACCCAGGGAATCGCTGGTCCGGACGGTCAGGAAAGGATTGAGATGGGTCTGCCTGTTGTACATAACCAATCCAGTGCGGCCGTACCAGGATTTCATGTAGTTGATGTTCTGTGTCCAGTCTGCAGGATAGACAAAGTTGGCATAGCCTTGGAAATATCCGCCCATCCAGTTTCCCCGTCCTAAGGTGTACTGGACACCGAACTTAATGTCATGTTCACCCAAAAAATCTTCGGCATAGTGAGAGACATCTGCCTGGACAGTATGCCGGCTGGATTTCTGGGCTTCGACCCAGGGAAAAGCACCGTTGATGAGACAGACATTCCACTTCCACCAGTTGACATAACCTGGATGGTCAGGAGCATCATCCGGAATAAAGGGCTGGTCATCCCTCCAGAAGCCCAGGTACTTAGCTGTCAAGATGGTCGTTCCGCTGGCCATCCACTGCCACTGTGAGGAAATGACATGGGTAAGGGATCTTGTACCATAGGTCATGGTCGCATCCGAGTGCGCACCCCAGTTCGTGCCATCGCCTTTGTTGTTTTCATAGTGATAAGCGACCCAGGCTCTGTGGTTGGTGAAAGGCTCACCTGTGATCTTGATATCGCCGATGCGCCCCCAGTATCGGTCCATCACGGGCCAGAATGGCGTCTTGGTTTCAGCCTTGAGGTAATCGAAACCGCCGTAAAACCAGATCCTATCCTTGACGATCGGGCCCCCGATGGTAAAGTTGCCTTCGTACTCCTGTTTGGTATACCTCAGAATATCATCACCAGCACCGACGAACAGCTGCTCCTCGCCAAAACTGCCGAGAATGACTTCATCAGAAGGGATTGTATCATAGTCATCTCTTCCGGGTTGGTTGATTGCTGCATTGCCCAAATTGGTATAAAGGGCGGCATTGCCGTGGAATTCATTGCTTCCTGACTTGGTCAAAACATCGATCGCCACCCCGGTGAAGTTTCCGTATTCGGCCTTGGAACCCAGGGCTATCACCCGGACTTCCTCGATAGAATTGTAATTGACTCGAACCAAAGAACCTGCTGCTGCCAGCCGAGGATTGGTAGTATTGACCCCGTTGACCAAGAAAATATTTTCATTGGACGTGCTGCCGTAAGCTGTGGGGCTGGGAAGCCAACTGGCATCTTTACCTTGGGGAGCCATACCGGGTGTTGAAAGAGAAAGGTCGTAGAAGGCATCTCGGCCGGTGGGCAATTTATCCAGCATTTCGTCCATGATGTTGGTAGCGATTGTCGAGGACTTCGAATCGACGACTGGACTGGCACCTATGACCGTTATCTGCTCTTCGATGGCACCCGGTTCCATGGTCAGGTCTATGGTGATGGCTGTCCCGGCAGAAATGATGACGTCCTCCTGGATGACTGATTTAAATCCCTGAAGTTCCGCCTTCAAGGTGTATCTCCCTACAGGTAAATTGAGCAAGACGTACGTTCCTCTCATAGAGGTGACAGTCGCACGTGAACCCGTAATGAGGGCTTCTCCCGTAACTTCTACAGCAACTCCAGGCAGAGGCACTCCTGTATCATCGGTAATCATACCGGTCAGCTTCCCCTCAAAAACTGTTTGGCTGTAGGCAGAATGGTTGGACAAGAAGGCCAGTGTGAGTACAGAGAGACTCAGGATAACAAGACTCTTTTTTATGGTGTGCATCTGGTTCCTCCTTTTTAGTGAGGTTTCTTACCCTGATTCCTATTTCTCCCGATTCTCAGGGAGAAACATCCGAAGCTTTTTTTTGAATTATCCTCGATTACCACCTCCTTTCCTGCTGATTTTACGAACAGTTGTACAATCATTTAAATTTATTTATGGTTCTTTGTCAAGTTATTATGAACCTTCACCAAAATCCCAAGATTCAGCCTGAATTATTCAAGAATATTTGGATAATTCCTGAAATATCCAGGCTAGTATTGTCCACAGAGAAAATTCGTTTAAATCTTCATATCTAGAAATATGGTAAATACCGATAATCTTGATTTCGGCCCTTGGAGGAAATTTACTTTTTGATTTGCTCTCTGAGCTTCGAGACCAGATCATCTAAAAATTCGATCTTGGTTTGATCTGAGGAATTCAGCTTGGCCTTCTCTAAATATTCGATCGCTTTTTTAAAGTCGGCTCGATGGATGTAACAGCGGCCAGCCATCTCGAGAAATTCAGGATCTTCAGGTTTTATCTCTAAAGCCTTTTCGAACTCGACCAGAGATTCCTCTACCCTATTCTGTTCGAACAGTATGAGTCCCCTGTTGTAAAAGCTTTCCACGCTTTTGGGTTCGAGTTCAATGGCTTTGGCATAAAACTCCAGTGCCTTTATCCATTCTTGCTGTTCCTGATAGATCAATCCCAGTTGATGGTAGACGCCTGAAAACGAGGGACTCATCTTAGCTGTTTTTTCAAATTCCACGATCGCTTCTGGAAACTGCTTTTTCCTCTGGTAACTGATCCCAAGAAGATAATGGGCGTTTGCGTCATCGGGATTATCCATGATCATCTTTTTCAGAATCTCGATGGCTCCATCGAAATCTCCCTGGCCGATTTTTTCTCTGGCTTCGTTGAACTCTTCCTGAGCCTGTTTGGCTCTTTCGATCTGCTGGATCTTCTCTTCTGAAACCATCACGATGGTCTGCATCTCGATCTTTTGCATTCTGTCTTGAGTGGCCGAAAAATCCCATTCCAAATTCTGGGTTCGGTACCCATCTTTTGATATGGCTACATTGTATATTCCATGGGGGACTCCCACCAGCTTGTACTCCCCTTTTTCATCCGTTTGAATCTTGTATCGCCGGCTCGACAAGATATCTCGAAAATCCAATTCCACCTCTTCCAACGGTTTGTTTTCGGAATCAACGATTTTTCCATAAATATAGTATTCCCGGTATTGTCCATGGCTTGGAACCGCCAAGAAGAAACAGAGAAAACACAGGATGGTCAAGCCGATGAAATTCCTGTTGTGCATATCTAGTCTCCTACTTGTTTTTATAATAATTTGCTTTGTCCAAAGCTTCTCGAACCTGACTGGGCATATTTTTCCTGTTGTACACATCAGCCAGCAAGAAATATCCCAGAGCCTTGAGTTCTGAAGCCTCGGCCAAATCGAGTCCCTTTTGTACCAATTCAAGAACCTCGTCCAGATCGACCGATTCGACCAGGAGCCCTCGAGCCAGGAACAGGTATCCTTCCGGAGCTTCTGGCTCGATCCGGATCACTTCCCGCATCTGCTCCAGGTATCCTTTACGGTCCCCGGATTGAAACAAAAGCTTGCCCAGGTTGAAACGGGCACGGAACAGATTGGGATAGTGTTCCACCTCTTCTTCATAAGCTTCCCGGGCCTTCTGGAGTTCTCCATGACCTTCGTAGAGGAGGCCCAGATGATAATGGGCCAGCGGGAACTTGGGGTACTCTTTGAGGATATCTTCCAGAATGACCTCTGCTTCAGCGTACCGTTTAAGTCCCAGATAACAGGCAGCCAGGTTCAGGCGATTTCTGGTCATCTTGGGCTGTATTTCGACTGCCTTCTCCAGGTTGGGAAGTGCCTGCGAATGGTCATCCTCTCCCATGTAAACCTCTCCCAGAATGGTGTATGCCTGGGTATTCCGGTCATCAGCAGACAGGATCTGTTTGCAGAGAGCGATCACATCTTCTTTGTTGCCCTCACTTAACAACACATTCGCCATGCCGATCAAACCTTGAATGCTGTTGGGATCATCTTTCAGGATACGGTCATACTGTGCCTTAGCTTCTTCTCTGCGGTCCAACTCCACATAACTCGTTGCCAATAAAAGCATGGCCTGCGGAATCCCCGGCTCCTCTTTGAGGACAGATTCTAAAATTTGGACGCTCTCCTGATAATTTTCCATGTTGATCAACTCTCCGACACGCTGCACAGATTCATAGATGTGATGTTTATCCTTTGGATCAGGCAATACTTCACCATCTTTCTGGGAGGATCTTTTAGATACAGGCGATCCGATATAGCCGAGAGCAGCAAGGCGTCTCAGGATTTCCTGGTCCAGATTAGCTGCTTCAGGCTGGGGTGCAGATTGGCTTGTCTCTCGGATGATCCGATCCAGAACCTCCTTGAACTCTCGTGTCTTGTCAGGCAATCTGTCCCGCAGGTTATTCGATTCCTCAGGATCTTTCACGATGTCGTACAGCTCAGGACGAGGCGCATCGATGTATTTAAACTGGATGGTTCGCAGACTCTGAAGAGGACTCCATCCGTAATGGATATTCGGAGAAAACGATTCACAATAGGCGTAAGCATCCTTTCCGCTGTTAGGGGAAAAAATCGTGCCTAAAAGAGATTGGCCCTGGTTAACGTCTGGAATCTGAGCTCCGACCATTTCTAGAAGAGTCGGATAAATGTCTAGGGTTCTCACCTGCACATTGACCCGAATTCCCTGGAAGTCTTCAAAAGGAGTGACAAGGAGAAAGGGGACTTGGACTGCATAATCATAGATGTAGTAGCCGTGGGCTATCTCTCCATGATCGCCCAGCCCTTCGCCATGGTCGCCCATTATGGCGATGATCGTGTTCTCTCTGAGTCCATTTTGATCGAGCCAGGATATGAACCTCCCGATCTGCTCATCGGTGAATGCGATCTCTCCATCATACAATCCTACAAGGCTCGTGTTGTATTCAGAAAAATAAGGTTCTGGAGGCTCATAGGGAGCATGCGGATCATACAGATGGATCCAGGCAAAAAAGGGACTGTCTTTTTGTCCCTCCAGCCAAACGATGGAGGCATCGATCAATTCATTAGCCGGACGCTGAACCATCGCCAGGTCAAGCTGCTTATATTCCCTCAAGTCGAACTGGTCGTCATAGTGATGGAAGCCCTGTTTGAGCCCCCAGCGGCCATCCAGGACAAAGGCTCCGATAAAAGCACCGCACTGGTATCCTTGTTCTGACAGAACTTCGGCCAAAGTGAGATGCTCCTGGGAAACAGCCGTGTTTCCATTTACCCTGACTCGATGGAAAGTGGGATAGAGGCCCGTCATTATCGAGGCGTGGGAAGGAAGGGTCAACGGGGATGAAGATGTACACTGCTCAAAAACGATCCCTTTCTCCGCCAGTTCATCGAGATGGGGAGTCTTTACTCCTGTATACCCGTAACAAGGCAAATGATCGGCTCTCGTGGTATCAAGGGTGAAAAGAACGACATTGGGCTTTTCTATTCCCATCTCATTCATGAGTGAGACAAACTGCTTTTTAGGCTCTTTTTTTAAGGGAAATATCAAACAGAGAACGACAGCAATCACGACAATGGCCACAATTACAAAAAGGGGAAATATTATTTTGGCTTTTTTCTTCTTTTTATGAGATTGCTTCGTCACTTCGCTCCTCGCTAAGACTGTACGCTTTCTTCTTTATCAAGCGTTCATCAATGATCCATCTTTATTTGCCATGTATCTCATCTTTTATTTTATGATATCCTTTTCTATTTTATATTATCCTGAAATTATTTCTTAATCCCAAAGCAATTACAATTGCTGTCGTCTTTCCTCCTTTTATCCCCCACTCCTATTCTTTCATCAGTGCCTCGTAGACGGCCCAGATTGCGCCCGGTCTCATGTATTTCATGGCCCGGAAGAGCTCTTCGCCGTATTTTGTCTCCGGATTATTATAGACGAATTCCTTCGGATGACGATAGGCTTCGGGAGTTTTGAAAAAATAACCCTGCCCATAGGGGCTGTAAACAACATAATAGGCTCCATACGATGCATGCATCCCTTCTTCCTTTAAACCATGCAGAATGCAGTTGGAAGCAAAAGCGTAGGTTGTGCCGACCCATACTTCATCACCTTGCTGGCTGAAGTGTTGTGTTCCATCCGCCTTCCTTCCGTTTACAGCTCCCATCAATCCTGAGCCATAGTCCGAAACATTCATTTTGTAAATTGTCTTCAGTGTCCTCTCAGCATTTTCTCGGGGGACAATCCTTTCACTCTCTTTATCCTCCAAGCCCATCCACTTGTTGTACCAGATTCCAAAAAGCTGGTCGGTCATGATATCGTCAGTGCTTGTATCGATGTTATAGTAACCTCCTTCTTCATTCCATAATTTTTTAAGTGACTCTCTGCCTTTGTCGTACCAAGACTTGTATCTATCGATGACCTTGCCCACAGAGTTTCCATCAACTTCAGAAATTCCCAGCTCGATCAAAATCTGTCCCATTTTAGAGGTCGTTTTCAGGGCAGCAAGCCACAGGATGCCCACATAAGCGCTTTCCCCTTTCATCCTCCAGGTATCATAGGTCTGGTCGGGGATCCCTTCATTCAGAGGGATATGGCTTTCAGGATGCCCAAACCTCTTTTCCAAAGTGTCCAGGGCAATCACAGACGTGCGGAACACTCTCCTGAGAAAATCGCTGTCTTTCGAACCCGTATAGAGAAAATCCCTGAATCCACGAAGGGGAAATTTAGGATTCAAATCTTTCCAGACATTTCCGTTCTGCCAATCAAAGGCATTGAGTATGACCCAAGGGCGGTTTCGCGGTGAGCCGATATCGTGAGGAATCATGCCACGCACTTTATTGATATTCCAGTAGTAGTACATTTTGTCTTCGGGAACTTCGCCAGGAAAAACGACAGGATAAGTATACAACTTGTAAGTAGGGTCATCCCAATCGACCGTCTCGGCAAAAAATCGCATGTTGTTCATCTCCAGCTCTGGCCAGAGCTTCAAAAGGTGCCAGGACGAATAGGCATCCACATCGAAGGTGCCGTACATCAAGTAATCCACGCTCTCCAGGTACGTATGTAGGTTGGTTGAGGCATCCCAGATGCTGGTTTCGGCAAGGACGTAGAGCTCGTTGAGAAGATTTTGCTTGAACCAATCCGGCAGATTCTCCTTCTCTACAAATTCCTTCTGCCAGATATCTATCCGGGTTTCCCAATCTATGTAGTTATCCAGGGCCTCAACAGCAAGACCAAACGCATTGTTCCCTTCCGATCCGAAAAACTCGGTGTATTTTTTCCTGTATTTCACCCCTTTTTCGAACTCGTAATAAGGGAAATCCCAGGCCACCACGATCGGAAACTCTAAGCGTTCTTGAGGGTCTAAATTAAGTTTCACTGCAATGGCAGCAACTAAAGAGTCGTCTTTCTGTGCCGTTCGGGAATCGGTGGAATTTGAAAGAGTGCCGTCTTTGGAAAAGGGCTCCCATACCTCGCTTCCTGACCCCTGAGGGTCGAAATCGGTGTGATAATAAACCTCTGTCTTTCCAGGAATCTTTTGGGCTGCGATGCACATGGAACCTGTCAACGCGTTTCCTCGCTTCATATCCATATTTTTTTTGCTGAACACGATGCCCTTTATGTCCCCATCCTGGATGAAGCGATTGAAATTTCCAGCACTTTGTCTATCCCAGGTGAAATCGGATGGATGAGTTTGAGGATTCTGCACGGTCGGCTCCCATCCGATCATATTCTGCCAGGTGAGCATCACGCTGACCTCGACAGGCCGATTCCCAGGATTCTCGACTATCCATTTGTAGACAGCCACGGGATAGCTTGTCTCCTTGTAGTTATGTGCCAGGATGGGCGAATACTGCGTTACAGCGATTTTAGCCGGGAATTCTTCATTGGCTTCATAGGAAAATCCCGATTTGGGAAACAGGGCATAGTAACTCCCCTTTCCTTCAGGATAGTTCCATCTCCAGCTCTGGAGTCCACTCTCAGAAGGCGGGGTATCGGTCGAGAGGGTCCGAGCAATGACTCTGTCTCCTCTTTTCATGTACACATGGAACTGGTCTGCCCAGATGGTATCATCCACCATCCAGCCGAGTTTCAAAAACCAGTAACGAAAATTCCCGCTTATGGTCCGCTCAAAAGAACCTGCACCAATTCCTCCAACAGGACAGGCGCTCCCCTCTGCCTTGTTGTCGATATTATCCGGGGCAACTGTGTGCCCAAACTCAGTCATTTTATAACCTATCGGGCGGTCAAAGGCACAGGGCGGGAAATTCCCGAGGTTCGTTTTTGAATAATTGAGCCTGTCGAGTATGTGGCTTATCACTTGCGAATCGGATTTCAATCCCTTTTCTCTTGCCTCCTGAATGAGCCTCTCGATACGTCCTTCGATCTCCTCTCCTCGGTCATCGCAAATCCCCTTCTCTATCAAGAGCTGCATATGATCACTCCTGAGTTTATTCTGTATGTCCTCCTGACCAGCATGAAGGTCAGATCTGCTGATTACTGTTAGGAGCATTTGTACAGAAAGCAAGAGAATCAACAAGGGGAGAAGACTTCTTTTTCCGCTATAACCCATGATTCACTCCTTTAAAGTCTATGACTCTTTACTATACACAGATCTGCCGCCAAGTATGGTTTCGATAACTTCGAACTTCTGATCGAGCACTACTAAATTGGCTGTCTTGCCCGGCTGTATGTTTCCGATTTCCTCTTCCAGTCCCAGAACCATAGCAGGATTCAGAGAGGCCATGTTTACAGCCTGGCTCACACTGACTCCAGTCCAATCGATCATGTTTTTCACAGCTTGATTCATGGTCAATACACTTCCGGCTAAAACATCACTCTCTTTGATTGTGGCTCTGGGGCCTTTGACATCAATTTCCATGTCCCCCCATTGAAAAATACCATCCCCTGCCCCCACAGCCTTCAGAGAATCTGTGATCAAGCAAAGTCTCTCCGTGCCTTTTCTGGAAACAGCCAGCCGCAAAGCCGCAGGATGGACATGGATGCCGTCGGCGATCAACTCAGCGGAAATCTCATCGGAATCCAAAACTGCGCCCACAACGCCTGGCTCTCTATGGTTGAATCCGCTCATGGCATTGAAAAGATGGGTGGCATGACTTATTCCCTCTTGGAAGCTCTGCAGTGCCTGTTCATAAGTCGCATTGGAATGTCCGATGGCTACAACAAAACCACTCTCCTTCAACTGGGGAATAAAACGCTGGTTATTTTTGACTTCAGGAGCCAATGAAATGACAACTTTTATTCCTTGGATAGCATTTATCAGACGACCCACATCAGCCTCTTCCATGGTCCTGATGGCAGAAGGATCCTGGGCTCCTTTTTTGTATTTACTCAAGAACGGACCTTCAATATGAACGCCCAGCAGCTCAGAGGGCAATCCGAATGGAGCTTGAGTCTGAACAGTCCTGTTTATGACTGCCACTGCTTCCAGGACTGTCTCGATGGGGGCCGACATAGTCGATCCCAAGAATCCAGTCACTCCACATCTGGACTGGTGGATAGCTATCTGCCTCAAACTTTCTTCTTGGCAATCCATCACATCTTTTTCCAGTGCTCCATGGAGATGGAGATCGATGAGGCCGGGTGCAATGAACGCATCGCTATAATCAGTGTATTCGACTCCATTTTTATCAATCTCTTGTTGACTGTCGAAGATGTCGGCGATTTTATCCCCTTCGATCCTCACCATGCTGCCCTGGATGACCCTGTCCTCAAGAACAATGTTCCCTTTCAGAATTCTTATATGCATATCACCAAACCTCTGATCAGGAATCGTTTTGGGATTCTTCTCTAACAAACAGCTTCCGATAATCGGTCAATTGTATGTTGCGCTGTCTGACGATTTTTTTGATTTTCTTACTGGTAAGTGCCTTGGTAACGGCGGCCCTGTGCAAAGCAATATTCTTTAAGCCTTCTGGATTGGCATCCTCCAAGGCCCTTTCTTCAGGTGTATCCAGACCAGGATGTACGACCAACAGCCACAGACCCGGACCTAACTGCTCGAGTTTTTCTGCAAGTGCCTTCTCTTTCTGCTGGAAGGGGACTTCATAAATACTCAGACGATCACCTTCGTATCCCTGAGAAATAGGAACTCCGTAGTCGAGTGATATTCTTTTGACGATAGCGTGGAGCTCAGGAGTTGCCCTGGCAGTGCCCATATGCGTGTCTATGTACCGCACATCAATCTTCCTTTTGAGTGCTAGATCCACCTGGGCCCTGAGTTCCTTCTCTACTTCCTTGAGAGAGGGATTTGCAGCCAGAAAAGCCTCGGTCGTTTGAAAAAAATAGCCATCTTCATCGACCAGGCTTGGGACCTCTGTCACAGGTAGTACAGGTTTCCACCTGTAATCACGCCATTCTCCGTTGAGCGTTAAATGCACACCGATACACCAATCCGGATTCTCCCGGCACATGCGGGCAGCCATCTCGAACCAAGGAGCCGGCACAAGGATCGATGAACAAGTGAGAATGCCTTCTTCAAAAGCTTTTTTAACAGCCATATTACAGGCATGGGTCATCCCTAGATCATCTCCCCGGACGATGAGCTGTATAGGCTCCTTGGTGACTTCAGGAGATGGCGCGCATGCCACCCCAAGGAAACACAAAATGAGGATGATTATAAAAGGAAAAGGGTGTTTTTTCATATCCTGTCCTTTCGTCTAGGAAATACTCCTGCGTCTCTGTAGTCTGATTATGATTATCTGGATAAGAATTATCATACTACAATTGACGACAGGAATGAACATTCCCTGTTTCAGGCTGTAGGCGTGGGCAATCTTTCCGACGAGCCAGGGAGAAGTCATCCCTCCTAGAGTGGCCACGGCAAAAACTACGCTGAAGGCCGTGCCTGAAAGACGAGGGAAGGCCTCACCCACAACAGCGAGAGTCGTGGGAAAGATGGCTGCAAAACCCAGGCCGAGGACAACTGCAGCCAAGCCGGCAAGAAATCTTGATGGAGAGAGGACCATCAAGACAGCTCCACACAAAGAAACCATGGCACTCAGGAGGATGAGATTCGTATTCCTCAAGACCCTCAACACTTTGGTGGATGCCAAACGACCACCCATGATGGCAGCCCAATAGCCTGCCAACAGAAAAGAAGCCGTCTTCGCCGTAAATCCGAATGATTCATGGAGATAGGTCGAAATCCAACCACCGACCGTAAATTCGTTCCCTGACTGGAAAAACAAGAGAAATCCACAAAGCCAGAGGAGAGGATTTTTAATAACATGGGCTGCATGCAAGAGGGGAAAACCCTGTTCATGTTTTGCTTTGGGGAAAGAGAAGGTCAGGAACAAAAAAAGGGGCACGAGACTGAGGACAATCGCCAGAACCAAAATGGATCTGAGGCCGATATTTTCCAGCCAAGCTCCAATCAGAAAGGGAATCGTCAAGGCTCCGAATCCAAAGAAGATCCCGAGAAGGTTCAGAGCCGAGCTTCTCTTTTCTGGATGGATATCGCTGGTTAAGGCATTTGTCCCCCCGTTCAATCCCCCTCCTCCAAAACCAAGAAAAATCGCAGCTACAAGGATGACAGCATACGAAGAAGCAGCCGTAAACAGCAGGAGCGAAAAGGCAACCAGAACAGAACAGATGATCAAAAATGACTTGAAACCGAATCGATCGACGATGGGACCAAAAAATAAGGACATGACCAGCATAGCCAGGTTCATGGTGAAAAAAAGATTGCCGGCCTCGCTTTTGTTGAATTGAATCTTCTCGAACAGAGAAGGCATTATGGCACCCAGGATGGCCATAACGATTCCGAACACAAACATGCCCGCACAGGCTGATAACATCAACTGTGCCGTTTTAGCCTGAGAATTCTGACCTTTCATGTCATGTGCATCTGCCCTTCCGTCATCTCTAATTTCTTTTCTTATTAACTTGCTTCGTCCCAGCGTAATAGGAAATAAAATTGGAATAAAGGAGCAGGGAGAGGTCGAAGCGACATTGAAGATTTAGCCTTCCCGAGCCAAAGTTGGAGGGAAGCCGACGGAGTCGGCCGCGAGGACTGTTTGAGCATGGTTTGATCAACTGGAGTGGCCTAGGGATGGCAGAGGACAACCGAGATACAAGAACAAATAAACGTGCGGAGTTCCACAGCGCCGAGAAGTTTGGTGAGGGAATGGCGTTAAAAATCTGAACTAGAGCGAAGACATTTCCCTGCTCCTTAAGAAAATACCACATTCCCATCACTTTGGCACAACCTCCTGCCTTTTATAATAAAATTCAGTGAATGCCTGATAGACATGGTGTAAATGGTCTTTGGCCACCCCTTCGACATTGGGAGAAACGAAGGTCGGCGGGACTTTCCCCGTTTTTGCGAGTATGGAAGCCGTCTCAGCAACGAGCGACATGGCCACGGATACTGCTGCCACTGTGGAACCTGCCGCAACCTTTTCTAACTGACCCACATCCACCAGCGCATCCTCAGGGGGGACACAATTGTCGATGGCAATATCTGCAATGTCCGGAAGCATCTTGCCTGAAGGATGGCTGCGTTTCGCCGTCTGGGCATTATCCAGTGAAGATACGCAGATAACTTTCAATCCTTTTTTCTTGGCTTCTATCGCGATTTCGATAGGTACCGTGTTCAAACCGCCGTGAGAAAAGACCAGCATACAGTCTCTTGGCTCTAGCGGGAAGCTTTGCAGAAACACCTCTGCGTATCCCTGCTGTCTTTCCAGCCAAAGAAGCTCCCGAGCTCCACCAGGGCCGATCACATTGAACCACATCAGCCTTGGATCATAGAGGGGGAAAAATCCTACAAAACTTCCATATCTGGGAAAGATATCAAGAACAGGGATGACCGAGTGCCCGCTTCCAAACATGTAAACACGGCCGTCATTCCGTATGCTTGCAGCCATAATCTCCGCAGCCGCCTTTATCTTATCCATCTCATGGATGCTGATTCGTTCCAGGATTTCTTGAATCTTGGTCAAATAATCCAAAGCAGACATCTAAAATCTCCTTTCTTTGGCTTAGGGAAACATCAAATTGTATCCCAGGCCAATTTTCCGGCACCGTAAAGTCCGGCATCTTCTCCCAGATGGGACAACTCTAAGCGAACCCTTTGTGCAGCCAGAGGCTGGGCCCATTTTTTAAATTCCTTTCTTACCGGCTCTATGAGGATCTCTCCAGCCTGGAAAAGACCGCCTCCTAGAACCACCACCTCAGGATTCAAGATGCTCACAATGTTGGCAATCCCCATGGCTAAATACTGGATAGTGGATTCGAGAGCCTTCTGGGCAACGCAGTCATCCTTTTGAGCCGCCTGTACAACCTTTTCTGCAGTGATATCATCGAGCCGACCTTCCACCATCTCTTCGAGGATCGATGCTTCACCCGACTTTATGAGACGTACGGTTCTCTTGGCAACAGAAGGGCCCGCGGCTTCAGCCTCAAAACAGCCCATCGCAGCATACTCATCCCGAAAATCGGCATTGAGGGCGAACCAGCCGACTGCGCCTGCGATGTCGGCGCATCCTCGACAGAGTCTCCCGTCCATTAGAATGCCTGCACCGATTCCTGTTCCCACAGCAAGATAGACAACATCCTTCTTTCCCTTGGCTGCTCCACACCATTGCTCGCCCAGAACATAGGCGCTGCGGTCGCTGTCGAGCACCATAGGTAACTGGACCTTTATCTCTAGTTTTGACCGGAGTGGAAAATGATCCCACCCTGGAATATTGGGGGCCCAGACCAACCCTTCTGCATGAAAGACAACACCGGGGATGGCAATCCCGACTGCACCGATCTTTCCATTCTCTGTATGGGCGTGCTGTTCGAGATTTTTTATGATATCGATGATCTGGATGACCGATTTCTCAGGCCCATTTCTATCGATCGCCACTTTATTCTTGTGCAGCATACGCTCGTCTCTCGTGAACAGGGAAGACGCGATCTTAGTGCCTCCCACATCTACGGCCCCGCAAAAGGTTTGACCTTCTGTGATTGATCCAGTCATCTCTACCCTTTTATCTACTTTTCCTCCATCATCGTTCCATTCTGTTCTATCAAAACCACCCAAGCCTCTTGGGGCAGCAACTCCTTCTCCAAAAAAACGCTGTTCTCCTGGGCAACAAGAGGGATATTTTCGCCAGTTTCCAAATCTCTCGCTCGAAAGGCTTGGCCCTGTATCGAAACAGCAAATCTCGCTCGAGTCTTCGCTTCTCCACGATTAAATCCGAACAGGATCGAATACGTCTCACCCTCGAGCAATCTGGCTTCCACAAGAATATCTTCCTTCGATACGACTACATCGACAGGATTGGAAAGATTGAGCCACTCAGCCAGTCCAGTAAAAAATTCGGCATTGTTCTGATTTTGAAAATGATGGTAGGCCATTCCGATAAATGATCCGACGATGACAGCTTCTCCCTCTCCGTAGGTCGAATAAACGATTGCAGGTTCCCCACTCTCAAATTCAGCCAGAACCTGACTCCGGTCATTGATCAGCTCGAAGCCTTCCTCGAAAAAGAGAGCGTCGAGTTTCTCCCCCTCTTCCAAAAGGGGAAGGGCCTTATGAGCTTTTTTAATAATGATCTCCGAAGTTTTTTGCAGCGGTGAGACATCGGTTTCCCGGCAACCGAAGACTTCATGCAATCCCCCTCCAGGAATGATATCACTGGAAAAACCCCGTTCGTCATTCCACCCAGCCCGAGCCTCTGCGATCAACCGGCCTCCCTCTCTGACATATCTGATGAGACTTTGCACATGCTGCTTAGACATCATAACGGGGTAAGGAGCAATCAGCAATTTATATCGTTTTACCTTTTCTGCTGCAAGATCCGAAACATGCAGAAAATCCACCCTGATGTTTTTCTCGTAAAACGCTCGGTGAATACCTTGGAGAGACTCGCTCAAACTGTTGTAACCGATAGGCTGCCCTTCTCCTGTGTATTGCTGTTGACCACCAACCATGTGGGATAACGGATTGTACAGAATCGCAATATCTGCCTCGGGAGGCCTACTTTCGAGAAAGAGATCCATACTATCCGTGATGACTTCAGCCACTTTTCCCGCAGCGACCGCCCTACCCGTTACCTTTCCATCCAGCTCGACCAAACCATAGCCTCCTGACTCGTAACCCGAGCTCATCGGATAGTAGGCATAGATGTTGACGGCTCGGGCACCTGTGGCCACTGCGGTCCACATCCAATCACGAAGGTCTTTTTCATCGACCGGGAGGCTCAATTTCATCCCGAAAACGCCGTAGCCAGCCTGAAGCTCTCCGATATAGAAACCTCCGTTACGCCAATTCATCGAGCGGGCGAAATCGTGTCCAGATGCTCGGAAAAAGACCGGCCAAGGTTTGATGGTCCATGCATGCTTGGGATAGATCGAAACGCCGTAGTAATCCACACTCTCGGCCATCTTTCTATCATCGGGAGTCCCATTCCAGTTGGGCCTGGAGAATATACCTGGGATGGCGGAATGGCTGGTGACAACTCCATCCGGGATGATCTTTTTGACCGCATCTGCCTTCAAAGCCAGATCCTCTGCCAGCTTATCCGCGATAAAATTTTTCCAGTCTATGTAATCCGTGTAAGTAAGGATCGTGCCAAAACGCGGAGGTTCCACCTCTTTCCATTTCCTGAAGGTCCTGTACCAGGCTTCATTCAGATTATCCAGGGTCTGATATTTTTTCTTGAGCCAGTCACGAAACCGCGCCATGGTGCTGGGACAGTAACAAAACTGCAAATATTCCGCATTCCCCAGATAATAGACCTCGGCCCAGTTGATGATGTGAGGTTCACTCCACAAGTCCCATCCATAAAAAGCAGGCTTATCCTTTAGGGTTTCAGCAGCCGCAGAAAAAAAACTCAAGATTTTCTCTCGCACCTTGGGGTGGTCGAAACAGTACCCGGGAGAGGCTTGGGATTCTACAGGAAGACCGTTACTCGCTACGAATTTTGCCTCAGGATATTTGCGTCCCACCCATTCCGGTGCCGAATCGATATAGACCTGGACGATCAGTTTCAGTCCCACTTCATCGGCCAGATCTGCAACGGCCTCGAGGGTTCGGAAATCATACTTTCCCTCTTCTTCCTCATTGCTCGTCCACTCCACCCAGCAGCGAACGGTGTTGAATCCCAAGTCTTTGATCTGCCGGAGATCCTTTCTCCAGATATCTCTTTTTTCCGGAGTGAATTTTTCCAGCATCGGGGCTCGCGCTTTTCCTCCCGCATACCATACCGATACAGGGAAAAAAGCTTTTCCTTTCCCTGTCTCTTCGCCCGCCAGGTGAGAAATCCCAGTGGATATCCCAATGATAAATATGACAGTCAATCGCAAAAAGCCCTGTAGGGAGGTTTTTGTGACTGTTTTATCCATTCTGATCCCTCCAGAATTTTTATCGGAACTCTTTCCCTACCACATCGAGAAGAATAGAGATCCCCTGGTCATAATCCTCGCTCAAATTCAACAGGCAGAGAATGAGCGAAAAGGAGACAAGATAGAAGGAGCGGCTGAAATTTAGTGGACTTGATTTGATCAACGCCAATGCAACAAGATTATACCCAAAGCTATATCAGAAGAAAAGAAGAAGTGCAGCTTGCCTGACTTTAAATGCAGAAATAGAAATGCTCCAAGAAGAAGTGGAAATGTGAAAATGCAGTAGTAGATAAGGTATAATGTGTGACTCTTATGATTTCATGGAGGCGATATGTCTAAGCGCAAAAAATGTTTCGCCGTTTTCATATTGAATTTTTCATTGATTATTACTTTAGCTCTCTCCCAGGCTAATGCGAATGCACAGGAAAGGATTGAGAAACCTCCCTATCTGGATATCGCTGAAAAAATCCTCAAAAAGGGGCTGCAGGAAGAGGGTGCTTACGCCATCTTGAAAAAAATAACCAGCGTCGGTCCCCGTCTTACCGGCTCTCCTCAGGCAGCCGCTGCTGTCAGGATCATGTACCAAGAAATGTCGGATTTGGGCTTTGACGATGTCCATCTCGAGCCCACTCGAGTGGGACGCTGGATTCGAGGAGAAGAGGAACAGGCAAGACTCGTGTCTTCTCAGTTTGGCTCGGTCGCGCTCCCCATATGTGCCATAGGAGGGAGTATCGCTACCCCTGATACTGGAATTTCAGCCGAGGTCGCTGAGGTTCACTCCTTCCAGGATCTCCAAAAAATGAAGGATACGATCAGCGGAAAGATTGTCTTTTTCAACCGGCCCATGGACCCTACTCTTCTAGAAACGTTCAGAGCCTATGGAGAGGCCGCCGATCAAAGAGTCTCAGGAGCCGCGGAAGCGGCAAAGCTCGGGGCAGTAGCTGTTCTGGTTCGGTCTCTCACCCAACGCATCGATGACTTCCCTCATACCGGTCTTATGCGGTATGAATCGGGTACATCCAGGATTCCTGCTGCCTGTATTAGCACAAAGGGAGCCAACTTGTTAAGCGGACTCCTAAAAAAAGATCCAGATTTAAATGTTTATTTGAGGCTCGATTGTAAAGAATTATCCCCGGTAACATCCTACAATGTCGTGGCTCAGCTTACAGGTACAGAAAAGCCGAATGAAATAATCTTGCTGGGCGGTCATCTCGACAGTTGGGACCTGGGTACAGGTGCCCATGATGATGGAGCAGGCTGTGCACACGCCGTGGAAGCCCTACGACTGATCCACGAACTGGAACTCCAGCCCAAACGGACAATCAGAGTCGTGATGTTCATGGATGAGGAATTCGGGGGTACCGGAGGAAGGGACTATGCCCGATCTGACAACAGGAAGGATGAAGTCCATCTGGCTGCCATCGAATCTGACCGGGGAGGCTTCGCTCCCCGTGGATTTGGAATCGGTGTCGAGCCAAAAACAGTGGAGCATCTCCAAGGCTGGCAATATCTGTTCGAGCCTCTAGGAACTCTATGGATTCGTCAAGGAGGAGGTGGTGTGGATATTGCTCCTCTAGCCAAACAGGGAACCATCACCATCGGACTTATCCCTGAATTCCACAGCTACTTTGATTATCACCACAGCGGCAGAGACGTTTTGCAGGCTGTGAATCCCAGAGAACTCGAGTTGGGCGCCATTGCCATGGCCATCTTTTCTTATGTCATAGCCCAAGAAGGAGTCGATTAGCGGTCCTACTGTATCAGGATTGATCCCTCCTCTTTTTATACAACAGAGAGGGCTTTTCGACTTGCCTTTTGTGTTCCCATACCCACCTGTAATAGTCTTTCCGTTTGAGTAACCGGGCTGCATCCTTGTCAAGGATAACTTTGGCTACAGGGTGAAGCTGGAGAGCAGAGGCAGGGCAGGAAGCCGTAACAGGTCCCTCAACTGCCCGAGATACAGCTTCTGCCTTTTCCTTTCCCAGAGCGACAAGAACAATTTCTTTGGCTTCCATGATCGTGCCAATGCCCATCGTGATCGCAAATCTCGGTCCATCTATGCCTCCAAAATTATACATGAGGGTTTCATCGGTGAGGGTCTTCACTCTCGTTCTTGCTTGGAGTGAAGAAGAGGGTTCATTGAATCCTATGTGTCCATCCTTGCCAATTCCAAGAAGTTGGAGGTCAATACCGCCTCTTTTTTTTATTGCTTCTTCGTAATCCTCACACTCCTTTTCCACATCCTCCGGCAAAGGATCGGGAATAAGTCTATTTTCTTTTTTTATATTGACATGTTTAAAGAAATGTTCACCCATGTAATGATGGAAGCTGAGAGGATCATCAGGAGATATTCCCAGATACTCGTCAAGATTGACCGTGACAACAGAAGAAAAATTCACTCTTCCATTCTGGTAAGCCTCTCTAAGACCTTCATAAATTCCCAACATGGTTCTTCCGGTTGCGAGCCCTAAAACTGCATCAGGACGCCTGTTCACTAAGGATATGATTCTCTCTGCGACTTCCTTATAGACCTCCTCTTCTGAATGAAGAATAATAATTTCCACTCAGATGACCTCCATAATTTTTTTAAATTCCTCTTTTGCCATTTCCCCGCTCTTCGCCTCCACCTGCACTCTGATAACAGGTTCGGTGTTGGAAGGACGGACATGAAACCAAAAATCAGGATAGTCCACTCTTAGACCATCCAGATCCTGGATTTTTCCACTGCCGTACTTGCTGGTGAGTCTGCTCAATGTCTTTCTCCAATCCTTATAGGAGGCTTTGACTTTATGTTTCATCATGAAATAATCAGGGAGTTCTGCCCTTATTTCCGAGACCTTCTTTCCAGACCAGGCAATGTATTCCAACAAGAGGGCCATTCCAGAGAAGCTGTCCCTGCAGGTATGGATATCGGACACCATGATCCCACCGTTGCCTTCCCCTCCAATTTTTGCACCGACCTCAGCCATTTTCCGGGCGACATTTATTTCTCCTACCTTTGACATGAAAATGTCCACTCCCGACATCCGTGCCACATCCTCCAACACCCTCGATGTGGAAAGATTCACCACAACTGGACTCTTTCCTTTTAGTTTCAAATAAGAATTGACTGCGAGCGCCAGGGTGTATTCTTCTCCGATCGGAATCCCGTTCTCATCGACCACAGCCAGCCTATCTGCATCCGCATCCTGAGCAAATCCGATATCGGCTTTGTGCTTCCTCACGGCTTTGCACAAATCACCAAGATTCGAGGCGACAGGCTCTGGATTCCGGGGAAAGCCTTCTTTGAGATCGCAGTTCACACAGACCACCTCTGCTCCGAGCGCCTCGAGAAACTTTTGCACATAAGGAGAGGCAGCGCCTCCGCAGGGATCGACAACAATTTTTATCTTCTTTGTCTTTATGAGTTCACCATCCACGAAGCGCAATACCTTCTGTTCATGTGTCACAAATGGTTCATGCTCTCTTTCGATTTTCTCAGGCCTTTCCACCCGTCTGAATCTGCCCTGGTAATAAACATCCAGAAGCTCTTCAGCCTCGAGGGGATACAGAAAATGCCCGCCTTTTCTGATCAATTTAAGAGCATTCCACTCAACGGGATTGTGAGAAGCCGTGATAGAGATGGCCCCATCTAATTTTTTTTCTTTGGTATAAATCTGCAGGGAAGGTATGGGCAGTATACCAAGATCTAATGGGGAAACTCCGCAGGAGAGAATGCCTGCAAAAACAGCATTCTTGACCATTTCAGCAGAGGGTCGGGTATCAGAGGCCACAGCGATCTTGCCGCCCCCAATGTAAGTAGAAAAGGCCTCAGAAAACTTCAGGATCAATTGGGGGGTTAGGCTTTCGCCGACTATCCCCCGGATGCCCGAAATACTGATTTTAAGGTCGGAGATCCTCACTGTCCAATCCTATCCATCAATTCGTCTTCGACCGATTCGATTTGCTCCTCCTTTTCCCCCTCGATGGTTATCCGCAACACGAATTCCGTGGCCGATGGCCTTATATTGAACCAGATTCCTTTCCGCTCCACCCTGATGCCGTCTGTGCAGTCAGGGCTCTCTTTGTAATAGATTTCTTCCAACCTGTCCATTACTCTGTAAGTCCTCTCAGGAGGGACCTCAATTTTTATTTTTTTCATGTTGAGAGGTGGGAAAGGTTGGGTCAGTTCTGACAGGAATTTCCCCTCCTTGGACATATAATCCAAGATCAAAGCGAGCGCCAAGAGCGAATCATAGCCTGAGGAAAACGATAAAAGGGAAAAGCTCCCACTCCCCTCTCCCCCGGCCTCTGCTCCTTCAGATTCCATGGTATGCACAACTGAAGACTGTCCGACTTTAGTCCGTGAGATGGTTATACCGATGTTTTCTGCAGCCCAATCGGCCCACGAAGTGGTCACTGTCGTGGTTATGGCTTTCCCTATTTTTCCCTCCAGCGAGAGGAGACAAAGGGGGAACGTCATCTCTTCGCTGAGGGCTTCTGCTTTTTCGTTCACGAAGGATAGGCGGCTGCTGTCCGAATTCAATAAAAAGCCGAGGTCAGCTTTAGTAGATTTCACTACAGCCTCCACTTGAGAGGCATTCTCAACAGAAGGTTCGGGAGAATGGGGAAAGGGCTTTTCGGGATTGTCATTTATTGGGATAAGATCGATCCTGAAAAAATCGGCAAAATCCCTGAGATAGGCGGAAGTAGATCCGTTGCAGGGATCAGCCACAACTTTATAATTCCTCTTTCGTATCGATTCGGTATCGACGATTTTTGATAACGTGTCGAGATAAAGTTCCAGCGGAAATTTCAGGGTGTGAGTCTTTCCGAGGGCCCTCCATCGAGCCTTTCTGAAATCGCCGGCTTCATAGATGTTAAAGACCTCGGAGCCTTCCGAAATGTCCAGATAGTCGCCTCCCGTATCCAGAAGTATGATTGCGTTCCAGGAAAGCGGATTATGCCCTCCAGCAATGGATATCCCCCCGGCAAAGGACTCCTTGCGCATCAAAAACTGAAGAAAGGGCGTGGGGAGCATCCCAAAATCAGCACAGTCGAGACCTGAGGCCATGATGGAAGAAATGACAGCCATCTCGAGCATGTGGCTCGAGCAGCGGGAATCCCTGCACAGGGCAACCCTTCCCTCCTCCAAGTATGAGGAGAATGCAGAGGAAAATTTCGAAGCTACTTCAACGTTGAGTGCTCCGGGGACTTCTCCTCGTATCCCCGAGACACTGATCCTGAGCCTATCTTTCATATCCTTGCTCTTCCACCTGCAATACTCTCTTGAATCTACCTTTTTTATATAACAAACACGAATACAAACACAACTCAGATTTCAAACTCGGCATTCAAGGCAAGCATCTCCAAAGCTGTGATGGCATAGGAACGGGATACACAAGAAAAGAGAACACTGGGGGATGTATTGAGCGACATTCTCTTCATCGGCCGCGGATTTGCTGATGTTCATGTATCCTATGGGAATTTTGTCTGGAAGAAAATTTTGAGATAGTGTACTCTTTCCACAATGAACCTCCACACCTATGATCTGATCTTGGTTTCTGGATATCTCGTCCTAGTGGCTGTGATCGGCTTCTGGATCAAAAAAAAGGCCACCCAAAAACTGGATGCCTACTATCTGGCAGGAAGGAATGTGCCTTGGTGGATGCTCGGACTATCAGGATGCTCCAGTTATATCGATATCGGGGGTACGATGGCTATGGTAGGAGCCCTGTATTATCTGGGCCTAAAGGCCATTTGGGTCACTCACATCTACTGGGGTTGGTTCATCATCTGTTTCTACATGGCTTTTCAGGCCAAATGGATCCGGCGTTCCGGGGTCATGACCTTTGCTGAGTGGAACAAGACACGCTTCGGGGATAACCGAGACGCAGAGATGGCCAGGATCGCCGCGGCTGTGTTCCTGTTGGTCCTGATGATTTTCAACCTGATGTACATTGCTGTGGGCATCGGAAAATTCGCCGAAGAATTCCTGCCTTTACCTCGCTGGGGAGCCACACTGCTCGTGTTCGCTGCTGTGGGAGTCTATGTAACCCTTGCCGGATTTTTTGGCGTGATCCTTACAGATATGCTTCAAACCCTGTTGATCGCTGTGGGGGCGATCATCCTCTCTGTGATGGTCTTTGTAAACACGTCCCCTGTCAACCTTCTCTCCCAGCAGGATCCAGAATGGAGTTCTTTGGGTTTATCATGGAAACTCTGGCCTGGTTATCTACAATCCACTCCAGAGAGCTACCACCACTTTTATCTGTTCGGGCCTATTCTTCTGGCAGGATTTTCCTGGGTCATCTTTCGCATCCTGGCTGGTCCTAACGTATGGGATTTTCAATTCTTCTTGACTGCCCGGAGCTCTCGTGATGCTGCCCTGGCTGGTGGGATGTGGACAGTGGGATACACGCTTCGCTGGATCATCGGATGTGCATTTCTGATGCTCGGCATCTTTTTTCTCGGATCCCAAGCTGGATTTGATGCAGAGAAAATCATGCCTCTTGTCCTGACCAATCTTCCGGTTGGGATTCGGGGTCTTTTCCTGGCCGTCCTTCTCGCAGCCCTGATGTCCACACTCGATGCCATGATCAATGTGACAAGTTCTGTCGTTGTCAACGATTTTCTCAAACGCTACTTCATGAAAAATCTGACTGAAAAGCGTCTCGTGCGTCTCGGACAAATAGCTTCGGTCATAGCCCTTTTGTTGGGATTTGTCTCCAGTCTTCTCTTCCAGGATATCATCTCTGCCTGGGAAACCATGATCTTCGTCATCGTAACCATGATCCTCGTTCCCGCTACCTTCCGCTGGCATTGGTGGAGATTCAGCGGCAGAGCTTTTGTCTGGAGCATGGTCGCTTCAGCTTCATTCATCATCTGCCAGAAAATAATCTTCCGAGGCTGGTCAGCCTCCACATCCCTCCTGGTCGATACACTTGTTTCTCTGGCTCTGACTCTTTTGATTGGCTTCATAACCAAGCCCACCGATCAAGAAATCCTGATCCAATTTTACTCGCGCATCCGCCCATTCGGAGCTTGGGGGCCCGTACGCCGCACGGCTGAAGAGAGAGGGCTCATCCCTAAAAAGGACAAGGTACCGGCCATCGACGCCTTAAATGGACTCTTGACCGCCGGCTTCCAACTTTCACTGGCATTGGTACCATTCTACTGTTTCTTGCAGATCTGGAATCAAGCCCTCGTTTGGTCTGTGTCTGCACTTCTACTCGGAATAATTCTCTATTTCACCTGGTATAAAAATCTTCCCTCTTTTGACGAAGTGTAAAGTAAGTCAAGAAAATAAGATGATGGCGTAAATGAGTCCCTCAATCCTTTTTGATCACAGGAATGCGTTGCACGCGAGGATCGGTGAAAACATCCGTCTTATCAATACTGGTAGAGGAGAATTCTGAGACAATGCAGCCCTCATTGCCTGCTTGAAACCAGTGCTTGGTGCTGGGGGGAAGAGTGTATTGGTCTCCTGGTCTCAATACGACTTCCTTCCAGACAGTCAGATATTTTCTGTAATCCGAGGGGATTCTGGCCTTTGGCTGAGGGGAGGGCTCTCCTTCCACATAGAGGTAGACTTCTCCCCATCTGCATCTGAAGGTTTCCTGCTTGCCTTCATTTTGTTTATCGATCCTCGGATGACAGTGCTCTGGAAAGAATTGATTCGGGAAAAGGATCAACTCCTTAGCACAGTACCTCTCATTGCTCTCATACACAACAATATGAAGGCCCAGGTTTTCCATATCGTCGAAGCCACAATCCGCTATCTCCATGTTCTGCTCCTCTTCAGGAGTGATCACTATATTTGCCCTTTGGAGCATCTCGCAAGCTTTCTCACGCCATCTGATCACATCACTTAGTTTCATCATTTCCTCCTTTCGCGATGTACTGGTTCATTTCATCCTTTTTTACTGGTTGGATGCACCGAATAAAATTCATCTTTCCGGTTTCCTTGCGATGCCTAAAAGATGAGCACTTATGCCAATTAAAGAAGGCTCGTTCTCCACTCGCCTGAGGAATCTCAGGAGGCGATTCCGTCTCTGAGGATTTTGCCAGCCAGTTTCAATTCGGGGTAAGAGGCCGCCAAGACTCTCGACAGGCAGCAATTTCTCCATAATCAATCCTGATTCCTCGATTTCGGTAGCGATGTCTTTGGGATGGTGAAAAAAGGCGGATGTGAAGTAATCTGGATTTTTTGTCGGATTTCTGTGCTGGCCATCCTGCAAATCCTGCTCCACTATGGACACAAAAACAGGATCATCCAAAAAACCGCGGAAAAGCCCGTCGAGAAGGGATGCAAATCTGGAAATAAAAGCTGCAAAGATTTGCCCTCCCATTCTGGTTACGCGTGAGGCTTCCTTTAGCGCATCGATACGGTCTTTTTTTTCTGTCAAGTGGTAGAGCGGACCAAAAAGGAGCACTGCATCCACAGAAGCAGCAGGATGATCAAGCTTGCGTGCGTCGCCGAGGGCAACACTTGCCAGGGGATGGTCAGGCTGAACTCGAGAGGCTTTTTTTGCTTGCTCCACATGTTTCTCGACCGGATCAATAAAATGCACTTCATATCCTTTTTCAGACAGCCAGCAGGAATAGACACCTGATCCTCCTCCCACATCTACTATCACTGCAGGCGGTTGGGGCAGATGCCGATCCAGAATCTCTTTGGTTCGAGCAAGCTCCAAGGGGCCGGACCCGAAAAAAAGCCGGTCTTTCTCTTCAAACATTTCATAATAATCAGAAAACTCTCTGGAGCCTGGTCCCGGTTTTTTTTCTGATTTGTACATCAATGGATCTAATACTTTTTTATGATCGAGCTGGCAACGACATTTGCCACGCGGCTTCGCAGGGAAACGATTTCCCCCTCGTCATAAGGATGGACTCTGTTAGTCAGAAAGATGACCAACGTTTCTGTTTCTGGATCAATAATGAGAGATGTTCCCGTGTATCCCGTGTGGCCAAAGGTCCTCGGTCCGAAAAGATTTCCCTGATTGGTCGAAAAGGATGAATTCAGGTCCCATCCCAATCCCCGGCCAGCAAAATCCACGATGCGATAGATTTCACTCATCCGCTCCACCGCCAAAGGGCTCAAAATACGCACTCCGTTGAACTCTCCCTCATTCAGCAGCATCTGGGCAAAAATCCCCAGATCATCTGCCGTGGAGAAGAGGCCGGCATTTCCGGACACACCTCCCAGCAGTCTCGCCAAGGGATCATGAACAACGCCGATCAGAGGTCTTCCATCTATAACTTCTGTGGGGACGCAACGGGGATAGAATTCTTCTAGAGGTGAATAAAAAGTGTGCCGCATATTCAATGGGCTGAATATGTTCTCCTTTGCAAACTCCGCGATACTCTTCCCCGAAACTTTTTTCACTATGTAGGATAGGGTTATGAAGTCCAGGCAACTGTAAAAGAAGTCTTCACCAGGAGGATAGAGTTTATCCAATTGTGCGATATACTCTACCAATGACTCCAACGATATCGGATTTCCATATTCTTCCAGGACTTCTAATTCCCAGATATAATCCGGCAGGCCTGCCGTATGGGTAAGCAAATGCCATATGCACGCATCCTCACCGGGCTCAGCATCCTCATCGAGATAAGGGACGAATTCAGGGATGTAATCCACTACCCTGTCCCATAAACTCAGTTGTCCATCTTCCGCTAAAATCATGAGAGAAGTCGCTGTGGCTACAGGCTTGGTGATCGAGGCAAGATCAAATATCATCGAGATTTCCATCGGAGCGAACTCGGGGATCCATTGACTGTGTCCATATACCTTGCGCCATACGATCTTTCCTCTTCTCGCTACCAGGATATCGGCGCCAGGAAAGTCCTCGTGATCGACAGCTTCCTGGATGATTTTGTCAAGGATTTGCAGCCGAGCTGAAGACATCCCAACTGATTCGGGCTTTGCAGTGGGAAGGAAGCCTGAACGGCTTTGGCAGGCAAAGAAAGCACACAAAAAGAGACAGGTCAGAATTTTTAGGACATTTCTCATCCGAATACCCTCACAATGGATGGATAAATCATATAGCAAAGAAACGCCCTGCTGTCAAAGTCTGCAGGACAAAAAAAAGCACTTCCAAAATCATGATGACATAAGAACATTGGGGAATGGGTTGAGCGACATCTGATGAGGAATGCTAGACAAATTCTCCTTTAGCAACCATAACAGACTTTCCACCCACAAACACATCGATCGCCTCTTCTTTCTCCACAGCCTTGAGGTAAAGGATCGAAGGTCGCCCAATCTCATAACCTTGTTCAACACGGACCTCTATCTGGTCCTCACCGAAATAACGATGCTTTATCAAGTACCCAGCCAAGCATCCGTTGGCACTTCCTGTGGCTGGATCTTCAGGGATACCATAGTAGTCCACAAAGACGCGTACATTCAAATCATTTTCCTCATGATATGATTCAGGACAAAAAATGAGGGGAGCTTTCCCTTCTGTATTCTCTACCAGGGCGAAAAATTTTTCAAAATCGACCTTTGCCTTCTTCATATATTCCAAGTTCTTGAAAGGAACGATGAAAAAAGGAATTCCTGTAGAGACCTCCTGGACAGGGAACCTGTCATCCAATGCATCTGCATCGAGGCTCAAGCATCGAGCCATGACTTCTCTGTCGATAATCTCTCCAAAAACAGGAGGCTTCTGCTTCATCCACAAGATATCGGGCAATCCCTCCTTATATTGAAATGTCACGGGGATTTGACCGATCCCCAGGTTTAGCTTGAGTTTTTCAACAGGCTCTTTCAGAATTTCCTGCTGAATCACAAAAGCTGTTCCCAAGGTTGGATGTCCAGCAAATGGGAGCTCTTCCTCAGGTGTGAAAATGCGAACATCAAAACCCCCCTCTCTCTCTTCATCGGTAAGGATAAAAGTTGTCTCTGAGTAGTTCATCTCTTTTGCGATCTTTTGCATCTGGGTGTCAGTAAGTTGTTTTGCATTCCTGAATACCCCCAACTGATTTCCAGCATATTTTTCTTCGGCAAAAACATCCACGATAAAAAAAGTCCAACTCATTTTATCTTCCTCCTCTTGTTCACAACAAAACTGATCCCTTTAAGTATATCTAAAGCTCACCTTAAAAACCATAGAACACATACATCGAAATCCATTTCAGCGATTGGAAATTGACTTTGGACACTTGTTGTTTTATAAAATTCTGGATCGTTCATTTCCTGACTAATTTTGGTTCTATTGAAACATGAGTCAAGGAATTTTATCATTTCTTGCCCTTTTACCTATTATTTCTGTGTTCGTTCTGATTGTTTTCTGCCGGTGGCCTGCTACTCGGTCCATGCCGGTGGCTTATCTCATCACCTGTCTCCTTTCTCTCACTGTCTGGAGGGTCTCTTTTCTTCAGGTCATGGCCGCCTCTCTCGACGGCCTGGTCACAGCGGCTTCGATTCTCTACATCGTTTGGGGAGCCATTCTTCTTTTAAGCCTTATCCAGAAAAGTGGGGCTATCAATACTATAAAAAAAAGTATGTTTATGATCTCTCCAGACCGCCGTGTCCAGGCCATTATTGTGGCGTTTTTTTTTGGCTCCTTTATCGAAGGAGCTGCCGGATTCGGGACACCTGCCGCGGTTGCAGCCCCCCTTTTGGTGGCTGTTGGCTTCCCTGCTATGGCAGCGGTTATGGTCGCCTTGATCATCCAGAGCACTCCGGTTTCCTTTGGGGCAGTTGGAACCCCAATCCTGATCGGGGTTAGCGGGGGATTAAACGGTCAGACCGAAGTCACCAACTATCTAGCCCACCACAACTTGAACTTTCCCGCTTACCTACATACCATCGGGGGGAAAGTGGCCCTAATCCATGGAATCGTAGGGACATTAATCCCTCTAATTTTGGTGGTTATGATGAGCCGTTTTTTTGGCCGAAAAAGGAGCTGGACAGAAGGTCTTTCTATCTTCCCCTTTGCTTTGTTTGCCGGATTGTGTTTCACTATCCCCTATACACTAACTGGAATGTTCTTGGGGCCTGAATTTCCTACCTTAGTAGGGTCCTTACTGGGACTTCTTGTCATCATTCCACTTGCCAAGATAGGTTTTCTAATCCCCCGTGACACTTGGGATTTTCCATCACCAAACACTTGGCCTCAAGAATGGATTGGCCAGCAATTCGAAGTAAAAAAAGACAACCACATCCAGCCAAATATCTTCAGAGCCTGGCTTCCATATATTCTCATTGCGTTGTTTCTGCTTGCAAGCCGCCTCCTCCCTATTCTCAAGAAAGCTTTATCTTCTGTGACTCTGAGCTGGAGTCAAATCTTTAAAACATCTATCAGCACTAGCTTTCAACCCCTCTATTTGCCTGGATTCCTTTTCCTGATCGTGGCCTTTTTAACGCTCTTTATCCAGAATATATCGAAGCCCCAAGCTCAGAGAGCGTTCAAGCGGTCTTTAAATATGCTGCTCGGTCCCTCCATTGCCCTTGGTTTCGCGGTCCCGATGGTCAAGGTGTTCATAAACAGCGGTGTTACAGGGGGATTAGACAAGATGCCCGTGGTTTTGGCATCAGGCGCTGCTGTTCTATTAGGAAAGGCATGGACAGGATTTGCTGCTGTGATCGGAGCCATGGGAGCATTCATTGCGGGAAGCAATACATTCTCAAATATGATGTTCTCGTTGTTTCAATTCGCAACAGCCCTAAAAACGGCTGCAGTGCCGGGCGTGGTCGTTGCCCTCCAAGCTGTGGGGGGAGCAGCAGGAAACATGATCTGTGTTCACAATGTAGTTGCTGCCTCTGCTGTCGTCGGACTCTTAGGAAGAGAAGGCCAGATCATCCGAAAAACTCTCCTCCCTATGACTTATTATCTTATAATGGCCGCCATAGTCGGAATCATTCTGCTTCGGATTTTTAAAATTTAATACTTTCCTCTATTTTTTCCTTCCGGCCATTAAATTCTCGATGTCATCGATCTCCTTGGGGACATCTTTTGTCAAGACTTCACATCCATCCTTAGTGATAAGAACGGTGTCTTCGATCCGGATTCCTATGTTTTTTTCGGGGTAATAGAGTCCTGGCTCGATCGCAAAAACCATCCCCTCTCTTAAAGGTCCGCGCGGGCCCACATCATGGACACACATCCCAACATAATGTCCGATCCCACCTCTTTGACCTCGAGGATCTAATCCTTTCTTCTTCATCGTTTCGGAAACATGCTTTTGGACATCCTCTGAGGTCACACCTGGCTTATAGGCTTCGATGCAGGCCTTTTGAACTTCTAACACGATCTGATAAATTTCCCTCTGCTCAGAAGTAAATTTTCCTGACACGGGCCAGGTACGAGTGATATCCATACAGAGATAGTCAAGATCAGCCCCAAAATCCATGAGCACAAGGTCACCATCCTCTGACTGTCTTGAATTCTCCTCATAGTGCATGATGCAGGTGTTGGGACCGGATCCGACGATTGGAGGATAGGCTGGTCCTTTGGCTCCTTGTTGGAGTATGATGTGCATGGCTGCAGCTTCGATCTCATACTCGAAAACCCCGGATTTGGTAGCTAACATTGCCTGTTTCACGGCCTCTGCGGAAATTTTTCCGTTCCTCCTCATGATCTCTCTTTCTTCTTGGGACTTGATCACCCTCATCTCGTCGATCAAGGGGGTGACATCATTGAAAGCGATAGCTGGATATCTCTCTTTGAGTTTCTTTATGCGGTAATTGTCGAGAGTTATTTGGTCGTTGTAAAAAATCCTGTTTTTTCTGGCCACAAAAATGCGGCCTTCATAGCGGGCATTATCCACAGTATCGCGGGGACTTAAGCGTATATGAATAACCGATCCGTATCTTATGGTGCTTCGGGCGAGAAACTCATCAAAATAGGAGATCGGATAAATCTCAGTAAGTCCCGTGCTTTTCTTTGCATCTTCATTGTTTAAAAGGTTCGCTCCTCCAAACAGGATCTCCCTTTGTGTCTGACTGGGTAAGAAAAGAAATGCTTGGTTGGTTCGAGGAGCCATTACCAGAATCGCACCTGCATCCTCAATTCCTGTGAAGTAATAAAAGTCATTATCTTGTCTGAAGTGAGCACCTGGTTGAGGCATGCACTCTCCAAACAGTATCACCAAGCCATCCTCCAACTGATCCATCAATGCTGCTCTTCGTCTGGTCATTTCTTCTTTGGAATATCCCGTCCTTTGAGAGTAAAGAGAAATTTGGCACGTAAGGGCGGTCAGCATCAATAGAAGGGAAAATTTCGTGATTGTATGTCTGTTCATCTTCGCCTCCTTCTTTGGATCATGCTTTCTACTAATTTATGATCTCTGTAATCCTTCCTTCCACTTCATAATCAAGAATCTTGTGCTTCTCTAGCCATGCAATCAACACCTGATTGATCAATGCACCCGTATTTCGGGGCTCTTTAACGGCAAAACCAAAATATTTATCTTTGGCCTGACCAACAAGGTAGTTATTACTCGCAACTGTAAAGACTTTATCTGGATGGAGGACTCTTCCTTCCTGCACCAGAGTCTCACCGTTAATTTGGACAAAATCGACTCTCTCGCCCAATGGCTTTTTTTGCTTCGGATAATATCTGTAGCTCAGCCCTGATACCTGAAGTCTATCCCAGTCTTTCTCAACGTCATGTTCGAGCAAATCTTTGATCTGTTGTCCTGTGAGCTTGAACACCACTATACTGTTGCGGAAGGGAGAGACCTTAAAAATATCATTCTTGCTAATCGGGCCTTCTCTGATGTCAGCCCTAATCCCCCCAGAATTTTGAAACCCGATATCCGCATGTGTTTTCCAACACATCGCATCTGTGATCCAATTCCCCAAGGCATTTTCGACTGTTTCCCCTAGGCAGGTGTGGTCTTTAGCCGCCTTGCCGATAACTTTGGCATATTCCGAACCGATCGCCTCATCCACGTCTTTGACCAAAGAGGCGATTTCTGGTGATGGATTCAGCTTTTTATCTGCCCAAAGCCAGATATGATCGTGCTCAAAGTCTGTGACTCTATCGTTCTTGACTTCGACTTTGATATAGCCAAGGGTTCGTAGATGGCCGAAGGTCGATTGAACCAGAACACCATCGACCACCTCGAATCTTCCATCCTCGGCCGCAACGAGTATGATGTCGATTCCCTTCACGCTCTTCGCGATGTCGAGCGCTTCATGGAACTTTCCATGATAAATCACGACGATCAAATCCGAAGCTTTATCGAGCTCTGGAATTCTGGATTGAAGGGTAGGAATGATAGGAAGAACGTCCAGACCATCGATGCTCTCCCTCTGGACTTCAACCAGAAAATTTTCCTCCATGAGACCGATGAAACCGATTCTTATTTCCTGGATTTCGAGGACATGATAGGGATTCGACAGAAAAGGCTTCCTGTCCTCTTTGTACACAAGATTGGCCATAACTGTTGGGAACTTGGCCAATCCTACAAGGTCAAGCGCATTTTTTTTTCCTAAATCGAAGTCATGATTGCCGATACACCACATATCGCATTGAAGCCGATTCAAAAACTCAATCATCACTCCACCTGTCACACCTTCGTATTCCAGCTCTGCGGCCATTGTTCCTGTCATCAAATCCCCGCAATCAATCAAAAGAACGTTTTTTTCTTTTTCACGCAGGAAGTCTATATAGTGGGAGGCTGCTTCCATTCCTCCGACGAACCGATCCGAGCCATCGGTCTTCAATTTGAAAGGCTTATAGATACCATGAATGTCGTTGGAATGAAGCAAGACGACAGTCTCGGCAGATAGAGGGGTGACCAATACGATGGATAGGAAGAGAACGAGATTGAGAAATAATGTTTTTATCACAATGTGGCTTATAGCACAGACGAAAAAATAATGTCAAATATTTGGCGATACCGTAGGAACACCTATTGTATGATTACCCTGTAGGCCGATTTCTCCAAATAAATATTGCCCTCCGGATCGCTTCTGTCGAAATACATGTATCCATCCGAGAGGAATATTGGCTTACCCTGGATCTGAACCGAACCCAAAAAATCACCTTGAATGGAAAAAATATCTACCGGGATCAGCTTGGCTTCCTCTGTGATATCTTCCTTGATTCGGAAGACAAACACATGCTTTTCTGATAGTAAAATCCGGTCAAAATAAACCTTTTCTTCGGGTACTT
>Ga0209427_10000767_pt1 | contig 35303 bp, 34 predicted proteins | sample DeeMarSWOR136_30_FD_187465 | JGI IMG/M metagenome (GOLD analysis project Ga0209427, IMG submission 187465) | Marine sediment microbial communities from White Oak River estuary, North Carolina - WOR-1-36_30 (SPAdes) (version 2) | ecosystem: Environmental > Aquatic > Marine > Intertidal zone >...
CAGGGTTTTGCCTTATGCTTGAATTCATTTGCTTTTCCCCCTCCTTTAGCCTATCTTTAAAAAATCATGAAAGAGAAGCCGATTATCATATTTGACGGGGTGTGCAATCTCTGTAACTCTGCTGTTGATTTTGTCCTTAAGAGAGATCAGAAAAAGGTCTTTATTTTTTTACCCAACCAGGTTATGGCAGGGAAAAAGATTCTTGAGAAATATGGAATAAAAGATTTGGAAGTAAAGTCTGTCTATCTTATTGAAGAAAAAAAGATTTATTCTCAGTCGAATGCGATTTTTCGTATCCTGAAAAGACTTTCTTTCCCCTGGAATTTAGGCTATGTCTTTATTGTCATTCCAAGACCGATTCGAGATTTTATTTACAATATCATTGCCAAAAACCGATACCAATGGTTCGGAAAGAGGGATGTCTGCAGGGTTTTAAGCGACGAGGAAAAAGCCCGTTTTCTCCTCTAAAACCCTTTTTGAATTTCAAATCAATGTTATGTATCAATGTTAATTTTTGACACTTCTTAAGTTTGATAATAACCTTTATTATAATAACAACAGAAAATTTTGTATTTTTCTGGAATATTTGAGAGTTTTTTGATAATAATTTTAGTAAAAGCAAAGGAGAAACCTATGGGAAGGATATTCAATGATATTACAGAGACCATTGGAAGAACACCTCTGGTCAGGTTGAACAGGATAACCAAAGATATAGATGCAAAGGTTGTGGCAAAGCTTGAGTTCTTTAACCCCCTAAACAGCGTAAAGGATAGAATTGGTGTCAGCATGATTGAGAGGGCAGAGCAAGATGGATACATAAATAAAGATACAGTGATTATTGAACCGACAAGCGGAAACACAGGAGTGGCTCTTGCCTTTGTGGCTGCTGCCAAGGGATACAGGCTCATTTTAACCATGCCTGAGACCATGACCATTGAACGGAGGAAGATACTGAAAGCACTGGGGGCAGAGCTTGTTCTCACCCCTGGTCCAGAGGGCATGCCAGGCGCAATAAAAAAGGCTGAAGAGCTTCAAAAGGAGTATCCTCATTCATTTATGCCCCAGCAGTTCAAAAATCCAGCCAATCCTGAAATCCACAGAAAAACCACAGCAGAAGAGATATGGAACGATACAGATGGAAAGGTGGATATTTTCGTATCAGGTGTTGGCACAGGCGGAACCATTACAGGGGTTTCTGAGGTAATAAAGAAGAGGAAGCCCTCCTTTAAGGCAATTGCAGTGGAACCAGAGGCCTCGCCAGTCCTCTCAGGCGGAAAGCCTTCTCCCCATAAGATTCAGGGTATTGGTGCGGGCTTTGTCCCTGATATCCTAAACAAAGATATTATTGATGAGATCATTCAGGTGAGCAATGACAATGCCTTTTATATGGCAAAGAGGCTTGCAAAGGAAGAGGGAATCTTTGCAGGGATCTCATCAGGCGCTATTTTATGGGCGGCACTCGAAGTGGCAAAGCGAGAGGAAAGTAAAGGAAAGCTGATTGTTTTTGTTGTCTGCGATACAGGGGAGAGATATCTCAGCACCCCATTAGCAGAAGAGGCCTAAGTCATATGGACCAAAAAGATAAGGTAGCTTTGATAACCGGAAGCTCCAAGGGATTGGGTAAAGGGATTGCCTTTGCCCTATCAAAAAAAGGCGTAAAGGTGGTTATCAATTTTCACAGGGATGATGGCCCTGCAAAGGGTGTTGTTGAAAAGATAAAAAGGGATGGGGGAGAGGCCATCTCCATAAAGGCAGATATTACCAGACCAGAAGAGGTGGAGAGGCTGATATCAGAAATAAAAGAAAAATATGGAAGGCTCGATATCCTTATCAATAATGTCGGGCAGTTTTCATTCAAAAAGGTTTTGGATTTAAGCATTGAGGAGTGGAAGAGTTCACTGGAGAGCAATCTCAACAGCGTCTTTTACTGCACAAAATATGCCCTCCCATTGATGATGGATAGTGGATGGGGGAGGATTATTAATATCGCCTTTGCAAGGGGAGATTTGATCTATGCAAAGCCGATGGCAACCCCATATGCCATTGCAAAGGCAGGGGTTATTCTCTTTACCAAATCAATAGCAAAGGAGGTTTTTGATAAGGGGATAACAGTGAATGTGATCTCACCAGGCACCATTGACAAGAGAGAAAAGGAAGGGGATAAGCTGGAGAACATTCCAAAGGATCTCTCTCCTCATAGCCTTGTTAGGCCAGAAGAGATTGCTGAAACCATACTTTTTCTCCTTTCAGATAAGGCCTCAAAGATAACAGGGGCAAATATTACAGTGAGCGGTGGTTGGAATCTATAAATAGAGGAGTAAGAGGAATGTATAAAAAAGATATCTTTGATAATAAACTTCGGTTTATTACGGTTCCCATGAAAAATACCAGTGCGGTTACTGTCCTCATCTTTGTTGGGGCTGGATCGAGGTATGAAAACAGGAGGACAAGCGGCCTCTCACACTTTTTAGAGCATATGTTTTTTAAGGGCGGAAAGAAGTATCCTGACACAAAGGCGGTTTCAGAGGTCATTGATTCTGTCGGGGGTGATTTTAATGCCTTTACCAGCAAGGAATTTGTCGGATATTATGTGAAGGTTGCTTCAAAGCATATTGACCTGGCAATGGATGTCCTTTCAGATATGTTGATCGAGGCCAAGTTTGAGGCAGACGAGGTGGAGAAGGAGAGGGGTGTCATTATAGAAGAGCTCAATATGTATCAGGATATGCCCATCTACCTTGTTGGGAACGATTATGAAAGACTGGTCTTTGGAGACCAGCCCCTGGGATGGGATGTTATAGGAAGGGTAGAATCTATAAAAGGACTCAAAAGGGAAGACTTCCTGCAATATAAGAAGGACCTTTATACCCCTGACAACATTGTGTTAACGATTGCCGGGGATTTTCAATATGACGAGCTAAAGAAGAAGGTAGAGAGATACTTTAAGTTTAAAGATGGAAAAAAGAGCTGTGGTTTTGAGAAGTTTGATAAGGAGAAAATAGGGGACAGGGTATTTTTGAGGAAAAAGGATACAGAGCAGGTTCATCTCATATTGGGTGTAGAGAGCTATCCCCTAGACCACCCTGATTATGAGACGTTGCAGGCCATTGGTATTATTTTGGGGGGGAATATGAGTTCAAGGCTTTTCTTATCCCTAAGAGAGGATAAGGGTTTAGCTTATTACATAAAGACCGGAAATACAGAATATCTCGACACGGGAAATATGTCATCCAGTGCTGGAGTGGATATTAACAGGATTGACTTATCAATCAAGCTCATCATGGATGAATATGAGAGGATTAAGAATGAGGGGGTTGATGAAAAGGAGTTGATAAAGGCCAAAGAGTATTACAAGGGCAAAATGATCCTTCGGTTAGAGGATTCTAAGGATGTAGCACAGCTCATAGGGATTCATGAGCTTTTATTAAACAGGGTAGAAACCCCTGAGGAAGCCATGGAAAAAATGGACAGGGTTACAACAAAAGATATCAAGAGGGTCTGTGAAGATATCTTTAAAAGAGAAAACCTAAAACTTGCTTTGATTGGTCCTTATGATGATAGGGAGAGATTTGAAAAGCTCCTTCAGAGTTAATAATATGCTCATCTATTTTTTATCTCTTTGAGACCAATTGAATCTGAAAAAAATTAGCTTTTTTTTGATATAAATGGAGGAAGAATTGGAAGAATATGATGCAAAACTTATAATTGCATCGAGTGAAAAGGACTCAGATATCTACTATGCTTCTGGATTTTTTGCTCCTGATCCCTTTATATTCCTAGAACTCCCTGATAAGAGAAAGATTTTGGTAATGAGCGATCTGGAGATAGAGAGGGCAAAGACAGAGTCTAAGGCAGATGAGATTTTATCTTCAACTTATTACATCCAAAAAGCCAAAAAGAGGGGAATAGACTATCCAAGTCTTTTAGATGAGCTCCATGAGGTCCTTTTGGAGCTTCATTTGAAGCATCTGCTTGTGCCGGAAAATTTTCCCATTGGCTATGGAGATTTCTTAAGAAAAAAGGGGTATAAAATTAAGTCTAAAAAAGAGCCATTTTTTGAAGAGCGGCTTATCAAGACAGAAAAAGAAATAGAATTAATCTCCAAAGTCTTAAAAAATACTGAGGAGGTCTTTGGATTGGTCGTGGAGGAGATAAAAAAGACAAAAATTAAAGATAATATTTTATATAGAGGAAAAGAGCCTCTTCAATCTGAGGATATCAAAAGGTTGATTAACGAGGAGCTCATGAAGAAACAGTGCGTTGCCCAGCATACTATTGTTGCCTGCGGTGATGATGCCTGCAATCCTCACAACATGGGCTCTGGTGTGTTAAGGTCGGATCAAGCCATTGTTATTGATATTTTTCCAAGGTCTATTGAAACAGGCTATTTTGCTGATTTTACAAGGACGATTGTTAAAGGAAAGGCATCAAAGAAGCTCAAAAAGCTGTATGATACGGTTTTTAAAGCGCAGGAGAGGGCCTTAAAACTTATAAAAGATGGTGCCTTTACAGATAAGATCAATAAAGCTGTCCAGGAGGTCTTTCAAAAAGCGGGGTTTGGGACTGGTGAAATCAATGGGAAGGTTCAGGGTTTTATTCATGGGACAGGTCACGGGGTTGGACTTGATATCCACGAGCTACCCAGAATTGGAAGCACAAGGGATAGACTAAAAGAGGGAAATGTGGTTACTGTAGAACCGGGTCTCTATTATTATGGGATTGGGGGGGTTAGGATCGAAGACCTGGTTGTTGTAAGAAAGGATGGTTGTCAGAATCTCAGTTCTTTTCCTAAGGAGCTCATCATATAGATGAGATTTCTCTTTGAGTTTTAGCTCCTCGCATTTATTATTAACAGTAGAGTTAAATGAAGAAAATTTTAAAGGAGAGCCATTTATGGAAAAAACCCTTCAAATCATAAAGACAGCCATGAAAATGGAAGCTGAAGGAGAAGAGTATTATAAGGCTGCTGCTGAAAAGACCAAAGACCTCAAGGGAAAAGCCTTTTTTCTTGTGCTTGCCAAGGATGAAAAGGAACATAAAAAGCTATTTAGTGATATCTATCTCTCTTTAAACGAGGAGAAGAAGTGGATGCCCATTAAAACCCCCCTTACAAAAAGGAGGGTAACACCTTCCTCTATCTTTGATAAAAAAGAGGTAGGAGGGATGAAGGGGGACCCTGATGATATCAAGGCCCTTTTGGTAGCTATTGGCAAGGAAAAGAAAACCATTGATTTTTACAGAAATGCTATGGATGAGATAGAAGACGAGGATGCCAAGAGATTACTTTTAGAGCTGATTGATATAGAAGAGGGGCATCTCAATATCCTTAATGGGGAGCTGAATGCTCTCACTGATTCAGGATACTGGTTTGATTTTCAAGAATTTACTGTAGAAGGGATGTAAGAGAAAACATTTAACCTTCTTTGATTTCATTTCCTTATCTCTTTCCTCTTTTTCTGAGATTTTTATTTAAATCAGATATTCGTCTGTGTTATGATAACTTTTTTTATAAAAGAGAGATATATTCATGTCAAATTTCTTGCTCGCTATTATCTTTGGTTTTGTTGCTGCGCTGGCAAATCTTATTGGTGGATTGATTGTTTTTAAAAAGGAGTGGAGCTATCTTTTTTTGAGGTATTTTGTGGCATTAGGTGCAGGGTTTATGTTTGCCGCAGTAATCCTGGAGATGGTTCCGGAGAGCATTCGACTGACAAAACTTGCCCCCATCCTGATATTACTGGGCTACATAGCGGTTAACTTTATGGAGCATGCCATGTCCCATCATATAGATATTGATGACGCAGAACACGACGGAATCATGTTTCACTCTTCTGTGGGCACATTTGCCTTTGCAGGACTTCTTTTGCATAGTTTTTTTGATGGGGTGGCTATTGGGTCAAGCTTTATCATCAGCACCTCCCTTGGAATCATTATCTTCATGGCCATGGCCCTCCATAAGATACCAGGGGGCTTTACAGTTGCTTCTATACTCATCGCCTCGGGAAAGAGTAAAAAGAGGGGCTTGGGAGCAGCTGCTGCACTGGGAATCGCTACAATTGTAGGGGTTTTCAGTATTTCCTGGGCTTCTTTTCTGGTAGCATATGGTCTTGCTCTCGCAGCAGGCGTCACGATCCACGTAGCAGCCTCAGACCTCATCCCTGAAATAAACCAGCACAGGGATTTAAAGACATCGACAATGGTATTTTTAGGTATTTTCTTATATTTTATTACTGATCTTTTATTGGAGAGGTTTTTAATATAGACGATTCAGTAGAAATAATTTTTCACCTTGACATCTTGTAATATTTATCTATTATTTAACAATGATATAACAGAAAATCCTTATATTTCAACTTGTTAAATTCCTTTCATTTTACTAAATTTTTAGAGGGCTGAGTCATGAAGGCCATTATCTTTTATAAGACGCTTCCTCTTAAAGAAACAAAAAAGCCCAGAAGATCATGGAAGAGAGAAAGCAGTTTGGTAAAATCATTATTAATCCATAGAAAGAAGGTATGATGAAAAACATTATTATCATAGGTTCAGGTCCAGCTGGCCTTACAGCAGCCCTTTATACCTCCAGAGCCATGCTTGAACCACTGGTTATAAGCGGCCTTGAGCCAGGAGGACAGCTTACAACGACAACCCAGGTTGATAACTATCCCGGCTTTCCAGAAGGGGTCTTAGGCCCTAATCTCATGGAAAATATGAGAAAGCAGGCTGAGCGTTTTGGAACAGAATTTGTAAATGGTGCAGCCACAAAGGTCGATTTATCATCCATGCCATTTAAGTTATGGGTAGAAGATAAGCTTTTTGAAAGCAAAGTCTTCATTATTGCCTCAGGCGCCTCTTCAAGGCTTCTTGGTCTTGAGTCAGAAAAGAGATTAATGGGGAAAGGTGTCTCGACATGTGCCACGTGTGATGGTTTTTTCTTTAAAGGTAAGGAGCTGGTTGTTGTAGGAGGAGGGGATTCTGCAATGGAGGAATCTCTCTTTCTGACAAAATTTGCAACCAAGGTTAATATTGTGCACAGAAGGAACGAACTCAGGGCCTCTAAGATAATGCAGCAAAAGGCTTTTGACAATGCAAAGGTTGACTTTATATGGTCGAGTGTGGTGGAGGATATTTTAGGGACGGATGAAGGGGCTGTTAAGGGAGTGAAAATAAAAAATGTTGATACAGGAGAGATTTTCGAAAAGGAGTGTGAGGGGGTATTTATCGCCATCGGCCATATTCCCAATACCCAGTTATTCAAAGGTCAGCTGGAGATGGATGAGAAGGGTTATATTCTTACAAAGAATGGCACAAAGACCAGTGTTCCCGGTGTATTTGTAGCTGGAGATGTTCAGGACCCTAAATACAGGCAAGCAGTGACTGCTGCTGGATCTGGTTGTATGGCTGCTATGGATGCAGAGAAGCATCTTGAAGAGCTGCATGCAACCAAAAGCTAGAATATCTTTGGCCTTAAAATTCAAGTAAATCCTTTAATTTTTTTTAAAAAGGGAAATCGATTATGGAAAAAAAGAAGGGTATTTGTTGTGTTTGTGGAGAGCTGAAGGAGCTAAAAGGTATCATGTGCGAAACATGTGCTGATAGGATAAGGGAAGATGCAAGAGGGGGAAAGCGCAAAGAAAAGAAGGATGCAAAAAAAGAGATAAGGAGAGAGGGGATTCCTCCCAAGGATGATTAGTCCTTTAAATTCTAAGCCATTTTCTCTTTCATGTTATTAAAATTTGTCATCATATTATTGATGTTTCTCATTGTAGGGGCAATCGTTGGAACAATTATCCTCCTCGCCTCTATTTTGGGTCCCAAAAGAATGACTCCTACAAAGGCAAAACCCTTTGAGTGTGGTCACGATCCTATTGTTAGGCCTGAGGGGAGATTCTCCATTAAGTTCTTCATTATTGCCCTCCTTTTTGTCATCTTTGATATAGAAATATTCTATCTCTATCCATGGGCTGTTATCTTTAAAGAGCTAGGCTTTATAGGTTTTGTTGAGATGTTCATCTTTCTCTTTGTCTTGATCGCAGGATTTGTCTATTTATGGAAGAGAGGGGCTTTAGAATGGGAGTAGACAAGACCTTGGATAAAAACATCATCTTATCGAAGCTTGATAGGGCGCTGGGTTGGGCAAGGAAATATTCTATCTTTCAGTACCCCTTTGTTACGGCATGCTGTGGTATGGAATATATGTCTGTTGCTTGCTCGCACTTTGATATCGATAGATTTGGAGCAGGCTTTCCCAGGTTTTCCCCAAGACAGGCCGACCTTTTAATGGTTGTTGGCACAATCAGTCACAAGATAGCTCCTATTCTAAGAACCGTCTATGAACAGATGTGTGAGCCAAAATGGGTGATTGCTTTTGGGGTTTGCACATGTACGGGTGGGTTCTATAACAATTATGCTACGGTTCAGGGAATCGATACGATTATCCCTGTGGATGTCTATATCCCAGGTTGTCCCCCAAGGCCAGAGACAGTATTGGATGGTCTCATAAAGCTTCAGGAAAAGATTCAGAATCAAAAACAGGAGATTTAAGATTGAAAGAAGAGGGTTCTGTCTTTGAAAAAATAAAAGAGAAATTTCCTGAGGGTTTTATCAGCCGACACTCTTTTCGTGGTGATGATACAATAATCATTCATAGAGAATATCTCTACAGAATTGCTGAATACCTAAAAGAGAGTGAAGAGTTTCGATTTAATATCTTAATGGATCTAACAGCGGTTGATTATCTTGGGAGGGGTTATCGATTTGAAGTTGTCTATCATCTCTATTCCATGGATTTTAATCGAAGGGTTAGGTTAAAGGTTCCTCTCCTGGAGAGAGAAGCGGTTGTTGATTCCCTTGTACCCCTTTGGTCGTGCGCTAATTGGTATGAAAGGGAGGTCTGGGATATGTTCGGGATCAGATTTAATGGACACCCTCATCTAAAAAGAATCCTCCTTTATGAAGAGTTTGAGGGTCATCCTCTAAGAAAGGATTACCCCATTGATAAGAGACAGCCCCTCATTGGTCCAGGGAGCAAGGAAGATAGAAACAGAAAATGATGAAAAGACTATGGAAACAACAACGAAAGAATTAAAAACCAAGCATATGTTTCTCAATATGGGCCCGGCCCATCCAGCCATGCATGGGATTATAAAGATAGTATTGGAGCTGGACGGCGAGACAGTAATCAATGCTGATATCGATATCGGGTATTTACACAGGTGTTTTGAGAAGCACTGTGAAAATGGAAACTATATGCAGGCTATCCCTTATACGGATAGGTTGAATTATGTTTCACCCCTTATCAATAATGTGGGATATGTCATGGCAGTTGAGAAACTCTTTGGAATTGAGGTTCCAAAGAGATGTCAATATATCAGAGTGATCATGAGTGAGATATCGAGAATTACAGATCACCTGACCTGTATTGGAGCTACTGCCATGGAACTGGGTGCCATGACAGTATTTCTCTATATGATGAAAGCCAGAGAATATCTTTATGATTTAATAGAGGACGTAAGCGGAGCAAGGATAACCACCTCATATACCCGAATTGGTGGAGTAAAGACTGATTTGCCGGATGACTTTAAAGAAAAGTGCAGAGAGGCCCTTAAGGAGTTGAGAAGCGTTTTGGAAGAGGTCCACAGGCTCTTAACCAAAAACAGAATTTTTGTAGACAGGATGAGAGGGGTTGGAAAGATATCCCAGGAATTTGCCCAATCGTATGGGATAACCGGTCCGTTTCTTCGCTCAACAGGCATAGGTTATGATGTCAGGAAGGCAAATCCTTACCTTATTTATGACAGCGTAGAGTTTAAGATACCAACTGGGATAGAAGGGGATAACCTGGATAGATATCTTGTAAGGATGGAAGAGATGGAACAGAGCTCTCGGATCATAGAACAGGCCTTACGGGATATTCCTGAAGGTTCTGTAAGAGTTGATCTTCTGGATAGAATTATTGAGTCTTCAGAGATGATTGATTTAGCGAAGATGGGTAAGACAAAAGAGCTAATTCTGACACATTCAAAAGTGGCACCTACCTTAGAAGGTTCTGAAGTCCAAAGCCATTTCAGAATAAATGTGGATAAGAGAACCATCGTCATCCCATCAAAACAGGATACCTACAGCAATATTGAAGGTCTCATGAATCATTTTATGTTAATCATGTACAAGGATGGAATACGAGCACCAGAAGGAGAGGTCTATTTTCCTGTTGAGGGGGCAAATGGGGAACTGGGTTTTTATATCGTCAGTAACGGAACCGACAGGCCACACCGTGTACGAGTCAGACCACCCTGCTTTCCCATTATGGCGGCCTTTCACGAAATCATTCAAGGAGATATGGTTGCAGATATTATACCGACCTTTGGATCTGTGAATATGATAGGGGGAGAATTAGACAGATGAAAAAGCAAATAAGGTTTTCCAAAGAGGCTCAAAGAAAATTGAAAGAGATACTCTCCATCCATGCCAAAATCAGAAAAGAGTCAAGCATTCTGCCCGTTTTATCGTTAGCTCAAGATGAATTTGGATATATATCTCAGGAAGTAGAAGAGTATGTAGCAGATTTATTAGATATTCCAGTGGTTAAAATTCATGAAGTGGTTACCTTTTATACCCTCTATAACAAAGAGGAGGTAGGAAAATATCTTTTACAGGTTTGCAGAAACCTCCCCTGCGCCCTTTCTGGCTGTGGTGAAATTATTGATTATCTTTGTGAAAAACTGGGGATTAGAGTTGGTGAGACAACCCCAGATAAAAAATTTACGCTTGTCACCGTAGAGTGTTTAGGGGCCTGTGATACAGGGCCTAACATGATGATCAATGATGTCTATTACAGAAGATTGAGTAAAGAGAGGATAGACGAGATCCTTGATGAATTGGAGTAATTTTTAAGAAAAGATAAATCAATGGAAGAAGACCTCAGGATATTAACAAAAAACATAAATATTGAAGGATTGACAGGAATAGATATCTATCTCTATTCTGGAGGATACAGGGGATTAAGGAAGGCCTTAAAGGAAATGAGTCCTGATGAAATTATTGAGGAGGTCAAAAAATCCAACCTAAGGGGTTTAGGAGGAGCGGGTTTTCCTACAGGCGTAAAATGGACTTTTCTCCCCAGAGAGACGGATAAACCGAGATATCTGGCAGTAAATGTCGATGAGGGAGAGCCTGGGACCTTTAAGGATAGGTATCTCCTGCTTAATAATCCCCATCTGTTTTTAGAGGGGATTATCATAACATGTTATGCCCTCGACATCCATGTGGCCTACGTATATATAAGGGGTGAATATACAAAACCTGCAAGGGTTTTGCAAAAAGCGATTGAAGAAGCTCAAAGAGAGGGAATTCTCGGTAAAAACATCTACGGAAAGGGATTTGATCTTGATTTGATTATTTATAAGGGAGCGGGTGCCTATATATGTGGAGAAGAGACAGCGATGTTGGAATCCTTAGAGGGCAAAAAGGGGTGGCCTCGATTAAAGCCTCCATTCCCAGCCCTAAGGGGTTTGTTTGACTGTCCCACACTGGTCAATAATGTCGAGACCCTGTGCTTTATCCCTATGATTATAGATATGGGAGGAGAGGAATTTGCAAGGATAGGAAGGGAAAAGAGTGGAGGGACAAGGCTTTTCAGTTTAAGTGGACATGTAAATAGGCCGGGATTATATGAACTGCCATTAGGGATTCCCTTAAGAGAGATTATTTATGAATATGGCGGAGGGATCAAAAATAACAACAGGTTAAAGGCGGTTATTCCCGGGGGTTCTTCTTCACCCGTGTTGAAGGCTGAAGAAGTAGATGTGAATATGGATTTCGATTCAATAGCAAAGATAGGCTCCATGCTGGGCTCAGGGGCTATCATTGTTATGGATGAATACACCTGTATGGTTGAAGCGCTTTACATACTAGTCAGATTCTATGCCCACGAGTCATGCGGTCAATGTACCCCTTGTAGAGAAGGGTGTGGATGGATGGAAAAAGTTCTCAAAAGAATTTTAAAAGGAGATGGCAGGATTGGAGATACAGAAAACCTCTTAAGGATAGCGGCTAATATTCTAGGCAATACTATCTGTCCCTTGGGAGACGCAGTAGCTCTTCCTGTTCAAAGCTTTATCAACAAATTCAGACATGAGTTTGAATATCATATAAGAGTCAAGAAATGTAATATTGAGTCTAAATACCCCTTTTTTATTGATTAAATTTTGAAGGTGTAATCATGCATACGCTGACCATTGATGGCAAAGAGATAAGGGTAGAAAGAGGGACCACGATTTTAGAAGCAGCAAAGAAAATAGGAATTGAGATACCCCATTACTGCTATCACCCAGGTCTCAGCATAGCAGGCAATTGCAGGATGTGCCTGGTAGAGATTGAAGGGATACCAAAACTTCAGATATCATGCTATACCCCTGTTTCAGATGGTATTAAAGTTCATACAAGGAGTGAAAGGGTTATAAAGGCACGACAAGCAATCCTTGAATTTTTACTTATCAACCATCCCCTGGATTGTCCTGTCTGTGATCAGGCAGGAGAATGCTATTTGCAGATATATTATATGAGACATGGTTTATACAATAGTACCTTTCTCGAAGATAAGGTAAAAAAGAAAAAAGCCCTTGTCATTGGCCCAACAGTCATCTTGGATTCTGAGAGATGTATTTTGTGCGGTCGATGTGTGAGATTCTGTGATGAAATCTCCAAAAGCTCTGAATTGGGAATATTCAACAGGGGAGATCATTCAGAGATATCAACCTTTCCGAAAAAAGAGTTGAATAACAAATATTCTGGGAACGTTGTGGACATCTGCCCTGTTGGTGCACTTACGGATAGAGATTTTAGGTTTAAATGCAGAGTCTGGTATCTAAAGGAGAAGCCCTCGATATGTCCTGGGTGCAGCAATGGCTGTAATATCTGGATTCACTATAATGTAGACCGAACTTATAAGGCCGAAGGAAAAAGGGTGATGCGAATCAAACCTCGGTTTAATGAGGAGGTTAACAAATGGTGGATTTGCGATGAAGGGAGATATGGTTATAAATTTGTTGATGATAACAGGATAGAAAAACCTTATATCCGACAACATGGGAAGTTAATCCCGGTTTCATGGGATATGGTTATTGAAAAAATTGCAGGTTTGCTTAAAAAATATCCTCCTAAGAGTATAGGTATTGTTCCATCCCCCCAATGTACAAATGAAGATAATTTCGTTTTAAAAAAATTATTTTCTGAACATTTGGGTATGAAAAATATCGATTATAGGGTGCCATCTCAACTCAACGTTTATAGTGATGATTTTCTTATAAGGGAGGATAAGAATCCAAACAGCAGAGGCTGTGAGGAATTAGGTTTATTCCCAAAAGATAAAGGGCTGGAACTTAAAGATATGTTAAGAGAGGCGAAGAATAAAAAAATAAAGATTCTTTATCTCATGAACCATGATTTAGTAAAAAAGATGGGAAGGGAAGAAGTGGCTTTCGCATTGAGTTCTGTAGATTCTTTGATTTTTCAAGGGACGAATTTTAACGAGACAGTGGAGTTTGCCGATTTTCTATTGCCCAGTTCAACCTTTGCTGAAAAGGACGGAACTTTTATTAATCAGAGTGGAAGAGTTCAGAAGATAAATAAAGCCTTGGAACCCCTTGGAGATTCCCTCCCTGAATGGAAAATCTTTGTGAAGATAGCAAGAGAGTTAGGAATACCTGTGGAATATGGTGATCCCGAAGAGATATTTTTTGATATCACAAAAGAAATATCCTCATTCCTGGGTTTAAGCTACTCCTTGATTGGTGATGAGGGAATCAATCTCTATTGAGGTTAATTTTATGTTTATTGAACTATTTCTCGCTAGCTTAAAAATAATATTTATCCTGTTCATTGTATTGAGTATTGCTGGTCTTCTCGGTTGGGTGGAAAGAAAGCAGAGTGCGGTGATGCAGGATCGAATAGGCGCTAACAGAGCAGATATCTTTGGATTCAGGGTCATAGGCCTTTTCCATCCATTGGCTGATGCTATAAAGTTAATAACAAAAGAGGATTTTATACCTCCATTTGCTGAGAGAGGTCTCCATACCCTTGCACCATTCATGACTTTATTTTTCTCACTCGTGGCTTTTGCTGTTTTGCCTTTTGGGAGCGAGCTTTACATCAAAGGTCGGGAAATACCCTTACAGATAGTTAATCTGGATATAGGAATTTTATATATATTTGCCATGATGTCTCTGGTTGTCTTTGGGGTGTTAATTGCAGGAACAGCATCAAAGAATAATTATGCGTTTCTTGGTGGAATAAGGTCTGCATCTCAGATGATATCATACGAGATTATTTTGGGTTCATCCATTATAGGGGTCATTATGGCCTATGGTTCCCTCAATCTGATGGAGATTGTTGAGAAGCAGGGAGACCTCTTATGGGGAATGATTCCCAAATGGGGCATTATCTTACAGCCCCTAGGTTTTCTCTTGTTTATGACTGCTGTTATAGCAGAGACAAAGAGAATACCTTTTGATCTTCCAGAAGGTGAATCAGAGATTATCGGATATCATATAGAGTATAGCGGGATGAAGTTTGGAATGTTTATGATGACAGATTTTGTTGAGACGATAATGGCTGCAGGAGTTTTGGCCACCCTTTTTTTTGGTGGATGGCAGATACCTTTTCTCTTTAAAGAAGGATTTCTGTTCCCCATGGGAATTACTGTTAAGCTACCACATTTGATTGTCATATTATTACAGTTTTTATCGTTTTTGATAAAGGTGCTGTTCTTTTGTTGGGTTTTGATGCTTATTCGATGGACATTGCCTCGATTTCGCTATGATCAAGTCATGAGACTGGGTTGGAAGTTTATGCTGCCTCTATCATTGGCAAATATATTGATTACTGGAATAATAATTATATTATTTATTTAATAAGGAAAGTGATGAACAACGATTCTCTTAGTTTTTGGGAAAGACTTTACATAAAAGAAGTCTTAAAGGGTTTAATTTTAACATCCAAGCATTTTTTTAGAAACATGAAAGTTCATATCCTTAATCTGTTTGGTACTAAGACAGAAAGGAAGGGTGCGGTTACGATCCAATATCCTGAGGAGAAAAAATCGCTTTCAACAAGACATAGAAACTTGCATCGCTTAACCGTTAGGGAAGACGGTTCACCACGTTGTGTGGCGTGTATGATGTGTGAGACGATATGTCCTGCAAAATGTATATATATTGTTGCAGGAGAACACCCAGATCCCAATATTGAGAAATATCCTGTAAGTTTCGATATCGATCTTGGCATATGTGTCTATTGTGGATTCTGCGTAGAGGCGTGTCCTGAGGATGCCATCAGGATGGATACAAGGATGTTAGAGATTGCATCGTACAGCAGGGAAGGGATGAAATATAACAAAGAGATGTTAATGGACCACAATAAATATTGTAAAAAAGTTTGAGAAAAAAAATGGGCTTTAGAAAAGAACACGACAGCCTTGGAGAAAGAGAAATTCCAGAAGATGTCTATTATGGTATTCAGACCCAGAGGGCTTTGGAGAATTTTCCTGTTAGTGGAATCAAACCTCATCCCAATTTCATAAAGGCCTCTGTGATGATAAAGATTGCATCAGCAAAGACAAATACGGAATTAGGAGTTCTTGATAAAAAAATTGCAGATGCCATTGTTAAAGCTGGATGGGAGGTTATCGATGGGCAATTTCAAGACCAGTTTGTCGTGGATGTCTTTCAGGCTGGTGCAGGCACCTCTCACCACATGAATGTCAATGAAGTTCTGGCAAATAGGGCTATTGAGCACTTGGGTGGGAAAAAGGGAGATTACCGTGTTGTTCATCCCAATGACCATGTCAATATGGGTCAGTCAACCAATGATGTTTTCCCCACAGCCATGAGGATATCAGTGTTGATTTCGATTGAGGGATTAATCCCTGTTCTAAAAAAGCTGGAGGAGAGTTTCAGACAAAAGGGCAAGGAATTTGATTCGGTTATAAAGTCCGGCCGTACACATCTTCAGGATGCAGCACCTATAAGGTTGGGGCAGGAATTCAAAGCCTATTCTTCAATCATTGACAAGGCAATCTCCAATATAGAAGAAGCTTTGGAATCATTAAAAGAATTGAGTATAGGAGGCTCAGCCGTAGGAACAGGGTTAAATACACTCCCTGAATACCGAACAAAACTCATACAAAAGCTCAGAGAGATGACATCATTTGACCTTGTTGAGTCAAAGGATATGATTGAGGGAATACAGAGCATGGCCCCATTTGTTAAGCTCTCTGGGACATTAAGGCTCCTTGCTATTGAGCTCACAAAGATCGCTAATGATATAAGGCTTTTGAGTTCAGGTCCAAAAACAGGTCTTGCAGAGATAAATCTTCCACCCCTCCAGCCCGGTTCTTCTATTATGCCGGCAAAGGTTAATCCCGTTATGGCAGAAGTCTTGAATATGGTCTGTTTTCAGGTTATCGGGAATGACCTTACAATATCAATGGCTTCACAGGCCGGGCAACTGGAACTCAACGTGATGATGCCTGTTATCATCTACAATCTCCTTTATTCAATTGATATCTTGGAGAATGTTTTAGATGTATTTACAGATAAATGTGTTGATGGAATAACAGCGAATGTAGAGAGATGCAAGAAATACGTAGAAGAAAGCATGGGTTTGGCCGCAGCTCTTAATTACCATATCGGTTATGAAAAGGCTTCTGAGATTGCAAAGGAGGCCACTGCAAAGGGGAAAACGATCAGAGAGCTTCTGATTGAAAAAAATATTTTTTCAAAAGAAGAGATAGAGAAGATACTTGATATCCGTTCCATGACTGAGCCTGGTATACCTGGAAGGGATAAAGATATATCTAAAGATAAGGATTAAATAACAAAAGGGAGGTTTTATAAAACATGAAAGATGACGAACTCAAAGACCTGCTTTATAAGATGATTTATTTAAGGAGATTCGAGGAGAAAGCAGGAGAGATGTATACGATGGGCAAGTTCAGGGGTTTTTGCCATCTCTATATCGGTGAAGAAGCAGTGGCTGTAGGAGCCTTGTCAACCATCAGAGATGATGACTATGTCCTTGCTTCATACAGGGAACATGCCCACTGTTTGATTAAGGGGAGCGATGGAGGAAGGGTTATGGCTGAGCTTTTTGGGAAAGAGATGGGTGTTTCCAAAGGAAAAGGTGGATCCATGCATCTCTTTGATATTGAAAAGAACTTTTGGGGTGGACACGCCATTGTTGCTGGTCACCTTCCTTTGGCTACAGGTATGGGATTTGCTATCAAATACGAAGGGAAAGACCAGGTAGTTCTGTGTTTCTTTGGAGAAGGTTCTGTTAATCAGGGGACCTTTCATGAATCTTTAAATCTTGCCTCTGTCTGGAAGCTTCCTGTAATCTACTGTATTGAAAATAACAGATACGGTATGGGAACAGCAGTTGAAAGAGCAACTTCATTGTATGATATCTGCCAGAAAGCGTGTGCCTATGACATACCCAATATCCATATTGATGGAATGGATGTTTTAAATGTTAAAAAGGCATTTGAAGAAGCGGTTAAAAAGGCAAGGGAAGAGAAAGCCCCCACTTTGATCGAGGCCGTAACATACCGGTTTCGGGGTCATTCTATGGCAGACCCAGCGCATTACAGAACAAAAGAAGAGCTTGAGGAGCAGAAGAAAAGGGATCCTGTAGAAACTTTTAAAAAGAAGCTTATGCAAAAAAAGGTCATTTCAGAGAAAGATGTAAAGGATATTGAAAAGGAAATAGAGGAAAAGATAAATCAGGCCGTAGAGTTTGCAGATAAGAGTCCAGAGCCGCCTTTAGATTCTCTTTACGAAGATTTATATATTGAATAGAGGGGGATTCAATGGCCATTATCACTTTTAGAGAAGCAATCAATCAGGCACTAAAAGAAGAGATGCAAAGGGACGAGAAAGTCTTTTTAATGGGCGAAGAGGTCGGTTTTTATCATGGTGCCTATAAGGTAAGTCAGGGTCTTTTAGAAGAATTTGGAGAGAAAAGGGTTATCGATACCCCGATTACAGAAGCAGGCTTTACAGGGGTGGGAATTGGAGCAGCCATGCTGGGGCTGAGGCCTGTCATCGAGATGATGACATTCAACTTTTCTATACTGGCACTGGATCAGATTGTGAATAACGCTGCCAAACTTCGGTATATGTCAGGGGGACAGATAAAGATACCGATGGTTATAAGGGGGCCAAGTGGAGCGGCTCATCAGCTTGCAGCACAGCATTCTCAGGCTCTTGAGGCGTGGTATGCCCATGTGCCCGGATTAAAAGTGGTTATCCCCTCTACTCCAAAGGATGCCAAAGGACTTTTGAAGTCGGCTATTAGAGATGATAACCCTGTCATTTTTATGGAATCTGAGCTTATGTATGGACTCAAAGGTGAGGTTCCTGAGGAAGAATATACCATTCCCATCGGTAAAGGCGACATAAAGAGAGAGGGAAAAGATGTGACGATCATCGCCTATTCAAAGATGTTCCATCTCGCCATGCAGGCAGCAGCTGAGCTAGAAAAAGAGGGGATTAATGCTGAGATCATTGATCCAATGACCATCAAGCCCCTGGATAAAGATATGATTTTTGAATCCATAAAGAAGACAAATCGGTGTGTTATTGTTCAGGAGGGATGGAGATTTTGCGGCGTTGCCTCGGAGATATCAAGTTTAATCTATGAAGAAGTCCTTGACTATCTTGATGCTCCCGTATCAAGGGTTACAGGGGAGGAGGTTCCCATGCCCTTTGCGAAAAATTTAGAAGAAGCAGCTCTGCCTAACAAGGAAAAGATTATAAAGGCAGTAAAAAGTGTTATGTACATTGATCAGTAATGGAGGGAAGAAATGGCCTTTAAAGTTCTGATGCCAAGATTAAGCGATACAATGGAGGAAGGCAAAATAATCAAGTGGGAAAAGAAGGAGGGAGATAGGGTCGAAAAAGGTGATGTGCTTGCAGAGGTGGAGACAGACAAGGCAAACCTTGAGATGGAGGCTTATTCATCAGGGATTTTAAGAAAGATAATTTTAAAAGAGGGTGTATCTGCACCAGTAGGAGACCTGATTGCTATTATAGGAGAGAAGGATGAGGATATTTCAGATATTGTGAAAGAGGGAAAAGAAAAACCAGCTAAGGAAGAAGAGAAGAAAGAAGAACCCAAAGAGAAGGAGTCGGAAAAAGCAGAAGCGGCACCAAAACCAACTGAGGAAGAAAAGAAAGAAGAAGAAAAAGAAGAAATGAAAGAGAAAGAGAAAAAAGAGGAACCGAAAAAGGAAGGGAAGAAAGAAACAAAAGAACTGGTTGAAGAAGAAAAGGGAGAAAAAGAAAAATCGAAAAAAGAAGAAAGAAAAAGGATTTTCATCTCTCCGTTAGCTAAAAAGATAGCAGAAGAAGGAGGCTTAGATATTTCAATAATAGAAGGAAGTGGTCCTGAAGGAAGGATTATCAAGAAAGACGTGTTAAGCACCATTTCAAAAGCGAAAGAGATAAAGCCAGAAATTAAAGAGAAAATTGAGGAATACAGAGAAGAGCCTCTTTCTACAATAAGAAAGACAATTGCAAAGAGACTCACTTTGAGCAAAGGGCCTGTGCCGCATTTTTATGTGACTGCAGAAATTGATATGGAAAGAGCTATCTATTTTAGGAATTCGTTGAAAACCTTGAAAAAAGAAATTCCTGTATCTTTCAATGATATTTTGATAAAGGCCTCAGCCATTGCGCTTGAGAAATTTCCACAGATAAATGCCTCATATAGGACAGATAAAATCATTTATTACAATGTTATTCATATAGGGATTGCCGTTGCCTTAGAAGATGGTCTGATAACACCAGTTATAAGAAATGTTGAGAAAAAAACTCTTTTTGAGATTGCAAAAGAGAGCAAGGAACTCATAGAAAAAGCCAAGGAGAAGAAGCTGAAACCCGAGGAGTATACAGGTGCGACATTTACCATCTCTAATATGGGTATGTATGACGTTGAAAACTTTTCAGCTATCATCAATCCCCCAGAAGGCGCTATTCTTGCTGTTGGCTCAATCATCAAGAGACCAGTGGTGATTGAGGATAAAATAGAAATACGAAACAGGATGAAGGTAACGATTTCATGTGACCACCGTATTGTAGACGGTGTAGTGGCAGCTCAGTTTTTACAGGAACTCAAGATAGATTTAGAGAAGCCTATAGGAATCGTTTTATAAAAAATTTTTCAACAACAAAAAGGAGAATAATTACATGGAGAAATTTGACCTCATTATAATAGGTTCAGGTCCTGGGGGATATGTGGCTGCGATACGAGCTTCCCAGCTAGGGCTAAAGACAGCCGTGGTCGAAGAAGATAAATTAGGCGGTGTCTGTCTTAATTGGGGATGCATACCCACAAAGGCATTGATAAAAAACGCAGAGGTTTTGGATCTCTTTAAAAAAGGAAAGCAGTTTGGGATCTCTTATGATAATCTGGGCTTTGATTTTGGAAGCGCAGTTAAGAGAAGCAGAAAGGTAGCTCTTAAGCTCTCAAAAGGTGTAGAGTATCTCTTCAAGAAGAATAAGATAACACTTTTTCCAGGACATGCACATCTCACCAGTTCAAATAGAGTAAAAGTAGAAAAAGACGGGAAGCTTGTAAATGAACTTGAGGCAAAAAATATAATTCTTGCTACAGGTTCAAGGCCAAAGTCTGTACCAGGTATAAAGATAGATGGTGAAAAGGTCATTACAAGTACAGAAGCGATGGTTTTAGAGGAGATTCCCAAATCCTTAATTATCGTCGGGGCTGGGGCTATCGGTATTGAGTTTGCATATATCTACAATTCTTATGGTTCAGAGGTTACTGTAATAGAGATGCTAGAGAATATTCTTCCTATTGAAGATAAGGAAATAACTGAGCAACTGAGGTCTTCCTTCATAAAAAGAGGTGTAAAGATATATACAGGTTCAAAAGTAGCAGAGACGAGGATAGAAGGAAAGAATATTAAGCTCAAAATGTCTTCTAAGAAAGAGGTCAAAGATATTGTTGGAGAAAAGATACTGGTTGCTATTGGCAGGGATCCTAATATCGAAGATTTAGGCCTTGAAGATTTAAAAGTGGATACGGATAATGGTTTTATTAAGGTGAATAAAAATTATGAAACAAATGTAAAGGGTCTTTTCGCGATTGGTGATGTTATCGGGGCTCCGCTTCTCGCACACGCAGCATCAGAGGAAGGGATTGCTGCTGTGGAATATATTGCTAAGGGAAAAGAGGCTGAGGTTGATCTTAACAATATGCCTAGCTGTACATATTGTCAACCCCAGGTTGCCAGTATAGGACTAACAGAGGATAAGGCAAGAGAGAAGGGTTTTGATATAGATATCGGAAGATTTCCCTTCAGGGCTAATGGGAAAGCCCAGGCACTTGAGGAAATGGAAGGGATGGTAAAGATCATCGTAGAGAAAAAATATGGAGAGATTTTAGGAGCACATATCCTGGGGTCAGAGGCAACAGAGATGATTGCAGAGATTGGAGTAGCAAAGAGACTGGAGTCAACTGTTGAGGAGCTGGCTACCACGGTTCATGCCCATCCAACACTCTCAGAAGTTGTTGGAGAGGCATCTCTAGATGCTCTGGGCAGGGTAATTCATATTTAATTAATCTTATATAAAATCAAGGGTTATATTGATAAATGGAAACAAAGGTAATTTTACCCCAGTTGGGAGAGACAGTTGTTGAGGGGACAATCATAAAGTGGCTCAAAAAAGAGGGAGATTACATAGAGAAGGATGAGCCGCTTGTAGAAATATCGACGGATAAGGTTGATACTGAGATTCCTTCTCCAGTCAAAGGCAAGATTTCTAAACTTCTCGCAAAAGAAGGAGATACTGTTCAGGCAGGAGGAGATATAGCTGTTATTGTGGAAGAGAGGGAAGGGGCTGAAAAAAAAGAGAAGAAGGGAGAGGAAAAAGGAAAGGAACCGGAAAAAGAAGAAAAGCCTACAGAGGAAGAAAAGAAAGAGGAAAAGGCAGAAAAGAAATCATCCCTGAAAGGCAAAGGAAAGAAGATCACCCCGGTAGTAGCAAAGATCTTATCTGAATTTGATATAGACATAAACAAAATAGAAGGAAGCGGTATCAATGGAAGGGTGACAAAAAAAGACATATTAAATTATCTGGAGCGTGAGGGGATTAAACAGAGAGAAATCACTAAGGAAGAACCATTAAAGGAAGTGAAGAAGGAAACAGAAGAGGTCAAAACAGAAGAAGAAGAAATTATTGAAATGTCAAGGGTAAGAAGAAGCATTGCAGAGCATATGATAAAGAGCAAGCATACTTCTCCTCATGTTACGACAGTCGTTGAGGTTGACATGACAAGGATTGTGGGCTTCCGTGAAGAGAATAAAGAAAAGTTCCAATCGAAATATGATGTTCCCCTGACATTTACATCCATTATTGTGAAGGCGGTTGTAAATTCTCTAAAGAGATTTCCTAAAATCAATTCAACTCTTCAAGACAATAAGATTATTATAAAAAAATATTACAATATCGGTATTGCTACGGCAACAGAAGAAGGCCTGATTGTTCCGGTGATCAAAAGGGCTGAGAGGCTTGATATTAAGGATATGGCAAAAGAGATATTTAATCTGTCAGAGCGAGCGAGAGAGAAGAAACTTCCTCTCGATGCCCTCCAAGGAGGGACATTTACCATAACCAATCCTGGTGTTTTTGGAGCCATATTCTCAACACCTATCATTCATCAACCACAGGCAGCTATCCTCGGTGTCGAAGCTATTCGAAAGCTACCAGCGGTCATTGATGATGCTATTGCGATTCGATCTATGATGAATCTTTGCCTTTCTTATGACCATCGGGTTATTGATGGCATTGACGCAGGAAGGTTTTTGCAGGATTTGAAAAAGGAGCTAGAAGAAGGATTAAAGCTTGAAGTTTAAAAAAAGAAGAAGATTGAGAGAACAATAGGATGCATAAAATTACGTGGCTTCCTGGAGATGGCATAGGACCTGAGGTTACAGGCTCAACCATAAAGGTTATAAACGCTACGGGTGTAAAGATTGACTGGGAAAGAGTAGAGATAGGTGAAAAAGTCTTGGCCGAATCGGGAAAACCTTTGACAGATGATGTCTTTGATATTGTCAAAAAGAACAAGATTGCCATTAAAGGACCCACAACCACTCCTATAGTATCTGGCCACTCAAGCGCCAATGTAGCATTAAGAAAGGGGCTCAACCTCTATGCATGTGTAAGACCCATTAAAAGTATATCGGATATTCGTTCCCTTTATAAGGATTTAGACATTGTGGTTATAAGGGAAAACACAGAGGGTCTTTATACGGGTAAGGAGCAGGAGATTGTACCGGGCGTAGTTGAGTGTCTGAAAATTGTTACAGAACAGGCATCAAGGAAAATTGCCAGATTCGCCTTTGAGTATGCAAAAAAAGAGGGGAGAAAAAAGGTTACTGCGGTTCACAAGGCCAATATTATGAAGATGACCGATGGCCTTTTTTTAAGCTGTGTAAGGGAGATTTCAAAGGACTATCCTAAGATTCAATACGAAGAGGGTATTGTGGACAGTACATGTATGCAGTTGGTTACCAACCCTTATCAGTATGATGTCCTGGTCATGGGGAATCTCTATGGGGATATTATCTCTGACCTTTGTGCTGGCCTTATAGGTGGATTGGGGGTAGCTCCGGGTGCGAATTTTGGAGATGGATGCGCGATCTTTGAGTCGGTTCATGGAAGCGCTCCAGATATTGCTGGGAAGAACATAGCTAATCCCATAGCATCAATTCTTTCAGGAGCATTGATGTTAAGATATATAGGAGAGGATTTTGCAGCAAAAAGAATTGAAGATGCAATTAAGAGGGTTGTTAAACAGGGAATGCTGACTAAAGACCTTGGGGGTAATTCCAAAACGGATCAAATCACCTCAGCGATAGAAAAAGAACTTTGAATACATAAAAAATCAGGAAAGGATATGAAAAAAGAAAGACAAAAGAGCACAAAAGAAGAAAAAGAGGTTATTTGTGTCAGAATCAACAAACCAGTAAGTGTGAAAAATCACAAAACTTGTCCCTACTGTTTTGGCAAGATATCTGACATAAAATCAAAAAAGCACAAAAAATTTTGCGATTATAAAGAAGGAAAAGACAGCGTAGGTTTTGGTTTTCCATTTGATTGAACTCTTCATAGAGGAAGAAGCTTTTGGAGAAGGAAAGACTTCTTAAAAAGATGCATTACTGGCTCACGTTTATCAGAGCCTTTGAAGAAAGGATTTCCATACTTTACAGACAAGGAAAAGTTCTGGGAGGAGTCTATTCAGGCATGGGTCAGGAGGCTATTGTTGTCGGAACATGTATTGATCTTAAGAAGGAAGATTTTATTTTCCCGCTCCATAGAGACATAGGAGCTAATCTCGTAAAAGGGATTGAGCCAAAGATTCTTATGGCACAGCTATTAGGAAAGAAGACAGGCCTTTCAAAAGGAAAAGATTCCTATCTTCACGCTGGTGATATAGATCTTGGGGTTATTGGATCTACAAGTATGCTGGGTTCTTCCTTGCCTGTTGCTGCAGGAGTTGGTCTCGCTTTCAAATTGAAGAAGAAGGATAATGTAGTTATTGCATTTTTTGGAGAGGGGGCCAGTAACAGAGGTGACTTTCATGAAGCCCTGAATCTGGCAGGGGTCTGGAAACTCCCTGTTATTTTTGTTTGTGAGAACAACTTTTTTGCCTATTCCACACCCATAGAGGCGCAAATGGCAATTGAGGACGTCGCGGACAGGGCTTCGAGTTATGGCTTTTCAGGTGTCGTATGCAGTGGGAATGACCTTATGGCGGTTTATAAAACAGCCAAAAAGGCTATAGATAAAGCAAGAGCAGGAGAAGGTCCAACTTTGATTGAGTGCAAGACCTATCGCTGGCATGGACACTCAGAACATGACGAAGCGTCTTACAGGGCAGAAGATGAATTTTTGGAGTGGAAGAGCAGAGACCCAATACCAAGATTTGAACTCTATCTGGAAGAATTAAAGATACTCGATAAGAAGCTCAAAGAGAGCATAGATAAGGATATAAGAGAGGAAATAGATCAAGCCGTAAAATTTGCTGAGGAAAGTCCTTTTCCAGAGGGAAAGGAGACGCTCGATGATATCTACAAGTAAAGAAAAATAAACGGAGGAAGGATTGAGCCAAATAACCTATATAGAAGCCATTCGTTGTGCAATGAGAGAAGAGATGAAAAGAGATAAAAATGTCTTTTTGATGGGTGAAGATATTGGTATTTATGGAGGGGCTTTTCGTGCAACAGAGGGCTTGTATAAGGAATTCGGGAAAGAAAGAGTTATTGATACTCCTATATCCGAATCAGCAATTGTCGGAGCTGCTATAGGCGCATCTCTTCTTGGTATGAGACCTGTTGTGGAGATGCAGTTTGCCGATTTTATATCCTGTGCCTTTGACCAGATTGTCAATCAAGCTGCTACTATGAGATACAGACATGGTGGCACGATTTCTGTTCCTATAGTGATTCGAGGACCATCAGGCGCGGGGATTCACGGAGCGATATTTCACTCACAGAGCCCCGAGGCATGGTTTATCCATACGCCGGGTCTAAAGGTTGTTGTTCCATCCACTCCTTATGACGCAAAGGGACTTTTAAAGGCATCGATAAGGGATGATAACCCCGTGATTTATCTTGAACACAAATACCTCTACAGAAGAATTAAAGAAGAGGTGCCAAAAGAAGATTTTATAATCCCCTTGGGGAAGGGTGATATAAAAAGAAAGGGAGATGACATTACACTCATTACTTACGGGGCGATGGTGCACATAGCTCTTGAGGCATCAAATATTTTACAAAAAGCTGGCATAGAAACTGAAGTTATCGATTTAAGAACCCTCTCGCCTTTAGACAAAGAGATGATAAAAAAATCTGTTTCAAAGACCAGCAAAGTTTTAATTCTTCAGGAAGATAAAAAGACTTTGGGTATTGCCAGTGAAATCTCTGCTTTTTTAGCTGAGGAATTTTTTGAAGAGCTGGATGGCCCTATTATCAGAGTAACGAGCCCAGACACACATGTCCCTTTTAGCCCTCCATTGGAAGAGTTTTATCTGCCGGACGTTAAGAAGACTGTGGATGCCGTGAAGAAGCTTGCCTCTTATTAATCCATTAAACCTTTTGATTATGAAAAAGACATTGAACATATTAAATCTTGGATTTAATGAATACAGCAAAACCCTCGGCCTTCAAAGGAAACTAATGAAACTAAGGCAGAAAGGTTCGATTGAGGATCTTCTTATCCTTGTAGAGCATAATCATGTTTATACGCTCGGAAGGAGCGGAAAAGAATCCAACCTTCTTTTAGATAAGGAGCTATTAAAGAAAAAAGGGATAGAGTTTTGGGAGATAGAAAGGGGAGGAGACATTACCTATCATGGTCCTGGTCAGATCGTCGGCTACCCTATTTTTGATCTCACTAATATTAAAAAAGATGTTCACGACTTTTTGAGAAATATTGAAGAGGTTTTGATTCGGGTCCTTAAAGAATATGGTATTGATGGAAAGAGGATAAAGGGAAAAACAGGGGTCTGGGTCAGAGGGGAGAAGATCGCATCTATTGGGGTAAAGATAAGCCGATGGATAACTTGGCATGGCTTTGCACTGAATGTCAATACAGACCTTTCCTACTTTGATGATATTATCCTTTGCGGTTTAAAAGATGCAAAGCCTACTTCCATGGAAAGATTACTTGGAAAAGAATTAGATATGGAGGAGGTTGAGAAGAAGATAGTGAATTATTCTGTTGTCATATTTGATTACTCAAATATTAAAAAACAAAAGCTAAAAGACCTTATGAATTAAAATTTATTTTTTTGATACTAGCTTTTTTGGCTAACCTTGATAAGCTTCAAGCTCTTTCTTAAGGCTCAGAACCTCTTCTCTCAATCCTATGCTTATGGCCTCATAATCTTCAGCACTACTATTGATTTTTAATCCCTTCTCTTTGAGTTCCCCAAAAAGATAATACCGGCCGAAGATAACTTTTATAGGATAGGGTTTTGGAAACCATGTGCCCCGTTTCAAGGCTTGCTTTGTTCCACTGATATAGGCAGGAACAACTTTCACTCCTAACTCTTTTGCTAAGATAGCAGCACCTTTTTTAAATTCCTTAATCTCACCACTAATACTTCTTGCTCCCTCGGGAAAGATACAGAGAATTTTTCCGTTTTTTAGCACAAAAGAGGATAATTGCATTGTTTCTACGAGATTCTTTGATGGGCTTAGAGGAATGACTTTTATTAGCTTAATTAAGTTCCTGATGACTGGAAACTCAAAATATTCGCGAAAGCCTATAAAGAAGAGATGATATCTTAGAGACAAAGGTAGAGAACTGAAAAGGACAAATCCATCAAGATAACTTGTATGATTAGGACAAATAATAATCGCATCCTTCAGAAGATTCTCTCTGCCGTAAACTTTTAGTCTAAAGAATAACTTAAAAAGAGGATCAAAAATTAGAGAAGCAAATAGCGTAAAGAACCATCCTGTTCTACTTACAATAATAGTGATTTTATCGAGTAAGTGTTGAGGAGGTTTTGAACTGATAATAGATTCCCACGAACGTTTTTCTACCTTCAGTTGTTTTTTGTCTTCTTGAGATTCCTCTTCAATATAATTTATCAGTTCAAAGACCGTCGATAATTTCATAAATTCCTCTTCCTTGGAATCAATGGTAAATTTTTCCTCTAAAGCTGTCATTAGCTCCACTCTTCCCAAGGAGTCGATACCGAGATCGAGTTCTATATGGTCATTTAAGGATATGCCTCTCTCGCCCGTTTTCTTTAAGAGAATATCAATTACTTTTCTTCCTGTTTCAGATAAATCTTCCTCAATTAATGGTTTCTTTTTTTCAATTCCTTTCAGAAATCTCTCTTCATATATCTTCTTGACCTCATGTCTTTTTATTTTGCCTAAGCGTGTTTTTGGTAGTTCTTCATTGAGCAGAAAGAAACCCTTGATTCTCTTATATGGCGAGAGCCTTTCTGAGAAATATTCCAAATCCCACTTCACTCTGCCTTGAATATCCGGCTCACCAATTTCTCTTAGATAAGTTAGATCCGGGACAATAACAGCAACTAATTTTTCTTGTTTAGAATCGGGCAGCACACAAATTTCTTTTACAGATGGCGCTTGCTGATAATATTTTTCCACTTCATCCGCAGAAATATTCTTTCCGGAACTTAGAACAATGATTTCTTTCAATCTTTCCTTGATAAAAAGATACCCTTCGCTATCCAGGTATCCTAGATCTCCGCTGTAAAACCACCCGTTTTTAATCGTTTCTTGGGTTTCTCTTTCGTTTTTGTAATAACCTTTCATGACATTGGAACCTTTGATCAGTATCTGACCAACCTCCTTCTCGTCTGGGTTCAGAATCTTTATATTAACATCAGGAAGCGCTTTGCCTACAGAACCTATTTTGGGTCTTTTCGGCAGATTTATGCTCACAACTGGTGCTGTTTCAGTAAGGCCATAACCCTCGAGGATTTTGAATCCTAATCTAAAGAAACTCCTTGCAAGCTCCTCGTCTAATTTAGCCCCTCCTGAGACAAAATATCGAAACTTTGGACCCATGGCGGATCGGAACCTGGATAAAAGAGGTTTTGCTGGATTCATCCCCGTTCTTTCTGAAAACATCCATGAGAGATTTAAAATGAAACGAAAAAATATTCTAAAGAAAAGAGGAACCTTTTTGAGTTTTTTTTCAATTCCGCTGTAAAAGAGCTGAAGAACTTGAGGCGTAACAGCTAAGATGGTTATTTCTTCTTCCCTGAGACACTTTAGAATCACTTCCGGTTTAAGAGTCTTTATATAGGTAATCCTTGCTTGAGAAAAAAGAGGGACAATCAATGTTGCTAGAAAAGGAAATGAATGGTGTAGGGGAAGGATAGAAAGGAAATTATCAGAAGACCTGGCTATATTGAGCTTTGAAATGCTTGAAAAGTTCGAGAAGAAATTTTTATGCGTAAGCATAACTCCTTTCGGATGCCCAGTGGTTCCTGATGTATAGATAATAGAAGCCAGATCTTCAGGTTCTATACGGGGCAAGCTTATATGACCTAGCGATGCTTTTAAAATTTCAGAAAAACCAATTGATTTCTCAAAAGAGTTATGTTTTTTATTGATAATAACAATCTTTTGTAAAAAGTTAAGATCCTTAAAGTCTTCTAAGTACAGCTTTTCGGATGCAAATATGATCTTGGTTTGAGTCTGTTCTAAAAAATATTTGATTTCTTTGGAGCCCAGTTCAAAATCTAGAGGGATTGCGATGGCTCCGGAAAATAGAAGCCCAAAGTAACATATGCACCATTCCGGGCAGTTCTCTAAAGCAATAGCAATCCTATCTCCTTTTTGGGTTCCCTGCATACAAAGCCAGTTAGCAACCTTCAATGATGAATTGTAGATTTGCCCATAGGTTAGCTTACTAACTGTATCATCTTCTTTCATTACTATGGATACTTTATCAGAAGAGTCTTTGGCAATCTCTTCAAATTTTGCTGTTAAAGTTGAAATCATTAATCTCTATTCCTTATTAATTTTTCTGCAATTCTAGTATTAAGTTTTAATTTCCCCCCTCTTATTTTATTCTTATCTTACATCCTTATAGTGTTTCATAAGTTTTTCAGGGGATACTTTTAAAAAAATATACAAAATAGCTACTATCCAATCCCTCAGTGTTGTGTAAATGAGCCCCTCTTTTAACCACCTTCGTGGAGATGCCTTGATGGGTGTTCTTAGAAATACAATCTTTGCTATTTTTTTCAGTCTCCTTGATATTTCGATATCTTCCATAAGGGGTATATCAGCAAATCCGCCTATCTGCTCAAAGAGCTCTTTTCTTATAAAGAGGCCCTGATCGCCATAGGGAATCCTGGTTATCCGTGATCTCAGATTTGCAACCTTCTCTATGATTCTAAAACGAAATGAGGGATGGTCAATGTTTAAAAAGAATGCTCCTGCTGAAACTTGTTTATCATTAAGTTTTTCTCTTATTAGCTCAAACCCTTCTTTTGGTAGGAGACAATCAGCATGTAGAAAAAGGAGTATGTTGCCATTGGCTTTTTGTGCGCCATAGTTCATCTGATGTCCTCTTCCTTTATGAGTTACAAAGACTTTATCAGTAAACTCTGACGCAATTGATACTGTCCTATCATTGCTTCCACCATCAACAATAATTAACTCTTCTAAGTCTGTAATATTAAGATTGGAAAGGGTCCTGTGAAGAGATTTTTCTTCATTTAAAGCAGGAACAATAACTGAAATCTTAATCAAAAATCACCTCCGCATAAATATTTATTATATTATAAACTAAAGAAATGTCTATCTTGTAATATTTCTATTTAGGCAGAGCTTTAAATATGTTAAAATTTATTAAGTTCAAAGAGATTGAATTTAAGATACTCTCATCTCCAAACAGGAAAACCTTTTTAAAGAATCTGAAGAACGTTTATTAGCCCTTGTAAAAAGGGGGTGATTGTCTTATGAAGTTGTATCTTGTTCAGCATGGTGAGGCAACTACAGAAGAGATAAACAAGGAAAAGCCTCTTACAAAGAAGGGGATATCAGACGTAAATAAAATAGCTACATTTCTTAGAGATGCTGGTATCAGTGTAAATTCTATCTTTCATAGCACAAAATTGCGAGCTAAAGAGTCAGCAAAGATTTTAGCCGATATCTTAAATCCGGAATGTCAGGTTATTGAAAAAAACTCCCTTTCTCCTAATGATTCCGTTGAGAATATCTATGCGGAGATTTTAGAGAGAGCAGATGATTTAATGATTGTTGGACATCTGCCATTCCTTTCTAAACTAGCATCAAAGTTGATTCTGGATTCTGAAGATAAAAGTATAATAAGATTTAGGCAGGGTGGAATTGCTCGGCTGGAAAGAAACGATACAGGTTCTTGGGAGATTGATTGGTTCATAACCCCTGATTTATTGAGAGAAGAGTCGTAATTTCTTTACAAAAATCTAAACTCATTTTAAGTTTTATCTTATAAAGGTTTTCAAAAAGAAATATTATGGGATTAAGAATTTTAGCATTGCATCCTTGGAACGTATCTCCCAAAAAGGCTGTTCAAATTCAGAAAAAACTACGGTTAAGAATTAAGATCAGTCCCCTAACGAAACAACCTCTATTAATAGCTGGTGCAGATGCATCATTTAACAAAAAAACGGCAATTGGAATAGTTGTGGTCATGACCTATCCCAAACTTGAGGTTTTAGAGACAGTAAGAAAAGAGCAGCCTATAAGATTTCCTTATATACCGACTCTTTTGGCATTCAGAGAAGGTCCTGTTTTATTGAAATGTTTTCAGTCTTTAAAAAAAGAACCGGATTTAATTATCTTTGATGGTCAAGGAACAGCACATCAAAGAAGGATGGGGCTGGCAACTCATTTGGGTATCTTACTTTCAAAATCGACCATTGGTTGTGCCAAAAAGAGACTTACGGGAACACTTAAAAAACTTGGTGAAGAAAGAGGCTCTTATTCTTATATTAAAGATATAAACCGTGAGATTATAGGCGCCATGGTTAGGACAAAGGACAATGTTAAACCTGTATTTGTTTCTCCTGGTCATAAGATAGACCTAAAGGATGCCATAGATATTGTGCTTGGATGTACAAAAAAATACAGGATTCCAGAACCTCTAAGATATGCTCATCATTTAACAAAAGTATCATAATATTTGATGTATAAATAAGATTATTTAACATTTTTTAAAAGATGAAAACAGGCATTACAAACTTACCCCTGCATTATGGAAAGGCCCCATCTTGGCTTTTTAGTCGGATGAAAAGACTGGCCTCTGAGATTACCCTTGTGATTATTGATCAATACGGGATAGAAGAGTTCTTGAATAGATTATCCGACCCGTTTTGGTTTCAAGCCTTTGGCTGCACTTTAGGATTTGATTGGCACTCTTCAGGACTCACGACAACTGTCTGTGGTGCTCTAAAAGAGGGATTGAAGGATGTTTCAAAAGAAATCGGTCTTTTTATCTGCGGTGGTAAAGGTGCAACTTCTCGCAAGACCCCTTTAGAAATAGAAGAAATCAGTTCAAAGAGAAGGATAAAAGTACATCCTGAAAAACTCATTTATTCCAGCAAGATGTCCGCAAAAATAGATTCAACCGCATTACAGGATGGATATCAGCTGTATCATCACTGTTTTATCTTTAACCAAGAGGGGAATTGGACAGTTATCCAGCAGGGGATGAACACATCTAACCGAATGGCGAGGAGGTATCACTGGTTAGGAAAAGAGGTCGAGGATTTTGTCTGTGAGCCGCATAAAGCCATTTGTTGTGACCGAAAAGAAGAGGTTATCAATATGGTGGCAAGAAAAAGCGAGGACTGCCGTAAGGTAAGTACAATCTTAGCAAATGAAGAACCAAAAAGAGTTATTGATGAATATAAAAAGATTAAGCAACTTAACTTATCTCCTCGTCACACAGTATCTATAAATGATATTAAAAGCCAGAACTTAAGAAAGATTTTAGAGTTGACCTACGAAAAAAGACCGAATAATTTTGAAGCACTTTTGGGAATTAAAGGCGTTGGTCCGAAAACGATTCGTGCACTTTCTCTCATTTCCGAGCTGATTTATGGTAAACCTGCCTCATTTGAAGATCCAGTGAGATTTTCTTTTGCTCACGGAGGAAAGGATGGCCATCCGTATCCCGTAAATAGAAGTCAATATGATCTATCGATTCAGATATTAAAGGAGGTAGTGAATCTTGCAAAGATTGGGAGAACAGAGAAATTAAAGGCATTGAGAAGGTTAAACGATAACTTTTAGTTATTTTTTAAGTCAGTTTTTCGTTCTTCAAAGGAAGAGTGACCCCAGAGCTCATTTCTTAGCTAGTTTCATAAATCAAACCAATTAAATCATTGAATTATTTATAATTTTCTGATATAATTAAAAAAAATTTACTTCTTAAAAAATGAGTAAAAATAAAAAATTTACAATCCTCCTTCTTATAGCGATTTGCATCCTATTACTGTTTGCTTCCTTGTCTTATGCTTATAGTAATACAAAGAAAGTTCTTGTCCTCAATTCTTATCGTACGGATAATATCTGGACAGATAGTATTATGAAGGGAATCAACTCTGTTATAAAAACTGATTTGCAGAATATTGAGATACATGCTGAGTATATGGACACGAAAAGAATTCATGACGATAAGCACTTTCAAAACCTGTATGAACTGTACAGACACAAATTCTCCAGATTTAAGTTTGATGTTTTGATAACCTCTGATGACAATGCGTTTAAATTCATTCTGAAATACCGAGATAAGCTGTTTCCTAATACGCCTGCTGTCTTTTGCGGGGTTAACCGTTTTCAAGATTCTATTTTGATTGGTCATGAGCAGATTACCGGTGTCGTAGAGGATTTCGATCTGAAGGGAACCATCAGTGTTGCCTTAAAACTTCATCCCAATACAAAACAGGTGTTTGTTGTTAGTGATTATACTAAATCAGGAATGATTAATGCTGAAAAGCTCACAAGGATAATTCCTGATTTTGAAGATTCAGTAAAATTTACATTTCTCACACATCTTGAAGTAAAAGAACTCCGGAAAAAGCTTCAAGATCTGCCAGATGATTCTATAGTGCTTTTGCTCCACTTCTCTCGAGACAAATCTGGTAAGCTTTACTCTTACGAAGAAGGTACAACCTTCGTTGCTAAGGCAAGTAATGTTCCCGTATATACCTGTTGGGATTCCCGCCTTGGCTTTGGGGTCATTGGTGGGATGATGGTCAGTGGTTATTATCAGGGAAAAACAGGAGGGGAGATGGCTCTTCGTATTTTGAATGGAGAAAGGGTTGAAAACATTCCTATTCTTAAAGAAAGCCCGAACCGCTACATGTTTGATTATAAACAGATAAAGCGTTTTGGCATTAAGCTTTCTGACTTGCCCGTAAATAGTATTATTATTAATAAGCCATCTCCCTTTTATACAATTCATAAAAATTTAATCTGGACAGCTTTAATAGGATTTTTCTTTCTTTCATTAGGAATATTTATTTTTCTTATTATTCGTTCAAAACAAAAGCGTGCTGAAGAGGCTCTGAGGCTATCTCAATTTTCCGTTGATAAAGCTGCAGATGCTGTCTTTTGGATGGGCGAAGATGCAAAGTTCATTTATGTTAACGAGACTGCCTGCCACAAATTAGGGTATTCACGCAAGGAGCTTCTTTCCATGACAGTACATGACATCGATCCGGACTTTCCCAAAGAGGTCTGGTCTGAACATTGGGAGGATATCCGACGTCGACACTCTTTTATCGTAGAATCTCATCATAAAAAAAAGGACGGAACGATTTTTCCAGTAGAGATCATCGTAAATTACATCAATTTTGATGGAAAGGAGTTCAACTGTGCCTTTGCTCGAGATATCTCTGAACGGAAACGAACAGATGAAATATTAAGAGAAAGCGAAGAGCGATACCGAAGCGTTTATGATACTGCACCCCTTGCTTTTGTCATCTGGGATTGTGATTGCCGAGTCACTGACTGGAACGAGAATGCCGAAAGGATTTTTGGTTGGTCAAAGGAGGAGGTTCTGGGTCGTAACTTCTTTGATTTTCTTGTCCCCAAGTTAGCAAGGCCTCATGTTGAGGATGTTATAAATGCTTTACTTCGAGGAGAGCTTTTAAGTCACAGTATTAATGAGAATCTCACTAAATCGGGTAAGATCATTCTTTGCGAGTGGAATAACTCAATCCGCTACAATACTAACGGTGTAGTAGCTGGAGGAATATCGCTCGCTCTTGATATCACTGAGCGCAAGAAGAGTGAGGAGGAAATTGAGAAAAAAACAGCACAGCTAAGTATCCTGTATGAAGTAAGCAAGAAGATTACCTCTATTACTTCAAAAGAAGAACTCCTCCCATGGATAGCAAGGCAAGCTTCTTTGCTTCTTGATGCTGAAGTATGTAATTATAGAATAAGAGAAGGAGATTATCTGATTCGAGGTAGTGGAACCAAAGAGGGTATGATGTTAATGGCAAAAGAGAAAATAAAGATAGGTGAAAGTCTAAGCGGTAGAATAGCAAAAGATAAGCGGCCTTTAATTGTAGAAGACATAAGAGAAGAAAAAAGACATCTAAAGAAACACAGGGACATTGCTAAAAAGCTTGGCTTTGTATCTTTTCTTGGTGTGCCTATGATGATAGGAGATGAAGTTATCGGTGTAATCAATGTCCATACAAAAAAGCCAAGAAAATTTTTAAAG
>Ga0209427_10000769_pt1 | contig 35278 bp, 33 predicted proteins | sample DeeMarSWOR136_30_FD_187465 | JGI IMG/M metagenome (GOLD analysis project Ga0209427, IMG submission 187465) | Marine sediment microbial communities from White Oak River estuary, North Carolina - WOR-1-36_30 (SPAdes) (version 2) | ecosystem: Environmental > Aquatic > Marine > Intertidal zone >...
CTATGGAAAAACCAGTGGTTGTGGGCGCGCGAGGCGTGGTAGGTTTCAAGGAGCAGGTGATAAGCTCCGGTGTAGACCAGAACGGTGTGCATGTTAATGGTGAAGACCCTGCGGATATAGCTTGGGGAATAAAAGAGACGCTTAAAAACCCTGAAAAAGCGAGAAATTGGGGCGAGAACGGACGCAAAAGAGTGCTGGAATACTTCACATGGAGAAAAGTTGCTGAAGAAACACTCAAAATCTACGAATCACTCCTCTAAAAAAGACTTTTAAGGCTGAAAACGGCGAGTTGCCGATTATATAGCCAACATTTCAGCCAGTTCCAGTAAGCGCAAATCTAATGGTTTCTGCGTTTCACACGACTTCTTAAGGTCTATACTCGTTATTGTGCCATTCTGCAGTCCAACCACTCTGTTTCCTTGCTGCTGAGCTAAGAGGTCTACGGCTTTTTCAGCGAAAAGGCTAGCTAAGAGCCGAGTGCGCGCTGTAGGACTTCCGCCTCGTTGAGCGTATCCTAGAATTGATAATCTAACTTCGGAGCCTGTTTTTTTTGCGATTGCCTTGGCAAGTTTGTTTGTGTCGCCGATGCCTTCAGCGGCAACGATTATCCCTGCTCTTTTTCCTTTACGGGTGTTTTCTTTTATCACATCGATAATCTGCGTCGTTTTGCATTCGTGTTCAGGGATAAGGATTATTTCAGCGCCGACTGTTATTCCCACTTCTAACGCTAGGAAGCCTCTTTTTCGACCCATGACTTCTACTATGAAGATTCGTTCGTGGGAAATTGCTGTGTCTCGGATCTTGTCGATTGCCACTACGGCCGTGTTCACGGCGGTGTCAAAGCCCACCGTTTCATCTGTTCCAAAAACATCATTGTCTATTGTAGCTGGAATGCCCACCATTAAAGTGTCGCTTTCTCTGCTCAAGTCTAGGGCACCTCTGAATGAGCCGTCACCACCTATAACTACCAAACCGTTCACTTCGTTCAGATCTAGGGTTTCAGCAGCCAACTCAACGCCTTCCGCCTTCTCGAATTCGGGACACCTTAAAGTGTGAAGCATCGTGCCGCCCAACTGGATTATGCCGCCCACGGCGCGCGGAGTCAATCGTTTATACGTATTCGTTAGCAGACCATCCCAACCTCTTTCAAAACCTAAGACTTGAAGTTTTCGTGAATGGGCAATCCGAGTGACAGCGCGGATGGCAGCGTTCATTCCAGGCGCGTCTCCGCCTGGGGTTACCACACCGATAGTTTTCAACAACCAACACTCCTTTGTTGTGCTTACCTGAAGACGCTTTAAGCGCTTACAGAATTAAAATCTATCTAACTATGCCAAAACACATAAATCTTTTAGTCTTATCCTAATGGTTTTTGTCGGGCGGTAGCTCAGCCTGGCAGAGCTTCCGAGTCGGCTAGCAAGCTTAGCTGGCGGAGATGCTGTAGAAGTCCACCCATGGTGGGCATCGCCCAGCCTGACAGGCGTACAACAGAAACCGGATTGTCGCAGGTTCAAATCCTGCCCGCCCGACATGCTTCTTTAACCAAAAAATAATATGATTTATTTTTGAAAAATAGCTCCAATTAATTTCTCATATACTAGCTCGCTTTAGAGCCACCATACATCCCGCGAAGAACACCAACCCAAAACCCAGAAGAGCCAACAAGGACAGCCATGGGAATGGTTGACTTAAAGCTGCTGCTCGCAGGCACTCACTCGAGTGAGTAAGAGGCAGAAAGTACAAGACAGCTTTCACTGCCTCAGGCAGTTGGCTTAATGAAAAGAAAGTACCGCTAAGAAAGGTCATAGGCAAAATTACTAAGGTGTTGAAGGTACCCATATCTTGGTGCGACTTTGCCACTAATCCAATAAGCACTCCAAGGAAGGAAAAGACAAAGCAGGAGCCAACCAAGACTAACACAAAGAGCGGACTAACAATCAGCATCGGCGAAATGAGTACACCCACTATCAATATAGCAACAGAACTGATCAGGCCACGTACTACACCTATCAAGGTTTTACCAATGGCTAATGAAAAGAGGCTGATAGGCGACATTAAGTATTCGTCGAAGCACTTATAGAAAAGACGATCCACATGCAGTTTCAGCCCAGCACCACCATAGCTACTTGACATCGCTGTAAGGGCAATTATACCCGGCATAACAAATGCAAGGTAACTGACACCCCCAAAGCTGACTCCGCTCCCCAAACCATAACCAAAAGCTACAAGATAGAGAATAGGGTTGACAAGACTGGTTGCAAGTGTTCGAAGCCAGTGACGCCTCAGAAATCTTAGATCTACCCACAAAACTGCGTATATGTCCCTAAAAATGGTTATCATTTAATCATCACCCACCTTTTGCCCAGTTAGCTCTACAAAGACATCTTCTAGGTTTGACTCCCGTATAATAATGGTTTTAGCATCGGGGGGTAAGTTCTGAACAAAACTTGTCGCCGCCGCTCTATCAGCAAAATATTGGTAACGAGTTTCTTTATTGTTTACGAGCGTTTCCACGGTGACTAAACCTAATCTTTGACGCAACTCTAGGGGTTCACCGAGATTAATTAGGCGCCCTTGGTGGATTATTCCTACACGTTGACAGAGAGCCTCTGCCTCCTCGATATAATGAGTGGTGAGAAATATTGTGGTACCATCAAGATGTAGGCGACGTATTAAATCCCACAAACGACGTCGTGTCTGAGCGTCCAATCCCACCGTTGGCTCATCAAGAAAGAGCACCTTAGGCTGATGCATCAAAGAACTGACAATCATCGCCCGTTTTTTCATACCTCCTGAAAGCTCCTCAACTATCCGGTCAGCTTGTTCAGTAAGACCTACATAATCAAGCAACTCATTAATGCGTTGCCTGCGTTCAGATGATTCAAGATGATGTAGACGAGCATGAAACTCCATGTTTTCTCTTACACTCAAATCACGGTCTAAGCTCACATGCTGCTGCACTACGCCAATCACTTTCTTCACCTTATCAGGTTCCTTCACTACATCAAAGCCGCTTACACATGCACAGCCTGAAGTTGGTTTGGTCAAGGTGGTCAAGACGCGAATAGTGGTAGTCTTACCCGCTCCATTGGGTCCCAAGAAACCGAATATCTCCCCCGAATATACCTTTAGATCCAAGTCTTCAACTGCTCTGACATCTCCATATCTTTTGGTCAACTTTTCGGTCACTATAACCTCTTCCAATTTCCAACTCCTCTTCTATATCCAGTCAACTACTCCTCATCTATAGAGTGAATAAATTAAGAATTTTCCTCGCCCTCTAAGCTCATTTAAAGGCTCCGGTTTCATTCTGCCACCTCAACCAGCCCACTTCTGAGTCAGCCGTCGTGTTTCTTTAATGCCTCAGCTACTGCTGTCTTCGTCGAGAAACCAATCAATTCGCCTATTTTAACGTGACCACTAGTTATTTGTAATGGCTTACCTGAATTTTTTCCAGAGCCAACAATCATGTTATCAGTTCCTGTGCCAGTCGCTTGGTTTTGAGGTGCTGAGGTGCTTCTAACATCCAGATCTTGGAAGGCAGCGGTTTTTGCTTCTGTAGCAGTGATAATTGCGCGAGCCATAGCTCCATCACTTAGAGCAGCATTGGTTAGAATAATCACGTTAATAGTTCCGAGTGTACTTACAAAATTTCCATCACGCTCCACATAACTTGCTACATCCACACCTGTCCTCAGAGCGTTGCCCTTCGCTCCTGCGGTAGCCAGACAGCAGACTTTAAACTCTTGATAAGACTTCTCACACACAGCCAAATCAGCCATATCTACGCCTGTGCTCAAAAAGGTGATTTCTTCTGGACTGATTCCTAGAGCTAAAGGAAAATTCTTTTGAAACTCCCAATAGTTCTTCATCGTATGCCGTGACAAGGAAAGAGGAGTATAGGCGTTGGCTACAAACTTTACCTCTTTGTATCCCTCCAAAGTAGATAGAACCCGACGTTTTTCTCTAAAAAAAACAAGCAGAGTGTTTAACTCTACACCTTTATACGCGTGATAAACTATCTTTGCTTCAATTCCTTCTAATTCTAACTCTATTTTTCTTTCTTTCACATCAACAGCTCTCCCGCTTCACTTAACTTCCCCTACACCTTCAAGTAGCCCTTCAATGTCCAAGTAAATCTTCTGCAGTTCTTTCTTCATTTCTTCTGTTGCCTGCCACATTCCCCTCTCAATAGCTTCTAGAAGCCGCTCGACCATGTTCTGGAGAGCGTAAGGGTTTACCTCTTTCAACCACTCTTGCATCTCCGTGTCCAGGACGTATTTTTTGGTTATATCTTCGTACATCCAGTCTTCAACAGCTTCAACTGTGGCATCCCAGCCGAAAATAGTATCAACTGTTCGAGAAAGGTCGCTGGCACCGTTGTAGCCATGCCGCTTCATGCTTTGAACCCATTTAGGATTAAGAAGGCGGGAACGAAAAACATACTTGGTTTCTTCCGCTGTGCTCCTGACTTTGACCCGCTTAGGATCGGAGCTATCACCACAGTAAGAACGTGGTGCTTCTCCCCTAAGTGTCTTGACAGCAGTGATCATGCCACCATGAGCCTCGTACCAATCGTCACCGTCTAGTATATCGTATTCCCGTGAATCCTGATTTTTCACCGTAAGGTTGATTTTGCTCAAGCGAAGCTTGAACTGCTCTGGCACCGAAATTCCATAGTTTTTCCGCCCGTAAACGTAGCACCCCCACGTAACATAGATGTTGCTCAGGTCCTTCTGGTCTTTCCAGTTTTTAGAGTCTATTGCGTCGCCAACTCCGCAGCCGTAAGCACCAGGGCGGTCACCAAAAATCCTGTAGCAAGCCTCCTCTTTTGCCTTCTCCACATCAGCGCCTTGAGTTACGCGCTCTCTGACTTCAGTTGCCACATGTTTAGCAATATAATTTTTCTCTGGATGCTCCTTAAGGCTAGCTGCCAATTCTACTGCTTCGTCGAGGAGGTTAACAATGTTGGGAAAAGTGTCTCTGAAAAGTCCACTAATACGAATGGTGACGTCAATGCGAGGGCGCTTTAACGTTTCAAGGGGGATAACCTCAACCCCTTTTACTCTTCCACTGGTTTCTTCCCAGACCGGCTTAACCCCCATCAGGTAAAGAATTTCGGCTATGTCGTCTCCTTTTGTTTTCATGGCATCAGTTGCCCAGATGACTATACCTATGTTCTCAGGATACTTTCCTTCTTCCTTTAGATACCGTTCTAGCAAAGCATCGCCCAAGGCAACGCCTACTTGCCAAGCAGCAGATGAGGGCACAGCACGGGGGTCAACGGAGTAAAAATTCCTTCCTGTAGGTAGAATGTCAGCCATACCTCTTGTTAGGGAGCCAGAAGGACCTGGGGGAACGTATCCACCTTCGCAAGCTGAAAGAGCGTAGGTTAACTCATCAGTGGTGGCTGCTAAAGCGGGGGCAAGGAAACCTGCTATGTAGACTAGGCATCGCTTCACATTAGGGTCGTTCCCGCCTAGCACAACCTTAGTTACAGCATCTATGCTCTGTTCTTTGAACCCCTCACTATGAAACCTTTTCACCAACTCAAACGAAAGATTATTCAACTCTTTAATTAGGTCGCCATTGGTTCTGCCATCAGGGTTTAGCTTCCCTCTATTCGCAATCAAGTCATCATAATCATAACCTTTCATCTCAGCGATCGATTGCCTGAGGGAGGGCACAGCTCCATTGTTTAATCTGGTCAACGCCACTAGAAATTCCTCCAGACGCGAATCTGTTGGTGGCTCACCTAGAATATGTAATCCATCCCGAATCTGGGCATCCGTTAGTTCATTCAGGTAAGCATGCAACTTCTCCAAGAAAGCATCGAAATCAGATAAGGCAGATTCTTCAGTAAGCTCAAGGTCGTGATCCAGCTTGGCTTGACTCACGGTTTCCCAGATCTGCTTTTGCATAATTTTCAGTTTTCCTCGGTCAGAGGTTTTGGCGTGATAATAATCTTTCAATAGAACTTCTAGCTTTGCTATCTCTTCGTAGGCATCAGCATTATGCATCGCAGGAACTAGATGTTCTATAATACAGCAGTAGCTTCTTCTTTTCGCTGGAGTGCCTTCCCCTGGATTGGTAATAATATAGGGGTAAATATTGGGCAGATCGGAGATTGTTATGTCAGGGAAGCAAGACTTAGAGAGTCCCACTGATTTTCCAGGTAACCATTCCAAGGTGCCGTGTGTGCCAATATGCATTATCACATTAGCTTTGAATACATCTCTAATCCAGCGGTAGTAGCCATGATAATGGTGTGGCATGGCAAGGTCTGGGCTGTGATAGATAGATGAGGGTGCATCCAAAAAACCGCGAGGAGGCTGAAGACCAATGAAGACATTACCATTGACTATTCCAGGAACCAGTAGCTCACCTTTGTAGCTGAAAAGCTTACCAGGTGGTTTTCCCCAATCCTTCTCCATTTTTTCTCTGACATCTGCGGGCAACTCATTAAACCACTTTGTGTATTGAGCGCGTGTGATTTTGGCTACAGCCCTTTCCGCCAGTTCTTCGGTGCTTGCCCATCTGCGGTCGTTTGTCAGCCCCTTTATTATGATTTCAATTAGTTCTTGACCTTTTTCTGGTAAAAAGTCCAGCTTATAGCCTGCCTCGCGCATATTCCGCAATATGTTCAAGACCGAGACTGAAGAATCGAGTCCGAAAGCATGGCCAATGGTGTCATTTCCTGGAGGATAGTTGTGGAAGATTATGGCTACCTTCTTTTCACTATTTGGAATGTGACGTAGCTTTGCCCAGTTTATGCTCAAACTAACCAATTTGGTGACTCTTTCGGGGATAGGCTCATATTGGATTAATCTAGCTCCCATTGAAGTAGTTTGGGAGAAAGCCATTGCCGCAATAGGCACGGTAATCAAGAGTCCATCAAACTCGGGCATCGCTATACCCGAAGGTAAATCGATAATGCTGAGCCCTTGCATTGTATCGCGCCATTCTTCATAAGTATTACAAGTCAAGATTGCTTTTATTATGGGTACGCCTAGTTTCTTCAAAGCTGTAATTGGAGTGGAACCTGATAATGATGTGGACAGAGAGAATGATAAAGCGCTTATGATTACATCAACTGTGGGTTTTCCGTTTTTCATAAAGTAGTTTTCAATAACCCACTCCAGCCCGTTTATGCCCAAAGCTTTGTTTTTGTTGCCGCTGAAGAAAACAGGGAGGACGTTGGCGCCTTGCTGCTCTATTTCCTCAATTAAGCTGTCTACGAAACTTGTGTTTTCGCCCTGCCACTGAGTCTGATGGAACCAGATGCCGATGGTGGGTCTGCCTGGAACGATTTTCTTTGCCGTGTACTCCTCGATTGTCGGCGGATTCTCGAAGTCAGGATGGTATATGCCTTCCCACGTCGGCGGCTGAGGGGCTTTAACTTCGTAGCTGGCTCCAGTGAAACGGTTCGCCAAGTAAAGCAGAAGGTTTTCAAAGTTCTTTTTTCCGCCGAAGTTGAAGTACTTGAAAATCTCTTTATAGTCCTCTTGCTCCACAGTAGAGAGGTCCCTGTACTTCAGGTTGGGTCCGAAGAATGAAGTGGAAACGAAAAGTGGGACGCCGGCGTTTTTTAGCTCGGACGCGAGAAGGCTCAAGTCTGGAAGTTCACCCATTAAATGAACAAGGGTTACGTGAGATTTCCTTGCGAACTCAATGAACTCGTCTAGGCTGCCGAAGTCTCTAAAGTCGCCACCCGTTCGGAAACATGCCTCGACTGCATTGCCTAGGCGCTCGTTTATTGATGCGGTGGCTGAGATGAAAGGTACCGCATCGGTTGGAATAGTTGTAATGAAGGCTATCTTGATCCGCGCCATTCATCTAATCCTCTATTTATCTTTGGACGTAATTCGCGATGCTATTTTTGAGTTCTCAATTCCGTTGGGTACGGATACTATGGGCATAACCTGAGGTCTATCCAGAACAGAGTTTGTCACCCGTGATTTAACACCGTAGACCGACTCTATGTTTTCTTCAGTTAATACGGACTCTGGAGTGCCAACAGCAAATATGCAACCTTGTTTGAGAATAAGCAGCCTGTCCGAGAATCTGCTTGCCAAGTTCAAATCATGCATTGCCACTATGACAGAACAATGTTTGCTTTGAGCCAGACCTCTAAGTATGCTTAGTATCTCCAACTGATGCTTGATATCAAGATTGCTCGTCGGCTCATCTAAAAGCAAAATTTGAGGTTGCTGAGCTAGGGCTCGCGCAATAACGACTTTTTGTTGCTCGCCACCGCTGAGTTCATCAAAGTGGCGCATGGCTAGCTTGCCAATACCCAGAAACTTTAGTATTTCAGAGACTATTTCTTTGTCTCTCTCACTCAGACTCCAATGGATATAGGGTCTTCTTCCCATTAATACTATATCGAAGACAGTAAAGGGGAAGCTGCTGGTTGAATTTTGGGGAACGTAACCCATTATCTTGGATAACTCTCTGAGTCCAATCTTGCCAGTATCTTTACCATCGATTAATACAGTATTGTACTTGGTCTTCAAAATTCCATTAATACATTTTATGAGAGTGGTTTTGCCTGAACCGTTCGGACCGACTATGCACAGCACCTCGCCAAGCCCCACCTCCAATTCCACATCTTTTAGGGCGGGAAATCCATTGTAGTTGAACGAGAGCTTGTTTATTACGAGCTTCAATGCCAGAACTGCCTCCTTTTACTCAACAGGAGATAAAGGAAGAAGGGAACACCGATTAGAGCGGTCACAATTCCAACTGGGACTTCTGAAGGCATGAGTACTAACCTTGCTAAGGTGTCGGAGCATAGAAGCAAACAGGCGCCTAGAACTGTGCTGCAGGGGAGAAGGAATCGGTGGTCACTGCCGATCATCATTCGAGCTATATGAGGAGAAACCAAGCAGATGAAGCCGATAGCCCCTGTAAAAGAGACGATGCTGGCAGTTGCCAATGTTGCTAACGCCATGCATATCACTATTACTTGCTTAGAGTTGACGCCTATACTCATTGCTACCTCCTCGCCTAAGCTCATGACGTTCATGTCCCAAGAATACCTCATTGTGAGAGCTATTGCCACCAGAACTATGGGAAGCGCTATCAAGATGCTCTCCCACGTTGCAGTAGTAAGCCCCCCTCCTAAGAGCCAGATAAATACTACGCGTACGGCGGCGTGTTCAGGGGCAATGAATTGAATTAGTGCTGTCATTGCAGAAAAGAGGAAGCCAAAAGCCACTCCTGCTAAAATTACTGATTCGGGGGTTATTCCTCGCAGACGGGCAACACCATATACCATCAACATGACGAGAATGCTGAAGACGAAGGCATTAGCGACTATTATGTAGTCACCATACTGCGTAACCACGCCTATTCCAAGCGCGATTGCCAATGCTGCGCCGAAGCCTGCAGCTGAAGAAATGCCCAAGATGTAAGGAGAGACTAGAGGGTTCTTTAGCACCCCCTGCATGGCAACACCCGAAGCAGCAAGCCCTGCTCCAGCGATTACCGCTAGAACTACACGAGGAAGCCTTATATCAAAAATTATTGTCTGGGTTATTTGAGGTCCAGGATCAAACCCGAGGAATGGAAAAAGCTTGGAAAGTATAACTTGAATTGCCTCATTAAATCGAGGGGAGCCAGCGCCGAGGCTGACTGAAATAATTATAATTATGAGCAGCGCTAAAAAAAGGGAAAGAATGACAAGGATCTTTCGCTTTTTGCCTTTATGGTAAAGGCTTTTTAGCTCTGTAGCTGTGCTCATGGGTAGGCATACACTCCGTCTAGTTCTACCCCGAAGAATTTCTGAATCATTTGTTCATGTATGGCAGTTGGGTCTATATCCTCGAAAAGGCTGGGGTGAAACCACTTTGCTAAGTAGAGCAGCCCAATTGGTCGCCGTAGTACTAGGACTGTGTTCTTGATAACAAAGACGCTTCCTTCTTTGACAGCCGTCGTTTCACTTAGCGCTGGCCGGTTCAATATTTCATCTTTTAACGCTTGAAATGCTGCCATGTCTTCACCGTCCATTCGAGTTAACATCCTAACAATGACCTCGGGATTCTGCTCTGCTACAAACTCGGGACTCAATTGTGGATCGCTGATAGGTCCTTCAGGAGCAATGTTTGTTCCACCTGCAGCGACCAGCAGTTCATCCCATGAGTCTCCAGGCCTCGTGCTATACCATGGCATATACCATTCAAAATAGAATGAAGGCTTCTCAGTGGATGCTAAATCTTTAATGCGCTCGCTGACAAGATTCTCGTAGTACTCATAAAAATCAATGAACTCGTTAGCCTTTTCCTCTGCATCCAAGATTAAGCCCAAGTTGCTTATGCACGTCTTTAGTCTTGGCTCCATGAACATTTCAATGATTACGGGTACACCAGCATCTTCAATCTTCTTCTGGTTTTCCGCGTTTAATCCCTCATCGGCGATAACCAAGTCCGGTTTCAGTTCCAGAAGCAGCTCCAGATTGGGGCTAAACGATGATTCTCCCACAATAGGTATTTCTGACATCGAAGGTGGGAAGGTGGAGTACGTGTCACGCCCCACGATTTTATCGCCGCAGCCTAATGCGCAAATGATTTCCACTGCTCCAGGGGCTATGTTGACAATGCGTTCTACAGGAACTTTCACTTCAACAGAAACGCCAGTTTTATCTACGACAGTAACAGTCTCCTTTTGGGATCCATTCTCAGAGGGAACATAGAGTCTATAGACTCCATAAGATGAAACGACTATAATCAATACGAGTATAATTGCAGCCACAGCAACAGTTGTTTTCTTCATCACTTCTCACGCTCGTCGCTCATGAGCCACCCATCTCCGAGCCATAAGACAAGTTATCGCGCACGGCTGAAGCTATAGGCGCAGCACTCAACTCCTCCAACCGCAAATATTTTCCGTCCATTTCAGCGCATATCTGCTTCACCAGTCCGAACGTAATGAAATGCCGTTCAGTATCGACGGCAATTGACTTGATGCCTGCTGAACTTATCGCACGAGCTACAGTCTTTGCCTCCTCCACAGGGTCTCCACCATTCAGAGGAACATTTGCCCGCCCGTCAGAAACCAGAACAATAAGGGGAATAGCCTCTTTGTCCCTCCTCATATGCTCTCTAATAGTCTCCAGCCCAAGTTTTAACCCGTGAGCCATTGGGGTGCGTCCACCTGTGGGCAGTTTGGCCAAGCATTTCTGAGCCAGCTCCACACTGTTGGTAGGCGGAAGCACTAACTCAGCCGTGTTTTTTCGAAAGGCAATCATTCCCACGCGGTCTCGCCGCTGATAGGCATCAAGCAAAAGGGAGAGAATCGCCCCTTTAGTGGCTGTCATCCTCTCTTCAGCAGCCATAGAGCCACTGGCATCGACTACAAATACAATCAAGTTGCCTACTTTTCTTTCGCGCACCTTCTCTCTCAGATCAGATTTTTCGATGAGTATTGCTCTCTGACTGCCAGTTTCTTTCTTCCGTCGATTCTGAAAGGGTGCGGCGGCTCTTAGAGTAGCGTCAAAAGCTAGGTCCTCCACCTTTCCCTTAGGGATGGCGTTATCTACGTAGCGTCCTGCCTTGGAATTGCTCCTGCTCTTCGATCTTCGCCCCGTACCACTGCGTTGCATCTGGTCTAGAACAGGTGTGGCAAGGGGTTTCACTGGATAAGGGGAATCGGCTTCAAAAACTTGTTCTCTTTCAGGTTCCTCTCTTTCCATAGATTGATCGTCATGATCATCTAGGGAAGAATCGTTGTCAGGAGATGGCGGATGCTTCTCTTTGTTTTGATTCCATCTTTGGATACTTTCTTGAATCTGTTGCTGTTCTAGCTTTGGCTCTTCAAAAGGTTGGCGATGGCGGCGGTGGGGAAGTGCCAACTCAGCTGCCTCTATAACGTCCTCTTCGATAACTTCTGTCCGTCCCTTGAAAGCAGCAATAGTGCAGGCAGTCTTGTACATTGTTATGTCAGCTCGGTGACCGTCAACGGCGAAGTCAATGCAGATTTGAGTGATAAGCGCCAACATTTCGTCACTTAATTTTACTTTGGGCAAAAGCTTGCTGGCTTCTACAATCTTACGGCGAGTCTGTTCTTGATCTTTATGCTGTTTAGCGATAAATGAGACTGGATTATTTTCGAAGGCGACGCGCCGCCTCACTATTTCCGCTCTAGCTTCTTGATACGGGATACCCTTAACCTCCACTGAGAGTGCAAAGCGGTCCAACAGTTGAGGGCGAAGTTCTCCCTCTTCAGGGTTCATGGTGCCCACTAAGACGAACTGTGCAGGATGGCTGAAAGAGACTCCTTCTCGCTCTACAAAATTCACACCCATAGCGGCAGCATCGAGCAGAACATCGACTAGGTGGTCATCCAGCAGGTTTACTTCGTCGATATACAAGATGTTTCGATTGGCTTCTGCAAGAAGCCCTGGCTCAAAATGCTTCTCTCCTGTTTTAATTGCCTTTTCTATATCAAGGGTGCCCACAAGCCTATCCTCTGTGGCTCCTAGGGGCAACTCTACTACAGATACTGGTCGTTTGGCAACAGGAAGCTTCTCGCCATTAGCTACCCTTACAACGCAAGCATCGCACGTTTCCTTTGGGCGTGTTGGGTCACAATGGAAGGGGCAATCAGCTACCACATTTACTTCGGGTAGAAGATGAGCTAAGGCGCGCACTACTAAGGATTTGGCTGTTCCCTTTTCACCTCGAAGGAGAACTCCGCCAATTTTGGGGTTGATGACGTTAAGAATCAGTGCCATTTTCATTTTTTCTTGACCAACAATGGCGCAGAAAGGATAAACTGTTTTAGTTCGCCAGCGCATGAATCAGTCTCTCCCTGTTCATGGTTGGATTATCCAGCATGCTATATAAACTTTGGTTTAACTAAAGTTTAATTTAGGTTGAATAAGTCATGTACAATAATCCACCATTAATCAAAGGGGACTTGTCTGGACCAAAACAAAGTATTAGCGGTATGAAACAGCCAACAGCCATGTGGCGTTTTAACTACGTATGCGACCCGACCTGTTAAAGAATTCGCCCATCTTCAACCTCATACACTATTTTAGTAACGTGTTTGACGTTTTCAATGTCTATCTCTTCAATCACGTGGTTAGCCATTCTGCCTACAACCAGCACGAAAACGTTAAGCCCTCTTGACGCTGCAAGTGCCGTTGCTCGGCTGATGCCAAATTCAAAGTCTGCTTTAAGCCCCATTTTGCTCAGAACCGCTCTTCCAACAACTCCTATTACGCCGATTCTGTCCGGCTTGAATGCTTTATACAGTCTTTTAACTTTAGCAAGGTCAACGGTTCTTGAACCGCCGTCCTTTATGCTGGGTAGCTTAACAAGCAAGACTTTTCCCTGTTTTAATTTCACCTTGCCCTGCAGGTTCTTTAAGCCTAAATCTTCTCCTGCGCGGGCGTCTGCAATAGCAACTCCAAAGGCTTCAGCGTCAGGATTGTTCGGAGCTACGGCGCATAAAACACCATCTTTCATCATTAATCCAACTGTATCTCCTGCTTTTACTGGCTGTGTCGCCAGAGCTGGTAAGATACGTTCGATTTTCAGATCAGTCTTAACCATGGCAACGTAACTGTCCAAGTTCTTCAAGTAGTCGCGCAGCTTCTCGTTGGCTTTGGCCGTTAATCTGTAGTCCGCTCTCTCCGATCCGGCTTCCAAAAGTCCTTCTTCAATTAGTTTCTTGAAGTGTTTTGAGACGGCTTGTATGGTGATTCCGAGCGTGTCGCTTATGTCCTTCTGCTTTATGTGTGGTTGGTTTCGCATTACTTCTAAGAGTATTTGAAACTTGGTTAATTCGCCCTTGCTTCGTAGGAGTGGGGGTTGAGATGTCCTATGCAATCGAATCAACTTGATTTTAACTTTAGTTAAACAAAGATTTATAAGCCTTCGGATGGATCATCCAACAATGAGGGATTAAATGCACATAATGGAAGGTTTCTTGCCCCATCCGTGGTGGGAGCTCTGGACGATAATTGCACTTCCAATAGTGGCTTACGGTGTCTACAGGCTTTCTAAAATCACAAAAGAGCATCCTGAAGCTAAACCGCTTCTCGCGTTGATGGGCGCATTCATCTTTATACTCTCAGCCCTCAAGCTTCCTTCAGTAACAGGCAGCAGCTCACACCCGACGGGCGCTGGGCTTGCTGCTATTATTTTCGGACCCAGTGTCGCTTCGGTTCTTTCAGTGATAGTTTTGGTGTTCCAAGCATTATTGCTGGCGCACGGAGGCTTGACCACACTTGGGGCTAATACGTTCTCTATGGGAATAATCGGACCTGCAATAGCCTTCGGGATATGGATAATAGGTAAAAAAGCACGGCTTCCAAATTCAGTAGTAGTCTTCATCGCTGTTGCCTTGAGCGACTTAGGAACCTATGTTGCAACATCTGCACAGCTTGCTCTTGCTGTCCCAATAGCAGGCAACGTTTTTGATTCATTCTTAGCATTCGGAGCAATATACGCTGTCACGCAAATTCCATTGGCCATAGGCGAAGCCATTCTCGCAGTCCTTCTCTTCGACTTCCTTGTAAAGTACAAGGGTAAACTGCTTTCTTCAATGAAAGTCATTAAATTTCCCGCCTTAAAAATGGAAAAAGAGGTGAAGCCGCAATGAAGTACTGGCCTTACCTCGTTCTAGCAGTTGCGTTGCCAACTTTACTTCTACTATACATAATTAGTTTAGGATATACGTCCTTGGCTAGCGCGGTTCTGACATTACCAAACGAGACTGAAATCTTGCTATTCACTGTCTTTGCAGGAGTAGGAGCTGCAACCATAGGTCACTTCTTCGGGTACAGAAGGGCTGAAAGAGCAACGAGGAATAATGCAAATAAACCTGAGCGTAAACAGGGATGGAAAACAATAAATCTAAAGTACGTTGCATTAATTTTAGCTGTGGTAGCCCTTTTCATAGTTCCATTCATCATTAACCCAAGTGGCGAGTTTGGTGGCACAGACGGTCAAGGTCCCGAGGCAATTGAAGGAGAGGGTTATACTCCGTGGGTTGAACCAATGGCTTACCAGCCAGATGCTTTGGGGGAGAGATTGCTATTCTCACTGCAAGTAGGCATAGGTGGTGCCATACTTGGCTATTTTGTTGGGCACGAAATGGGAAAAGTGGCTAATAAAAAAGATTAATACGTTTATTACGTAAGAGAGGACCTATGAGCCACGTTAACTTATCTGCAGAAATCGACAGATACGCCTATACAAACGCCCTATCGAAAAGCAGCCCAACAACCAAACTTTTCCTTGCGATATCATTGCTACTAGTAAGCGTCATGTCACCCACTCCAGTAGTGCCCATAATCGTGTTTTTAACAAGCACTATTTTGCTTTTGTATTTCGCAAAAATTCCTTACCGCTTCTACTTGAAATTGCTGTGGTACCCGATTATAATTATTGCCCTAACCTGTCTTATAATTGCCCTTTTCTTCGGTTACCAAGAACCTCTTACAGAGATAAATTTGCTTGGATTAAAATGGACTGTTTTCAAAGATGGAATAACTCTGGGATTTACCACGTTTTTTAGAGTAGCAGGAGGACTTTCAACCCAGTTTTTCCTTGTGCTAACAACCCCCATGACAAGCATACTATTAATCCTTCGAAAAGCACGCGTTCCCAAGGTTTTAATCGAAACGTCTTTACTGATTTACAGGTACATATTTGTCTTCATAGAGATAATGGAAACCATGCACACCGCTCAGGAACTCAGACTTGGGTATTCAAGCTTGAGAAAGAAACTTCGGTCAATATCCTTGCTTATGGCCAACCTCTTTATAAGAACTCTAGAACAGGGAGAACGCACTTTCACCGCTATGAGCGCTAGAGGATACGACGGCAACATCCGCGTTCTTGAAGACCTGCCTAAGCCCAGCAAAACTGCACTCCTAGGAATCGCAATCTTCGCCGCTGCACTCGCAGTTGCAGCCTATTTAACGATGAACATTAGGATCGTGTAACTCAAATGCTGTTTCGACTAGAAAATCTGTCACACTGCTACTCAGATGGCACTCTCGCATTAGATGACATATCATTAAGTTTTGCTAAGGGAGAAAGAACAGCCTTGTTAGGTACCAACGGTTCTGGAAAGACAACGCTACTTCATCATCTAAACGGCATCTTGAAACCGACTTCAGGAAAGGTCTACTTCGAAGACAAGCCGTTAGAGTATGATTCCAAGTCTTTGCTTGATATTAGAAGGCGAGTGGGCTTCGTTTTCCAAGACCCCAACGACCAACTTTTTGCGCCCACTGTAAAACAGGACGTTGCTTTCGGACCGTTAAACCTCGGTCAACCAACCGACCAAGTCAAAAAAGCCGTTGATGAAGCGCTTGGAACCGTGGGTATGGCTAAATACGCTGAAAAGCCCCCACACTTCCTAAGCCTAGGACAAAAGAAGCGTGTGGCGCTGGCAGGAGTTCTTGCAATGCAGCCCGAGGTTCTCATTATGGATGAGCCTACCTCAAATCTGGATCCAAGAGCTACAAGCGAGATATTGCATTTACTTCTCCGCCTTAACAAAGAGTTCAAAATCACCTTAATACTAGCCACACATGACGTAGACATGGTTCCTTTGTTTGCCAACAAACTTTACATACTAAATAAAGGAAAACTCGTTTCGGAAGGCTCGCCTGCAGAACTATTCTCAGACGCAGAATTGATCAGGGGCGTTAACCTGCGTTCTCCCAGAATAACACACCTTTTTGAAGTTCTCAAAAAAGAAAACAACCTCCCCATAAACCCGAAGCTTCCTCTCACAATTAGTGAAGCTAGAAAAGAAATACTGCGACTTTTAGATTCTAAAAATGCTGTTAAAAACAAAAGGAAGGCCGATAAATGAGTTCTGTTGAAGCTTCTCTAATAGGAGTTGTTGCGATAGGTTTGTTGCATGGGTTAGAGCCTGGTCATGGTTGGCCCATAGCCCTTCTTTATTCCGCAAGGACGCGCAGGCCAACCTTCTACGCCTTCATTAGTTCAGGTATAATTTCATTTTTTCACTTTATGTCTTCGATCATTGTTGTGGTAATTTATGTTGTAGCGAGTTCTTTGATAAATTTCACGAGTCCAATTCTCAGGTATATCGCCTTTGTAGCTTTGGTGTTGCTGGCTATCAAGCTTTTTATGGAGAAGGTGGAATCTGAATTGGAGAGCCAACATGGGCACTTCCACGATAATTCTGAAGAAGTTGAGCATGAACACGAGCATGAGCATCCAGAGACCGGGTTTCATAGTCATTTGCACTTTCATCCAAAGCGAATTAATCTCAGCTTGTGGAAGATAGCGAGTTGCGCGTTTTTTCTTGGTTTTGCTCATGAGGAAGAATTTGCTCTTCTCGCTTTGGTGATGGGTGGAGTTAACCCGCTTTTGCTGATGGTAGCCTATGGATTATCGGTGACTGCAGGTCTCGTAGGCGTCACTATTCTTGGAATAAAGATGTATGAGAAGGTTAAGGCAAAAATTAGCAGATACGAGAAATACATACCTAAAATCAGTGGCGTAGTCCTTCTTGTACTGGCATTTGGGCTACTGATAGCTTAGGATTGAAACAGGTCATATCCTCTTGGCGTGACCATTCTTTTGTTGACAATGCGGGTTGTTGAATTTCCCACGATTATTGTGGTGACCATGTCGATCTCAGCATCTAGCATTTCCTTAAGCGTTGTAATTGCTGTTTCCTCGCCATCTCTTCCAGCTAGTCTGACAATGCCGACTGGAGTTTTGGGGCTTCTATGCTTAAGCAGAATTTTATGAGCTTTTGCTAATGGCTCTGTTCGCCCTGGACTTTGAGGATTATACAGAATTATCACAAAGTCAGCCTCAGCGGCAGCTTCTAGCCTTTTCTCTATTTTACTCCAAGGCGTTAAAAGGTCGCTAAGGCTTATCACAGCAAAATCCCCCACTATAGGTGCGCCAAGTTTTGATGCGGCAGCTGTGGCTGCTGTTACGCCTGAAACAATCTCTATGGGAATATCCGCGTTTTCAAGCGCGGCAACTTCTAAAACCACGCCAGCCATGCCATAAACCCCTGCGTCGCCACTGCTGATAACCACTACGTGTTTGTTTTCCAAAGCCTGCATTACCGCGGTCCTAGCGCGTTCAACTTCGCGCCCCATACGACCACTTATTACTTCAGCGTCAGGCTTGACTATGGACTGGATTAACTTCACGTAGGTTTTGTAGCCTATGATAACTTCTGCAGTTTCTATCGCTTGCCTAGCTTTGGGCGTAAGGTGCTCAAGGGCGCCAGGTCCAATGCCCACTACGCTTATTCGCCCTCTGCTATGGCCACCGTTACACCGTTCATTTTCATTTTTTTCAGGATTAGTGCTGCGTTTTTTCCCGCAGTTATTAACGCTGCTCGTTCGCATACACCTCCAACTCCAATTTTCTCTTCAACTAATTTTGAATCAGGAGAAAGACCTTCATGCTTAACCGACCGCAGAGCATCAACACTGACGAAATCAATGGGTAATCCCAGCTTTTTAGCGGCGCCAATCATGCCTATCGAATCCTTCTTGATGTCCACAGTGGCTAAACGGTCTACTCGCTCCAAAGGCACATCTACTCGTGCTAAAGCGGAGTTTACCGCAGCTATTATTTCATTTTCACTCGAGTTTTTCCTTGCGCCGACGCCCACCGTTATCTTTTTAGGCGTTAGAATTGTAACTGACCTCGTCAACTTATCCGTTGATAATGCGTCTTTTGTGATTATTGCGCCTGCATCAAAAATGTTCAGAATTTCTACTGCCTGCACGGCGCTCTCTGCCTTTTTAACCTCATAACCCCAAATCTTGCCAGTTGGAATTTTAATGTCGCCTACCACCACTAAAACTAAACGTTCTCCGTTTACGAGGGCGGCGTTGACAGCAGCAAGGCTTTTCGGATTTTTTATGGTCAAGTGCAGGTTTCTGGCTAGTTCGTCAACGCTCTGTTTCCCCATAACATCAGACGCGGTGGTGATTACGGGCATGGCGCCTATGCCTGCCGCGATTAAACGCGTGAGCTCGTTAGCTCCGCCGTAATGTCCTGCTAACAGGCTTATGACAAACTTGCCAGACGCATCAACACCTATGACTGCAGGGTCAACAAGCTTGTTCTCGAGACATGGAGCAACAGCCCTAATAATTATGCCAGTTGCCATAACAGCCACTATAGCAGATGTCTTGCTGTAGGTTTCCTTAATGAATTCGCCCAGCTTCTTATCTAAAGGAACGACGCCTTTCTGACCGTATTTTTTAGGAGCGAACACCCTGCACGGTAAATCCAGCTTGTTCAGCGCGCTTTTAATTTTGAGCGCAGTTTCAACTCCGCGCCTGGTGATGGCAACAACTGTTATTCCTTTAGAGAACATTTTCGTCGCCTTTGCGAAAGCCATGTGTAAAGGAAGAATCATAGAGCTTAGAATAATCGTAAGCTTCTGGGTTCAAGACTTTTCCTACGAAAATCAGCGCTGTCTTCGTTATTCCCGCAGCCTTAACTTTCTCAACTATATCGTTTAATGTGCCCTTGACGATTTTCTGTTCTGGCCAAGTAGCCTTGTACACCACTGCCACGGGCGTGTCTTTCGGGTAGCCCCCTTTTCTAAGCTCTTCAATAACCAACTCTATGTGCTGAACACCGAGGAAAATCACCATGGTTGCTTGGTGCTTCGCCAGTTCTCTGATGCTTTCCTTTTCGGGCACTGGTGTCCTGCCTGTAGGGCGCGTTATTATTACTGTCTGAGAAATGTTCGGCAAAGTCAATTCTCTGTTTAAACTTGCCGCGCCACCCTGCAAACAGCTTACCCCTGGAATTCGCAGGTACTCTATCTTTTCTTTATCGAGAAAATCCATTTGCTCCTGAATAGCGCCGAAAAAGCTCGGATCACCATCATGCACTCTTGCGACGAGCTTGCCCGCTTTTACGCTTTCTGCCATTACTTTGAAAACTTCTTCCCTATTCATAGCGGCGCTGTCGTAAAGTTCGGCGCTGGGCTTTGCGTACTTGAGAATTTCAGGGTTCAACAACGAACCAGCGTAAATTACTACGTCGGCTTTTTCAAGCCACTTTTTCCCTTTGAGGGTTATAAGTTCAGGATCGCCAGGACCCGCGCCGATAATGAAAACTTTGCTCACACTGCATCACCACGTTTTCTGTTAATTGGAAGTTCACTTCTTTTTACTATTGCCATCGAAAAATAATCTTTAGGTATTTCCCAGTTTTGGACAGCTCCAAGTTTTCCAACGATTACTTTTTCTTCAGGCATACTGCATCGCCTCACCAATGCAATTGTGGAGTTTTTTGTAAAACCAGATCTCTCCAAAATTGGAACTAGGTCTTTGAAGCGGTGAGCGCATTTCATGAAAACCAAGTTATCTGCGTGCTTGGCAGTTTCTTCAATGAGCTTGAAATCAAGGTCTGAGGGAATAATTGCCACCACTTCTTCTTTTTCAGCAAGAGGTATCTGAGAGCTTGCCGCACAAGCACTTAACGACGTTACGCCTGGAATTATCTCAAGCTTAATTTCGGGATATTCTTGCCTCAAGCTTTGACAAAGATAAATGAACGTGCTGTAAAACATAGGGTCGCCCAACGTGATAAAGGCAACCACCTTGCCGCTTTCAACTTTCCCGGCTACAATACCAGCGTTTTTAGCCCACAACCTCTTGACTTCAAGCTCATCCTTTGTCATTGGAAAGACTAATTCAAGCACCTCAGGAGGCTTCGCCCTTTCTTCTAAAATGTTCTTAACCATTCCAAGAGCCATGCTTGGCGTGTCAGCGTGAGCCTTTGGGACAGAAACTACATCCGCCATTTTTAACGCTTTTACAGCTTTGACGGTGATAAGTTCAGGGTCGCCGGGACCTACACCGATTCCTATAAACTTGCCAGCCAAACTTTTCCACCTATGCTTTTGTAGCAGATATTATTGTAATCGGATTTCTTGCCAGCATCATCGTCCCCGAGCTTACTGCTTTGCCTTTAGCCACAAAAACCGTCACCACATCCACTTCCTTGAAGCCCAGCTTTCTTATTTCATCCAAAGCCGTATAGCCCGTTTCCAAAAGTATCGCGTTAACAACTATCCGCCCATTCCTCTTCAGCTTTTGATGAGCAAATTGTATCACTGCCCTCAAGGATTTGCTTCCACCTAGCAAGATGGCATCCGCTTCCGGCAAGTTTAACAATGCAGCAGGCGCCTTTCCTTGTATTACTTGAACCGTGCCTTGCACAGCAAACTTTGCCACGTTAGCTTTGGTTAATTCAACCGCTTTTTCGTCTTCATCTATCGCGAAGACCTTGCCTTTCGGAGCTACTTGAAGGGCTGCTTCAACGGTTAAGCTGCCCGTGCCACAGCCCACATCAACTACAACGGAGCCTTCACGTAGATGCGCTTTCGAGATAGTCAAAACGCGTATTTCCTCTTTAGTAGGTCCAGGAACATCATCATTTTGCAGGAACATTTCATCGGGGATTCCAGGGGTTTTGCAAGTCCACACTTCAAGCATCACCTTTCTGATTCACTTTGATAACCATCACGCAAAGAGCATTAAAATCGAGCGTAGAAACTCGCTCCAAGGTGCTTTCCACAATCCTTTCGTCACTTAAAGTGAGGCTTTCACATACAAAAACGGGTGTTGCTTTATCTAACCCCGCCTTAATTAGAAAACTGGCAATTTCGCGTGGAGAAAAAGCCTTAGGGTCTGGAAGAAGCATTATGTCTTTTCCTTCTTTTACAGCCTTAGCCAGTTGCGCCTTCTTTTCAACGGTTGTTCCCTTATGAAAGCTGAACAAGTTCATTTCGTCCCAGCACATGCAAAGCCGAGCCGCACATGCTTGAATTGAACTCACGCCGGGGATAACATTTACCTCAACATCTTTTCCTTTAGCGTTCTTCAAAATGGGGCGCAAAAGTCCTGAGAAGCCAGGGTCGCCTGTTGATAATAGAGCCACCGTCTTTCCGTTTTCTACGGACTCCGCGGCGTATTTTAGGATTTCAGTCACGTTTTTGGCTGTCAAAGCTACTGCTTCGCCTTTAATGTCTTTTCGGAACAAGCTTAAGCTCCTTTCAGCGCCGATGACGATGTCCGCGTCTTGCACGGTTCTTCTTGCGGCGGGAGTTACGTAATCCAGAGAGCCTGGACCTATTCCCACTACATTGAGCTTAGCCACGGTTCTGCACACCTTGCGTTTTCTTCCATTCCAAGAATTGCTCCATCCAAGGAGACTATAATCACGCTTACCTTAGCTTTTTCCTTTATCCGTTCCATGACGCGTGAGCGGACCTTTTCGGCTATTTTATCAAATGTTGCCCGAGATAAATTGACCTGTTTGAGAAGTCCTGCGGCTTCTTCAGTAGTGTTCGATTGCAATATGCGATTGATGGTCTCGGAATCTGCGCCGACAGCGCCAGCATAAGCAGCGATGACTTCGGCTCGGGCATCACCCATTTTATGGTGAGTGTTGAAGATTCCCGCAGCCAACTTTACCAGCTTGCCAGGATGCCCAAGAAGAATGATTTCTTGCACTCCTTTCTCAACCGCTTTTTTCAGCATGTAGCCCATGAAGTCCCCTGCTTGCACTATGGCGTCCTCAGGAGCTTTAAACAACTGCTTCGTTATCCTTTCGCCGATGTTACCAGGCACCATAAATATTCGTTTATAGCCATTAGCGAGGGCGACATCAATTTGAGGAACCAGAGAGCGCCTGCACGCTTCCATTGACAAAGGCTTCACCACTCCTGTTGTGCCGAGAACAGAGATGCCGCCAACTATGCCTAACTTTGCGTTAAGCGTTTTCTTAGCCACTTTTTCACCTTCAGGAATATCTATAATCACTTCGGCGCCTTTGCCAGTTGGCAGCGCCTCTTTAACAGCATCGCGTATCATTTTTCTCGGCACGGGATTGATTGCTGGCTCACCTACCGCGACGGCTAAACCAGGCTTCGTGACCTTGCCTATGCCCTTACCGCTCTTTATGGTGACTTTGCCATCGTCCGTCAGCTTTACTGTGGCGGATATTTCAATTTTGTCCGTGGCGTCAATGTCGTCTCCAGCGTCTTTCACAGCCGTCGCCACTGCAGCATCGTCCGAGAGTTTCTTGCTTTCTTTCACGGGGATTTCAAAGCGGATGCCTATTGGCGTAGGTATAACCACCCTGTCGACTGGATTACTGACTAAAGCAATTACTGCCGCTTTGGCTGCCGCTGCTGCCGTTGCGCCAGTCGTTATGCCGTATTTCAAAAACCTTGCCATGTTCTTAATCCCTTTAAAACTTGGCTTCTTGCTCAGCCATGGTAAGCAACGCATTGAACACTGCTACAGCGATGGTGCTTCCGCCTTTGCGACCCCTTACAATTATGAAGGGCGTGGGTAAACCGGACACGGTTTCTTTTGATTCTGCAGCGCCAACGTAACCTACAGGAACGGCTACAATAAGGGCGGGGTTGGCTAACCCCTGTTTTACAGCGTCTGACAACTCGAACGCTGCGGTTGGCGCGTTCCCAATAAGCACAACAGCGCCATCCAACCCGTCTTTAACTGCTAGGCGAATGGCAGCAGCAGACCGAGTTATTGCTTCATCGTTAGCTAATTTGACGGCGCGTTTATCGTCAATGTAGGTGAAAATTTTCCCTCCAAACCTCTTCAACCTTGCCTCGTTTATGCCAGCCTTCACCATTTTCACATCGGCCACTATCTTGGCGCCAGCTTTTATAGCGGCAACTCCTGCCTCCACCGCTTTCTCGCTAATGACTAACAATTTGGCAAATTCAGGGTCGGCAGTTGCATGGACGACTCGTTCGATAATGGGCACATGAGATGCTGCCACTTTTTCTAAGGAATCGCCGAGCTCTTGCCTAATGAGGCTCATGCTGGTTTTAACAATCTTGTTTGAAGCGGCTATCGCGTACGCATCAGTCATGACTTTAGCTTCCTTGACTTCTTGACCGAGCGCCTTCAAGGCTTTTTCTTCTATTATCTCAGCTATCCGTTCATCAGCGCCTAAAGGTTCGCCGTACAGAAGCTCTATTCCTTTTGCTGCTAACGCGGGTTCTTTTTCCTTCAACTCGATCAGTTCTGGAATTTCGCGCTTCGTGTGCACGCCTGGAGCCAAGAAAGCAGGAATCAAGACAATCTTTGACACACCTTTTTTGGCAAGACTTTCAATCGCCTCAGGGATTGTTGGTTTGTTTCTCACCATAAACGCGATTTCAACCGTCTTGAATTTTGACCTCTTTCGTAAAATGTCAGCTAATTTCTCCAAATTTTCCCTATTATGAGGAAGTTTACTGCCGTGCCCAATTATGATTAAGCCTATGTTATCCATAAACGCTCACCTTGCTTAAGTTAACTTGGCTCCAAGCCGAACAAATTGATTGCAACTTCTATCAGCCTCTTGTCATCGTCCTTAGCGGCTAAACGTAAATTTTCGACTATAGGTGCATAAGTCTGTTTAAGTAGAATGAAAGTCAAATCTTCTATAATCTTCTTCTCTTTCGCATCGACATGTCCTAACATTTTAAGAGCCTTCTTAAGTTCTCTTTGCCGTATTTCCTCGGCACGTGAGAACAACAATGAAACAATATCTCTAACGGACTGGATTTTTATATCTCTATTTAGCAAGATTAGTTCTTTATCTATGAGGTTGGAGGCTTTTTCTACGCTTTTCTGTCGTTTTTGCTTATTCTTTTCGGCTATTAATTGAAGATCGTCTATGTCATAAAGTTTTACTTTTTCTACTTCCTGTGTTGCTTTCTCGACGTTTCGAGGATTTGAAATGTCAATTATTATCAAATCATTTTTGTTTTGGCGTTGCTTCATGAATTTAGAAACCAAGTCCTTAGTTAACAGATAATGTGGTGCAGCTGTGGAACAAATAACTACATCTGAGTCTACAAGGGTTTCTTCCAGCTTATCAAACTTTATGGCCCTGCCGGAAAGGTTCTCAGCCAATTTTACCGCTCGGGCATATGTTCTGTTAGCAATGAAAATAGGTTTAAGACAGCGTCTAGCTAATGCCTTAGCCACAAGGGTTCCTATCTCTCCTGCGCCCATTACTAGAATTTTCTTTTGGTCAAGTTTGCCTAACAACGATTCAGCCAGCTCAACTGCTGCCGAACCTATCGACACCGCCCCCTTGTTGATACCTGTTTCTTTCCTTACGCGTCTTCCAACACTCATTGCTCTCATAAACAAATGCTTAAGGACAATCCCAGCAGTCTTTGCAGAGTTGGCTTCTAAATAAGCGTCCCAAACCTGATTAAGAACCTGATCCTCACCTATCACCATAGACTCTAATCCAGACGTGAGTCTCAAAATATGTCTAAGAGTATCGCCAGTCAAAGAATACTCGATGGCTTTGGAAGCTTCTTCAACCATGGTTCCAGCTCTCTTCGCCAAAAAATCTTTTGCCCTCTTGGCTACTTTCTCGCCTTCTTCGCTTACGATATAAAGCTCAATTCGATTGCAGGTTTGAATGAGGACGCACTCATCAACATTTTTCATGGAGCGAATTGTTTTTAATGCACTCCTTGTGTCCTTGAATGCTACAGCTTCCATTAAGGGAACGCGCGCCGTCTTGTGTGTGATTCTCACGTTGATAATGTTGATGTTTTTAGCTGAGGAATGCATGGTTGGATAAACCGACCAACTTAAATATAAGCTTTGTCGTATTTAAGGAGAAGGGCCGCGGGGGATCAAATTAAAGCGCAGAATCGGATTGGCTTACTTGCCTGGAGCACTACCATGCTTTGAAGAGTTCGGAAGCATGCCCACTGACATAGTTCGAGAAGACGGACGGGTGCATGGCAAAAAGGCTTCAGAAGCATTAGATATGCTAATAATTCCTGGCGGCAGCCTCGTAGAATCTCAGAGCATAAAGGACAGTTTGGTACGAGAAATATTAAGGATGGCTGATGCAGGCAAGTTTGTACTTGGCATCTGTTCAGGCTTGCAAGTGCTTTCCAAAGCAACTGACATTGGGCGCTTGTCCTCCACTCCAATTTTGAGGCACGGGCTGGGTCTGTTAGATGTAGAGTTTAAACCATTGATATGTACGGACCGCGTCAGGGCCACTATAGTGGGCAAGAGTTTCATGACGGATGCCGTCGGCACAGATGTTACAGGTTTTCACTGTCACACTTATGGGAAAATGATAACCCATGAAGAGGCAAAACCAATTCTTGTTTCACATGTCCGACGCGTTAATTACCATACTGCGCCCCAAGACATAGTTTCTGGTGTCACTAACAAGCAGGGAAATGTTGTTGGAGTGCTGATGCATGCGCTATTGGATGAAAATCCATCTATCATTCAAAGTATTATGAAATCTTTAGACATATCCGCTGAAGAGCTTCGAGAAATAAGGGAAGTTAATTCAAAGCTATCGGCGGAAATCAAAAGTGAAGTAGGCATCTCAACCAGCATAAAGTCACAAAACAATACAGGGCAACAGCCGAAGAGCCCCGTCTTTCTTCTAATAGTAGCGACAGGAAGCGGATCAGGTAAGACTTTTATCGTAAGTGGTATAGCCGGCGCGTTAAAGAAGAAGGGCTTCCACGTTGGAGTGCTAAAAGTGGGAGGAGATATCCGAGACCTTGTGCCAGCCCTCTATTTGATTAAGGAACCAATAAGAGATTACTCCTCAATAAGAATTGGAGAAAGTGGATGGAAACCGCTCCGCGAAGTAGTGGAAAAGGCAAGCCGAAAACATGACTTCCTTCTGGTGGAAGGTGCCATGAGCGCTTTCACTGGCTTGCTTAACGAAGAAGTAACGCGACCTTCTTCAACAGCTGAAGTGGCACTGGCGCTGGATGCACCTACAATTGTTGTCGTTGGCTGTGACAAGGAAGGCATCGAAGGCGCGGTGATAAGCGCCCTCAATTATGCAAATGTCATGAAGAACCTCGGCATAAAAGTGAAAGGTGTTATCCTAAATAAAGCACGGATTAGCTACCTGACAGACGAGATAAAAACGCTCATTAAACGTGCTTTTAACAATCTCGGTGTCGAACTGCTCGGTATAGTGCCGCGCATCGAGCTGGAGGGGCGAGGCATGATTCCAGAAGTTGAAATAAGATATGAAGAATTCGGAAACAAAGCAGTCGAAAGTGCAGAACGCTTTTTAGACTTGAAAAGGCTGACAGAACTTGCCACGCCCATAGGAAAAGTCTCGGTAGATTATGATGCATTTTTGGAAAAATTCAAAAAGTCACTCACGAACTTTAGGCTTGACATGCCTGAAGGGGGTATAGAAAAAGGTGATTATTGACTTCAAATTTGACGGAAAATACGTTGTCATAGTCGGAGGAGGCACAGAAGCTTATAGGAAAACTTTGAGCTTCTTAGATGCTGGCTCAAAAATCCTAGTCGCTAGTAGAACCTTCACAAGCGGCATAAAGAAACTTAATCAGGAGAAAAAGATTAACTTGCTAAAAGCAAGCATCAAGAATGGAGAGACTTTTTTCAATCAGCTAAACCCCAAGCCAGATTTACTCGCCGTTGCAACAAACGATCAAAAACTTAACGTGCAACTTTCCAAGAGTGCCAGATCGGCAAGATGCATGGTTTACGTGGCAGATAACCCTTCAATAAGCGATTTCATACTTCCAGCCGTGGCAAAAATCGGTGAGGTAAGAATAGCTATGTCTACAGGTGGCAAAAGTCCAGCGATGGCGAAACTTCTACGGCAAAGAGTAGAGAGATTAATCACTCAGGAAGATTTGCTTCAAATTGAGCTGCAGAACTATATGCGAACAATCCTGAAACAGCAAATCTCGGATCAGAAAGTTCGAAAAAAGATTCTCTACAAAATACTCAAAGATGAACACGTAAAGAAGCTTTTGAAGGCTGGCAAGCTTGACGAAGCTCAAAGAGCAGCTCGAAAAATCATGGAAAGCTTTCAGGTCACTAAGGAGGCACCGTGATGAGTTTCCCCACAGTCAGAATGAGAAGACTCCGCAGAACGCCTGCCCTACGAGATATGATGCATAAAGTCAGGCTTCACCCAAGCAACCTGATATATCCCGTTTTCGTTGACGAAAATGCGCAGACACCTATTCCCATCAAATCCATGCCAGGGCATTCACGATTGCCAATTCAAAACGTCGTCAACGAGGTCAGGCAAACATTTGAACAAGGCGTAAAGGCAGTGATTCTTTTTGGCGTCCCCTCAAAGAAGGATAAAACAGGTTCTGAAGCCTTTGCTGCTGATGGCGTTGTTCAGAAGGCAGTTCGAAGTTTGAAGAAAGAGTTCGGCGACGGCCTTGTTGTTGTTACTGATGTTTGCCTTTGCGAATATACAACGCATGGACATTGTGGCGTAGTTAAGAATGGCGAAGTCGTGAATGATTTAACTCTTGGAATTTTGCAGAAAGTAGCGGCAAGTCACGCTCAGGCTGGAGCGGACATTGTAGCGCCTTCAGGTATGATGGACGGTCAAGTTCGATTTATCAGAGAGGCTTTAGACGACAGTGGTTTCAGCCAAGTTGGGATAATGGCTTACTCCGCGAAGTACGCCTCTTGTTTCTACGGTCCCTTCAGAGACGCTGCTGAATGCGCGCCCAAGTTTGGGGATAGAAAGAGCTACCAAATGGACTACGGAAATCCACAGGAAGCGTTACGAGAAATGGAGTTGGACATCGGCGAGGGAGCGGATATAATTATGGTAAAGCCAGCCTTAGCTTACTTAGACATTATAAATCTTGCCAAATCAAAGTTTAACGTGCCCATTGCGGCTTATAATGTGAGCGGAGAATACGCGATGGTAAAGGCAACAGCCAAAATGGGCTGGATAGATGAAAAAGCAGCTATTCTCGAGGTTTTGACTGGGATCAAACGGGCTGGCGCTGATCTCATCATAACATATTTCGCTAAGGATGTAAAATCATGGATGAATCAATAGCAACACCCAGCAGGTCTGTTTGAAATGATGTTGACTGTGGGCACAAGAGGAAGCAGGCTCTCTCTGATACAAACAGAGAACGTCCTTGACAATCTCAAGCTCATTCATCCAGAGCTAGAGTTTAAAATTAAAGTCATCAAAACGCTGGGTGATAAAGATAGAAAGAAGCCGCTTTTTGCTATTGATGTGAAAGGGATTTTTGAAAAAGAGATAGACTTAGCCATAGCAAATGGAGAGGTCGACTTCGCCGTGCACAGCCTGAAGGATGTCCCCACGGTAGAATCTTCAGAGACGATTATAGCGGCGTATCCCAAGAGGAGTTCCCCACATGATGTGCTCATATCAAAAGGCAAGGTTCCCCTTGACGCCTTAGCCAAAGGCGCAGTTATAGGAACAGGCAGCTTGAGACGACTGGCTCAAGTTAAATTCCTACGCCCTGATTTGGAAGTTGTGCCTATAAGAGGCAATGTGGACACCAGAATTCGAAAAGTGAAACAAGGCGAGTTTGACGGAGTTATAGTGGCTGAGGCGGGTCTTGAAAGGATGGGCTTGGAAAGCTTAATCGCAGAACGTTTTCCATTAAAGCGATTCACATCAGCTGCAGGACAAGGAGCCTTAGCCGTAGTCGCGAAAAGAGACGATGAAAAGGTCATTGGACTGCTAAGGTCTGTAGATCATCTGCCGACAAGGGCGGAAGTCACTGCTGAAAGAAGCCTTGTCCTTGCTCTTAAAGGCGGCTGCCGTGTTCCGATAGGCGCAATCGGGCGCGCTAATAACCAAGCTTTGTCGCTTTATGGGTGCATCTTCTCGCTCAACACTCAAGAGAAAATTTCAGCCTCTTCAGAAGGCACCTTTGAAGAAGCACAAGATGTAGGCAAGAAAGTTGCCCAGAGTCTTGTGAAACAAGGAGCCAAAAAATTTGAAGCTGAATGGAGGAAGAAGTATGGTCCATGGTAAAGTGTTTCTTGTCGGAGCGGGACCCGGCGACCCCGCGCTGCTTACCGTGAGAGCCGTCGAAGTCTTAAGAGCAGCTGATGTCATAATCTACGATAGATTAGTAAACAAAGCAATTCTTGAACTGGCACCGAAAACAGCAGAGAAAATTTATGCGGGAAAACGCGCGGGAAAACATGTATTGCCTCAAGAAAAGATTAACGAGTTATTAGTCAAAAAAGCTCTTGATGGCAAAAGAGTGGTCAGGCTGAAAGGGGGCGATCCGTTCCTCTTCGGCAGAGGCGGAGAAGAAGCTGAAGCCTTGGCTGAGAAGCAGGTGGATTTTGAAGTGGTGCCCGGGGTCACTTCCGCCATAGCGGCGCCTGCTTACGCGGGCATTCCGCTTACTCACAGAGACTACGCCTCTTCTGTCGCCATAGTTACCGGCCACCAAGCAGGAAACACTGAGAAAATCGTTAATTGGAGCAAACTAGCCAGCGCTGTAGATACAATTGTCATCCTGATGGGCGTAGAACCCTTGGAATCCACAGCATCTAAGCTGATGGAAGGCGGTTTAGACCCTGATACGCCAGCAGCCATCATCGAACAGGGAACTTCAAAAAAGCAAAGGAGCTTGATAGGCAAACTTGGCACAATAGCAAAGGAAGCTAAGGAACGAAACGTAAAAGCTCCAGCGGTCATCGTTATAGGCAAAGTCGCTACGCTAGGAGAAAAACTATCATGGTTCAAAAAGCCGCCTCGCTAAAAGGAAGAACTATTGCCGTTACAAGACCTAGGGGTCAAGCTGAAGAAACAGGTGAGATGATTGCGAAAAGAGGAGGAAAGCCCTACCTCATTCCAACCATAGAGATTAAGGGACCTCGCGATTTGTCAGCCACTAAAAAATTCATTGACGCTCTCGCGAGAGGCGAAGTTGACTATGTCATTTTTATGAGCATTAACGGAGTAAGGTACCTGCTCAGTGCCGCCAAAAGCTTGGGACTGGACAAGCAACTCAAAGGGTACTTGAAAAAGACTGCAACGGTGGCTGTTGGTCCGAAAACTGCTCAAGAGCTTATAAAAAATCAAATTCAAGTGGGCTTGACCCCGGCAAGGTACACTTCGGAAGGGATAATAGAGAGCTTGCAACAGAGGCATGTTTCTGGCAAGTCTATTTGGATTCCTAGAACTAGCCAAGCGTCACCTGCACTTGCGGAAAAACTGCGAAAGATGGGTAACAATGTGCAGGAAGAGTACGTTTATGAGTCACGGCTTCCCGTTGACCCAGCGTTAACTGCGCAGTTTCTTCAAGACTTGGTTGGCGGACAGATTCACGCCATTATTTTCAGCAGTTCCCTAGGCGTCAAAAACCTGTTCCGAATGCTTTCAGAACAAGTTTCCACGGAAAAACTGCGAGAGATAATGCGCAACAAGTTAACTATTGTGGCGATAGGTCCTACAACGGCTGAGACATTAGCTGAAATGGGCTTGAAAGTTGATGTGATGCCTGAAAAGCATCTGTTTGAAGAGGCATTGAACGCTTTAGGGCGGTATTGGGCTACTAATTCGAGGGGCGATAAAGAAAAATGAGGTCAGCTTCCAGTTTAGCCCGAGAAGAGGTTAAACGCCTTAAACCCTGCGTGCATGGCGGTGAAGTCTGGGATGTCGTGAATAAGACTGATCTTAGTAGAGAGGATGTTCTTGACTTCAGTTCAAACGTTAATCCCTTGGGACCTTCCCAAAAAGCCATCGAATCGATAAAAAGCAATTTTGGGCAAATTCCTTTTTACCCAGACCCAGATTCCACTGCGTTACGAGAGGCTATCGCCCACCATTTCAAAGGAATCAACAGATGGAACGTAATAGTAGGAAACGGCTCCACTGAACTCATTTATTTATTCGCCGACGTTTTCATAGAAAGTGGTGACGTAGCGCTTATTCCTGCGCCCACGTTCGGTGAATATGAAAGAGCTGCAAAAAAAGCAGGAGCCAGACCAAAGCATGTAAAATTGAGTCCAAGTTTTCAAGTTGAAACAGACAGCTTTATGCGTGAGATGAAAGGGGCAAAGGTTGTTTTCTTATGCAACCCAAATAATCCTACGAGTATTCTTACGTCTCGCACGAATTTGCTGGAAATCATCGAAAAAGCACTTGAGGAGGATACGCTTGTTTTTCTTGATGAGGATTTCACGGAGTTTGTTGACGAGGAAAAACGGTTTTCGTTTATTGGCGAAGTAGAGCGTTATCCTAACCTTTTCGTTTTAAGGTCGTTCACCAAGTTTTTTGGGTTAACTGGGTTAAGAGCCGGCTACGGAATTGCCTCTGAAGAGATAATCAAAATTTTATCCACCACCAAAACACCTTGGAACGTAAACTGCTTAGCCCAAGTTGCAGCGGTAGCAGCGTTAGCTGATGAAGAACATTCGAACAGAACAAGCGCGCTCATCAAAAGTGAAAGGGCGTTTTTGGCGCGTGAATTAGGTAGGATTAGCGTTTTCAAGGTGTATCCTGCTGATGCTAACTTTTTCTTCATAGACATTAGGCAATCGGGTTTCACAGCAGCTCAACTCAAGGAGAAGTTGTTAGAGTATGGCGTACTGATACGAGACTGCACTTCATTCGCGGGGATTGACGAGTATTACATTCGGGTAGCTGTCAAAACGCGACGCGAGAATGAAAAGCTGCTTGAAGCGCTCAAAAAGATCTTGGGAAAAGGCGGGGATTCGTCAAAAAGAGGTTGAGTTTGGAAGAAGAATATGTTGACGCTAAATATTTCCGTCCTTGTCGATTTCTTGCTGATTTTCTTGTTAGCTTTCTTGATGGACGTGACGTTTGGTGAATTTCCTGACAGGATTCATCCTACAGTTGCGATGGGTAAAGTTATCGATTATTTCAAGCCTAAGATTAGAAGTGAAAGTTCACGGGTTGAAATGGCAAATGGGGTTCTCTTGAGCTTAGGAGTTATCCTGCTTTTTGCGGTTCCTGCCTACCTAACAATTTTTTTGGTTCAGCAATTCTTCGGCTGGATACCCTACATTGTTGTATCTGCCATCCTGTTGAAGTCTACTTTTGCGTTAAAGTGTATGCGACGGTACACTGTTCCCATAGCAGACGCGATCAAGAATGGAGATTGCAACAAGGCGCGGCACTTGTTACCTTACATCGTGAGGCGCGACCCCACAGAGCTTAGCGAGCGACACATAATCTCCGCGGCTGTCGAGTCTATAGCTGAAAGCACTACGGACGGAGTAACCTCGCCCTTCTTTTACTTTGCTCTTTTCGGCGTTCCAGGAGCGGTGGCGTACAGGGTTATTAACACGCTGGACTCCATGCTTGGCTATAAAGATCAAGAGCATAAAAACATCGGGTGGTTTTCGGCAAACGTGGACACCATAGCTAATTATATTCCAGCAAGGTTAACCGCCACTTTGATGACCTTGGCAGCGCTGTTTTTGGGCGAAAATTGGAAGGAGTCTCGAAGGATTCTTCAGCGAGACAAGAGGAACACTGCAAGCCTGAACGCGGGGTGGACCTTGGCGGCTATGGCTGGCGCATTAAGCGTTCAGCTGGAAAAACCAAGTTTCTACAAATTAGGAAATGGCGAAGGCTTATCTCCGATTCACATAACGAGGGCTTTGCGAATAATGGTTTTGACTGCTATCTTGTTTGGTGTTTTGGTAGTTTTTCCGCTTTTAGTCTTGAAAGCGTTAATTATATGATGAGTCGGATGATAAAACCTCTCTATTTTGCAAGACTGATGGGGCATTCCTCGGTTTCAATTTAGCGACCACCAGCTTGAGCAAACCATCAAGTTTATGCCTACTTGCCCATAAAAGCCCAGATATCAAAAACGCAAACCCCAAATGCTGAACGTCCACCTCAAGACCAATTCTGTCAATTGGTTTGGAATTAAAAAAGAAGTAGCCCGCATCTTTATCCATCTCCACCCTGAACTGCAAAGAAGGCCATAAGGAAAATAAATGTGCAGAATACAAGTTAGCAAACATTGTTGCCGCCAGCAAAAACAGGCCGACCAAAGCGACAGAAAAGAAGAGTAACTTGTTCAGTTTCCTCTTTGATCTTGCTGAATGAAACAGTGAAAGGCATTTGCTTGCTAATGAAGCTGCTAACAAACTAAAGAAAGGCAAGGACTGATAATTATACTTAACAGCATTATTATAAGGGAAGCTAAGATTCAGACCCGCCCCCAAAAAAGTGTTTACGCTTACAACAGACACTATAGTTGCCAAGCAAATCAGATCAAAAACAAGAAACTTTGAAAAAACTTTTCTGAGCAACAAGCAAACGAGCAAGGACAAGACTACTGCACCCATGAAAAACCATCCCAAACCATAATTCAGAAGAAAAGTGCCAACAAAAAAGTATGAAGGAACAACACCGGTGGCATTAAAGGAAACAAAATCGTCATGACTAAAAGCGGCATGGCTATCACCGTAAAGTAGCCCTCGCCCCCAAATTACGTCGTACCATAAGAAAAAAAGAAGTAAAGCGGGCAAAAAATACGCAACCACAGCAAATATGCGTCGCAAATTCTTCTGGCGATAATGAAAGTAGAACAAAGCTAGAGGAACCAGAGTGAAGATGGCAAAAAATTTTGTTAGAAGAGCTATGGCGAACAGAGTCCCTGAAACCATGAAAAGTTCTTTCGAATCTTTGCGAATTGCATGTATTCCTACAAATAGACAAAGCAAGCTAAAGAACAGACACTGCACATCGATAAGAAAGCTTCTCGAGAGGACAAGCTGCCATGGGGTTGAAGCAAAAAGGGCAGCTGCAAGCAAACCGGTTGTTTTGCCATACAAAACTTTGCCGATTTTGTATACCAAGACAGTGCATCCAAGACCAAACAACGTTATTAAAGCTACGCCCGTGTCAAATGATAAGCCGAAAATTTTGAAAAACAGTGCTTCAATGTAGAAGCCTAATGGCGGCTGGTTAATCATGTCGCCATAATATTTTAGGTAGGGCATGCCCCATCTAATTACCCCTGATGCAGCTTCGTATTCAAGCTGAGTATCCCCGTTGTGAAAGGGACCCATTGTAACCGAAAGTAGCGCAACCCCGATCAGGATGCCTAAGAGGGGATAATTTTCACTTATTAGTTTTCTAATGCTGTCCTTTTCCAAACAACTACCTATTTATATTTGTTATAAAGTGTTTGGAAAATAAAAATTTCCATTTAATTGAGAGGTTTTTAGCTCTGAAATTTTGTTATAAAAAGGCTCCTTTGGTTAACATGAACTACTCTATGAATGGGAGATTCAAGAAGTTAACAGACCCAGTTTCGAAAATTCTTAAAGATTTAATTCGAATAGAAACGCGGAGTTGATCGACGGAGATTGAAATGACCAAAAGCAAGCGATTGTTGATAGCAGTATTCACAGTGTTTTTCTTTTCTTTTAGGGTCTTACGCATTCAGCCTTGGGCCGGTACGGTCGCTTTGC
>Ga0209427_10000770_pt1 | contig 35262 bp, 67 predicted proteins | sample DeeMarSWOR136_30_FD_187465 | JGI IMG/M metagenome (GOLD analysis project Ga0209427, IMG submission 187465) | Marine sediment microbial communities from White Oak River estuary, North Carolina - WOR-1-36_30 (SPAdes) (version 2) | ecosystem: Environmental > Aquatic > Marine > Intertidal zone >...
TAGGTTCAATATCAGGCTCTTTAATACCCTCTTCATCTTTATCTTTTTCCAAATCTTTATCTAATTCTTCTGCCATATCTGTCTCCTTTAATTAATAAACTCTGCCCTACATTCGTGGCATATTTTTTGTGCAGGTGACCCTGGTGTAAAAGTTTTACCACATTTACTACAATCCCTATCTTTATATTTTGATACTGTCTCCTCAGTCACTCCATCTGTTTTATCTTTTGTTAAATCAGAAATTATCTTTTTCAATTCCATTACTTCTTTTTTAAGCTCACTTACATTTACATCTTGATGAACTAAATTATCAGGTAAATCATCATTAGGTTTATCTCTACCATCTCTTATACAACGAGGACAGTATTCTGCATCAGGATTTTTAGGAGATAAAAAATATCCATGGCAGTGTTTACAACATCTTTCATATTTGAATTTTTCATGTATTAGTTCTAAATTTTGTTTACTCATTTCTGTTTCCTTTTTGTATAATAATTTAGTTTAACTTTACCATTAACATATTTATTCTTATAAGCTTCTAAATTATCCTGTGTCCATGCAGGACGATGAACCGAGGCATCAAAAAATATATTAAGATAATTCTTCAACACCATGCTCCCTCATATACTTTTTCTTCATTGGTCTATTCTTAATTAGTAATTGTCCAGTTTTAGGATGATATACTCTATCTGGATACTTTCTTTGCATTTCAGGTATTTTATCTACGTGAACACCAAGTGACCAAGACCATCTAAGATTATCTTTGTATCCTATATTAACAAATTGTTTGTCTAAATTAGACTCTTTGTATGGTCGTAAACTATAAAATCCATGACCACATTCAGGACATCTTAAGGGTGCTTCAAATTCATTATACACACCATTAAAGTTACAAAGTTTACAAACAAATTGGTCTTTCATTATACAATTCTTTCTTGGTTTGGGTAAACTAATATACCACTCCCACCAACTTGTAACATACCATGTCCAACTTTAACATCATTACTATAAACACGCATCACATGAGAACCTACCCATCTAAACCATATATCAATATAATATAAACCGTCAGATAAATAGGTCATTTCGAATCTAGAGCTTTGTTCTAGTTTAGGATTAACAAACTCTACTTCAACTGTTTCACCTGTTAAAGTATTAGACTGAAAAAATATTCTATTCTGTCCCCTTCTATACACATTCTATAATCCTAACCAACCATAGGTGGACTATCAATTCCTTGAGTTTGTATCTCTATTGTGTCTATAGTTTGACCTATTTCATCGAGATTATATCCACCAACTGAATATTGTTTTACAATTTTGCCACGTGTAGGAGTACCATATGAAATCATCACTACCCATTCACCTTCTGTATCAGGTGTAAACGAACCAGTATATCTACCAGTAGAACCAATCTCTGTCATAGTAACATCAGGAAAATTAACTAAGTCTTTAGAACCAGTTTCATCAAATATCTCCATAGTTACTATTTGTCCAGATTGAGCAGCAAATGTTTGATAAGTTATTTGTATTAATTCATCAACTTTATAATTTTTCAGAGCCATTATGTAGTCCCCACAACAAGATATTCATATGCAGGAGTTTCACCTGTACCATTATTTTTGACATAAACTGTGCCAGCAGGATTAGTAATTATAGCAGGAATTTCTCCAGCTTTTGCTGTTAAATCTGCATCAAAAGAAGATACAAAATCACAATCAATATCTAAATCATAATCAATAGCATAAATAATAATGCACGTAACAGTACTAATATCGCCCAAATCTAAAGCCTCAGCAGTATTAGTAGTAGCTAGTACACGATAATTATATGTTGCAGCAGTAGGAGTAGTACCATCTGCACCTTTTTTAATAAATGTCTGACTCATACCTAATCCTGTTAATTCAGCTATAACAGAAACATTCAATTCAGCAGCCATTAAAATACCTCAATACTTTTAACACAGCCCCAAGGTATTACAGTATAATCTCCATCACCATCTTCTGTAATACTATGTGCTATTTTCAATTCTCGTTTTTTATTTTCTAGAAAAAACCCTAAAGTTTTAACTCCTACAGTTTTTACTTTGTCCAACTTGTTTATATTATGCCAAGAAGCATCAGATGTTATATCATTCCACACTATCAATAACTTAGTAAATTTAGGAAACTTTTTTACTCGCATGCTTTTTCTTTCGTTTATAAAGCTTTTTCTTTGGGTGTGGATTTTCTGTTTTTTCGACCCCTTTTATCACTCCTTTATTTCTTGAGGCGTAAAATACGGACTCGCCTTTTTTCTCTCCATATTCTTTTTTCATGGAAGCCATAATTTTTTCACCTTTTTCAGTCAATGGCATTATATACTCCTAATCATTAATATAATAATCTTCCCGATTTTCTATATAATTACGACTAACACCTTTTTCAACTTTATATTTATCTAAAGCAAACATCATTTTAATAAGTTCAATATCTTCCATAAATAAATCGGAAGGCATACTACAATTAAGTACAGGACTAAAGCCACCAACTAAAAGACCTCTAACTTTACCATCCATAGTAAATACAGGGCCACCGCTATTTCCAGGATGGGCAGCAGAATCAGAAGTAAACGCAATTTTCCAGCCATATAATTCTCCTGTCCAAGGGTCACGCATTTCCCAATCTTTATTCAAACCAGATATAATACCTAATGTCACATTATTAAAATTTATCTTACCATATGGACTACCAATTATAAAAACAGATTGACCAAGTACACAATCTTTAATACTTCCAAATTTAGCTGGTGTTAATATTGGTTCATCAACTTTAATAAAACCAATATCATAATCCTTATGTGAAACAGCTTGCACACCATTTATTTTAGTGCCATCATGCAATGTAATCTCATATCTAACACCATCAACAACATGACGTGCTGTAGCGATAATATTTTCTGTTAAAGCAACACCTGAACCTTGCCATTGTGGGCATTCTATATGAACAACACTTGGTAATACATCTTGTATTGTATCAGAAAATTTAATAGTAACTGCCGGTTTAGGTAAATAAGATGTTATTGGAAGTACAACTATACTAGAAAATAATACAAATAATACTATAATAGACATTAACAACCCTGATTTTTGATTAAATAGCATTATTAACTCCTTATATAATTAGGCGGTGAGCTTTGTCCACCTGCTCTATTCTGCTGTTGATTAAGATTAGCTAAACGACTCATTGGTGATGCACCAAAAAAGTCATTCATTTGTCCAGGGCTTCTACTAGCATTCTGAGGACTATTTCTCATTGGCATCATTGTATATGGTACAGATTCCATTTCGTGTGGCACTCCAGTTTTATAAAATTGATTAAAGTTTTCAAACCCACCATACTCAGCTATAATTCTTGTGAGTAGTGGTATATCAATTTGTGCTCCTTGTGCCATAGCTAACTGCATGGTAGGTATAAGCCATTGTACACCAAATCCAAGCATCTTTTGATATTTAACTTCTGGACTTTCTCGTTGCATAGAGAATGGAATAAGGTCATAAATAAAATCATTAAACTCACCTACTCTATCAGCAGAGGAATATACTGCTGGCATTGAACCATAGCCAGGTATTTCACGTATTACAGGTGTGTATGATAATGGATTATACATATAATCCCAAACAAACTTCTTTACAATAGATGTAGTAAAAGCATCAAATCTATTCAAGAAATTACGTATAATTCTTGTAGCATTATTAAATAACATTTGCTCCTGTCCTAATGTAGGAGCTTGAGCATTTCTACCACCAAGAATATCAGGATTACCACCTTGTTTAGTAAACTCTCTTTCAGCAAATTCCATCCAAGCGAGATTAGCCTCACTCATACCATTATATTCTACTTCTTTTAATGACCCAATATTATTTACACGAACACTTCCAAGATTAGGTGTATTAACTATACGCTCTACATCATCCTTAGCAGCATCTTCATAAGCTAATACAGTCTTTTGATTCTCAGCTTGTTCACGACTTTTATCAAATACTCTATTCATAGTAACATCTAAGTCATGCCAAGCCCAAGCAGGTGGTAGAGGAATAGGAGATTCTGACATCCACTTATAACCAAGATAGTCATACGGCCCACCTTCCGGCCCTTTCCATTCTACTTCTCGTAATATCTTAGCTTTCTTTCCTTCTGGCATTATTGTTACTATAATATTTTCATCATAAAGATAAATATCCATAAAAGTTGTTTGGTCATAAATGCCAAACTTAGCTCTATCTTGATTATATTTTGCTATATCTTCTGGTGAATAATCTTGTATTAATTTGCCATCGGGTTTTATGTAATCCGCTATTTCATTACCAAACTTATCTTTACCAGCAAAAAATTCCTGTGCATATTTAGTTGGCAGTCTATAAATATCACCTTCCATTGTAAAATCAACACGTCTTTTTGCAGCAGGGTCTCCAATATAATTAGCATCGTCTATAACAACAACAGAAGGTTTTCCAGTTTTAATAGAACCACCCTCTTCAAGTCTAATATTACCACTATGAGTCAACATAGTACGAACAATGCCAGCACCAAACATAGAATTAAGAGCAGCAGGAATAAGAGCTTTTTCTGCTATATTAAATGAGTCTAAATAATAATTAATAGCAAGTTGAGTAATATAAGCCCAAGGTCTATAATTAGCTACTTTAGTTGTTACCAAAAATCGTGGATTACCTTCCACAAGAAATGGTACTGTAGTATCTACACCACGGCCTATTAAATTAATTGTATGATACGGGTATGCCCTATCTTCATAATAACCCGAAGCCCAACTATTAAACATCTTTAGACGTTTCTTCAAAGTAGGTTCTGTAATTATTTTCCAAGACTTTTGAGCTTTTTGCAACCTTCTAGGGAAACTTAGCTTTTTATTTTGTTCTTCTAATATATTTGCCATTAGTACCTATATACCCTAAGCTCTCGCTTTTCTTTATCTTGTTCTTCTTTCCATTTTCTAAATCTATATTCAAAACTATTAGTAGGTGGGTTTTTATATTTCTTTAAGTCTGCAGGTTTCATTTCATTCATAGCTAGTATACACAATCCAGTGGCTATAACTCTATCTCCATGAGCATAACGAGCACCAGATTCATCTGTGATAGAATTAGATAAATCAACATCTATGCGACCTGGCATAAAGATATAATCTTCTAATTCATTTATCAATGCTCCATCATGTATTATAATATATCTATATAACTTTTCAGATTTAATACTCTCTGTTAATGCAGCATTAAAGTGACTCAACATATCCATCTTTGAGCCATTAACTCCAGGTGTACTTCTCCAACCTCTATTTTGACTTCTACGCCTAGTTATTCTTCTTTCATTAACATTAATATAAACTCTATGATAACCAAGTTTTGTTATTCGCTTATCAAATGTGTCACCTGGCCCGTTAGCTTCCCATATAAGATAAGCATCACCTAACCACTTACATATAGCAACAGCTAATTCTGCTAAATCTGTAACATCAATAAATGGATTAACATATAAACCTATTAACTCACTTCTATTAACATCACAAATCGATATAACAGAATTAGAAGCTCCAGTACCTCTTGATATATCACAAGCAACAATATAATTATGTTTTGTATCAGCAAACCCCTTAGCTGTTCCATCTTCTTGTGGTATCATTATCATCTTACCCCACCACTTTAGATGATGATTAATACCAGATTGAGTAAAATAAGGCTTTGTAATTATATTGTTATTATTCGTATATTTTATATCACCTATATATGTAGGCTCACATTCATATATACTTCTAAGTTTATGAATAGTAGCTTCATCAAAAAACATATCAGCAGAACCCTGTGGGATTCTTAATACGTTTTGAGCTAAGTCTGTTTTACTTCGTCCCCTTGCTTCTTGCTCATCATACCAGATACTTCTATCTCTCTTAAAATTAGTTTCACCACCATCAGCTACAAAATTAATATCTTTACATTTCTCATAAACTTCATCAGGTAAATCTTTTATCTTTTTCTGAAATTCACTATAAGAAAAAGATTGATGTTTATTTATGTCATTAAAAACTTCTGGACAAATTCTTCTATAATAATTTATATCTTTAATTTCAATAATATCTTCTAAAGGCGACCAGTATAATCCAGCGTTCTTTTCAGGGTTATCTTCGAAACCAAGAGTAATAGTAGTAACACGGTTGCTTCGTAACAAACGTGCATAAGGGTGTCCACTACCCCATCTAAAATGAGTAGAGTTATATATACAACAGGGGCTAACATCTTGAATATTATCAATGATATATTGTGCCACGTCTGGCTCGATACGTGCGACTTCATCGACAAGAACAGCAGTAGCCCTATCACCAGCACCCATTGACTCATTAGTAGATTCACCGCCTATCATACTATTATTGTTAAGGTTCTGTAATGAACAGTGGGTCTTTAGAAAATCAACCTGTACCCAAGCAGGAAGATTAACTATACCATACATTATTTTATGAAATAAAGATTTGTGAAGTCCAATCAAAACTCCATTTTTGTAATTAACTGACTTATCTACAAAATCTTCTTTACGTGAACTAACTAAAAAATATACGTCAGGTCGCAACCACCAGTATAATGCAAACATCTTACAGATAACTTCTGTTGCACCTTCATCACGACTCTTATCTATAAGTAAATTATGCTCATTATCAATAGCATCTTTTATTCCATCAACCATAATAGATTGTTTTGGTCTAAGAATAAAAGGATTGTTTTGATAGCCAGGTGGCTTTCTTGGGTCATATGTCCACAATGCTGTATTAAAAGCAATCTGTGGCTTTATATCACACATCTCCATATAATCTTTCTGAGCTTCCTTATCATCAGCAAGAACAGAATGCAATTCCATACGAAACTTTATATTTTCTTTTAGGTCTGATGGAATTATTTTTAAGAAATCTTCTGGTGTAGTTATTTTAGATAAAGTTAATGTCATACTTCTTTTGATTCAATCTGTTTAGTTTTTGTATCATCAAATAATTTTCCTGCTAATTTTCTGATACTATCAGAAGCCAGTTTACCATCAATAGTAATGTTAAGATTTTTATTCTCAACTTCTAATGTTTGCTTACTATGCCATTCATTATCACCAAGTTGTCTATCCATATTACAAAGTAAAAACATTAATAATCTATCATTTCCAGCTTGTTTATTATCAAACTTAGTTTCCTCAATCTTCTGCACATTACCATCAGCGTCCATAATAGTGCGAGTTTTCTTAGTCTGATAATCATAACCAACAGCATTAAGCATAGCACGAGCAACCATCTTACGCTTCATCACTCTTTTGCCATCTTCACAAGCTCTTTTGAATTCAGGATACCTTTTTTTCCAATCGGCTACTGTGTGGTGGGAGCAGTTGAACACGTATCCTAAGTCTTTTTCCGTGAACCCTGCTGCCACTAATCGTTCTGCAACCTCTATGAATGATTCGTCGTATATCTGAGCTATGCCACGAAGATTTTTTCTTTTTTTCTTTGGCATATCTTGATAAAGTTGTTCTACTGGAATCTCTATGTCGCCTTCTGGCACTGTTGATTTCTTCTTCTTCACTTAATAAAAATCTCCCATCTCTTAAGCAACAAGAAATACACCAAGCATATAGCCTTGGTATATCTGAACGCATCCAAAACTCTGTTTCTTTTTTAACTTCACCACATTTTTCACATCGTTTTAGATTCATATAAAAAGCAGAGTGATTTGACCAGGCGGGCTCACCCTGCTAAAGCCTATAAAATATATAATCTATCTGCATCAGCCAAACCTCCACTATAGGTTACGTACCGCCGAAGATTATATTATAACTATATGGACAGAATTTGGGCTACTTATAGATATTCCTATACAGTATAACAGGAACGGATATGTGACCTAATATTCTTGTTAGTTATTTATCTAACATACATATCTATCTCTATTGATTCTGCTGAGATATATTTTTATTGAGATTTCCATATCTCATATACCTCTGTTATAGGTATATTAAGAGATAATTCGCACTATTTTACTGTTAAAGAGATATATTTCAAGAACAAAATAAAAATATTTACAATATTGTAATAAAATAGCAGAAAAAGTGCACTTTAATCCTTAATATAATATAACAAAGAGAATATGATAATTATATATAAATTATACTTGACATATATAGTAATATATATTATAATAAAATAAAAACATTAAATAATAGGAATAAATAATGAAAAATGATAGGATGTTTCCAACAAAAAAGCAGCAAGAAGTATATAAACTAGTACATCCAGACTTTGAGGGGCTTACAATAGCTCAAGCAGCAGAAAGATTAGGTATAACTGAAAGCTCTGCACGTAGAAGATTAAATAATATGCGTGAGGATTTTCCAGAAGCCTTTAGATTTGAGAAGTTTGACAATCAAAAAGTAGCTGGAATGAGTAATATAGCACAGATTTATGGTGGTTATAAAGCAAAAGCTACTAATCAAGGCCTAGAATTTACCTTGACACAAGATGATGTTAAGGAATTAATACAATTAGAATGCTTTAATTGTGGATATTTACCAAATAATTCTTATGCAGTAGATGATTATGATGATAATTATGACCATTTTAATAGTGAATTTGCTGGTATGTCAATTGTTAATCCAAGTGAATATAATAAATGGGCTTATGATGAAGAAACTGGATATAGATTTCCATATAACCATTTGTGGAGATATGATGTATCTAAAGGATTTACTTATGATAATGTAATAACTTTATGTACTAAGTGTATCCAGAAACGAAGAGACCAATAAAGGAGCTATAAAATGCCTGATGGTGTTAAATATATATTTAATGAAATAATTCGTAAGCTATCTTTGGCTAAAATAGCTAGTACTCACAAAGGCAAAGAGCTTATTGATGATGTGCTGTTCAATGATTTACCAAAATTAAAGGAGCTATTAGATGGAAAAAGTAATGACCGACAGATTATTTAAGTCTATATTTTATAAGACATATCAGTTTAAGTTAACTGGTATGACTGATATGGAAATAGTTGGAGTGTTAGAATCTATTAAAGATTATTATATTCATAATTCATGTTTAGACTTTACTGATGCTTATATTAAATCACAGATTAGAAATGCACAGAATAGAAAGTTTAAGTTAGTACCTATTAAGGAAGAATTAAATGAAACCAAGTAAGAATTTTAGAGAACATCCTACTAATAAGAATCATTTATTATGCCCCTTTTGTGATAGTGAGGCTTGGTATGTAACTAATTCTTGGATTAAATGTTTCTTATGTGGTAGAATGTATAGTAGAAGTATATTAGAGATATTGCCGGTTTATCGTGCTAATATGCAATTACAACAGATTAAGAAATTGAATGATACTATGGGAGAGATGTTTGGGGGGTTCTTTGACAAATAGGATATATTATGAAAAATTATATAAAATATTATTATTGGATATATGGATTAGATAATCCAATAGTTATAAAGGAGAGTGCTCCCTGGACTTCTGAAAGCAATAGATTATCTATAGGTAAAACTAAAGCTTTAGAAACTATAAAGAAAGGTTTAATTTTACAAAAAAAAGATATTTTGAGAATATATCCACCAAATAGAATTAAATATATTGAAATAGAAAGTATTTGATGAAACAAAAAAGATTCAAAAGACATAAAGACTTAATAAAGCAAGCGGTCAAGAACAATCAAGGTAGACTGACTAATGAAGAGCGACTAGCTAAGAATATATTAATATTGAGCGGAATTAGGAATCCTAGTCGGGAGTTAATTCGGGAGGCAATGAAAAATTATGAAAAAGAAAATATTAAGAAGGCTATTTAAGATTGGTGAATTTCATCCTAATATGCAAATTGATATAAGTTATACTCAAGAATATCTTAAAGTAGCTAGGGGCCACTATAATGAAGATAAGATTAGATTTAGAGGAGCTCCAATTACCAGATTAACTAAAGAAGAATTGGAAACAGTTATAGCTATGTTATATAACTATCAAAATCAATCTTTGTTTTGGGATTAAATATATTATATAATTTTTTGAGTACTTGTACCAACACCCACAGCCCTTTCCTTATCTCTGCCTACCTACCCCTGTCCGATAATAAATAAGTCCAATAATGTTGTCATAGTCCAATAATAAATATCACGTCCTATAATAGGTATAAGCGTGCGTGTGAATGTTAGTGAATATAGGACTGACTTTTATCACTTATACTGTCTATCCCATCTATATCAATAATCACAATTATACCACTACAATCAATACAATTAATACTCATTATAATCAATAAAATCAACATAATTAGACTTATAATCAATATTATACATATAACTAATACAATCAATATAATCAATCTGCATCTATCTATCAATATCTTATTGCATATTGCAATAACATTATAAGACCTGTCCGATAATATCGCATTGACGATTATAACGATTATAACACTCAGGTTATAGGACTATAATATTGCTATTTATAGTAGATATATTAAATAGTCCTATAATACTAATTATATCAATTCTAATGATTATACTGCTACGTCCGATAAACTCAAGTCCGATAATAAAATCTTCATCTATAAATCCTTGTCAATAAAGCACTTATAACTTTTTTCAAAAAAACTTTGTTTTTTATTTGCATTTTATCCTTTTATGTGTTATACTTTACTTTAGGTATGGATGGTAAAAACTTGTTTTATGTGTAATAGGCGAAAAACCGAAACACATACTATTTAAGGGAAAACCAATGTTTACTACTATTATAGATAATTTGCGTATCGTTAAACGTATAGCTTTATTATCTGTATTCTGTTTTGTGGCATTATGTTGAGGAGGTTTATTATGAATGATAAATGCAAAATTACAGAAAAAGAGCATGATAAAATGTGTGAAATATGTAAGGAAATTTTAGGGTTTCCTACTGATAATATGCCTTTGCCTTGTAATGCCGATGCTTTTTTATTCTGTCCTGCAAAAGCAATAGACGATTTTCTAAAATTGGAGTAAAGATATGAGCAGAACACGCAACAAAAACCGTAATAAGAAAAACCGTAAACGTCAAGAAAAACTGGAATTAAAACTATTAGGTGAAATCGGGATAAAAGCACAAAACGAAGGTAAAGCAATTAGTATAATGATGGTAACAGGTAATGTTCAACAGAAAAGATTAAATAGAACATACAACATAGATGGCGTTAAATTTTGGGCGGGTAAGAAACGCAGGCAAGGAGGTAATATTGGGACGTCCGATAACCGAACCCAGCCAGCTATGCTATGGGAAATCAAGTAAAAAGTCCGATAAAAGAATTTTAAGAAATTTTTGATTTTTAATTTGCATTTTGGAAAATATGTGTTATACTTTATATAGAACGAAAAATTGATTGTATCGGGTAATAGGCGAAAAACCGAAATCCGAAAAAACCAAAAACGTGGTTATTTTATGGGTTTAATCTGAAAGGGTTTAGCTATGTCAAGAAAACGCAAAGTTACACTATCAAACAACAAAAAAGAGAATGTAGCCAGGTTTGCTTGTTCACGTCTTAACAAGGCCGTTAATGCTGTTAGGGTGTTCGGTAATTGTTATGGCTCTAACTATGACTGGACAGACGAACAAATCGAAAAGGCCGAAACGTATCTACTTGACGAAGTACAAAAAAGTATCGAGCAAATACGTTCTGGCTCTGGCGTGGCTATCGCTGGAATTAGTCTATAAGTAAAGACGTGCTGTTTAATACTCTGCTATAATCAGGGTTGGTTATAGCAGAGACTTAAACAGCAATATTAAAATATTTGAGGGTATAATTATGAGTAAACAAATAAAATGTAATTTGGATATAAAAGATAATACTTTACCAAATTATAGACAATTTATGGATATTAAAACTTATAAAGCTATCGGCATAAACGGCGGTCGTTGCGTTGTTTGTGCTAAAAATTTACAACACGCTAAATTATTAGCAATAACAAAACTTGGTTGCAAGTGTAAAGAAATTTATAGAATATAGGAGGTTTAATTATGATTACTGAATCCGAAAAACAATATGTTAAGTCTCAAGAGAGAGAATTGGAAAGTCTTTATGATAGGCGACTAATATCTTTAGAGCAATATCAAATAGCTTTAGAAAAACTTTATAAACCTTTTAAGGAAAAACTATAATGAAAAGACAATTAGATGAATTTGATTTACAAGCTGAAAAAGAAGGTAGTGCTTTAAGATTTGCAGCTATGAATAGAACAAACCATCAATATCGCGTATCTAATAAGCAACGATTTATTAAAACCAAACATATTGGAGTAACGAAAGATGGACAGAGAAAATTTGATAGATTATTCAGATGATTTCGATTGGTCTGAAATGCCAGATATTATTGATTGTGAGGGTAATTGCTTCGGGTGTTGCAGGGATGATTGTGAGTGTCAATTATCTGATTAGAAGAGAATAATTTAACACTTACTTCTATTTTAGAGGGGGTTAAAATATAATTATGTTATTAGCACATCAAAAACCAAGTAAGATAAAAGCCAATTATATGTATTATAGGTTCAAAGTGAAGTTTTGGTTGTTACACAAATTTAATTTAATTAAGGCTATAAGATTATGAAGATTAGTAAAATTTGGTTTCCTGCATTTGAGGGTTTATTTGTGTGTGGTGAAATATCTAATGATGATGTAGCAGAAATTATAGCTATAAGAAGCACTATATTTTATGATGTATATGCTGGGTATAGTAAAACAGAACAAAATAAAAGAAAACAAATAGTGGATTTCGTAAAAAGTAAAGGGTATGAAATAGTTGAGATTATAGAGTTATGAAAAGATTTAATTATGAGCGAATCAAGTACAATAAATAATTATGGAATTAATTTTACAAGCCTACTGACTATTTTATTCATAGCTTTGAAATTAATGGGTTATATAAATTGGTCGTGGTGGTGGGTACTATCACCAGTTTGGATAAGTGCTATAATAACAGTCCTTGTTATTGTGGTAATTATCATGGTAACATTATTATGTACATAAGTTTAATTTATATGTCATTATAGCAGGGTGGGCTGACTGGACGTCCAGGATTGCTCACATCATAAAGCATAGCATAAGCTATATTTATAATCCTGCCTAAATAGTCTGTAAATAAAATAAATATAGACAGGCTCACTCTGCTTTTAATGTTAATATAATTTATTATTGAAAGGGTGAAAAAGTGAAAAAATACTATAAATTGACAGACCAAAATATGCAAACTTTTGGGGGTTTTCAATGGGAAGTTGGAAAGTGGGTTGAAGCTAAGGGCGACTTCAATAAACCGCTATGTTCTAATGGTTGGTTACACTGTTATGAATCACCTTTGTTAGCGGTGTTACATAATCCTATACACGCTGATATTAAAAATCCACGATTATTTGAGGTTGAAGTAAGGGGCAAGAGTAAATTCGATAAACAACTGAAATGTGGATTTCGTAAAATGAGACTTACAAAGGAAATACCACTACCTAAAATTACTATAAACCAAATAACGGCCTATGGGATTTTATGTGCTAAAAATAATTACAAAAATGGCACATGGATTAAATGGGCTAATGATTGGTTAAGTGGAAAGGACAGAAGCAGAGTTGCTGCTTGTGTTGCTGCTGATGCTATTTATGCTGCTTGTGTTGCTGCTGCTGCTAATGCTGCTACTTATGGTTATGATGTTGCTACTTATGCTGCTAGTGCTGCTGCTTGTGTTGCTGCTGATGCTGCTCATGGTGCTGCTTGTGCTGCTGATGCTGCTATTTATGCTGCTGATGCTGCTGCTTATGGTTATGATGTTGCTACTTATGCTGCTGATGCTGTTGCTGAGGCTGCTACTTATGCTACTTATGCTGCTAATGCTGCTGCTTGTGTTGCTGCTGATGCTGCTCATGCTCATGTTATTAACTTGATTAAAATAGCAGAACAAGCTATAAAAATAATATAGTAAGTTTTGTTAAAGGGGGATTAAGATATGATTAAATATATTATATATACAATGTGTAGATGGTGTCATGGTGATGGTTGTCCAGCTTGTAATTGGGAAGGATTTATAGAAGAAATATAACTATATGGATAGATATTAGGCACGGATGCTTTTTCTTTTTAAGGGTATGATAATAATAGATATGGCAAAATTTATATCTGATTTAGCTGTTACCTGTTAATGAAAAGCTTTATACATTGAGGTAAATAAATGAGAAGCAACCATATAGATAGTGATTTATTAAAGTGTGATAATTGCAATAAACTAAAAGACGGAGATTTTTATGTAGTGTATAATAGGGCTTACCAATCTACAGAAGTTTGTGAAGATTGCCTTGATACTTATTATACTTATTGTGATTGCTGTTGTGACTATTACGAAAATAATTATGTAGAATACTATAATGATATATCACGGTATTTGTGTACTGATTGTTTAGATAATAGTTATTTTACCTGTGAGAGTTGTGGTGCGTTACAGCCTAATTATAATTATGGTGGTAGTTGCTCTAGTTGTGGTTATTCCAGTGAATATTGCGAGTGTAATTATCACTATGATTTTAAGTTTCATAGCACTAATCATGAAACAAGGTATAATGGTAATATACTATATTATGGTATTGAGTTAGAAGTTGGTTCATTTGAGCATACTGATAGTGTATTGAGTGTGATTCGTAAATGGAGTCCTGAGTATGCTATGGTAACAGAGGATTGTAGTATATATGATAATCACGATGTAAGATGTGGTGGTGAAATAGTCATGCAACCATGTACGTACAATTGGTATATAGATAATAAACAGCAAATAAAAGATATGTTTAGTAGACTAAAAGACGCTGGCTATAGAAGTTATAAAACTGGAAGTTGTGGAATTCATATACATATGTGCAAAGACGCTTTTAGTACAAACCATCTGTATAAATTTATTAAAATGATTTATGAACACAGAGAATTTACAGAGTTTGTGAGCCAGCGTAATGGTCGTGGGATGAATTGGTGCAAACTAAGTAATGAAAATAATGAAGATTCATATAAATATAAAGCTGAAAATAAGAGTAGCAATGATAAATGCTCTGCTGTAAATTTGATACACAATAAAACTTTAGAAGTTAGGATATTTAGAGGGACATTAAAATTTAGTAGTTTCTATAAGAATATACAATACTTACATTCATTATTTGAATTTACCAAAGAAGTAAAGAAAACGGATTTGGCTCTTGATAATTACTTGAAATTTATATCGTTAAATAAAGATAGATTTGAATATTTATATAATTGGTTGAAAGAAAAGGGTAGGATACAATGATATTTATAGATGTAGATAGAATGGTTGATTCTTCTATTCATATTAACGATTTAAGAAGATATTTATGTGATGATAATGTAGGCTATGTACAAATGACAGCACGTATGTTACATACTTTTTATGGGTTGCCATACAGTAAAAAGTGTGAAAAAGATTATAAAAACTACGATTGGTTTGAGAGGGTAAAGAAATTTCTTGAGGTACTTTAATGATAGTATTAGAATATACTAATTGTGTAATATGCAATACTAATATAAATTTATCTAGCGCATGGTCACATTATATAGTTAATACTACATACATTAGAGATGAAGAATTACATGAGAGTTTCAAGGGGTATAAAGAGAATGAAAGTAATCATGCACTGGGATATGTTTGTGTACCTTGTTATAATGAGTTAATGAGGCCATTACTATCTGATAGAGAACGTTATTCATTACAATCTATGTTGGGATATTTTAACTGTCAGCGGTGTCAAGGAGAAGTTAGTATTCATTGTATGCGACAAGATGATAATGAAATTGTATGTATTGACTGCTTCTCTATCAATCATTGGTCATGTTATCATTGTAATGAATGGTTTAATAGTGATATAGAATATTATGAAGGCGATACAATCGGAGCACAATTTTGTGAAGATTGTTGGTCAGAAAGACAACGTAGAGACTTCATAAAACCGTATGATTATATACCTAATAATCACAACTTCTATAAAGAAGATAATGAATATAGAAATTTGCTATACTTTGGGATTGAATTAGAAATTGAAGCTAATGATAATGATAAATATTTATTTGCTGCTCAATTACCAGATTTTGTATACGCTAAATCCGATGGAAGTTTATATAATGGGTTTGAAATTGTATCACATCCTACCAGCTATAGATGGTTAATGAAAAATAAAGAAAAATGGAATGAATTATTATGTTGTAGAAAACGAGGTTACCGCAGTTTTAATACGGATACTTGTGGTATGCACGTACATATGAGTAAAAATGCATTCGGAAATCATCACTTATATAAATTTATGAAGTTATTTTATAATAATCCTCAATTAATATATAAAGTTAGTCAGAGAAAAACGAAAAAAAATTTGGATAGGTGGGCACAGTTAAAGCCTACTGTACCATTAAAAAAGGTAGCAAAATATAAAAGTATGTATAACCACGATAATAGATATACAGCTATTAGTTTATATAATCATCCTACAATTGAAGTTAGAGTATTTAGAGGTACATTACATCCACCATCATTTTGGAAAAACATAGAGTTTTGTAAGTGTGTTTATGAATTTTCATATAACAATAATGAGAAATATATGACTGAGCTCAATTTCAGAAAATATGTTAAGATAAATAAATCAGAATTTCCTAATTTGTATTCATTTTTATATAGTAGTGAAAGTAAGATTGAGACTGAGAAATTAATGATTGATTGTTAATGAAAGGGTAAATAATTAATGTGTATTATAGTTGTAAAACCAGCTAAAGCTATTATCACAAGAAAAACATTAAAAACTTGTTATGATTCCAATTCAGATGGTGCAGGTATGATGTTTGCAACTGGTGGAAAGCTGTTTGTAGATAAAGGATATTTTAGCTTCCGTAGATTTTACAAACAATTTAGAGAACATGAAAGAGCATATCCTGATAGTAACTTTGTATTACATTTTAGAATAGCAACAAGTGGTGGTATAAGACCTGATACTTGCCACCCATTTTATGTTCACAAAAATTTAGCCTTTGCTCATAACGGAATATTATCTAGATTAGGTACTAAAGATAAATCAGACACTATGGTATTTAATGAGACTATTTTACAACTATTGCCACCTAACTTTTTAGATATGGACAAGGCAAAAAATGCTATCGAAGATTATATAACTACATCATTGTCTAAAGTCGTTTTTATGGATAACGCAGGAAAATTAACCATAATGAATGAGAAAAACGGACATTGGGATAATGAATGTTGGTTTTCTAATTACGGTTATTATAATTACACAAGAAGTGGACGTTATGATTATATCTTAAACGGACAAGATTGGTATGATACACACATTAATTATGCTGATATTTCTGCACATACTTTCAAAAAATGTATTGTATGTTCTTGTCAATCTCATAGAGATACTGTTATATGGAAATCGAATATTAAAGTATATAGTGAAATTAAATCTGGATGGGTGTGTAATTTTTGTCTAGATTATTATGTTAATTCAAAGTATAATTGTGCAGGTTGTGGTGAAAGCTTTAATAGAACCATGTTAACAAGAAATATATATGGTGAATATATATGCGATGATTGTCTTTTGATAAATGGACAACATATAGACACTAACAACGCCACCGATTTCAAATGTTGTATTTGTAAAAGTGAGGATATATACTATAGGGATGAAGATAATTGGTGTTATTGTAAAAAATGTGGTAATGAATCAGGATTATTCGGTGATTTACTAAAATATGAGTGCAATACAACAGAAGAAGAAGAACAAACTTCTGTAACAGGTATTTGCATAGTTTGTTCGGCAGATGTAACAAGTTATTATACAGATAATTGGAGATGCCCTAATTGTGGTACATATTTAGATATTAACAGTTATGAATCGATATGAAAGGTATTAAATAATTATGAATAAAAAATATGTTTTAGGGTTTATTAATTATTTATGTGAAAAAAATAATGTTCATAAATGGTATGAAGTTAAAGAATTAAAAGAATTAATGGTAAAAACTTACTTAGGTACAGAAGGTATTGTTTTCGGTAAAGATGTTTGGGAATCAAAAGTTAATTATTGTTTTATGATTGACAAATCTCTTGATATTATAAAATTACCCCTCAGTACAATTATAGAAGATAAAAATATAATAAAAGACTATATACAAGTTTTACATAATATGTATGATATGTATATAACACATTTATTAGGAAAGTTAGGAAAGGTAACACCAGTTGTTAAGACAACACCTGTAACTCCCCTTGTTGATGATTTTATCTATAGCTCATTATTTGGTGCAGCATGGCATAGGAGTGCTTAACCAGAGCTATTAATTCATACAATTACATATAGAGACAATAATGATTTTAACAAATAGATACAAATATCCAGAAGCAGTAGTTAAAGCAGTACAAAATGAAATGTATAAACCTAACTATGATATATGGAGAGTAACAGAAATAATAGATTCTCCACTAGTAAAAAAGCTATTAATTAAATATTGGGATGATATAGAAATAGACGTTGATGACTATATCTATAGCTCGTTATTTGGTACAGCATGGCATAAATTTCTAAGTGCTTGGGAAGTAGACGCTATGGTTGAACGTAGATGGAGTGTACGATATTGTAACACTACATTATCAGGTCAATCCGATATTTATAAGCAATCAATAGCTACGGTAGAAGATAATAAAGTTGTTGGGGCATTTTCCTTCGTATTTGGGCAACCACATTGGGACGAACAACTTAATATATATGCTACACTAATAGAAGATTGTGGTTTTCCTGTTAGGAAGTTATATATTAATGCTTTTATTAGAGATTGGTCAAGATATGAGGCAGCTAAATATAATCGTAAAGATGGTTATCCAGACCGTAAATTTTATAAGAAAAAAGTACCACTATGGAATAGGGATAAACGTGAAGTATTTATTAATAGTAGGTTAAGATTACATCTTGATACAAATGAAAGCTATGAATGTACTCCCGATGAAAGGTGGCAAAAGAAAACTACCTATGCTGTTATGAAAATAGGACAGAAAAAAGCTAAAAGAGTATTAGATACCATAGATGAAGCTAAAAAGTGGGTTGATAATCAAACTAAAGATAAAAATAAATTATCAATAGTTGAAAGACCTGGTGAATGTACTAGGTGTAAATCTTATTGTCCAGTAAGAAGTGTATGTACAATAAAAGGATATAATTAGGAGCTTAATAAATGACATTAATAACTAAATGTATAGGCTGTAGTAATACTATTTCAGTAACATTAAAAGGTGAGTATGACAGAAAACATCCATTTTGGTGTAAAGATTGCTCTACAAGCTCTATTGCACAAACAATAACTAATGTTAATTTATTAACAGAAGGTTTAGCACAAACAGCAACTACACCAAATACTATGGGGTTTAGAAGTAGTAATAATGTAATGTCGTCAGAAGTTAGGAAGTATCATGAATTAAAAGCATTAGTTAAGGAATTAAATAAATGAAAAGAGATAGGCAAGCAAGGCAAATAGGTTTAACTTCTGCTAAAAAGGTAAAAAGACCTAGCAGTAAGTATTATCGTGGCGGTACAGATGGCAATAAGGGTAAGAAAAAGAAAAGTTGGTATGAGTGGGTTTGTAATAAATGCCTTAAAAGATATAAAATTGAGCTTAAAAGTAATTGTAAATGTAATTGTATAAATTAAATAATTGAAAGGATAAAATATGCCAGCAAAGAAAAGTATAAAACCAGAAAATAACAACTTAGAATTGTGGAATCAGGTATGTGAAACTAACCCTGCTATAACTAAGCGTGTTAATACTCGTGGGGGATTTACTAGTATTGATGCTCAATCTCAAGTTAAAAAAGCAACTGAGCTATGGGGTAAGTATGGTCACAAATGGGGTCTAAAGGATTTAGCGTTTGAAAATATTTGTGATGCTAGTACAACAATAGGTGTATCATTAGTTGCTACATTCTGGTATCCGCTTAATGACGGTAGTGGTACTGCTCAATTTCCTGTTGCTACTGATATTAAATATAAAGCAGGTGATGATTGCTTTAAGAAACTAACTACTGATGCTTTAACTAAAGCATTATCACGACTTGGCTTTAACTCAGATGTATTTGAAGGTAGGTTTGATGATAATAAATACGTAGCAGAAATGGAAGCTAAATATAAAAAGGAAACTGTGCCAGATATTAAGACCTACACTCCAGATGAAACTGCCAAGAAATTAATGGTTAAAATAGCAGCTAAATATAAAGAGTTGGATGGTATTTATTTCCAAGATAATGAAATAGATATGGATAAGCTTGCTGCTGCTATATTCAATAAGTATGGTAAGTATCCATCTAAAGCAAGTGCTGTGGATACTATAACAAAAACTATCGATGTTAAAGATGTTAGTGTTAAGAAGGGATAATAGAAGGATATAATAAACAAAACAGTGTATTATTACAAAGTATAGATATTCAAAGTAAATATATTTGAAAGGAAATAACATGGAGCAATTCAAAAAGCGTGAATATTATGAAATGGATTATTGGGATTTAGATGAACTAATAGAAACGCATCTTGGTTTTAATCCTGGATGTTGTGATTGTTGGGAAACAGGTAATGATACCTGGAAAGTATTACATATTTCTAAGAACGTGGATATATATGAAACAGAAGAATTAAAATTATTGTTAGAAGATGGAGAACAATATGGTTATAAAATACGAAACTCATATAATGCTCCATATTTAGCAATGGTTGAATTATGTAGAAGGGATATTATTCCAGAAGGCAATTACTTAATAACAATTTGTTGGTAAATTGTCAAGGAAATTAATTGTAAACTAAAAATTATAATATATTTTTGAGGAGAGTTAAGGTGGCGAGTTATAATAAATGTGTATTAATGGGTAATTTAACAAAAGACCCTGAGCTACATCACACTGAGAGTGATACAGCTATTTGTAACTTTGATATAGCTGTTAATAATCCAACACGTGAAGATGAAGTATTATTTATAAGATGTGTAGCTTTTGGTAAGTTAGCGGATGTAGCTAATAAATATCTATCCAAAGGTAGTGGTGTATTAGTAGATGGTAGATTGGTACTTGAAAGCTGGACTAGTACAGAAGGTGATAAGCGGTCTCAAATTAAGCTCTATGTATCTACACTACAGTTTGTTGGTAGTAAAGTTACATCAAGTAATAATGAAGAAGTGGAATCAGTTGATATATAATTATACCCTTTCATAAAGGCTTAGGGCTGTGCCTATAAACAGCCCTATTTATTATAAAGGAGATTAATATGCCTAGACAATGTACTGAGTGTATACATTATGAACCACCAGGTTTTTGCCATTTGGCTGAGAGAGGTATTGTACCAGAGTTAGGTTGTTCTAGCCTTCAACCATCACTTGAAATTTATGATGACACACCTATGCCCTCACCGAGAGATATTGAGTGGATTCCTGATGATGAATTTCCTGAGAATGATACGAGAAATACCAAGAAATCAGAAGAAAAACCTAAAAAATATAAATCAAAAGATGGTTTTGAATTAGTACCATTAAGGCGTGGCTTTACTGAGATTGCCCCACTATGGAAGCTATTAGAAAAAGTAATATCATCTACTAAAGAAGATTGTTTTATCTGTGGTGGATATGCAAGGTACTGTGCGTCACCTAAATTTGACCCTGTTAAAGCATCTGATATAGATGTGTATAGCGAGGGTGAAAAAGCGTATAAAAAGATAGTTAAATTGCTTAAACAGAAAAAGCTTAAAGTTAAAGCTGAAAATGATATGGCTATCACTTTTGATAGACCTGCTACTGGTGCATTTCATTACATGCCACTAATACAAGTAATAAAGCCACTTACTAAAGGTAAGATTGTATCTATTGGAAATAAAATAGACATACTTAGTAACTTTGATTTTACAGTAATAAGGGCAGCAATAGAATCACCTACAGAAATAGTAGTTGATGCTGATTTTGTGCATGATGAATCTCATAATCTTATTCGTATAAAGAATATACATTGTCCTATTAGCTCTACTTTAAGATGTCTTAAATATGCTACTAAAGGATATTGGCTCCGACCTATGGAATGTCTTAAGCTATTTCTGGATTGGGGTAGTAGAACACAAAACTATAGAGATAAACTTGTAGAGTTTTTAGATAAAGCTAATGAGGGTGAAGGATTAACACAAGAAGAAGTGGATGAATTAGAAGCATTAATGAGGATAGATTAATGAAACAAATTGAATTAATAATTGAAGATAATACATTTGAAAAATTAGTTGAAATTACCTTTGCTAAACAGGTAACAGGACATCAAATATCTATTGACGACCAAGCGTGGGCATTAATTCTCGCAAGAATACGTGATGGAAAAGGTTTTGTTTATTTAGGCAGCACAAAAATAAAGATATGACTGATGATATAAATAAAAATCTAATAAAAATATCTGATTATTTACATCAAATACTACCTAATATAGGTAAGAATCCTATGGGTCTATCAACTGGAATACCAGCACTTGATAAGAAAACTAAAGGATTAAAATCAGGTGAGCTTTATATAATAGGTGGTAGACCATCGATGGGTAAATCTGCATTAATGGTTGACATGGTATTAACAGCAAGTGAAGAAGGTGCTATATTAATATTTAGTATGGAAATGTCAGCTAAGTTACTTATTGAAAGAATGGTTGCTAATTTAGCTGGTGTAAATTTTTCTGATATGCAGGATAATTTACTATCTAATACAGAAAGAAAAAAGATTGAAGAAGCATCTAATAGTTTATTATCAAAAGAGATATTTATTTGTGATAACGCCTATGTTAATCATGTATATATAAGTAATATTGTTGAAGCTGTGATTGTAGACCATAAAGTAGCTATCTGTTCTGTGTTTATAGATTACCTACAGCTTATGGGATTCAAAGGATTAGCTGACACACGTAATGAGGAAATTGCAGCTATATGTAGAAACCTGAAAAACTTAGCAAGATATTATAATATACCATTTGTTGTGTTGTCTCAGTTAAATAGGAAAGTTGAAAGCAGGGATAATAAAAGACCAACGATGGCTGACCTTAGAGATTCAGGTGCTATTGAACAGGACGCAGATAGTATTATGTTTTTATATAGGCCAGGGTACTATACTATGTTATCAGGTAATAAAGATATTATAGATACAGGTGAAGCTGAGATTATTATAGCTAAACAAAGAAATGGCCCAACTGGTATAGTGCACTGTATGTTTGATAAAGCTGCAATGTCATTTAGAGATAGAGGTAATGTTGAGTTAGGAGATATATAATGAATTACTTAGAAGAATTATTTGATGAATATATAGATGAATTATATGGATATATAAATATATGTGGAATGGATTATCCTGCTAGTAGAGTATTGAAAGAAGTAGACCCAACTGCCTATGATGTTATGTATGTAGATTGGAGTGCAGAACAAGATAGTTTTTATTGAGGTATCACTATGAGAGACCCTGAAAGAATAGATGAAATATTAGAATTAATTTCTGATATATGGCATAAGAATCCTGACCTAAGATTATGTCAATTATTAAGTAACGCTGCTATTAGAAGTAGCTGGCCTGAAAAAGATTTATACTATCTTGAAGATGATGAATTAATTGATATGTTATTGGATGAATATTTATGGTGATACGGGTGAGTGAAAATCATAATAAACTTATAATACATTCAGAAGATTCTTCGGAAATTTGGGCTTACTGCCCATTCCACAATGATAAACAGACTCCCAATCTTTTAATATCTAAAGTTGGTGGATACGCAGGGTATTATAAATGTTTTGCTTGCGGTAAATTTGGCAAGGCTAAAGACTTAGGTATTGATGTAGAATCTAAAGTTGTTAAAAAATTAAATAATGCCACTAAATATACACCTATTAATTGGACAAAACTTAGTGCTGAGTATGAATATACAGCATCTGAGGATTTTAGATATACTCCATTAATGATTGATTGGGGTGTATCTAAAAATGTATTAAAGAGATTAAGAATGGGATGGAGTGCAATAGAGGAGTGCTACACTCTTCCTATGTGTAATAGTATGTTTGCTATAACTGGTATACAACGTAGATTTACTAATCAAAATAAAGAGAAAAAAGCAATTAGTGGAAGCAAATTAGGTTGCTTTGTTCCCATTGATATAGATTTTACCGATATAATTATAATATGTGAAGGGGTACATGATACTGCTACAATATTGGATTTAGGATTTCAAGCTATAGGTAGACCTGGTGCTTCATCTGTTTACCAACTTACTGCTGATATAGTTAGTGGATGCAATGTATTAATTATACCAGATAATGATGCACCTGGTAAAGACGGTGCAAAAAGATTATATAAGGAATTGAAACCTGTATGTGATAGGGTGGTAGTATTGGATACAAGTAAATTTGGTGTGTGTAAAGACATAAGTGAATATATAGATTATAATAGTAAAGAAAGTGTACGTAATATTCTTAAGAGTATAATTTGTAACTTGAAAGCTAATATATTGGAGACTTAAAAATGGTAGATTATAAATATTTATCTCCTATCAGATGTCAGTATGGGGTGTATGATAAATATAATCCAGATGATAATTTTTGTAGTGATTGTGGCGAACCTGCAGTAGCTAAAGTTTGGTGGGGTATAGATTCTTTAAGGAATAGTCTGCATGTTTGTAGGGAACATTTGCAACAAATATTAGAAGATGAAGAAAAGTTAGAGGAAGAAGATGGCTAAGAAAAAAGCAATATTTCAGAATCATCATATAATATACGAGAATAAGGAGAAAAGAGTTAAAGAAGTAACTCGTAAAATACGTAAAGGGGTTCATCGAATAATCACTTTGATACGCAGATATAATTTCTTAACAAACCAGGAGATAGATACAATAAAACTTGAAGCCGAATTGAAAAGGAATTATGAAAATGAAGAATGATTATTTAGTTTGGTTATTTATTATAGTTTTGATTATCCTATCAATTATTGAAGCATCAGGAACGTAGGAACAATCGGGGTCATAGTACCCGTTAACATGGTGGAGTCCAACCCCACCTATAAATGGTGTCCTAGGCTACGTTGCATCAAGTGTTAACGTTAGTTGTGGCTAATGGTTGGTGTGTAGTGGCTTAGGACACTTTCCAATAAATAATTTTTTAGGGGATTAATATGAAAGATTTAATGTTAGATTTAGAAACTTTAGGCATCAGACCTACCTCTGTAATAGTACAAATTGGTGCATGTTATTTTGATAGATATACAGGTAAAATAGGAAACACATTTTTAATTAATATAGATACGGGTTCTAATTTATTAGCTGGTTTAACAATAGACCAATCGACTATTGATTGGTGGAAAGAACAACCTAATAAAACATGGCTTGTAGGTAAAATACTAGGTATACATACAGCACTATCTTCATTTGAAGTATTTGCTAAAGATGCCACAGCTGTGTGGTCACATGCTACTTTCGATGTGCCAATTTTAGCTAACGCATATACAGCATGTAATAAAAAACTACCATTTCACTTTAGAGCAGCAAGAGATATACGAACACTTGTGGATTTGTCGGATGTTAAATTTTCCAAGGAATCCGAGGCTGAAATAAAAACTCATAATGCTCTTGAAGATTGTGTTCGTCAAGTTAAATATTGTGTTGAGTGTTTTAATAAATTAAAGTCTAATTAATGAAAGGAAAAAAGATGTTTAAGAAACTATTAAGTACACTAGGAATTACATTAGTATCTGTATTTTTTGTAATTCTACTAGGGTGTAGTGCTGTCATGGATGTGGTGACTCCAGCTTATATTAATCCTAAAGTAGCGGAGTATGCAGAGGAATCATTAACTGTGTTTACACCATATACTTCATTATGGGATGCCAAGCGTATTGATGATAAATTAGATTATATGCACTTGGTAAAACAAGCTTCTCTTAAAAAGCTAGCTGAGGATGATAATAGAGCCTACGCATTTTATAATGATTCTATAGATATATCTATTGCAGGTGGCGAGGAGTTTAAGGGTAATGTGTTTAGTCCTACTGGCCCGATTGGTATCCTATTAGCTGGTATTCCTGGATTTACATTAGGTTGGCTAGGTTTATCAAAGCCCTCTGATAAGAAGAAGTTAAATGGGAGCAGTAATGGGTTATAAGTCTGATTCAGGAAAGGGAGATTTAATACGTCAAGGATTTGATTGGAATAAATATGGATATACCTATGAGAGGTTGTTCCATCCTCATTGTAAAAGTTGTGGGACAATAATGGAACAACGCACTGGGTGGTCTGGTGTGTTTTATTGTCCTAATGAAAACTGTAAACAATATTATAAATTTGAAAGGAAATAACTGTGTTTAATTTTAATGCAACTGGAACAGCAAGGATTAAGAAAGTAACAGGAAAGTTTATAAATATGATTAATGAGTTAAAATTAGGTGCTAAAGAAATCAAGTCTGAAATAAATAGCAATAAAGTAATTATCTCTGGGTTAGTAGCAGATAATGATAAGCTTGATGCTATGCAGACTGAAGCTGAAAATCTTATTAAGGACTTAACAAAGTTAGTTAAAGGAGAGTAATATGCCTTATGATTTAGAAGATAATGATTATACTATTGGTGATAAACTTAAAGAAGGTACTAAATATGACCAAGATAAGCTTCGTACTGATTTAATTCCACCAGAATGTATAGAGGCTCTGGCTTATATTTATACATTTGGTGCTAAAAAATATGATGATAACAACTGGCGTAAAGGCATGAAGTTTAGTCGTGTTTATGGTGCTACTCTTAGACATTTATTAGCTTGGTATAAAGGAGAGGATAATGACCCTGAAACTGGTAAATCCCATACATGGCATGCTATTTGGGGTTGTGTAACATTAGCGTATTATATGTTATTTTATAAAAGATATGCTAAGTTTGATGATAGAATTATTAAAGGAGAATATAAATGCGAAGAATAAAGGCTTATTTAAGCCATCCTATTAGAGGGTTAAAAGGAGCTAATGCTACTGTAGAAGATATGGAAATGAACAATTATAAAGCTATTTATTTAGGCAATATACTTAGAGCAGCATTTCCAAATTTAGACTTACATATTCCTGCTGAAATGGAAGATTTTGTTAGTAAGGCTTACCATCTTAATGTTATTGATGAATCTACTATATTAAAAGTTGATTGTGACATCATAAGTGATTGCGACTTGGTTATATTTTATAATCATCAGTACCGTTATAGTAATGGTATGCAGGTAGAATATAATCATGCACGAGAGCTTGGTATTGGATTAGCAGAAGTATATGAACCTAGCCATACAGCAGTTACTTCTATTGAAACTGCTATACTCAAAGTATTAAATAAATAAGGAGAATAATATGGAGCGATATAAACTTAGTCAAGTTAATCCTCTTAGATGGTCTAAAGCAGAAATAGATAAACGCTCTATGTGGAGATGCTCACAACATAGGCATCAAGGCTTATCAACTGGACATCAAAATTGCTATAACAAATACTTTGGTATCACTGAACGTATAGGTTGCATTGATATTGAAGCTAGTAATCTCAAAGCTAACTTTGGCATAATCTTATCTTGGTCTATCAAAACATTAGATAAAGATGAAATATGGTATGATTGTCTAACAAGCAGAGATTTACAATGTGGTAAATTTGACCAACGTTTAACAGAGACATTAATACGTGCTATGTGGAATTATGATAGATTAGTTGGTCATTATAGCTCAAGATTTGATTTACCATTTGTACGTACCAGAGCTATACAATGGGATTTAGATTTCCCTGAGTATGGTATGATATGGCATACGGATGTATGGAGAATAGCAAGGGATAAGCTTTGTCTTAATAGTAATAGACAAGGTACTGTGGCTCAAGCTTTACAGAAGAAAGATATTAAAACTAAAATACATTCTGAAAAATGGCTAACTGTACAGTTTGGTAATAGCAAAGAGCGTAGAGAAGCTTTAGATTATATTGTTGACCATAATATAAAAGATGTGATACAGCTTGAGGGTAACTACACAGCGTTGAAACCTTATTTCAAAGAAAGAAGAACATCTATATGATGTGGTAATATTTATATTTTAGCTGCCCCTTATGAAGATAAAAAGAAATCTGAAAATGGTGCTGTCAGTGATTTAGACAAATAAGTATGAAAGTATCAATAATAAAAACCTATGACAGTTTAGTTAATTGGATTACTGTGGCTAATACCAGTGTTTTCTCATTGGATACTGAATTAGTAGACACTAATTGGTTATCTATGGAGATAGCTGGTATTAGCTTGTGTAATGGTGATTCAGCTTGCTATATAGACTTATTAGATAATGACCAACAATATCTAATGTTAATAGCTATCAATGATTTATTAGAACATAAGGTGCAAAAAATCATTTATCATAATGCACCTTTTGATATGATGGTGTTGCAGAAATATGATTTGAATCTTGTAACAGATTTATTTTGTACTATGACTGCTGCTCATTTAATAGATGAAACTCAACCTAAAAGTCTAAAGCAATTAGCTATAAAATATCTTCATATTAATGCTAATGATGTAATAGACTTTGAGACTGCATCTGAGAATGGATTTCATACTGATAGATTTTATAACTATGCGTTAGATGATGCTATTTGGACGTGGTATTTATATGAGTTATTTGAAAAAGAATTATCTACTCAGAGTTTAGAAGAATTGTTTTACAATATAGAAATGCCATTTCAATTTTGTTTAATGGACTTAAAGATTAATGGTGCATTAATAGATACCAATGCTCTTAAAAGTTTAAGGGCTAAGGCTCAACGTATTATAGATACACTTGAATTTGAAATGTATGAAGCAGCCAATATCGAAAAAGATTCTATTAATCTAAATAGTCCACAGCAATTAGTAGAATTATTATTCAAATTAGGTGTTAAACTAACAGAGAAAACTGAGCCATCCAAAGTTTATCCAGATGGTGTATATAGTACAGCTAATGATGTGCTTGAGCGAGTTAAAGACCAACACAGATTTGTTGAATTGTTATTAGAGTACAAAAAAGCTAATAGCTTAATGGTTAAGTTTCTAAAACCATTACCTTTATTTATAGAAGAAGATGGTAGAATTCGAGCTAATTTTCATAATACTGTTGCTGTTACTGGTAGACTTTCGTCGACTAAACCTAATTTACAGCAATTACCTAAAGATAATACTGGGCCACTTCCATTACGTCAAGTTATAATTCCTGCTAAAGGCAGGAAATTAATATGTGCCGATTATTCAGGTCAGGAGTTACGTGTATTAGCTCATGTATCTCAAGACCCTAATATGATAGACGCTTTCAACAAGAAAATGGATGTGCATCTAATGATTGCTAATATATTCTTTGAATTAAATATTCCTGCTGAGGCTCTCATTACATCGCATCCAGACTATAACACTCATAAAAAGAAATTCAAAGTTGAAAGAGACAAGATTAAAACTGTTAACTTTGGGTTAGCATATGGCAAAACAGCTTACGGCTTCTCTAAAGATTGGAACATACCTGTACAAGAAGCCCAGGAGTTTATTGATAGTTATTTCGCTAGATTTCCATTACTTAAAAGGGCAATGGATGAATGTAAAGAAGAATTACGTAAATATAAAAAAGTGCGTACATTCTTAGGCAGGTATCGTAGATTTAAGTATATTAGTAATAGGGCTATACGGCAAGCATTTAATCATCTAATCCAGAGTCCGAGTGCAGATATGATGAAAGCAGCAGCAGGACAGTTTAGATATATAATATTAGAACACCCTGAATGGGGTTGTTTATTAGTATTAAGTGTGCATGATGAATTGGTATATGAAACTAAAGAAGAATATGCTGATGTAGTAGCTAAGGAATTAATAGAAGTTATGGAAAGTGCAGTTAAAATAAGTTTACCCATTGAAGTAGATGCTGGAATTGGGGATAATTATGCAGAGGCAAAAATCTAAAACTAAAGTAGTACATTGTAAAAAAGAACCTTATGATGTGTATATAGGTAGACCATCTAAGTTTGGTAATCCTTTCAAAAGATGTTGGTGTAAACCTAAAGCTTGTCATGGTGATGTAATTGTAGAATATTTAGAGGGCTAATATGAGGGATGTACCTAGAAAATATAGAAAATTACAGCAAAGAGCCATGAAATATACGGGTAGAAAGGCTAAAATCAGGCTTTTTTGCTTAGAGTGCTGTGCTTATGATGGTAAGGAAGTGGAAAAATGTACGGATAAAGACTGTATTTTCTATAACATAAGGAAAACAGGTTGAACGGTTGGAGATAATGGCTAATTACCCCCAAAAAGTATCGAAAAAGCACTAGTTTTAGGAGATAAAAATGGATATGACATACTTAATACAACCGCCTAAAAGATGGACATTTGAGCAGCCTAAATTAAAGCAATGGGTTGAATCGTGGTGTGGTGGTAATATATTAAATCTATTTGCTGGTAAAATAAGGCTTAATGTACCTGAAACAAGAGTAGATATTAGTGGAGAATTTAAGCCTGATTATATTTCTGATGCTTATGATTTTGTAAATATGGCTATAGATATTAAGTTAAAATTTAATACTATTATATTAGACCCGCCATACAATCTACGTAAAGCAAGAGAAAAATATAACGGTAAATATATAGGCTCGTTTACTAAGATTAAAAATCTATTGCCACAAATACTTGAGCCTGGGGGCAGGGTTATTACATTAGGCTATGATACTGTAGGCATGTCTAAAAGCAGAGGGTTTGAAAAAATAGCTATATGTGTAGTCTGTCATAATGGAGACCACAATGATACATTATGTGTAGTAGAAAGATTTGTAAAATGAATGACTGTACCATAAAAGAGAATATTATAGTAGCTTTATGCATGACCTATATTGTGTGGTGGATATTTAAGCTATGCAGGAGATTAAAGAAATGACTTGGTGGATATTAGGATATATTATTATAGGAATATTATTTACACTATTAGGTAAAATATGTGAAATGGGTAAAATGCCTATAATATGCTGGTTAATTTTTATTGGTATGTGGCCTATAATGTTATTGGGGTTAATAATTTATATATTATGTGAGATAGAAATATGAGACGAATAACTTGTGTTATATGTGGAAACAGAAGAAAGCCGTGGTGGGATAATGTTCGTGGCTACGGTATTGTTAGGAAAACAAGGAAACGATATTTTGATTTAGAATTAAAGGTAATACCACTACGTAAAAATATATGTTGGAAGTGTGCAGTTAAGGAATTAATACTATGATATGGTTTTTGTTGCCATTAATAATGTACTCGATGTGTTTGATAATAATATGGTTATGTGAAGGGAGTGATAAAAAATGAAAGCATTTGAAGAATGGTTTTATAATAAGTATGACGATAACCATAGAAAAAATGGTAGAGAAGAGGGGTGGAAAGCAGCTTTGGAATGGGTTTTAAGTAAAGTTGAAGTTTCAAATTCAGATGGAAGTATTATACAATATATCAAAGATGAATTAAAAGATTGAATTATTTACCTCTTTATTACGGGCGGGTTTCTTGTCAGGGTTACTCGCCCTTTCTTTTTAGGAGAATATTATGGTCAATAAGATAGATAGAATAATAGCAAAAGTAATAAATGATTTCAAATTTGATTGTGACGATGTAAATTGGTGCTTAAAGTTTTACAAAAATAAAATTGAAGAAGTGAGAAACAATATATTATCAGTAATAGCACATGATTTACAATCTAAGTATCCATTTATGAAAGATTAATTTTTCTGTTTTCTAAGTATGATTACTAACAAAGCTGTAACCAGACCACCTACTATGCCGAGCATAGACATACCAAACAAAAAGTGATGGTGTAAGTGATTAGTAAGCAATTCATATATTAAATCTACACGTTCACATAATTGTATTAGGATTTCATGGTCTGACATTATAATCTTTGTATCCTTTCCAAATCCTCAAGCTGTGCTTTATTCACAATCTGTTGACGTGCAGCAGCTTTAATCTCTTCCATAATTCTATTAATAATTTCTACACGTATTGGTGCTGGCATTTCCTTCCATAAATTACTTCTAACAAAGTTAGTTAAAACTTCTTTATATAACTTCTTAGTAGTATTAAAATATTCATCAAATCTCTGCTCATTCAAAAACCAATCTTGAGCAATCTTTCTACTAATACCACTAACAGGAACGTTGATAGCATCTAATTCTTGGCGTACATCAGCAGGTAAGGCATTATATAGTTTCTTACGTGTTTTCTCCCTTTGTTGTGCTAATCTAGATAGAAAGTCAAAGTTGGTTCTATCAAAAGCATACTGTCTTTCTTTTATTTCTACATCAGGAAATTCAGTACGCATATAATCTTGTATATCCTGCCCTAAATCATCCCATCTTTCACCAAATACTTGCATAGATAATCTATTCTTGTATTGCATTAATTGAGCACCTGGACTAGCCGGATATGTTTGTACTCCAACACCGAAGAAACCAAGTGGTAACGCTCTAGCACCTGCTCTAAAGCCTTGGTATCTAATAGCATCCATTATATCTTGTATTACAAAGGGAATAAATCTATGCCAGAATTGTTCCATTGTACTATTAGCATCTAATCCAACATAATCACCATAAAAGGTTTGACCACGTATTACATCCAAAGCATAGGCAGGAGCAGGGCCAAGTTTTGATTGAAAGAATGTAATAAGTGTATCTCTCCACTCAGCAGGTATAACTCTGCCAGCTTGTGTTTTTATTTCACCAGATGCTAGTCTCATAAATAATCTAGCAATAGGTAAGTAACCGCCCCAAAAATCTATACGTTGTTTTCCTATACGTATTTTACCAAAGTCAGTAGAACGCCAATCTCTTTCTACATGAACACCAGGTACTAAACTCATTGAACCTAATATACCCATATTAACAGCAAAAGCTGATGTCATATGATATACAAGTATTTTACGTGCTGCCCATGATAGTGAGGGATTAAGTATATCAGTAAAGGTTCTTACTCTAGCTTCTAATAGACGTGGTGCAAAGAACACAGCATTAAGAGCAGGAGCTAATCTGCCTAATCTCTTAGCATCACCTTCACCAGTAAGAATATCTACAACATGCCCTAAGTCGTTCCATTGTTTATCAGAAGTATACCTGCCCTTACGTTGCTCTGCTATTTGTAGCATCTTCTCACCACGTATTAGATTGCCACCAAGAGCATAAGCACGTTCACTTCTTTTAACTCCAGGTACTTCACCAGCTATTTTAGAAGCAAATCTTTCTGTCCCTGTAATATAACCTGCACCTTCACCCCACCTATTCCATCTAATATATTTTTGTAACCCACCAGCTTCATCAAGCCTAGTTAGCATATCTTTTTCAACAGTACGAGCGGTGGATTCGTCCCTAAGTAACAAATTCCAATCTCTTACTAAGCCCTTAAACCATATCTTAGGACTACCTATCATAGTAATATTCTGTCTACCTGTACGTGATAAGTCCATTGATGCAGCAGTAGCTTTAGGAAGTGATAAATAATCAATAAAAGATTCACCACCTTTATCTCTAAGTTGTTTCATCTCCTTAAGTTTATTAGCTATATTATCACCCCAAGCTTTACGAGCATATTCTATCTCATGGTCTCTAAATATTTCTCCATCTTCATAAAGTCTTTTAAGTGCATCAGCTAATTTTACTGCTTCAAAGTCAGAGAGTTTTTGATTGGTTCTTATTTCATCATTTAGTATTTCATATGATTCAACAGGTAAACTTTCTTTAAGTGGAGTAATTCCTAATTTTGTATACTGTCCTTTAAGTGCACGTTTAGCTTCATATAACCAATCACCTTTATCAAACTCTCTACGTATTCTACGTACTTGACCAGCACGCACACCTTTTTCTTTTCCTCTTAATTTCTGTTGTTTAGCATAAGTTACTAAAGATTCTTCAAGAGCTATATCCAATTTAGCAGCAGGAGTATTTACATCTTCTACTTTAATTATAGATTTAGATTCAGCAGCTTTTTTTGCAGCTTCCATTTCAGCCGTAATATCATTAGCTGTAAATCCAATACCTGCTTCTAGTGCTGCACCTGGAAGTGGTAATAAAGCAAATCCTTTAAGAGCACCTTTACCAACTTCATATAAACGCTTTTGTGTTTCCTTATCTGTAGTAGCTTCAAATATAGTATTAGCAGTATTAAGAGCTAGCTCTGCTGTACTTCTAAGATAAGATGGACTAACGTGTATGCCTTCTCTTTGTAATTCTTTAGCAGTTTTTTCTGCAGATATTTGTATAATCTCTTGCCCTAATTCCTCTGCCACTTCTTTACCAAGTGTAGTACCATAGGTCTTAAATGCTTTAGCTAATACTTCTAATATAGGTGCTTGAACAGCACTCATTACTTTTTTCTTAACATCTAAAGTAAGACCTTTTAATTGTAAAGTTTCTATAAGAGCATATGGTATACCAGCTATATGAGCAACTTCCTGAGCTATATCAGGATTAACCCCACTCTCTACCATTTCTGCAAACATACCACCAACGCCTTCTTTATATGCAAATAAAGTAGAGCCAGCAGCAGAAGCAAACTTAAACCCAACACGAGCACCTGTACCTACAGTTACAGCTTCCTCTCCAATAGTAGGTATTGCTACACCTACAACAGCACCCCCTATGCCACCAGCAGCAGCACCAGCTAAACCAGCAGCACCACCACGTTTAGCAGCTTCAAATAGTTGACCAGAAGTTTTAGCAGCAGCATAGATTAAATCAGATAGTAATCCACCTTCAATTGGATTTAATGCTTCATTGAGTCTAGTTTTACGCCGTACAATTAATGCACCCTCTAAATCCTCAGTAGGGTCAATCATAGCATTATATACACCAACATTAGCTAATACACTATTTTGTCCACGTTGAAAAGAATCTACAATTCTACCAAAGAATCCATGTTCAAGTGGATTATCACCTAATTCTTCACCTAAGTCAGCAAAACCACCAGTAGGTGTAATTGAAGATAAAGTACCTAAGTCTGAAAAATCAGCCATTATAAATATTCCTTAAATTTATTATCTTCTAATCTTAAATCCAGGAGCTTCACCAGGCTTTAGAAAATAATAAAATGGACTCTTTCTAATTCTCTCTTCTTTTTTCTGCTTAAGATATTCTGTAC